>JMSU01000011.1_pt1 | contig 174036 bp, 148 predicted proteins | sample 179011 | NCBI WGS metagenome assembly JMSU01 (sample SAMN02769580, study PRJNA246767) | bioreactor metagenome | isolation source: Culture-1 Bioreactor ArsB derived from microbial biomass from the upper 2 cm... | place: Germany: Bremen | collected day 87 after inoculation
AAATCATAATTCCTCCACAATTTATTTATATAATAAAGCTATCATAACAATTAAGGAGGACATAAAAATGAAAAAAAATAAAATAGTATTGTTAAGTCTACTTAGCATACTCTTAGTATTAGGATTTTCTGCATTCGTTTTAAAATCAAATAGTTTTGCAATGACAATCAGGAATTGGAATGGTCCAGTTGACAGCGACTATAATTATGGTCATCCCATGATGGAGCAGTACAATAGAGGTAGAGTAAATAATAATAGAAATGGTGGTTACGGAGGATGTAATAGTCGTAATGGCAATGCTCAATATGACGATTATGATACAGATAAGGTATTATCCTTAGATACACTCCAAGAGAATGTTAAAGAATATGTATCTTATTATGGTAACAATCTAGAAATTGAAGATATATTCGTATATTCAAATAGTGAATATTACTTTTCAATTGTTGAAAAAGAGACTGGAAAAGGAGCTATGGAATTATTAGTTGATCCGATAACGGGTTATGTATTTCCTGAATATGGACCTAATATGATGTGGAATACCAAATATGGTATGCATAGTAAAGGCTATGGCATGATGGGTAGGTATAATAATTCAACCATTAAATCAGAAGAGGTCATTGATAAAAAACAAGCTTTAGAGAGAGCAAATGATTATATGTTAACATATAGTGATGCTAATTATAATGTTGAAGATGGTGGGCATGAATTCTATGGTTACTATACATTTCATGTTACAGAGACAAATAAAACAGTTGGGATGTTAAGTGTGAACTATTACACCGGTGAGATTTGGTATCATAATTGGCATGGAAATTTAAATGAAGTTATATCCGCACATCATGAGTAAATATTGTGGTGTTATGAAATTATGAAAGGGTGAGAATGATGATGATGATTGGATGGTTAATCATAGGTTTTATTATTTATCATTTGATAAAAGATAGAGGTGTATCATTAATCAATAGTGATAGTAATGCTGAATCTAGATTGAAAGAAAGATATGTAAATGGAGAGATTGATGAAGAAACTTATATAAGAATGAAAAAAACAATTAATGGGTAAAGGAGGTTCCTTATATGATGCATGGTAGAGGTTATTTTAATGGGTACTATGATGGGTATGATTGTTTCAGATTTTTTAATAATCCATGGAGTATAGGTATTGGGATAATGGTCATACTTATTGTTACCTATATCATTTATAAATTAATAAGAAAAAATCATAACCGTTCCGATAGATCTTTAGAATTATTAAAAACGAAATATGTATCTGGTGAAATCAGTGAAGATGACTATATACGAAGAAGAGAAATTTTAAGAAAATAATGGTGGTATTCAAAAATAGATCTTAACCGGTCTATTTTTGTATTGAACATTTATGATATACTATATAACATTAAGGTGGATTTGTTGAATTAAACATTCTATCCCTATAAAACAGTTAATGAACATATAATATATATTAATTATTGGTTTATGAAATAGAAAGATGTGATTCTGATGTCCTATAAAATTTTGGTAGTTGAGGATGAAAAACAAATACGAGAAATTGTTGGTAAATACCTACTTAATGAGAGCTATGAGATTTATCTAGCAAAAGACGGCATCGAAGGACTTTCCATGTTTCACGATTATCATCCTCACCTGATGATACTTGATGTCATGATGCCAGGTATAAGTGGTTTTGATGTGTTAAACGAAATAAGATTAATTTCTGAAATACCTGTGATCATGTTAACTGCCAAACAAGAAGAAGTAGACAGATTAACAGGTTTTAATTTAGGTGCAGACGATTATGTTTCAAAACCATTTAGCCCCAGAGAACTTATGAAAAGAGTTCAAGTGATTCTAAAGCGAACATATAAACCATTCGTAGAAAAAGAAATCCTTGAATTAGATGTATTACAGCTTGATTTAAAACAACAGAAACTCCTTAAAAATGGTGCTTCCATTGATATTACTGCAAAAGAATTTACACTGCTTAAGGTGTTTTTTAGTAATATAGGTCATTTACTAACAAGGGAACAATTAATAACAAAAGCCTTTGGTTATAACTATGAAGGCTTTGATAGAAATATTGATTCCTATATAAAAAATATTAGACAGAAAATTGAAGAAGATACACGCAATCCGAAGTACTTAAAAACCAAATATGGTGCAGGCTATATCTTTGGGGGTGATAGCATTGACCATTAAAAGACAGCTCGTTGGCGTTATCGTTTTGATTGTTTTTTTTGTCATTATCATGAACTCTGTCATATCTAGTAACTATATTGATAACTATTTTAAAAGTTATGTTACGGAACAATATGAGACAAGGGTTGAGCAAATTAAAAACTATGCTGTTAATCTATTGAATACAGGATCACATAAGTCAATGTCATCCAATAAAGAACTGGATATTTATCTTACGGATCCCATTGTAAGGATTGCAATCATCAATAATTCTGGTGAAATTATTTTTCAAGCAGAGGATGACATGTTTAATATGCATAATAACATGATGCGTGGAAATATGATGGGTAATAATAATAGGATGGTTAATACGGAAGACGATTATATTCATTTAGAGAATGATAAAAAGCGTGTTGGTATGCTTGTTATTACAAGAAATAGTACGGTGCAAAACTCTGAAACAGTAAAATTGTTTAATCAATCTTTATTTCAATCAACAATTATTTCTGGAAGTTTGGTACTTATTCTCGCCATAGTTATCATCATCTATATAAGCACCAAAATGACCAAAGATTTAAGGCAAACAGCAAGATTTGCAAAAAAAATAGAAACGGATTCGGATAGTTACACGAACCATTCAAAAGTATTGGAAATAAGAGAAATACAAACAAGTCTAGAAAATTTATCTTCTAAACTAAAATTACAGAAGAAAGTAAGACAAGAAAAAGCTGATCAATTATCACATGAAGCCAGAACACCTTTAACCATCTTAAAAACGCAATGTGAAGGTGCTTTAGATGGTATTGTTGACATGGATAAAAGCGGTCTTGAGAGCTGCTTGAATGAGATAAATAATTTATCAAATATTTTATCCAATATCAATGATGTTATCGAATACAGCAATGGAAAAGTTAATTTTCAGCCTGAGAAATTTGATATCATCAATGAATTGAAGAAAATAGTCAATGGTTTAAGATTACAATTTGAAAAAAAAGGTATAGACTTAGAGTTAAAGGGCATAGATTCTATTGAAATAACTAATGATAGATCCATATTTTCCCAGACAATATACAATCTATTAACCAACGCCTATAAATTCACAGAACCAGGTGGTCAAGTTGATATTACTGTTGAATTGCAAGCAGAGAATACACTTATTCTTCAGGTTAATGATACTGGGATTGGTATTCGTCAACAAGATAGAAATAAAATCTTTAAAGCATATTATAGAAGTCCCTCCGTTAATACTATTCAGGGTGAAGGATTGGGCTTATATATAGCTAAAAGCAATGTGGAAACAATGGGTGGGAAAATATATGTGAAATCCAGAGATAAAAGTGGAACAAGTTTTATTATAGAAGTGTCATTATCTAATAATATGATACCTAAAAAACTTAAAAACATAAAATATAATAAGCCCATTTCAGGGCTTTTTTAATATAGAAAATAATATAATAACAATTTTAAATATAGAATTCTAAATCAAAAGTTATAAAAATAAAGAATAATTAAAGCTAAGTAATATTATTCGTGGAGCTGAATATATATTAAAGAGACAACTTGTCCTAATATTTTTTGATGAAAAAAAGATTAAAAAATATTTAAGATAATTTTATCTATTAAACTACCTAAGGAGGTTTATATGAAAAAAACACTTTTTGTATTCATTTTAACATTGGTATTTGGTATGTCTATGGTGATTAATGTATCAAACGTAAGTGCCGCTGATGATTGGAATGTAGCTCGATATGGGGATGTAAAAGATATTGGTACTAGGCTTAGAGCATTAGAAAAAGATGAAGAATATCGAGCACAAATCGACTCTAGAATCAAAGAGTATGTAGCAACTATTAATTTTAATGATGATGTAGTAACTAATGAAGATACTGGTGATGAGAACTATACATTTAATGGTGGAACAAAATACATATTAGCGTTAGATGAAATAAATGGATATTACGTAAAAAGCTATACTATGAGAAGCATTGGAAAAAATGTTGAAGTATGGATAGCAGACGATTTATCTTATGCAGATGATAGAGAAACACCTGTGATTACTCAAGTACAGGCAGATCATATGAGAGATGTATATGATGAGACTGTTTATCCAACAGATATTAATTTCTTTGGCATGCATGATTCTCATACTGGTGAAAATGCTACTCTTCCAGGTATTCTTGGTTTACCAGCAGAATATTATACTTCTGAAGATGGCATAGAGCGCATTATGTTATTAGTAGATAATTTTAGAGATGTTAACTACTATAATTCTACTTATCCATTAATAATCGGTGGATTTTATTCATCCTCTTATGAAGAATACATGGATAGAAATATAATCAATATCACTGCAAGAAATTGGGAGACAAGGCTTGATAAAGACTGGTTACCTACCGCAGCTCATGAATTTCAACATTTAATTCATGATGATAATGATTCATCAGAAGAAAATTGGATTAACGAAGGTATGTCTGATTTTGCAGAATACTTATGTTTTGGCACACATCCAATGAGTCATATAAACGGTTTTATAGATCATCCAGAAAACTCATTAGTTGAGTGGGATGAGCACGCAAATGCAGAAACAGGACCAGAAACACTAGCAGACTATGGACAAGCTTATTTAATGCAACTCTATCTAAATGATCATTTTGGAAAAGATTTTATACAAGCTTTAGCTAAAAATGAAAAGCAAGGAATTGAAAGTACAAATGAAATTTTAGAAGATTTTGGTTTAGATATAGACTTCGATGAGTTATTTAGACGATTCTCTATAGCAGTTGCAATAGATAATGAAAAACCTGATAATGGCATTTATAATTTTGATAGTATTGACATAAATGTTAATTATGAATCAGCACTGAATTTTGATAAAGATGGCGTACCTGCGTGGGGTGCTGATTACAAAGTTTTAGACAATGCAAAGAAAATACGCAATGTGAAATTTGATGGTATCGAATTTATGCCTAATCCTTGGATGGTAATAGATGATCCAATAGAAAATAAGGGCAAGGTATTTTGGAGTAATAATGGTAATCAAATTGATAATCAGTTAATTTTTAAGGCTGATCTAACGGGTGCAGAAAACCCTATCCTAAAATTTGATACATATGTTGATATAGAGCCAGAATGGGATGCAGGTATGATTCAAGTATCTACTGATAATGGAGATACTTGGACAAGTTTAGCAAACGATAATACCATTGATCAAAATGAATTTCCATTAAATGAACAAGCACCTCAGATATATAATAATTTACCAGGTTTCTCTAGAAATGATGTAACTTGGGTTACTGAAGAATTTAACTTAGCACCGTATGCTGGCCAAGAGATATTAATAGGCTTTCGTTATATGACAGATTCTGCTTATAATGATTCAGGTTGGTTTATCGATAATATTAGCATTCCTGATATAGGTTATAATAGCGACTGTAGTTCATTAGACGATTTCTATAGTATTGATGAAATTAAAGAAATTAAAGTAGAATATGCTGTAACCTTTATTAATGAGAAGTCAAATGGGAATGGTAAGAAAAGTCATTATAAAGTACTTAATATAGATCCATTCAAAATAACAGAACAAGATTCCGTTCAATTAAAAGGCTTCTTTAATACGGGTACAAACTATATGATCGTTTGGTATGCGGCACCAGTTGGAAAGAAAGGTACAGTTGATTTTACTTATGAAATTATAACTCAAGAAGAATTTGTAAAAGATAAGAAGAAGTAGATGGAAAATAAATTATAACTCTAAAATGCCCTTATCCAAAGTGGATAAGGGCTTAATTTTATTATTCATATATCGTTACTTTCTCCATAAAAACTCCATAAACTTTTGATATAATCATAAAATAGTAAATTAAAGGAGAAAAATAAATGTCTTATAAAAAGAACAAGAAAACTCAAAAAAATACGCAAAAATCTAAAATTAATAAATTGGCTATCATTGGTGGTTCAATTATTATTGCTCTTATTGCTTTTGTTTTATTTAGGAATAGTCAATCATCAATTGATCAGCCAAGTATACCTATTGGTGGTGATCTAACCATTATTAAAGATGACGTTACAAGTGTTGCTAAATTTTATCCATATAATTCAGACAACACCTATATGGAGGTCATTGCTATTAGGGCAAATGATGGGTCGGTTAGAACAGCTTTAAACACTTGTCAAGTCTGCTATAGTTCTGGTAGGGGATATTATGAACAAGATGGTGATGTTTTAGTTTGTAATAATTGCGGCAATCGATTTACCATTGACCAAATTGAAGTTGTTAAAGGTGGCTGTAATCCTGTTCCTATTTTAGAAGACAATAAAACAGAAGATGAACAACAAATTATTATCAAAGGAGAATCTTTAGGTCAGTATGCATTCATGTTCTCTAATTGGAAAAAGTAATATTACAATGAATTGTAGCAATTGAAAGAGGGGTTTTATGACAACCGAATTAACAACAGCTCATTTAATAGTAGAAGGTATGGTTTGCAATGGTTGTGAGATGATTATAGAAAATCAATTGAAAAATATCAATGGCATTATTGAGGTTAAGGCAACATATGCAAATGCTCAAATAAATATTAGATACCATGATGAACTTATCACTATCCCTGATATCGTTGTGACTATTGAAGAATTGGAATATAAGGTATTAAAAATAAATGGTAAAGATGAACAAACTCATAAAAAAGAAAATAAGACCATTAAAAACAAATTTAATATGACTCAATTTATGGGAATCATAATTGTCATAATAGCTTTATATTTTTTATTAACTAACGTAATGGACTTTAATTATATTCCACAAGTTAACCAATCAATGGGTTATGGGTTGCTTTTTGTAGTCGGTTTATTAACCTCTCTTCACTGTATAGCAATGTGTGGAGGTATTAATATTTCGCAATGTGTTTCCTATAGATTAGGGGATAATCGTTCCAATGTAAAACCAAGTATACTCTATAATGTGGGAAGAGTTATATCTTACACAGTTATAGGTGGGATAGCTGGAGGATTAGGTTCCGTCATAAGTTTTTCTGGTGTAGCTAAAGGTATTGTAGCAATCTTTGCAGGGGTTTTTATGTTAAGCATGGGTCTAAATATGTTAAATGTTTTTCCATGGCTTAAAAAGGTTAGTTTAAGAATGCCCAAATTTTTTGGCAATAAGATTTATAATAATCAAAATAAGTATGGTCCACTATATATTGGTATACTTAATGGACTGATGCCTTGCGGACCGCTACAATCGATGCAGTTATATGCACTGGGAACAGGTAGTATATTAAATGGTGCTTTATCCATGTTCTTTTTCAGTGTTGGAACATTACCATTAATGTTTGGTTTAGGGATTGTTAGCTCATTCATTTCTAATAAATTATCCCATCGAATTTTAAAAGTAAGTGCAATACTAGTCATGGTTCTAGGTCTCGTCATGCTAAACCGTGGATTAAGCCTCTCAGGCATTTCCTTAGTTAATATAAATACCAATTCTAATAATATATCTACTATTAAAGGTGATGTACAGCTTATAACAACTAAGATGGAATCAGGAAATTATATACCTATTATTGTAGAGAAAAATATTCCTGTAAAATGGACTATTATTGCTGATGAAAGTGATCTTAATGGATGCAACAATCCAGTGACAATTCCCAAATACAATATTCGACAGACCCTTGTTCCAGGAGAAAATGCCATCGAATTTTTACCCGAAGAGGAAGGAAACATTGTTTATACTTGCTGGATGGGTATGATTAGTAGCACGATCAAAGTAGTTCCCGATATTAATAATCTATCGGATGAACCTAAGATAAATATATCCGATGATTCAAAGTCAAATCCATTCAAAGAACTTAAGTTAAATTAGTTCGTTTTATTAGATGATAGAGATGACACTTAAAAGAAAAATTAATGACTAGATAAAGATTTGCCATTATAGAAGAGAAATTAAACACTTAATTGAATAAAAAAGATTATATATGTGAAGCTTCTTTCATAAGAGGCTTCACTATCATGTTATATAAAGCCAATGAATAGTCTAGAGTAGAGGTGATCTTCATGGAAAGTAATGCTAAAAAAATTCTTGTAGTTGATGATGAAGAAAAAATAGTTGATTTTGTAGCGTCGTATCTTGAACATAGTGGTTATGATGTTTATAGAGCCTATACAGGAAATGATGCTCTTGAAATTTTTCAAAATAATAAGATATCTCTCATTTTATTAGATTTAATGCTCCCAGATATCAATGGAGAGGAGATATGTAAAACCATTAGGAAAGTATCTAAAATACCCATTATTATGTTAACAGCTAAAATTGAAGAAGAGAATATACTTAAAGGGTTAGCTATTGGTGCAGATGATTATATGACGAAACCTTTTAGTCCTAGACAACTTGTTGCAAGAGTAGAGGCTGTACTAAGAAGAGTAGACGGGGAATACTTCAAAGACCCTAACATGTTATCTTTTTGCAAAGGTAAATTGATCATTAATCCGTCTAATTATGAAGTATTAAAAAACAATCAACATGTTAATCTTACACCAAGTGAATATAAGATTCTTCTAGCATTAGCTAAAAGACCAAGTAAAGTTTTTACGAGGGAAGAACTGATTAATCATGCTTTTGAAGATGAGTTTATTGGTTTTGATAGGACTGTCGATTCACATATAAAAAATTTGAGATATAAATTAGAAACTGACCCAAAACATTGCAAATATATCCTTACAATTCGAGGCATAGGGTATAAATTTGGAGGGGAATGATATGCGGTATAATCTAAGGAGTAAACTATCACTATCCTATATATTAATTATACTCATCAGCGTTGGTCTTATTAGTTTATTATCCAATGTTTTTTTAGAAAAACAATTTCAAAACTATATGATTACTCAGCAAGAACGTAAGACTAATGAAATGATTGATTTAATAAGTCAACAATATGCTACAGATGGTAGTTGGAAAATACAGCACCTTGAAACAATAGGTATGCATGCTCTTGAAAATGGTCTTATTATCAAAGTATTGAATAAGAACAATGATACCGTATGGGATGCAACTGAGCATAATAATGGATTATGCCAACAGATGATATACAACATAAGCGAAAATATGTTTAGTTATTATGATAATTGGAATGGGGAATATGTGGAAAAAGAGTTTCCTATTCGCTTAGGCAATGAAACGATAGGAATACTTAAAACCGGATACCTTGGTCCCTTTTATTTTAATGACGATGATTTGACTTTTATTAATACTTTGAACAGGGTCTTTATAATTATAGGGCTACTTTCATTAATATTTGCATTTATTCTAGGTACTATCATGTCAAAAAGAATTAGTAAACCCATATCAAATGTTATTGATAAAGCGCATCAGCTTTCTGAAGGAAAATACGGAGATGTTATATTAACATCCTCTAATACAAAAGAAATAAATTCTTTAATAGAATCAATCAATAGCCTAGCTGACACATTAAAAAAACAGGAAGAGTTAAGAAAAAGACTAACGCAGGATGTAGCCCATGAACTTAGAACGCCTTTAACTTCAGTACAAGGTCATATGGAAGCCATGATAGATGGAATATGGGAAGCTGATGAAGAACGTCTTCAAAGCTGCTATGATGAAATATTGAGAATAAAGCGCTTGATAGGGAGTATAGAAAACCTTACGCGTATTGAAAGTGAAAATCTAAAATTAAATAAAGAAAAATTTGATGTCTCTAGGCTAATACAATCCATCATCAATAATTTTGAAAAGGACCTAGAAACAAAAAGTGTAAAGATCCATTTTGAAAATATGAGAAATGACATTACTGCTGATAAAGATAAACTAAGCCAAGTATTCATTAATCTTATTTCAAATGCACTAAAATATACAGAACCAGGCGGAGATATCTATATATCTGTTACTAATAAGGATAATATCATCAAATTAGTCATTCAAGATAATGGTATTGGAATATCCGATGAAGATTTACCGTATATATTTGAACGTTTTTATCGTACTGATAAGTCTAGAAATAAGGAAACAGGCGGTATTGGAATAGGGTTGACTATTGTCAAAACAATCATGAATGCTCATAACGGAACCATAACTGTTGAAAGTAAAAAGAATGAAGGAACAAAATTTACAATTCAGCTACCTTTGGGGTAGGTCATCTTCAATTGGAACAGTAGATACAATACTTACCAATAGTAATCTAATGCTAAGATGATTTAAAACTATTGACATTTATATTACTATATTGTAATATAGCGATATAACAAAAAGACAAGAGGTGAACTTCATGAAAATATCGGTTAAAGAACATCGTTGTCCACAAAATCATCCATGTCCAGCTGTAAATGTATGTCCTGTTGGAGCAATCATTCAAAAAGGTTATGGGGCACCTGTCATAGATGAACAAACATGTATTAAATGTAAAAAATGTATTTATGTATGCCCAACAGGGGCTATTCAAATCGAGGAATAAATGTAAGACATGTTTTTTATGTCTCTTTTTCAAAACATAGTTGACAAAAATTGAAATATTATTGCTACTATAGGCTTAGGAAGAGGGCAGAAGGGACTATGTAGCACCATTCCATTCTAGACGATATTATATATAGCAGAAATTTTAGTCAGCAGGAGGTAATATATGAATAGAATGAAGCAGTGTTTAGGTTTAATGATGATTGTTGCATTAGTTTTTTCACTTTTCACTATGAGTAGTACGGCACAAGAAGATCAAAAGAAAAGACAAGACATACAGTTTAAGGACCTGCCACAAGGACATTGGGCATATGAAGATGTGTTGAAGATGGTGGATCGTGGCATAATAGGTGGGTACACTGATGGTAATTTTAAACCATCTAAAGAAGTTACTCGATCAGAATTTGCAAAAATGATGGTATTAACATTAAAATTACCGTTGATTAACTCAAATGAGCCTTCTTTTGCAGATGTGACAGTATCCGATTGGGAGTATCCATATGTAGAAACAGCAAAGTACTATTTAACAGGGTTTAGAACTTCTGGTGAGGATTATTTTAAGCCAGATCAATTTGCTGTTCGTGAGGATATGGCTGTAGCTTTAGTAAAAGCATTAAGCCTAGATCTTAAAGATACCAACTTAAATATTCTAAATGCCTATAAAGATAAAGAGCATATTTCACCTAATCTTGAAAAATATGTAGCAACTATTATTAAACATGAGATTATGGTAGGTAATAATGAAAAGTTCTTTTATCCACAGGGTAATTTAACAAGAGCTCAAGCAGCATCATTACTTTCTAGACTAATTCGTGAAGAAAAAGTCACTTACGACGAAGAAAAAGTAACCTATGATGATGAAGAAATGCCATCACCTACGGATTATGTGCCACCTAACTTAAAAGCAGAGATGACGGATACAGGCATTCGGCTAAAGTGGGATAAAGTGAAAGAAGAAGGATTTAAATACTATAAAGTCGTTGTATCAAAGAATAATTCAAGTCCCAAATATCCTGATGACGGCTATTTAGTTTGTATAGATAATATAAACCAAACTAATTATTTTATATCCCCTTATGATAAGTATAATCAAGGTGATATTGGTGGTAGCATTCAGCCAGAAGAAACATACTATTTCAGTATTACTGCTGTATACAAGACTCAGAAGACATATGGAAATTCGGTTAAGTTAACTATCCCAGCTACCAAAGAGAATAATGATTATACAGTAACCCTCCAAGGCAATGTGAATGATAAGGGTGTTGAATTGCATTGGAACCAGGCTAATAAAGAGGGATTTAAATATTACAAAGTTGTGATTTCAAAATATAATGCAAACCCAATATATCCAGATAATGGCTACATGTTTTATTATTCGGATAGAGATAAGACCTCTGCCATCATTACTGCCCATGACAAATACCATAATGGTGATTTCGGAAACTATCTACAAACAGGAGAATCCTATTATTTTAGCATTACAACAGTTTATAATCATGGGAAATATGCAAGTAATACGATTAAGTTGACGTACTAATACAATGTTATAAATATCCTTATTAGATAATATTTAAGAGAAATGGAATAAGCAAAAAATGAACGTGTCCAAACTATGTTTATTTTTTGCTTATTTTGCGTTACGAATTATGATTATTTTATACTATTCCAAAAATTTATTTTTTAAAAGATTAACCTTTTTTGTTCTATTAGTTGACAAGGGGAATTGTATCGCATAATATGAAGAAAACATTGAATGGACTATTAATGATTTAAAACTACGTGCATAAAAGTTCATTGAAATGTATTCAAGAAGGAGGAGTGTCTATTATGTTAGAGAAGATTGATTATAGCATGTACAGTAAAGAAGCTATAGAACAGCCTCATAAGGGTGCATTTATGAGCGTTAAAGTTGGCAATGAGCTTAACACAATGACAATTGGCTGGGGTAGCATTGGGTTTATCTGGGGGAAACCTATTTTTACTGCCTTAGTACGTTATTCACGCCATACTTATGAACTAGTAGAGCAAACAGATGAGTTTACAATAAGCTTTCCTTTAAATGGACAATTAAAAAAAGAGTTAGGTTATTGTGGTACTAAATCAGGGAGAGATGTCAATAAGTTTGAAGCGTTAGGATTAACAGCCATAGAAGGTAAAGATGTGTCTTCACCTATGATTGATGAGTGTGACTTACATTACGAATGTAAAGTAGTTTTTAAACAGCCAATGAAGCCAGAACTTATACAAGAACAGATAAATGATACTCACTATTCAAAAGGTAACTATCATATTATATATTATGGTGAAATTGTTGGAACCTATGTAAAGCAACCATAAATCATTACTAGATTATGGAGGAATGTTCATGGATGATGCAAAGCGTAGTATTTTAAAAATGTTAGAAGAAGGACGAATCAATGTAGAAGAAGCTGAACGATTATTTGAAGAGCTTGAGAATAGCAGAAAAACAACGGTAAATGATAAATTGAAAGACATCGGTAAAAACTTTGAAGAGATGGCTGAGGACATTAATGATCGGCTCAAAGAATTAAACAAGGAATATGGTTCAAAGGTTAAAGGGACAATTGAAGAAACTGGGGAAAGAGTCGTAGAACTGCTTAACAATTTATCTAGAGAAATAAAAAAATGGTTTAAATAATACAGCTATGAAACTTTTTGCTTTTCTTTTTCGTCTAAATAATGACATTATAAAAGAAAGGAATGAAGTAAATGAAAATAGTAAAGATATTACTAATCACGTTAGCAGTTACTGCAATTTTTGTTGGATGCACCAAAAAGGAAAAAGTAGAGACAAGTGAATTGGTAGGAAGTATTGTAGAAGTAAATGATGGAAGTATCGCAATAACAACGAGAGAAGATGGCGAAGTAGATTATATTGTATCTCATAATGATAATACTGTTTTTCAAAAAGGTGTTGACCAAGAATTTGTTGTAGGTAATGAGGTAACATTGGAAGTAAGTGAAATACTTGAATCTTATCCAATGCAAACTCATGCAGTAAGCGTTCTTTATAACGGAGAAAAAAGAGATTAATGAGTCCTAAGAATGTCAAACCTTAAGGAGCAATTAAGAGATAGATTAGTTCGATTCAGATGCAATTTTTGATATTTGTTAAAGTAAAAGGGGGCTGTCTCAGAGACAGCCGTACTTTTTGGAGCAAGAAACAAATAAGTTATTCATACTCATGCTTGACGGTAGGCTTCAAATGTAATGGTCTGGGATGGACTTGTTGGATATTCGCCATAATTATAATCTGAAGAAATAACAATATTGGAAAATCCTATATTCTGTAAAAGAATTTTAAACTCTTCGATGCCATACCAGCGTAATGGAAAGTATTCTAATTCGCTTTCAATGAGTTTTTTGTTACGCCATTTTTCATAGCGCATATAAGAGACTGTATACTGATCAACATGATTTACCTCAATAAGTTTTTCTTTAAGAGAAATTAGCTCACCTTCAGGAGTGGTCCATGTTCTTGTTGAAATGGAGCCTAATGGGAATTCGGTTTGTAAAAAAATATCAAGAATCAGGCGCCCTCCTGGAGCGAGGTGGTCATAAAAGCATTTTAAAGCATTAATTGAATCACTTCGTTTTTCTACTAATAAAAATGAACCAGTAGGAATAATGATAGCCTCATACTTGTCTGGTAGTGAAAAAGATTGCATTGTTGCCTCATATAATCGAGGGGATAACCCTCTTTCTTCACAGTGAGAACGGCATACAGATAACATCTGTGGCGAGCAATCCGTTCCATCTACATTGAATCCTTTATTAAGTAGTGGAATCAGTACTCGACCTGTTCCTACTGCAGGCTCAAGAATTGGTCCCTTACAATTTTTAAGTCGAGTTGTATAAAATTCTATATCACCAAATGAATGACCTATAGGTTTATCTAAATCATATACTTCTGTTGAAAGTGTGCTGTAAAAGCTAAACATAAGTTTCCTCCAATCATCGTTTAGTTATAGGTACATAAATATCCATTGATAGTTTTTCATGTTGCCAAGAGTGGCATCGTTCATCGTAGAATTCAAAATCCAGCTTTGTATCATCAATTTCATAACCCGAAGAAGGAAACCATTCTTCCAAGATATATTTCCAAGTCCCTTGAATCGAGTTGATGAAGTCATCTTCCTCAACAGGAGGGGTAGTAAAAACCGCATAGGTTGCATCTGGAACATCAAGTTGATACATATCTTCTATAGCCTTATCAAAGCTAGTAACCTCTACGCCTAGAATATAAGAAAAGTCATCTGTTTCCATATTCGTATTCACACAAATACCGTATTCACCATGTTGAGGTGGATTTTGGGTATCATAGAGTTTACTTTCCTTACCTTCGATATTGCATTGATCCCAAAATGCAGGAATATCTCTTGAATGAGCATTATTTCTTAACGTGGTTTTAAATTCATAACCAACTATCTTAAAAGCATCCAGTTGCATTATTTTAGGTTGCATTATAATACCTCCAATTTTATTTTCTTTTAATTTTCTTAGATTAACTTTTTGAGGAAATCCTATAGGCGCGTGCAAACGATAGAAAGTTGGCGCATACCCAAAACATTTCTTAAAGGCTTTGGTGAAACCGGCATGGGTCTTAAAACCATAATCAAAGGCAATATCACTTACTTTACCATTATTACTGAGTTCATGAAGTGTGTATTGGAGTTTACGTCTTGTCACGTATTCCATTACAGGCATTCCTATAAAGCTGTTAAACACTCGGTAATAGTGGTAGGTTGAGAACCCTGCCAGTTCAGATAACTGGTCAACAGTTATCTTGTCAATAATATGATCGTCTATATAATCTAAAGTCTTTTGTATTAAATTCATGTAGTCCATCTGTTCCTCCCACATTCAAAATATCTATCTGTACGGTAAGTATATAGTAACATAGAATATCTAGACTTGCTTTTCCTAATTTGCTAAGTTTTAAATTATTAATACGATTATATAAAGATGGCCTGAATTGAAAGGAATTATGTAAAATCTATTTGACATACCTCGATCATAGTTATATAACATTGAGGAAGTGTAAGATTTGAACTTTGATGTAAGTGAAAGTATGGTATCTAATGTGACGATAAAAGTCTTTTAGCATTGTTAGAAAAAATATTTTCTCTTTCACTTTTATCTGTTGTTGCTCTTAATACGGAAACTATTGGAAATGCATGATTGAAAGCTGGATAATCAGTACCATATAAAAGTCGTTCACTGCCAATCTCATTTATTAATAGCCTGATTCTATCTGGTGGTTGCGTGCTAATATCTGTAAAAGTATTTGGATACAACTTCATTAATTCAATAAGTTCTTTAATTTGAGTTACGCCAGCATGAGCGAAAATAAATGTTGTATCAGATATTTCTTTTAAAACTGTATAGAATTTTTTTATATTTTGAGTCTCAAAGCTCTTCCTTGATTCTCCAGGAAGTTTTTTCATTAATTTTTTCGGGAGTATTAGTCCACTACATGATAAAATAGGTAGTTTAGTTTCAGAAATTTGCTTTAATAATTGAATCGTTTTTTTATCGTCTATATTAATACCCATATCATGGGGAACAATTTTCCACCCTTTTACGCCATAAGATAAATTTTTTTCTATCTGCTTTTCAATCTCATTATCATGTGGATGAACACATCCAAAGGTGATTAATTCATTATATTGGGAAATAAGCTTTTTCATATCTTCACTACTATCACAATTAGGTTTTCTAGCTTGTAACACTACTGCTTTAGAAATATTATTTAACTTCATATCTCGTATCATTCTTATTGGAGTTGATTTTCCTGTAATAGAAAGGAGCTTAAGCCCTGTATAAATTAATTTTAAGTTTAAAAATCTCTCTGGAAATGTCGTATAGAGTACTTTATTAAAATTAAAATATTTTATGGATATTGGGAAACATGATCCATCAAAAAATGAGGTGTCTAAATCATTACTACTTCTTCTCATTATTTTCGGTATTAAGCTCTTAACCCCTTCGTAAAGATGACAATGAAAATCTATAATATCATAATCTTTAATTAATTCATCTTTCACTTTAAAATCCCCAAAATCCGTTATTTCTAATTCTGGAAAATCTCTTAAAATATCTTCTTTATTCTTATACATTCATGATACCCCCCAGTATAATATTATAATTAAAAAGCTTAATGATTACTATCCTAGCTGAAATAATAATTGCAATTAATATATCTCTCCAATATAGATTAATTCATTTCATTTTATTAGTCAGCCACTAAAAAGATTAATTATGACTTATAGTCATATAACTTGCGGTTATATTATCATGTTAATTTTCTTCTGTCAACCCTCTATTTTAATTTTTTATTATGTGAGGTAACAAATGCTACCTAAAGATATTTATCTTGATTTATATAAGCAATTAATGTAATATAAAGCAGAAAAAGAGCTTTTAGCAGTTTGTCTACTACAAGCATTTATTGAGGGGATTATAGATAGTAAGTCAATATTACTTACGTACATAAGTAATATTACTGTTAATTCCTATATCCAGTTACATTAAAACCAGAGGAGAGAAGTTTAATGAAATGGCCCAAAATGATAATGTTTGAATATAGAAAGACTTTTACAATTTTTAGACGAGAGAGGCATTCGTACGGGGGTAATTAGTAACATGTTTTTTAGTGGATCAATGTTGAATGAACGTATCAATCATTATTTACCTGAAATACGTTTGAATTTATTTTAGCAAGTAGTGAATACATCTATAGAAAGCCAGATAGAAGAATATTTGAGCTTGCTCTTCGTAAAGCAAAGCTTAAACCGGATGATGTATGGATCTGGAGTGTGATGTAGAAGGTTCTGCAAGTTGTGGTATGTATCCAATTTGGTATACAGGTGCATTAGGAGCTATGAAGAATGTTAATCCTTCAAGTAAGTGTCTAGTAATAGATAATTGGGATGAGCTTATTGATATTTTTGATGGGGAGTAGAAAGAAAGAATATGAGAAATATAAATTGAAGAGAGAGATAAAACCAAAATCTAAGCGACAATTCAACGCAAAGTTGCTAATCATGGCTATCAAAGGGATTAGCTGGATTTTGTCGCTAAGAATAAAAAACGACAATTGAGTAGAAACGACAATTGGATCTAAGTGATTAAATGTCGTTTTTTGGTTTTGAACCCAATATACAACTATTTTGATCAAGCAAGTCTGAATCCAAATTCTAAAATGTACACCGTTGGAAATGTAAACAATGCCGTCATATCTGGATTAACATCATTAAGAGAAAGATTATATGAAAACAAACAGTGTTCTTATTCTAATGTCATTGAGCACAAAAACTTTTAGTATATTCTTTTTATTACTGTTGTGCATCTTACATATCAATGAATACATTCGTAACTTGAGTGGATAAATATGTTTCCACATACAACACATGTGGAGACAGTGACGGTACCTATAGTAGGTGGTGTAATAGGACAACAGTTAGAAAGCCTGTTATATGGGCTTGAAAATTGTTGTCCTATTTTTCCTAACAATTAATAACAATGCTGCATAATATATAATGAGAAAATAGAGTATGTCTATGTTTTGCTATAAATATTGATATAGGAGGTTAAAATTAGTGGACAACAAAAAAGATTATCAAGACTGTGCATCTTGCCAATCAGATAGAGAATTTGCTAAGTGCAAACCGAAGCACCCAAACCCCCAAAATATACTACTAGAATGTGGGGAGGGGACGGGAAGTAGAACCTTTACATCCTCAGATGATGCATCATTTCAAATAGCCCATGTTACGATTGATGCAACTTGTTTAACGCGACCTAAAGTACTAATTAAGTTTTCTAGTCTTGTTAGGAGCGAAATTATAGGAACTGGAATCGTTAGATTACAATACGAATTATTTAGAGTTTGCGGTAGTAGTGACCCTTTATCACTAGGAATTTGGATGTTTGAGACAAATGTAAATTTTACTGAATCTTTGGAAGAATCTTTTGGCTTTGTATTCTGTGATGCTTCGAATTTTACAGACTACTGCGATTATTTTGTTGCTGTAACACCAATTGAAATAACAGGTGAAAATACAGCCACAGTTAGTCATGGACAGATCGCTGTATTAGCTCAAAACTTATGTGACTCTTTAAAGAATGAAAGTAAAAACTTGAAAAATATAATCTTAGCCTGTGGACAAGGAAATGCAATTGCATTTTTAGGAGCTTCAATTCCACCACCAGTCAGTATTGCTAACATAAGTATGGATACAACATGTCTAAATAAAGCTAATGTTCTAATTGAATATTCAAGTAATATTCAAATTGGGACAGCATCACAGACTGTACTGCAATTTGAGTTGTTTAGAATATGTGGTGATAAGGCTCCCTTATCTCTTGGGATATGGACATTTGAAAGAACTGGTAGTAATGTACAAAGAATGACGACATTCAATTTTATATACTGTGATTCTAATGTCCCTTCAAGCTGCTGTGAGTATTTTGTTAATGTAAGTCTAATACAACAGAGTATAGCATTCTTAGATGAAGGAGTTATAATAGATAATGTTAAAATGACTGGAATTGCGCAGTCTTCATGTGGTTGTTTCTCATACAATGAATATGGCACACTTGATAAAAAAAATGACAGTATCGTCTTCAATCAAAAGCCTAAAGAAAGTTTACTTGAATGTGGTAGTGGGACTGGAATGAGGACATTTACGTCATTAAGTGAGCCAACCTTTCAATTAGCCCAAGTTACAATAGATACCACAAACTTATGTATGCCTAAAGTTAATATTGAATTTTCAAGCATCATAACAATTGATGGTGGCATATCATTTCAAACCATTAATCAATTAAGATATGAATTGATTAGAATATGTAATAATAGAGAACCCATATCAATAGGTGTTTGGTCAATTGATATAATTGATAATTTTAATGATAATCAAGTCATCAATAAGTTAACGAATACATTTGATTTTAGTTATTGTGACTGTATTACATGCCCTGGTTGCTGTGATTATATAGTGACCGTTACACCTATCGTAATACAACAAGTTACAATTACAGTTAGTGATGGAAGAATAGCTGCATTAGCTCAAGAAGGGTAGGAAGAAAGTGGTATATACCTTATGGGGAGGGTGTTCCTTATCATCAGCCGATACATGTGGAGACGTGCATTTTGCTTAAACGCTCTTTATAGAGGGTTACGGACAGTCTGCAATATCATAGGTCGAGACGGGGGTGGACAAAAGTATAACTTTCATATAGATATTAGTTCAGTTATCTGTGTGAGAGTTCTTTTTTTATAGTCTTAGTTGGGTAAGCAATGAATTTTAGGTTAGCCACATATATTCTGATTTAGAGGATTGTTTATTTCATTATTCAGGTATTGCTATGTAAGATTATATAAAATTAACTATGCGCAAAACACAACTTTAACGAATAGTTAGTAGTAAAATATATAAAACCACTAGATTTTTTCAGATATTATGATCCTCATTAAAAATCTAGTGGTTCTTTCTTCTACGTTTGATTATGTGTTACTAAGTTTTTTGTCAATGATAAAATTATCTTCTAACAAAGCCCAATTTTGTGGAAATGGATAACCTAAAGCCCAGTAACTGATTCCTCTTAAATCATAATTCTTTACTGCGTCAAATTTTGCTTGAGCACTTCGAGCATCCTCAAACCACACCTCATGCTGTCTGTCTTGTTCGTCAGTATAAACAAAATATGGTGATTCAGCGACTTCATCATATTCAATGACTGTGCCATATTTCACCGCTCTTCGTATAGCTTCCTGAGCGCTAAATGTTTCTGCTTCTTGTCCCTGAATATGCGGAAGGAGCCAATCACGCGCATATAATTGGAATCCAAAGAATAGTTTATCCCTTGGGATAACTGAAACTGCAAAATCAAGAACCCGCTTGATTTGATTTAGAGGCGAAATAGCTTGTGGTGGTCCTTTTCGCCATCCCCACTCATATGTCATTAATATTACAAAGTCAAGAATTCTACCATGGGCTTCATAGTCATGAGCCTCATACAATAATCCTGGTTGGTCGGCACTCACTTTTGGGGCTAAGGCACTTGAAACAAAATATCCTTCTTGGTGCAACCGATCAACTGCAAGTTCTAGAAATTGGTTATATAGTTCACGATCAGCAGGAAGTACATTTTCAAAATCAATATTTAATCCTAGATAGTTTTTTTCTATCATGATATTGATAATGTTTGAGAGTAATCTTTCTTGTATCTCAGAACTTTCTAGAATAACATGGGCAAGATTTTCACCCTTTTCTGTAGAGGTGAAGTTTGTAATAGACATCATTGGAACGACATTTTCCGCATAAGCAGCTTCAATTGCTGGAATATCATCTATTGGCTGAAGATTACCATCTTCTCTAATCAAATAAGCAAATGGACTTAGATAAGTAAGATATTCACCATCTTCTTTTACAATAGGAATAGCATTTTCTTTTAAAACATAAATATACCCATTTACTTCAATGTTAGATTTATTTTCGCGTGGAATAATTAACTCAGTACCTGGGTATATAAGATTTGGGTCTTGAATATTGTTTGCTTTTAATAAGTTTTCTAAAGATATACCGTATTCCCTTGCAATTTGCCACAACGTTTCTCCTGATTGAACACGATGTTGATGTGCTGGAATATATAGAACAAGACCTGGATAAATATTATCAGGATTAGTAATTGAATTGGCATTTACAATCGCCTGAATAGTAACACCATATTCCCCTGCAATTCTCCATAATGTTTCTCCTGATTTTACAGTATGAAAAACACCTTCAGTTGGAATCAAAAGTGACTGGCCAATCACCAATTGATTAGGGAATTCTAATCCATTAATATCTATTATTTTTGCAATCGGTATATCGTAATATGAGCTAATCTGCCACAGTGTTTCTCCTGATTTTACCTCATGAATAAACATGGAAAATCCTCCTTTTTTCCTATCTACTATAATTTATGTAGGATAGTAAGAGGTGTGACTTATTTAGATATTCCCCTTCAGTCTAATAGCAAATTCTCATTATCAGCAGAAAATTAGTAATCACAAATTAGAAAACCATTCCTTTACATTATCCTTACATCTATATTATAATAAATAAATATACAGATTACTTTTATGCATTGATTTAGACTATGATTTTTCATTGGTCATCTAATATAAGTACCTTGATATATCCAATTAAACCACATATTTACCTATTGGTGAGTTTAAGAAATTATATAATAGAAAGGTTTTAATAACATGAAATTACAACAACTACTTAGTTATACTCGAAAAGCAGTGGATGCTTACAACATGATTAATGAGGGCGACAAAATCGCTATTGGTATTTCAGGTGGGAAAGATAGCCTAACAATGCTCTATGCTTTAAAAGGCTTACAGCGATTTTATCCTAAGAAATTTGAAATTGAAGCTATTACTGTTGCTCTCGGTTTTGAAGCATTTGATTTAAGTAAAGTAACTGATTTATGCAAAGAACTTAATATTAACTACACCATTGTCAAAACAAATATCGCCGAGATTATATTTGAAGAAAGAAAAGAAAAAAATCCATGTGCACTCTGTTCTAAAATGCGTAAAGGTGCATTAAATAATAAGGCCGTAGAATTGGGTTGCAATAAAATAGCCCTAGGGCATCATAAGGAAGATATCGTTGAAACAATGATGATGTCACTCTTTTTCGAAGGTCGATTCTATAGTTTTTCACCTGTTACATATTTAGATCGCATGCAATTATATGCCATTCGACCGCTTATGTATGTATCTGAAAAAGATGTTATTGGCTTTAAAAACAAATATGATCTACCCGTTGTCAAGAGCCCATGTCCAGCTGATGGTAATACAAAACGCGAATACATGAAAAACTTACTTGCTAATTTAGAAAAAGAAAATCCTGGTTTATCTAGACGTTTATACCATGCCATTGAGGGATCAGGAATACAAGGTTGGAGTGCTCATAATAGTTATAGTAAGTGAATTGAGGTGTTTTACAGATGATAAAAAATAACGATTACCATGAACAACAGAATATTAAAAATGCCATTTTACTTAGAGATATAATGTACTCTCTTCCCTCTTTTACATATGAGTTTTTTAGAGGTGTTGAGCAAACAACTTCTTCTAAGACACGAATTGCTTATGCCTATGATCTAAGATTGTTTTTTGAATTCCTATTAGGTTATCATAAGTGTTTAAAAGAAAAAGAGATGGCAACATTGGTTGTAAATGACTTGGAATTGGTTACACCAGACGATATAGAAATGTACCTAGAGTATCTTAGCTACTACCAAAAAAAAGATAGCAATGGTATGGTTATAGAACATAAAAATACTGAAAGGGGTAAATCTAGAAAACTAGCTAGTCTTCGCTCTTTCTATACATATTTTTATAAGAAACAAAAGATTATGAATAACCCTGCTCTATTGGTTGACCTCCCCAAAATTCATGAGAAGCACATAACCAGATTAGAAATTGATGAAGTGGCAAGGTTATTAGATGAAGTGGAATCAGGACATAATCTTACTGATTCTCAGAAAAAATACCATAGTCGTACCAAAGAAAGAGATCTAGCAGTTATGACCCTTCTACTTGGTACGGGTATTCGTGTATCTGAATGCGTTGGTCTTAACATTGACGATATCGATTTTAATGTAGACGGTATCCGCATCGTACGAAAAGGTGGAAATGAAGTTATTATCTACTTTGGTGACGAAGTTGAGGACGCTTTATTAACGTATTTAGAAAAACGAAACGCTATAATACCTATAAAAGGTCACGAAGAAGCTCTTTTTCTCTCATTACAGAATAAGCGTCTAAGTGTACGCTCCATACAAAACTTAGTCAAAAAGTACGCAAAACTTGTCACCCAATTAAAGAATATTTCCCCACATAAGTTACGAAGCACTTATGGTACGAATTTATACCGTGAAACTGGTGATATATATTTAGTTGCTGATGTATTAGGTCATAAGGATGTTAATACGACTAAAAAGCATTATGCTCAGCTAGAAGATGAACGACGACGAAAGGCTGCGAAGATTATTCGATTAAGAAAAGATTAATAGTCCATTAATGCATGATCATTTAACAATAGGTAAAATGAGAGAATCACCTGCGAGTATTGTATCGTTACTTAGATTATTGATACGCTTCACTTCATCAATATAATCTGTAATCGTATAATACTCGTTATTCATGTGTTCTTTTGCGATACCCCATAATGTATCATGTATTTCAATGGAAATGGTTGCATAGGCTTTATGAGGTTTTTCATCTAGACCTTTAGCATAGGTAAAACTAAAGAATAAACTACAACTCATTAATAAAATGAAACAAAAACTCATAAGCATCATAAAAGATTTTTTATTGTGTAACATATTCATCACCCCGAACGTTTGTTTGGTTTCATTATACCCAAACACATGTTCGGTGTCAAGGTATTTCAAGTAATTTTTTATAAATCTTGGTAAATATTTGTACTGAAAAAGGAAACCCCGTAAGATTTCCCTTGTCCAAACAGGTTGTCCTGATTACAAAGTGCGAAGGTGCGTAAGCTGTGCACACTAAATTGGTATCCGAACATTTGTTTGATATTTTTAGTTTTATATGCTATAATTGTTAATAAATGTATCAATTATATTTTTGTTAATTGATTGAATAGAAATACGTACCTAACTGTTAATCGTATGAGATATAAAAAATATAGAGGTGATTAGGTGATGAACAACGATTTAAGTGAAAAACAATTAAAAATCCTTAATTTTATAAAAGATGAAATACTAGGCAAAGGTTATCCCCCTGCGGTTCGTGAGATATGTGATGCTGTAGGTCTAAAATCAACTTCAACTGTTCATGGGCATTTAGAACGTTTGGAGAAAAAAGGTTATATCCGCAGAGACCCCAGTAAACCAAGAGCTATTGAAATTATTGATGAGACGTTTATGCCATCTCAAAAAGAAATGGTGAGTGTACCTATTATTGGAAAAGTGGCCGCTGGTGAACCTCTATTGGCTGTTGAGAACATTGATGATTACTTCCCTATTCCAATGGATTATATGCCGAATCAACAATCCTTTATGCTACGTGTACAGGGGAATAGTATGATCGAAGCTGGTATTTTCAATGAAGATCTTATTTTAGTACAGCAACAAAATCATGCAATCGATAAGGACATTGTTGTAGCATTATTAGATGATTCGGTAACGGTAAAACGCTTTTTCAAAGAGACAGATCATGTACGATTACAACCGGAAAACAGTGCAATGGAGCCTATTATCGTTGATGATATCACCATTTTAGGTAAGGTAATAGGTCTCTTTAGACAGTTTTAATGTATTTCTAGACTTATTATATAGAACTAAGAATACATATGATGAATTAAGAGTGAAAGTACTTCTCACGTAAAAGATTTCAAGAAAAATAGAACTATCTATACTATAAACAAAAGGGTTATCTCTCTATGAGATAACCCTTTTGACTGTCGTCAAAGTCAATGGAATGTCAACTTCTTAAAAATATTACGTAATTATGCTTGATCGATAAGTGCTTGCACATCAATTTCCTTACCGTCACTCCAAATACGCTCAAGATCGTAGAATAGACGATCTTCTTTACTAAAAATATGAATGATGATACTACCATAATCAAGTAGTATCCAACTTGCTGAACGATATCCTTCAACTTGCCTAGGTTCATAACCATTACGTGATAAGATCTCATCTATACGATCAATAAGTGCTTGGATATGACTCTTATTATTACCATGGGCAATAACAAAATAATCTGCTAACACACTAATTTCCTGAATATCCAATACCTTTATATCTTCAGCCAATTTGTCATCAAGTGATTTTAAAGCTAATTTTAACATGTCCATAGACTGTTCTTTCTGACTTGCCATGCGACTACCTCCTTAATGTTACCTTTTATATATTAAGTTTCGTTGTTTATTTTGATAGTTTAGTATTTCTTTTCTTTTCATCAACTAAACATTCTCTGTATAGTACCTATAAGCTTTGGTGGTTAGTGGATCTATATACTTATCTTGAGCTTTCAAATAATCAATGGTATCCTTCATGATGTACCTGAGTGCATCATCTAGATCCATCTGAGCTACGGCTCTTATTTCAGACAGATGTGGCGCCTTATTGCGTTCTGGCTCAATATAGTCCGCAATATAGATAACTTTCTCCAACGGAGACATATCTGGTCTACCAGTCGTATGGTAAGCAATTGCATGAAGTACATCATCATCTTCAATATGATAGATCTCCTTAGCCACTATGGCCCCAACTTTTGCATGTATAAGGTCCGTATTATGCAAAGCTTCATTGGTCAATAATAAGCCATGAGATTTACACAAATCTAAAATCTTATTGTGGGACATATATTTCGCACAGTCATGTAACAGCGCTGCTATTTGGGCTTTATTCTCATTAACCCCATGTTGCTTAGCTAAATTGATAGCTGTTACTTCCACACCTAAAGTATGTTTATATCGTGATGCTTTTAATGTTTTTTTTAGAGCTTGTCTGATAATCATAATCTCATCAGGATTGATATACATAAAAATCGCCTCTTATTGGTATAGCCCTTGTGTTACGATATAGGTTTCTGTATTCTCTGGTAGAAGATATTTAATGGACTGATTATGTTTTATTCGCTTTCTAATCTCTGTTGATGAAATCTGAATATCAGGTATAGGTACCAATGTAATCTGAGCTTGATACTTTTGACTTAATTTTTGAATTTGAGTACGCAAAGCTTCCATGGTATAGGTGCCACCTCGATTAGTCACTGCAAAATGGCATATTTTAAACAAATGTTCACTATCCTTCCATTTTTCTAAGTCAAATAATGAATCAGCACCCATGATAAAATAAAAATCTGTATCAGGATGTAATGAAGTAAGGGCTTCCATTGTGTCCACTGTATAGGTATTACCTAATCGGTCTAATTCCATGGAAGAAACCAAAAACTTATCATTACCTTCTATGCCACGTTTTGTCATCTCTAATCGATGTTCCTTTGTCGTAACACAAGATTTTAGATAAGGGGTACCCGAAGGCATAAAAATCACCTTATCCAGTTTCAGATCTGTTGCTACATATTCTGCCAGAACTAAATGTCCGTAGTGTATAGGATCAAAAGTACCACCCATTATGCCTACTCTTTGATTCGCTAAGTTTAATTGTGTATCCATCATCATATGTCAGTCCTTATAATAATCCATTAATAAAACGCAATATAATCAATAATATTCGTATACATATTCGTTTTCTTGTGTTTTTTAAAAATCTCTTGTAGTTCTTCTTTAATAATGAAAGGCTGATCTTCTCTAAATTCAATTATATCATCAATAATGACTTTTGGAAGCTTTTCATATTGATATTTAGAATCCTTCCAAACTCTAGCTACAATATGTTCGAGTTCGTACCTAGTTGCTTTATTAATGTTTGTATATAATGTAAATGAATCAGCATAGTAATCATAATCAAATTTAATCTTTGAACTGGAACGATAGTGTAAGTTGGAAGCAAGATATTTTTCTTTATCTGCATCTACCATGCCAAGGATTGCTGCAGCTGCATCTTTATCCGCAAGATTTATATTGATATATTCCGTTGCTTTTTCATCCACATATATATAAGGCTCTATTAAGTTGTAGTATCTATAACCAATTCTATGTTTGATATTGGATATATTGTGATACGGACGGTTGTTCATGATTAAATTTGCAAATTCTTTCATCTTATGCTCATTCATGTCAATAAACCCAAATAAAGACTCTAACTCATTTAAACCTGCCGTATTGATATCTGTATAAAATGTGATATTATCACTATTAAATGCAACATCGTATTTACTTAATAGATTACTATTTTCTAGTTGACCAAAAGATTTTAACATGAATTTTTGATCATTTCGCTCTTTAATAATATCATTTACTTTGCTATGTGTAAAAAAGCATGTTCTTATTATTTGATTTGAAGAAGCTGTATTAATATTTATTGACTTAACTTCTTCCTTTGCCGTATGTTGGTCTATATTTGTGAGTGAAACGTATGGTTCAATGGCTGAATAATTATTCTTTAAACTTGGAATGTTTTTCACTTCATATAATGAACTCAGTTGATTAAACAATCGATATTGAATGAAATCATTTGCCATCTTCTCACCAACAGTTATATCACTAAACAGTGATCGTAACTCTTCAAAAGATGCATCATTAAGGTTCGTCATAACAGAAATCTTATAACGATTCTTATCAAACCATGCTTTTGAAAAATCTTTACCTACATATTTAATTTCGTTAATATTATTGAAAGCATTATATTTTCTGTATCGCGTAATGGCATAAGCCATAGCATATGTTGTATCATCAAGTACTTCCACCAACTCTGATTCAACAGCAGTATTGATATTAACACCTATTTTTGATTTTGTTTCAGGTTTTTCCCATCTACCACTTTTATCTTCTTTTGCTCGTAATTCAGCAGCGATTAGATCTGCGTACTGCTCAGAAGACTCAAACTTTGTATTAACTTTTGCTAAGCCATTTTCTAACAATTCTTCCCCTACTGATTCTTTGCTAGAGATATACACATGTCTATAAATCCAACCGTTAATGGGTTCAAAACTTATTTCATTATCATCTGGCAATAACATAATACGTTTTCCTAATAATCGTTTATAGGTATACGTATAGGCCTCTTGCGATGAATCTGTTTCTATACCAACCATTCTTATAAGTTTTTCCTTACCATTCCCTGTACTGTCAAACTCAATTACTTTTATGGCTTCTCCTGATATGACTTCTAACACTCGAGCCATTGTAATATCTTGGTCCTCATATCGAATAGATCTAGCATAACTGGTTGTCTCAAATAAACTTAAAGTTAACATACACACGATTACGAGGTGTATGATAGTATGTCGTCTTTTCATATAAACCCCCATTTCATCTTTTGCGTGTTACATTTATTGTTATCTATTTACCTTATATAATAGTATTGGAATTCTAAACATGGTTAATACCTTATTATTTAGGTAAAACAATTTTTTGATTATCTTTTGACTGGCGATATAATACAATCTTTCTACCAATCTGTTGTACAATATTAGATCGTGTTCTTTCTGATAGTACATGACAGATGTCTTTTGGTTCATAGAGACAATTCTTAAGAACATTTATCTTTATGAGTTCACGCGCTTCTAATGCATCAGATATAGCTTCTGTAATTTCAGGTGTTACACCTAATTTACCTACTTGAAAAATAGGATCTACATTATTGGCTAATCCTCTTAGATAAGCGCGTTGCTTACTTGTTATTTTCATGTTGTTCTCCTTTCAACTAAGGAAAAGTACGCTGATATAACTTTCCTTATCTATCTATAATAATCAAATTCTAGATAATACATTTTTACAGTATCGCCTTCTTCTATGCCCAAGCTTTCTAACTCTTCTATGATACCATTATCACGTAAGAAGCGTTGAAAGAAAGCAAATCCTTTTTCAGTTTCTAGGTTTGTATAACCTAACATCTTCTCAATCTTAGAACCTTGGACCAAGAAAGTATTGTCTTCTAATACTTCTACAGTAAAGGACTCTTCTGGTAACTCTTGTTGGTCAATAAAGTATTCTTGCTCATAGACTTTCGTCTCTTGATCAAGTTCTTTCAGTAACCCGTGTACATGATATAAGAGTTCTTTTACACCTTGACCCGTTACAGCAGAAATTGGAAATACTTGAATACCTTGAGGCTCGAATTCATCTTTTAAGGCTTGTAGATACACATCATCTTGCATAACATCTATCTTATTAGCAGCAATAACAGCAGGTCTTTTGGTCAATTCTTCATTAAACGTTAATAACTCATGATTGATTTTATTAATGTCCTCAACAGGATCACGTCCCTCTGTAGAAGCCACATCTACAATATGAAGAATGACTTTGGTTCTCTCGATATGCTTTAAGAACTCATGTCCAAGTCCTATACCTTCAGATGCACCTTCAATAAGACCAGGAATATCTGCAATCACAAAACCCTCACCTTTATTTATATCGACAACTCCTAAGTTTGGATTAAGGGTTGTGAAGTGATAATTAGCAATCTTAGGTCTTGCATTAGTTACACGTGATAATAGTGTGGATTTACCTACATTGGGAAAACCAACAAGTCCCACGTCAGCAATAGTTTTTAACTCTAATAGTATCCAAATTTCTTTTCCTGATTTACCAGGTTGCGCATACTTTGGTATCTGCATAGTAGGGGTAGCGTAATGTTGATTACCTTTACCACCACGACCACCGCGTAATAGTTTCTCTTCCATACCAGGATAAGCCATATCGATAATTACTTGACCTGTTTCAGCTTCTCGTATAATGGTACCTAAAGGCACGCGAATGATGAGATCGTCCCCATCCTTACCATGCATACGGTTTCCTTTGCCAGGTTCACCACCACCAGCTTTAAAGTGTTTTTTGTGGCGGAAATCATAGAGCGTATTAAGACCATCATCTACTTTGAAGATAATATCGCCACCTCTACCACCATCGCCACCATCAGGTCCACCATTAGGCACATATTTCTCACGACGAAAACTTACACAACCATTACCGCCATTACCTGATTTTATATTTATTTTTGCCTGATCTACGAATATCATTTTTATCATTTCCTTCCATCTGTCTAGAACTTAACATCTACACTTTATTGTTAAATTCATGAGCATCATATGATAAATAGAATCTCATTATATTAGTATTATTATTGTTTCCATTATCTATTTTATCATAAAAACATATTCTGACAGATTAATCGAATCTATGTGTATTATAGTATAAAACAAACGGTTTTAAAAGGAATATTTTTCATATTAGCCTAAAATTACTATAGCAAATAATTATTTATTTCATCTTATATAGTATTGATGAATTACATTAACTATATTCCTGTAGTCGATCCTTTTAAGTTACACATGATTCATGTCTGCTTAAACATCACAATTTTTATGTTAGTATCTGCATCGCTTGTCTGTTAACTTCTAATATATCTATACAAACAAAAAAGTTTCAAATGGTAAACATTTGAAACTTTTAAACGTATTATTGAGCTTTTGGATGTATAGAAACTTGTGTTTTATCGCGTCCTTTTCTTTCGAAACGAACTACACCATCAACTAATGCGAATAAAGTGTCATCGCCACCTCTACCTACATTAGTACCTGGATGAATCTTAGTTCCACGTTGTCTATATAAAATGTTACCAGCTTTTACAAATTGTCCATCTGCTCGCTTAGCACCTAGTCTCTTTGACTCGGAGTCTCTACCATTTTTAGTAGAACCTACTCCTTTTTTGTGAGCAAAGAATTGAAGGTTCATTCTTAACATAACCTACACCTCCTCGATTACAAGCTTTATATAATCACTTCCGTATTCGTCTCTCATTGATTCCAAACCCAATAACATAGATTTCAATAATAACTGAGTGTCATCATTTTCATCTTCTGTGAGTTTGAAAGATATATATCCAATTTGTTCATCTGTTGAACAATCGTATAAATCATCTGTAAAATTCTCAATTGAATTAATGGTATTAATGACCAGTACTGACACTGCAGCACATACGACATCGTTTCCATATTCCGAATAGCCTGCGTGACCACTTAATTCAAAACCCTGAATTCGATTTTTTTTAAATTAACGTTAATCTCAATCATCTGTTCTCACACTTAAGCATTAATCTTGTCGATTTTAATTTTTGTGAAAGGTTGACGATGACCTTGCTTCTTATGATAACCTTTTTTAGCTTTGTACTTGTAAATAACAACTTTTTTAGCTTTACCTTCTTCTGCTACAGTAGCAGTTACAGTAGCGTTACTTACAACTGGGTTACCAACTGTTAATCCATTGTCGTTTGATACTAATAAAACGTTGTCAAAAGTAACAGTTTCACCAGCAGCTAAGCCTAACTTTTCAACTTTTAGTGTGTCACCTTCAGCAACTTTGTATTGCTTTCCACCAGTTTCAATAATTGCGTACATATTTGGCACCTCCTTAATCAAGACTCGCCGAATACGGTGTTCATCTAAGAACTTTAAGACCTCTTCGTGCGGTATACCACTAAAAAACTTTACCATAATTTATATAGCCTGTCAAGTTGTTTTTTAAGTTCTAAGTGAGTACTTAATTACCTTCTTCTATATTTTAAATTGTTCAACTAATGTTTCTAAACTTTTAGCTAATGTGAATAGTTGCTCACTAGCGTTAGCTACCTCTACCACAGATGCTGATTGTTCTTCAGCAGATGCTGATATTTCTTCAGTACCAGCAGCATTTTCTTGTGCAACAGCTGATAAGGTTTGCATAACATCATTTACTGCAGTTTTCTTTTGATTCATTTCGACACTAGCTTTACCTAATACATCAATAACATTCTCAGCTTCTTTAAAACTATTAGAGATTTCATTATATTTGTTTTCTGTTGTTTGCACATGGGAAACTTGTTCTTTTAAAATATTTTTCACTTCATTCATGGTATTCACTGCTGTTATGGCATTGCTTTGTAATGATTTTACCATATCATCAATGACTTTCGTTGAATTGGTTGATTGTTCTGCTAGCATCCTAATTTCATCAGCAACAATAGCGAAACCTCTACCGTGTTCACCGGCCCTAGCTGCCTCGATTGCAGCGTTTAGAGCTAATAGGTTAGTCTGTTCTGCAATGGATGAAATAAGATTACTGGCTTCACTAATTTTACGTGAGCTTTCGTTTGTTTTTATAATGTTATCATAAACTTCCGTACTTGCTATACTATTTTCTTCAGTTTTTTTAGACAAATCATTAAGGACTATTAGACCATCATTAATCAATACCATGATTCTATCCGATACATCTGCTAAATTGTTTAACAGATGTCCATCTTCATCAATAATGTAACCTAAGTCTTTTAGTTTTTCTGATCCATAACTTGTATTTTGAGCCTGTTCTAATGAACCTTGAGCAATGTCACTAATAGATTGTGTAATCTCATCTGAAACAATAGATGACTGCTCTGATGTTGCTGCCAAATCTTTGGCAGATACCAAAACTTGTTTAGATACATCTTCCGCACGAGTTAATATCTTTCTAATGGATTGACGCATGTTCTCCGTTGATTGAATCAATATACCAAGTTCATCTTTCAGATTAAAATATTCTGGAGGTAATTCTTGTGTAAAATCTCCTGTTGCAAGTGTGTGTAAGAATGATGTTACAGCCTCAATTGGTTTTGTAAGCTTTTTACTAAATATAAGACCTATAATAACGCTTAAGATAAAACATACACTGGTTATAATGATTATGATAATTAATTGACGTATGAATTGAACGCGAAATTCTTGTTTCATTTCATTAACTAAGTTATCGATATCATCGGTATAATTCCCTGTACCTATAACCCATTCATAAGGTTCAAATGCTAAAGAATAAGCTCGCTTTGGTAGTGGCGTATCAGAATCCTCTTTTGGAAAATAATAGTCCGAGTAGCCTCCACCATTTATTCCTTGTTTAATAAGTTCTTTAATTATGTAATTGTCCTTTTTATCTTGCAATTCGTATCGGTTAGTTCCTTCAACATCCTTATTTCCGTATAAAACAATATTATCACCTTCATAAGTATCAATCCAAAAGTAGCCATCATTACCATATCGTAATTCTCGTATTAAATCAGCCGCCTTCTTTTTTGCTTCCTCAATACTTAATAACCCTTTTTTAGAATCATTATAAATCGTATCAATAAGAGCTACTGCAGTTTCCACTTCATTTTTTATCAAGCGATCAAAATCATCTCTTAGGGTTTCTTCTGATTCCTTTAGGTGGTAATTCTGAGTTGCATTTAACGACCATATTGATGCAACTGATAGTATAATTGCCATTAACAAACTGATAGAAACTATTAATAATATTACTTTCAACTTAATTTTTTTCATATTAGCATCTCCTTAAGCATGAAAAAATGATAGGTTTACTAGGAATGTTATAAGGTTTATTAGGAATATTATAGCATAATATAGTCAAAAAGTACATAATATGACAAAGTATGGGTTATTTATTGAATATTTGCCCTCTCCATAATAAAAACTTCAATCTAGGATTGAAGTTTTTTGTGATTTACCAAATGATAGGGTAAACGTCTTATATTTTGCTATTTAATTCTATTTGTTGTTTAAGGGGTACATTTATTTTCTTACGGGTCATCTCTACAAGTCCGAGTTTAGTCATCCCAACAATATATACCTTATTAGGATCTTTTTTTGTATATAGCGAAAGTTTCTCTAAAAGAGCATCATTATATTCTTGCTTCTTCATATCAATAAAATCAACGATGATAATTCCTGCCAGATTTCTTAATCTTATCTGACGAGCAATTTCAACTGCTGCTTCTAGATTCGTCTTATAGATCGTCTCTTCTAGGTTCTTTTTGCCTGTGAATTTGGCTGTATTTACATCAATAGCAACCAAAGCTTCCGTCTGTTCTATGACCAAACATGCTCCTGATTTTAACCACACTTTTTCTTGAAGGGCTTTTCGAAGTTTAGCTTCTAATCCATATAGATTAAATAATGATATTTGCTGATCTTCGTATAACCTAATTTTCTCTACTAAAGAAGGATTCGTCTTTTGCATATACTGATTCACATCTAAATAAATCTGCGGGTCATCAATCACATATTGATCCACTGAATGCTCATACATATCTCTTACAAGTTTCATAGCTGGATGAACACCTTTATAGATTTCCGTGTAACATGTACGATAAGCCGCTGTATTCATGATTTCTGTATATTGAGTTATAAGTTCTTCTAATTCCTGTCTGATTAATGTTTCATGTATACCCTTGGCATTGGTTCTTATGATGAAGCCAAATTCATCTGTTACATATGGTGATACGAGATCTTTTAACCTGGCTTTTTCTTCAAACCTTTTAATTTTGTTGGATAAGCCAATATAATTTTTACCACGCGTTAATACCACATAACGTCCTGTAAGAGCAATATAAGGTGATACGACACAGCCTTTTGTACCAAGAGCTTCTTTGGTTATCTGAACAACCACCTCATCTCCTATTGTCATATATGCTTCTCGGTGACGTTTGGTATAGAAGATATCATCTGCATCGTCTAAGGGCATATAGGCATTCTTATCTTCACCAATATTGATAAAAACGGCCTGCATACCTTTTAGTAGATTAACCACTTTCCCAATGACGATGGTTCCAATGCGTTCATAATGGTTTTCATTTGTCACACGTATTTCTACTAATTTTTCTTTCTCATCTAATAGAGCACCGTATAATTTGCCTTGATCTTTTGCAATAATTAACTTGTTTCCCATATTGCCAACTCCTTAGTGAATATGTTAAAAACCCATTATCTATGGTTTAATTCGACTTTGTTATACATAATTCAAAGGCATAAATCCTTGATCGTTTTTATAATAAATTTCTTCTCGGTGAACCACATAATTGAACTTACTATAAGGAACATCATTCACTTCGCATAATGATTGTAGCACAAGCTCAGGCTTAATATTCAGAGTACTCCCTGTGGCTAAGAGCAAAATTAACGTATCTGATTCAGGTAATGCGATATGGAAGATGCCAGGTTTTATATCTAATTCTTTTAATACTTTTTTCTTGTTTTTCTTGTAAATGATAACCTGTTCCTTTGACATTAACTGGTCAATCATATCTTCAGTTATGGTAATATCCTTAATGGTAATCTTGTACTTGGCTGCATCAATTAATGCCATAGCACTTTTCGCTTTATCTGGTAGCTCTGTCATACTTATAATGATTAATCCCATAGGTGTATGTTTATTGAGGACATCACAATAAGCTTTAAGATCAATATTTTCTGTGGTTTTAACATCCATATATTCACCATCGCTGGTTACCCCTACTGAAAGTGGTGCACCGATAGACATAATTTGATGGGGGTTAAATCCTTCTGAATAAGCAATAGGAAACTCTGATTTTTTAAATACTCTTTGAAAATTTCGTATTAAGTCTAGGTGGCCAATGAACTTCATTGTACCTTCTTTTGCAAATTTTATTCTAATCAACATAGCATATTCCTCCGCCAAATCCTTTTGCACCACAGTCCATACAGCCATCCATACAATTAGGCGTAATTTTTCCTTCTTTGGCACGTAAAAATTCATTATATAGAAAAGCTTTTGTTACACCAACATCAATAAAGTCCCATGGTAAGATTTCTTCGTAGTCTCTCTCTCTAACAGTATAGAATAATGGATCAACACCTGTACTGGTAAAGGCATCTTCCCAATGACTAAATCTAAAAAATTCAGACCATGCATCAAAGGTTGCTCCATTTTTCCAAGCAGCATAGATAACTTGTCCTATGCGTCTATCTCCTCTAGCCATAACGCCTTCTAACATACTGGTCTTAGCATCATGACAGTTGTATTTAATATTTTTTTTATTAACAATCTTATTCAGATGGTTTTGCTTCTCCATAAATGTCTCATATGGATCCTGTGGACTCCATTGGAATGGCGTAAATGCCTTAGGTACGAAGAAAGATGTACTTAGGACTATCTGAGGACGGCGTTTTCTAACTTCTTTAGGCAACTTATAGTATTCTTCAACAATATCTTGTCCTAGTTTTGCAATAGCATCAATATCATCAAAAGTCTCTGTAGGTAAGCCAAGCATAAAATATAATTTAACCCTTGTCCATCCACCTTGGAAGGCTTCTGCCGCACCATTTAGTATACTCTCTTCTGTTAAACCTTTATTAATGACATCTCTTAATCGTTGTGACCCTGCTTCCGGTGCAAAGGTTATACTGCTCTTTCTAACACCTTGAACTTTACTCATAATATCTAATGAGAAACGATCAATTCTAAGGGATGGAAGAGATAGGTTCACATGTTTGTCATTGCCAAATTCATCAATAAGATAGTCTGTTAACTCCTGTAGTCCTGAATAATCACTTGAACTTAAAGAGATCAATGATATTTCATGGTGGCCTGTATTTTTAATGAGTTCTTTTGCTTGCTTTTTGAGAACCTCCACATCTTTTTCACGAACTGGACGATAGATCATACCTGCTTGACAGAAACGACAACCTCGTGAACACCCTCTAAATAACTCAAGTACAACTCGATCATGTACCGTCTGAATAAGTGGTACTAAAGGTTTGCTTGGATAAGGTGCCTCTGTCATATTCATCACTACCTGCTTCTTAATAGAAGCTTTTGCATGAGGATGGTTGGGGGTAAAAGTAGCAATTTCACCATTTTCTTTATAAGTCACATCATAGAACTTAGGTACGTAGATACCTTCTATATCTAATAATTTAATAAGATAATCTTCTTTCTTACCACCTTGCGCCTTATGCGCTTTGTATAAATCCAATATATCGGGTAATGTTGATTCACCTTCACCAATATAGAAGAAGTCAATAAAATCAGCTATAGGTTCAGGGTTGTAAGTACATGGTCCTCCAGCACATACAATAGGATCCTCTTCTTTTCTATCTTTACTATAGACCGCCATACCGGCTAGATCAAGTGCATTCAATATATTGGTATAACTCATTTCATATTGTACGGTAAACCCCAAAAAGTCAAAATCTCTTACTGGATTTTGAGATTCTAACGCAAATAGTGGTAAATCTTTTTCACGCATAATTATTTCCAAATCACACCAAGGTGAGAAAACCCTTTCACAATAAGTATCTTTTCTTTTATTTAAAAAATCATATAATATAGCTAACCCTACATGAGACATACCAATTTCATAGACATCTGGAAAACATAGTGCAAATCGAATATCTATTTCTGACGTATTTTTATGAATCACATTGATTTCATTTCCCAAATACCTAGCAGGTTTTTCAACACTTAATAAAATCTCATCCGTTAACTGTAGTTTCTTATCCATTTAATTTTAGCTCCTTTAAGTACGAGAAAGAAATGAACTAGTTACTCACTCGTCCTTTTAATGAATTCCTTATTCTTAACACTGTAGCTGTTCTTGTACTATAATATAATATTATCGCTAAGATAACAACCAAAACTTTTTATTATTAAATGTACGCCTCGTTCCCATAAGATTTTAGTCATTAGAAAAGTTTCATTAACATATATGGAAATATTTCTATTCCATTTGCTTAAATAGTACTTTCATATAAGATAAAAAAGATTCTATGACTACATTATTAAGCTCACCTAACCCTAGTATGGTAGATATCTCAATCCATATAATCATAGAACCTTTTCACACTTTTTGTCATGATTTTGTTTGCTTGCAAGGGCACAGTCACAGTAAGGGTGGGAAAATTTATTTTCACTCTTCTCCATGACTTTGTTTACTTGTAAGGTCACAGTCACAATAAGAGTGAGATAAACTTAGGGTTATGTATATGTGAAAGCCATTTACTGTCCTTCACCATCATTTAAACCAAACAAGTTACCCAGCGCACTTCCACCATCTATTTTAAAAACTTTATTGGATAATTCATTAAAATCTTCATTATAATAGAGAACTTCATAGATGGTTTCTACGCTAAAACCACCAACTTTTACATCATATTTTTTTATATATAAAGTAGATAATAGAAGGATAAATGCAATGAATACTTTTAATGTAAACTTATTGGTAGTAGGCTCAGGCTGTCTACGACTTCTTGACCTGCTATAGTTTTTACGCCGTACATTTTTCTTGCTCTTTTTATTCATTCATGATCATCTCCTTTTCCATTAGTCTTAAAAGTCTATCTTCACCTTATAAGTCTCAAGCCAAATATTCAATTGAATAAGATAGGCTATAAATTGAGGTTCTTTCATTAATTGCCCAAACCAAGGTGTTATAAACAGTTTATTATCATTTTTTAATAATGCGTATACTTGTTTCGTATTAATCAGGTCATGTAAAGGGCTATTCTTTTGGTCTAATATATCTTTTAACATAGTCCTTACCGTCTGCATATAGGCAGGATTATATGTTTTGGGATAAGGAGACTTTTTTCGATAAACAACGTCTTTAGGCAAATGATTTACAAGGCATTTTCTTAATAAACCTTTCTCTATCTCTCCATAATTTTTCAGATGCCAAGGAATATTCCATGCATATTCAACGATTCTATGATCTGCATAGGGAACTCTTACCTCAAGGCTTTTATACATACTCATCCTATCTTTTCGTGTTAATAAAGTTAGCATAAACCATTTTAGATTAATATATGTAAGCTTTTTCATTCTTTGTTCGAATTCAGGCTCGTGATCTATATCATCAATCTCCCCTATGGTCTCTCTGTATTTTTCATGAGCGAATTCTTTAAGGTTCAATTTCCCAATAGCTGGTGATAAAAAGGTTTTTCTTTCATGAATGTGTTTATTCCATGGGAATCCATCATAATAAACTTCTTCTTTCTTTTGATACCATGGATAGCCACCAAATATCTCATCTGCACATTCACCTGATAGTGCCACAGTATGTTTTCGTTTAACTTCATCACAAAACAACATAAGGGATGAATCTATATCGGCCATACCAGGCAAATCATAAGCTAGGACAGCACCCTTAAGTGCCTCTGCTAATTTATCTGTTGTTAAGATGATATTTTCATGTTTAGACCCTATATACTGGCTAACACCATTAACCCATTGATTATCATTACTCGGTTGGAAATCACTTGCTTCAAAGTATTTATCATTATCTTCGTAATCGATGGAATAAGTGGTGAGTGTCCTGTTTTGCTTTCCTAAATACTTAGCCGCTATAGATGAAATACCACTTGAATCTAAGCCACCGGATAAAAAGGTACATATAGGTACATCTGAAACCAATTGCTTCGTAATGGCATCTTCTACTAGATGAGTCATATGACTAATGGTTGTTTCTTTATCTTCATGATGTTCCTTGGTCTTTGGCTTCCAATAAATATGTTTTTGAACCTGCCCTGATATGATGAGCATGTGCTCACCTGGCTTCAACTCATGAATATGTTTGAAAACACCACTTCCTGGCACACGACTAGGACCTAAACTAAAAAGCTCTAGAAGACCATTTTCATCTAGAATAGGCTTCAAATCTGGAAAGGCTAGCAAGGCTTTTATTTCTGAACCGAATATAAATGAACCTTTTACATTGGCATAGAATAAAGGTTTTACACCTAATCGATCCCTAGCTAGAAATAAGCTTTTTGATCTTTCCTCCCAGACGCCAAAAGCAAATATGCCATTAAGATATGTAGTACAATTCTCTCCCCATTCCATATAAGCTACCAGGACAACTTCTGTATCGCAATGAGATGTGAAGGTATAACCTTTTTCCTTAAGAGTATTTCTTACTTCATTTGTATTATAGATTTCACCATTATAAACAATGGTATATGTATATGGACCTACCTTCTTAGTCATGGGTTGTTTACCACCTTCGGGGTCAATAACAACCAATCTACGGTGTCCCAATAAGACATTATCACTAAAATAGTAGCCATGCTCATCTGGTCCGCGATGTATTAATGCTTCTGTCATTTTATAAATAATATCTCTACAGGGCTTTAGATCCTGATCATAATGGACCCATCCAGTAATCCCACACATAGTAACCATCTCCTTTTTATTACAAGCAGTACCCGACCACAAGAACAGTATGCTTACATACGTTTCAGGCTGTATAGGAAGTATGCTACCTTGTAAGCAAAACGCAGTACATTCCTATACTGTAAAAAGGCACAAGCTTTCTTATCCTATGTATATGCCAAATCTTATGTTTTATGAGTTAGTAGTTGAATCGATAGATAAGTTATGGTAGGATAATTAGTAATGAAGTTTTTAACTTTAAACAACTAACGTATATATTGTGCGTAATATTTAATGACAAGAATTTCATTATCATTATAAAGAAAATCCATGTATTTTAGGAGGAACATTATGAGCGCATATGACGTGTTAATGGAAAGAGGGTTTATTGAACAGACAACCCATGAAACAGAAATAAAAGAATTACTTGCAAACAATAAAGCGACATTTTATATAGGTTTTGATCCTACTGCTGATAGTTTAACTGTAGGTCACTTCTTACCTGTAATGGCAATGGCACATATGCAAAGAGCTGGTCATCGCCCTATCGTTCTTATTGGTGGTGGTACAACTATGGTTGGAGATCCAACAGGTAAAACAGACATGCGTAGGATGATGACAGTTGATCAGATTGCCGAAAATGCTAATATTTTCAAAGGACAATTATCTAAATTCATCGATTTTACAGATGATAAGGCCATCATGGTTAATAACGCTGATTGGTTATTAGACCTTAACTATGTCGAATTCCTTAGAGAAGTCGGCGTGCACTTCTCAGTTAACCGTATGTTATCTGCTGACTGCTACAAATCAAGAATGGAAAAAGGGCTTACTTTCTTAGAGTTTAACTATATGCTCATGCAGTCCTACGACTTTTTAGCACTTAATCGTGAATACAACTGTTCTATCCAGATGGGTGGAAATGATCAGTGGTCTAATATCTTAGGCGGTGTTGAACTTATTCGCCGTACAGAACAAAAACCTGCATTTGGTATGACATTCAAACTTCTTACCACTAGCGAAGGTAAGAAAATGGGCAAAACAGAAAAAGGTGCTGTATGGCTAGATCCTAAGAAAACAACACCTTACGAATTCTATCAATATTGGAGAAATGTAGAAGATTCAAAAGTAGAAGAATGTCTTGGTCTTCTCACCTTCTTACCTATGGATGAAGTAAGACGACTAGGTGCTCTAGAAGATGCTGAAATAAATAAAGCAAAAGAAGTTCTCGCTTTTGAAATTACCAAGATTGTTCATGGCGAGGTACTTGCAACAGAAGCTATGGAAGCAGCAAAAGCACTATTCACTGGAGGCGCAAAAGGTGGTTCTATTCCCACAACGGCTGTAACAAAAGATGAATTCGAGGGAGATGGTATGGATATCATATCTGCTCTTATAAAAGCGAAACTTGTACCTACACGTTCAGAAGGTCGTCGTATGGTACAACAAGGCGGTGTTCGTGTCAACGATGTAAAAGTTGAAGGTATTGACCGCATGGTAACGGATGCTGATTTCACCGAAGATGGTACCATTCTACTAAAAAAAGGTAAAAAGGCTATCACCAATTCCAGTTAGAACAATAATCATATAAATAGAAACGGGAGTAACTTATCAAGCATTCTCTGTTATATACTAACATCATGCTTTGACAGATACTCCCGTTTTTTATCCATAGGTCTATTTAATTTTCTCTTTCAATAAATGCCATAGTCGGCTGATTACATGTAGGACACTTCCAGAACTCTGGTAAGTCTTCAAATTTTGTGTTAGGGTCTATATCTTGTGTCCAATCGCCTTTCTCGGGACGATAGATATAGCCACATACTGTGCATTTATAACTATTCATCTTTATCACCTTTCTAGGATGTCTTCTTTCGCTGTATTGAAAAATTTAACGTTGCCCACACGCTTCTTCATCTTCACATAATTGTATCGTTAATGCACCAACGGACATGTATATCTCCAAGAAACATATTGCAAGAGATATGGCCAGTAGTACTAAAGATGCTCCAAAAAAGTAGGAGGCTATGGTTGGCATGGAAACAAAAATCAATAACATACTCACTATATTAGCGAAAAAGCCACTAATAGCAAAAGCTTGCATGTTTCTAATATACATAAGACGTTTACGTAGATTTCTAATTTGTTTTTTTAGTTTTTACTTGGGTTATCCGTATGCTCTTTATGCAATACCCTAGCTCGGTCTGCTAACCCTAGGAACCGACTCGTATAAGCAATCATTAATAGTGAAAGTGCTGGAAATAGAAGGGCTGGAATACTTAAAGTTAATTCTTTCATTGAATCACCTCCTAATGGTATTATGGCTTATAATTCAATCATTGTCAAGTGATAATAATTATCCCTTGGGTTTTAATTATAAACTTTAACGAGGGATACCAAGACACACGTAAAAAATGTTGGTATTTGTCAAAAATGGAAAAGCAGATATCCCTTATCTATAAAACTGACAATGAATTGCAGGACTTGATGCTAGAAAACCCAAACACATGGAAGATAATGGCTATTCTTCGAAAATCTACTTCCATGGTCAGTACATACCAGCTAAATACAAGAAATCAGAGTAATTAAAATGCTGCCCTTAATAGTAGCATTTTTTGTCAAAATATTTGTAGTTTTCTGTGTACCAAAAAAAGCAACCTCTAAGAAAAAGTTGCTTTAAAAAACCTTTTATAAACCTTCTAGAGTTGCTTATTCTGTGGAGCTGTATAATCTTTTTTAGATCTCTAGCAAAAGCTAAATGTATCTACTGGTGGGAGAATCATAAAATTCTCTCACCAAGTAGATTTAGTAATAATTTTAATCTGTTAAAGGTAATAAGAATAGGTCTGGTTCTTCTTCATCATCATCAACTTCGCCTACATTACTAGTGCTTCCAGTTTTATCTGCTACTGCAGCATCAGTATTAATTACTCTAAGAGTATGACCATCTTCAAATTCTATTGTTGTAAGCTCTATAAATGCATAAGCAGTTACTGGTATAAAACTTTGACCTATAGCTGTAATTGTACCATTTAATTCAAATTCCTGATTAACTAAATTAGAAAGATTATTTATTAATGTATCGTCTGAGCTATTTTCTACTCTTACTTCTTTATTGTGGCTATTTTTGAAATATTCCTCATTGCTACCTCCGTATCTAGCCCCAAGTATAAAACAAAATAAACCTGCACTATGTTGTTGTTTTTTTGATTTTTCTTCGATATAACTAAATTGCTCATTAGTAAATTCACTTTTATGCTCTCTTACTATTGACATTATTTGCTCCATGGTTACACACGATACTTTTGCTTTTACATTAATAGTTGCAGTTGTACCTTTTTGAACCGTTACCCCTGCTTTTCCAATATATCCATAACCATTACTAACCTTAAATTGAGTGTATTCAGTATCTTCAGCAGCTAAACTTACCACTGAAAATGACAGTACCATTGAAAGAGCTAAAATAAGACTAGATATTTTTTTAAATAAAATTAATTTCATATTAAAATCCTCCTTGTTTTTTAGAAATATATTTTTAGGTTCAGAAATGTAAAATTTACTTGTTAAAATTAAATGTAAACCCTACAATTTCAATTGAAATTTATTGTTCAGAATTTGATTTCTTTAGAAAATTAAATTGCTAATTGAAAGAACTTTAATTCCTTCTGTAGTCCCATTTTCTTGCATTATAATAGGCTTATTGTTTAGTATTAGTAGTTTCTTGCCATCACTAAATTCAAGTTTTGTAAATCTTACTAAACAATATGTTTTTACTGGAATAAAACTAGTACCTATAATACTTGCATTACAACTTATAGAAAGATTACTTGTATTTATACCGTGTAGTGCTTTTATAAATTTTTTTTGGTTCGTTTTTACTACATCACGGTATGTATTCTTATAATATTCCCACGTTCCATCTCCAAACTTTGTACCTATTATGCCACAAAGAAGATCCGCACCTAAACCCTCATTTATATATGAAGGGTGCTCCTTGATCTTAATAAAATGTTCAGTGGAAAAAATATCTTTATTTTGTTCTATAAATTCTTTTAATTCAGCTTCTGTAATACATCGTAATGTGGTATTAATTTCAAAATTTCCAATAACACCTTTTGTAACTACTATTCCAACCTCCTTTAATTTTCCATAACCATTTGAAATTTTAATAGATGAATAATCAATATCTTCATTGTCTGTACTTAAATCATTATAATTTTGCGACTGAACATATTTTTGATTCATATTATTTGTGGCAACTTCATGATTATTAAAATGAATTGCATAAGTTGAATTAAACAAATACATTAAATTACAAATTATTATTAAAATTAACTTTTGTAATATTATCACAATATATCTCCAAGTTTTTAGTTTATTATAATAAATAAATGGTTCTATATAATAAATCTAAATATTTTTTTGTTTTAATTATATTGCATTGAGAGCTCTCATTAATAGGATAACACATTTAATATAAAAAAATTGTAATTTTCTGTTTATTGTTTTATTTTTTTATAAAATGTATTTATACATAATATTTATTTGAATATTGCATCGAATAATATAACATATAAATACATAACCAAACTTGTCATATTAATCTAAACGATATTGATATCATTAGCGATATTCAATTATTGAGATTATATTTAATTTATGAATAGTTATAGCTTGGATGTGAGAATCGGCCTATAACTTTCATCCAATTCCATATATACAAGGCTAAATCCTTAACCATTCTAGGTGGTTTAAATTGAACATTTCGACACATCTTCCTAAATTTTTTGTATTCCTCATCATTTAGTCTACATTCAATAATATAAATAATATATATGTTAGCACTCTTCTTTATTTTATGTACACACTTTTTACGTTTTCCTTTACTACGGAATTGCCATTCTCCAAATCTCATTCTGTTTGCTTGCCTAGATTTACCAGGATTGATCCGGCTGATATTTCCCTTCAACACCTAACAATCTACAAGACATAGATTAATAATTAAAACCTATGATGGCATTTCTCGAACTTCTTCTTTATTATTTGTTAAGGATATCTTATAATATATAGGTTGAATCTAATAATTGGGTTATTTCGCAAAAAGTAAGAATGGCTAAATTTACTACAAGATATACTAAACTACTTTTTGTGGATAAACCATAATTGACCTAACTTAACACAAGTTAGAGGAATTCAACTCAATAAATTAAGCATAATATGCCGGGTTTTCAGACATGTTGTAAACAACAGACAGGAGTGTGAATATATGAATATTATATTACTTTGTATAGCAGGTTTCGTTGCTGCATTCGTTGATTCTATTGCTGGTGGAGGCGGTTTAATCAGTGTACCTGCTTATCAATTAGCAGGCTTACCCCCGCTTATGGTCCTAGGTACCAATAAATTCTCAGCATCATGTGCTTCATTCACCAGTTCCTTGAAATACATACGTAGTGGGAAAGGCGATAAAAAGCTTTTGAAGTTTGCAGTACCTTTCACTTTAGTTGGGGCAAGTATGGGCGTGTTAACCGTTAAAAATATTGACGAACGCATCCTAAGTGGCATTATCGTTGTCATGGTCATGATCATTGGGGTATATTCATTATTCTCACGCAGCATTGGTGTAAAAGAAAAGTTAAAGCCTTTTACTTTTAAACGCGTTCTGCTGTTAATCATATTAGCTATTTCTCTTGGCTTTTATGATGGTTTTTTTGGACCAGGTACGGGATCGTTTTTAATATTTGGTCTTATTCATATTCTAGGTTATGAATTTACGAAAGCATCAGCCAATGCCCGTGTCATGAATTTCGCAAGTAATATTGCTTCCTTACTCCTATTTGCTCTCAGTAATAAAATTGACTATCGTTATGGTATTCCTGTGGCAATCTGTAGTATTATCGGAGCACGTTTAGGTACGTCTGTTGCACTTAAAAACGGTGCAAAGATTATAAAACCCATTTTTGTATCCATGTCTTTACTGATATCTTTAAAGCTTTTACTTGTAGATGTATTACATATTTTCTAAAGATGGTAGTAAATTTTCTGGCATAATACATTAACTAATGTCCTTACATTGGTTAATGTATTATGCCTTTTATGTTGTTATAGAAAATTAGCAATGCCTTTTAACGGTAACGTGTGCATAGTAAAAGTTATCATTAACTCATGAAATAACTTATTATACATCTACTATCCTCATAACTATATCTGCTTATTTTAAGGGCTATATCTGTTTATATTGGATTAATCTAAGAACTTTGTTTAATATATCTAATTGTCTTTTACATCTTTTTACATTTATAAGAATATTTTGGTGATTAATCGTTTTTTATTATATCATGTGCATAAACAAGCTTTTTATAATATATTATATTGTATACATAGTGCATATATAAACTTTACTAACTGGCACGCTACTCTTTTGTGCACAATTACTTTTAGAGTAAACGTTTACGCATCAGTTTCTACAAATATTTAATGTATTATTGTAGAGTCTGATTTTAATGAATGTGATATAATACTGTATATTCTCTAAGGATACCTGATTTATAGTAAAGGGTTGTCCTTAAATACAATCAACTCCTTTCATAATTGTTTTAATTAGTTCTTATTACGATAAACTATATACAGTCCAAATGATAAATTTATAGACAAACAAATATGTACATAAGGTTTATCATATGAGTGGCAGGATTCATAGCAGTTGCTTATAGATAAAAAATGCTTCATCGATATATGAAATTGCATATAACTGATGCATGCATATGATGATATAAGTAAAGAATATAATTAGAGATTATGAGATGAATTGAGTCAGAAAGGATGATGCAACATGTTTTTCTCAAAAGAAAAAGAAATTAACAAGCTTATTGCCAAGCATCTCACTTCCGTTGGCGAATGCCATAGTACTTTTTGTGAATGTATTGAAAAGTTCTTTGTAGAAGGTTTCAATGATGATGTACTGTTTTTAAAAGATCGTGTTGAGGAATTAGAGTCTCAAGCTGATCGTGATCGCCATGATATTATAAAGGCTCTTCTAGAAGGTGCTCTACTGCCTGAATCTCGTAGAGAAATCCTTAAGATAATTGAGTTAGTTGACGAAATCGCCAATAACAACGAAGAAATTATTAAACAAATCTATCTACAAAATATTGTTTTCTTAGAATCAATCAAAGAAGATATCCTTGAAATCAATCGCCAAACTAGAGAACAATTTATTATTTTAAGCAATACCATTAATGACCTCTTTAGAAGTTATAAAAAAGTAATGAACTATGATCAAATAAGAGATATCGAATTAATGGAGAGTAACATTGATGACCTAGAAAACAAAGCTATCAAAACACTTTACGCATCCGATATAGAATTGGCTAGAAAAAATCAATTAAAATATTTTATCAGTAAAATTTCCGATACCTCCGATGTGATTGAAGACATCTCAGACATCGTTGAGATTATTTTAGCCTTAAGAAAGGTGTGATAGTATGATACACTTTTCGGTGTTCTCTGGAGCATTTCTAGGTTGGTCCTTAGGTGCAAATGATGCCGCCAATGTTTTTGGTACAGCTGTATCAACCAAAATTGTCAAATACCGGGTGGCTATTATATTAACTTCTGTATTCGTTGTATTAGGGGCTCTAGTAGATGGTCATAGAGGTGTAAACAAACTAAGTGATTATGCCTTTCAAGGGGGTATTGATACACCTATAGCTGCGTTTTTTGTTATGTTAGCAGCAGCACTTACTGTTACCATCATGACATATTTACGCTTACCAGTATCCACGTCACAAGCTGTTATAGGTTCTATTATGGGTGGTGGCTTACTTCTTGGAAAAACAGACTTCTCATACTCTGTCAAATTCTTAAGTGCATGGGTTGTCACACCACTCGGTGCTCTTATCATTAGTTTTATTATCTACAAACTTATTGAAAGCTTGGTTGAACCAAGAATCAATAATTTGGTGGTCTATGATATTATCATTAAAATAGGTTTTTATGCCGCTGGTATATTTGCGGCCTATTCATTAGGTGCCAATAATGTGGCCAATGTGACATCTATATATGCTGGTCAGTTGAATCTGATTACCACACAGCAAGCCGTATTAATCGGCGGTATTTCTATTGCCATAGGTGTACTTACATTTAGTAAAAGAGTTATGTTTACGGTAGGTAAAGGACTCGTACCACTATCACCTATGTCTGGTTTTGTTAGTGTACTAGCAGCAGCTATCACTGTATACATATATGCCCGTATTGGTATTCCTGTTTCAACCTCACAAGCAATTGTAGGTGCTGTTATCGGAATAGGTTTAGTAAAAGGTGCTAAGAGCGTTAACTCAAAAACACTATTAAATATCCTCTTTGCATGGTTTGGAACACCTACAGTGGCAGGTATAGTAAGCTTTTTATTTAGTATCATAATTAAATACTTTTTTTAATCAAATGGGACTGTCTCATGAAGCAATAAAGGTCATCCATAATACTTACTATGTGACCTATTATATTATTCTTCTATATCATGAGACAGTCCCACTGTTATCTATTTATCTTTTAATAAATAATTTTATAAACATGTACTACCCTTTTATTGACCCTGCAGTAAGACCTTTCATAAATTGCTTTTGCATACTTAAATACATTATTATGATAGGCAAAGATGCTAATATTACAAACGCAAAAACAATGTTCCAATCTGTTGTAAATCGTCCAATTGCGCTGTATATACCTGTTGTAATGGTTCTACCATTATTGGAGCCTAAGATGTACATTGGGGGTAAGAAATCATTCCATATCCACATGCCTAAGAAAATTGAAACGGTGGCTGTACATGGTTTCAACAATGGGAATATTATCTTGAAAAATATTTTGAACTGACTGGCACCATCTATAGTAGCTGCTTCTTCCAAGCTCATTGGTATGGTCTTAATAAACTGAACATACAAGAAAAATCCTAAGCTCATATAGGTTCCACCATAGAATAGCAACATTCCAGGAAGTGTATGAAGAAGCCCCAAAAATTTTAATGTTCTAATACTAGGTATTAGAACCATTTGTTGAGGTACCATCATTCCTGCAAGGATAAATAAGAATAAAATCTTGTATATATTATTTGTTCGCCTTGCAACAACATATGCTACCATGGAAGAAGTAAAAATTAAAATGACTAATGATCCAAAGGTAATGACAAAACTATTGGCATATAATTTCCACACATTTGTTCTTTCAAATGCTAATCGAAAGTTATCAAGATTAAAATATTTTGGTAATGCTAGAGGTCCTTTAGCAATATCTTCATAAGACTTAAAGGCATTAACTAACGCAACATATAATGGAATTAAATAAACCATAAGAAAAAATATAATTAATATTTTTTTTAAGTTTATGTATTTTTTTAACATTAATACTCCACCTCAACTTTTTTAACTAAATAGATTTGTATGAAGGAAATAATGGCTATAGCAAAAAATAGTACAAGTACGATAGCTGAGGCATAGGCTAATCGATTATAGTCGAATGCTCTTTCTACGGCATTGACAGCAATGGTTTGTATACTCCCAGGCGTCATTATTTTAACAAAATCATATTGCTTTAATCCCCATGTAACAGCTAGTATACTATTAATGGTTATTCCAGGGGTAAGTAATGGTAACGTTATGCGGAAAAATCTTTGGAATGCATTGGCACCATCCACTCTTCCTGCCTCATATAGTTCCTCTGGGATTGTTTTAAGGGTGGCATCATAAACAGTGGTATAAAAACCTAATGCTGCCCAAACAATGACTCCAGATACTAAATAAGTAGTTCGCAGAGTAGTTTTATAAAAGTCATAGCTCTGAATATTAAATATACCTAATATATAATTAATAATCCCACCATTAGTTTGTGTCATATAAGACCATAAAAACGAAACTACCACACTACTTAAAATTGCAGGTATGAATAAGCCTGCTTTTCCTATACGATATACTTTACCAACGCCATCTAATATTGCAGCTAACCCAATGGCAATTACATTCAGAAAGAATGCGGTAGTTATGGTTATAATTAGTGTTGTTTTAATAGCATCAGTAAAACTTCTATCATTTAATAGATGGGTAAAGTTCTTAAGACCAACAAATTGATAACTACTATTAATCCCATTCCAATTGGTAAAACTATAATAAAATGTTAATAGAATGGGTATTACCATAAAAATCAAGTAAATCATTAATCCTGGAGCAACAAATACAAAATCTTTCTTATTCAATTTCTTTTTTTTCATTACATCACCTCTAAAATTTTTGTAGATCATTTGCAAAATATTTTTTTGTTATAACTACATGTTTGTATTAGTCATAGTTGAATATAATAAAGGCAGACATAAAATATAGATTTTGCAGTTGTCTACTTAACATATTATAAAAGAGGTAGCAATCATAAAATCTACCTCTTTTATAATGGTCTAAACATCACTAGAAGATTATCTTTTTGCTACTGTATATTATCCTTAGCCATCTGCCATTCTTGATCATATAGCTCTAATTCCTTTTCTATATCTGTTCCCATTGCAATGTTTTGAGTCATCTTATTAAAATAAGTCTGTAAACCTGGTAATAATGCTGCATCGCCTGTCATGTCATACCAATTTTCCACTTCTTTTAAATGCCCTATTTTCTCACCTATTTCTTTTCTAAGGTTACTCATTTCATAGACAACATTTTCCTTAGTTGTAGGAAATAGCATCTCTGTTTTTAAGAACTCGCCATACCATTCTTTTTCGGTCATAAAGTATTGAACGAAAGCTTTTGCTTCCTCTGGGTGCTTCGTATTCGCATTAATAGCTAAACCTTCATTCACCCATACGGCTACTGAATCAGCATTTGTTTCACTAGGTATTGGGAAAAAGCCTACTTCAAAATCAGGTTTTACTCTTTGTTCTTCACCCAACAACCAGGAACCCATAGGTATCATAGCTGCTTTTTCTGAAAAGAATAATTCAAGCATCTGTGCATAACTAACACTTGCCATGTCTTGATTAGCATAGTTTTTAACGAGTTCAGCATATTTAGTTATAGGTTTTTTGAACTCTGGCGAAGAAAAAGTTGTCTTTCCTTCATTTCTATCAAGTCCCCAATTAGGATTTTCAGTTAGTAAGTCTGCTGACAAAATTAAAGAAGCTAATATTAATTGTGGCCAGCCATCTTTTAACCCCATAGATATAGGTGTAATATCATTCTTTTTCAATGTGGCACATAAGCTTATAAATTCCTCATAAGTCTGAGGTTCACCTAACCCTTGCTCATTAAAAATCTTTTTATTATACCACATGCCACCAACCATTTTCTTATAAGGCACCACATAGTTCTTACCGCCTATTCTTCCTACTGTTGGGTCATTCGTATAGCTTAGATCATCTTCATTAAATGAAAGTAATGCACCTGTTGAAACAAAATCCATTGGAGAAGCCATTACCATAATATCAGGAAATTCACCTGTAGCAAGTAATGTCTTAAGATAATCTCTCATCATGATATTGGATGAAGGTTGGGCAATATTCTGAATCGTAATATTTGAATTTTCCTTCATAAATTTTTCAGAAGGTATTTGCCAGAATTCTTTTGTCAATATAGGTGTTTCATTTGTAGCAAATACTAATTTAATCTTTTCACTGCTCTTCTTCTCATCGTCACTTGCATCTTTACTATCGCTTGGTTTCTCTTGTACTGTAGTCTTTTTTTCTGTTTCTTTTTTTGCTTCTTTGCCCCCGCAACCTGTAAATAATGATCCTATCAAAACCATAGAAATAAGTACACTAACCATTTTTTTCATGCTAACATCCTCCTTATATAACGTGTCCTTGCTCTTACATTATAAAATCATCTCTTGTAATCAACAATATTACTAATTCTCAATTTCATATAACAAATTCTTACTCTCCTTAATTTTTATAATCCGAGGGTGTTTGCCCTGTATACTTCTTAAACATCTTGATGAAATATTGATAGTTGGTATACCCTACTTCTTCTGATATTTCGTATACTTTCATATTGGTTTCTTTTAGATAATCGATGGCTTTATGAATTCTGTATTTATTAACATACTCTGTAAATGAAGTCCCCATTTCTCTCTTGAAAATTTGCCCTAGATAAGACGTATTAATATCCAATATTCCAGACAAACTCTTTAAAGAAATATTGTTATAATAATTAGAATAGATGTATTCCATAACATCTTGTACTAACTTACTACCTTTGCTTTCCGTTTGATAAGCAATATGAGTTATAACGTTATTGCAGTATGTTATTAACCAATATATCATAACGTCTAACCGATTGATTTTTAATATTTCACTGTATTCAATTTTAAGTCTGTTCAATTTTACCTTTTTATCTTGCAATATATCATTCATCAATCTTGTAACATAGGTCACAATTTCAATAACATTACTTCTAATATGATCAATACTTATATTATTTTTTGAAAGCTTTGTCATATATGTCTGTATATATTCAGCTAATTTGTCACCATTTTTTGAAATAATAAAGGTATTAATAAGGTCATAATTAATGTCATCTACCTTATTAAATGTTCTGAACATCTGATTATTAGCATAGAGGATGTTATCATTCTCAGTAATAATGCCGTATTGTAAGCAGACCAATGCTGATTGATAGGACTCATGGATTTGTTCTAATGGCTTAACCGCACCAACTCCAATAACAAGGGATATCCCTAAATACTTATTCACCTTATGCAAAATTTCTTTGATCCTTTTATCCAATTGACCTTTATCCCTATTTTCAAGAATCATGACAATTTGTCCATCGTTATCCGTAAAAACAACACCTTTATCATCTGCAATAATTTCAACACATATGTTCATGACACTATATAATTTCAGATAATTATCCTGTTTCCATATTTCGGTATAGCCTTCTTCATAAGAATCAATAACCCCTACCAACACACGATTATCACCATAACTTAATGGAATATGAAACATTCTGCTTTTATCTTTAAATTCTTTCAAAGAAATATTGTGGGTTATTAACCGATTTAGGGTATTATTTCGTATTGCATGTATGCCTTCTCGATGTTGCATGTCAATATCAAACTCTTTTTCAATATTAAGTATGGTGCTTTTCAATATAGCAATTAACTCTTCTTGATTAATTGGTTTTAATAAGTAACTTTCAACATTATATTGAATGGCTTCTTTTAGATAGTCATATTCGTTATATCCGCTCAAAATAATCGTTTTGACTTTCAAATTCAATTGATCTATTTTCTTGATAAAACTAATTCCATCCATAACAGGCATCTTAACATCCGTTATGATAATGTGTGGCTTTACCTTTTCCATTATTTGAAATGCTTCTTCTCCATTACATGCTTCTGCTACGACTTCTAAACCTAGTAGATCCCATTCAATTGTTTCTCTAAGTCCACGTCTAATAAGGGGCTCATCATCAACAATCATTACTCTGTACAAATCTAGTCATCTCCTCCCTAGACATTTTTGGAATTTTAACCATAACTTTTGTTCCTTTTCCCAATGTACTTTCGATTTGAAGACCATATATGTCCCCAAATAATAGTGTGATTCTTTGGTGAACATTTTTTAAGCCAATGCCATATAGATTATTATTTGCATGCTCATATTGGATATCATTTCTAATACGTTCTAATTCATCCTTATGAATACCTTTTGCATTGTCAGTTATTATAAAGCAAATATCTTGTTTTATTTGTATAGAGATATTTATTTCTAGTACCTTATTATGATGAATACCTCCATGATAGAGAGCATTTTCAATAATGGGTTGGAGTATTAATTTTGGAACAGCATAATTCCTTATACCATCTTCAATATTAAAAGTTATATGAAAACCATTTTCATATCGTATCTTCTGGAGTTCAATATAAGATTGTATGTAATCTAATTCATCTAAAATATCAACAACTAACTCTTTCATACGCATATTCCATCTAAACATATTACCAAGAATATTAATCATATGGGCTGACTCATGATCTTTATTGATCAATGCCACCATTCTTATGGATTCAAGAGTATTAAACATGTAATGTGGATTTATCTGAGCTTGTAAAGCTTGTACTTCGGCAGTTTTTCTTTTAATATTGGAAACATACACCCTATCCACATAATCCGATAGTTTTTTTGCACATTTCATTAAAACTCATTTTAAGATAGCTTATTTCATCCTTGTTATGAACTTTTATTTCTGTGTTGAATCCACCTTTTTCAATCTTCTTAATATGATTAACTAATTCCTTAATTCTTCCTGTAAATACCCGTGATGAGAGTATACTCACAATGATACCTAATAAAATACTAACAACAATAACTTGAATAACTTTCTCTCTACTCTTTCTTACTGATGCATAGATACGGTCTTTATTAATAAAATTCTCAAAAGTTAATCCTATTGTTTCGGAATCTATTTTATTACTGTACTGATCCATCTCTTTATTTTGTAAATATATATAATCCTCCAACGTTTTGTTATTAGTACTCAATATCATATTACTTTCTTTCAAAATAAAGATATCTCCCTTTAGTTCATTTATTTCGTTGCTAAAAGGTTGAAAGAATATTTCAGGATTAATATTAATAGCTACAATACCAATTTTTTTATCATCATTTATATGCTCTAAGTCATATAAACTAGCATAAATAGTAATAACTGGCATATTAGAGGTACTATTTCTTTTTATGATATACTCTGGTATATGACTAGGGATTATTTTTTTATTATTACTGGCGTTGGTAAAAATGGATTGATTTTCATGAAAGAAATTGTAATCAACAGATATATCTCTACTCTTTAGATTAGAGTAGAAGTAAGTTACTTTATTAGCATGATCTAGAATCATCATATCCGTAATGATACTGTTAGCATTACATATATTCTGTAATGTATGGGATATCAGCTTACGCTTTTCTTCTTGTGAAACAGTCACATGTTTGTAAGGACTGATTAGATGTATAATGCTATTATCATGGCTGTTTATATACAAACTTTTTATTATTTTACTTATTTCTATGATTGTATTTTCTGTATGTTGTTCGACTTTTTGCAGAACTTCCCTTTCATATTTAAGCTGTGTCTCGCTTAAATCTTTCATCATATCATATGTAATAAAATAAGCTGATAGTAGAATGCCTGATACTAAAATAAAACAATAAGTGAGTGACATTTTTACAAAAAATCTATTCTCAATATATTTATGATACAGTTTCATAACCGCACAGTCCCTTCTATCTAATACTCTTATCTTAGAAGATCATTGAGGTAAAGATGTGTTGTTTTTTCTATATTGACTTGGCGGTAGACCTTCTCGCTGCTTAAAAACTTTACTGAATGATTGAACATTGGTGTATCCAATACGCTCAGCAATATCCGATATCGACATAGGGGTATATAGCATAAGCTCTTTTGCCTTTTCTATTCTATATCTTATTTTATAGTTAATTGGAGATACACTGTATTTTTTCTTAAATAATCGTTGAAAATGATATGGGCTTAGACAACATTGTCTAGCAAGTGTACCTATTACAATTTTTTTATTATAGTGAGCAATAATATAAGAAGCCACATTTTCTAAAGCTTCATTATGGTTATAGACATCTACCTCTTTCCCATTAATCAATCCTTTATTAATCATTGCAATGATTTTTATCACTAAATATTTAATGGTAAAATAATAGAGTGGTTCTTTTCGTTCGTACAAATGGATAATATTCATGAGCACTTTTAATATTTCTTTATGACAGGGCACCTTTATAACTGTTGGAAAATTAAAAGGTGGCTGACTTAACAAATCTTCTCTAATAGAATTTTTTTCTTCTTTTGTGCATTGTTTAAGAGACTTAAAATTAATAGATACTTGGTCAGAATCACGAAAATGAAATAAATCAAAATGGATATGGGGCATCCAAGCTTCCTTTTCACCACATGTTATGATTGAATGTTCTTTTCCTGGTTTAATTAAAAGAATTTCACCCGGATTCAGATAAAATTTTTCACCTTCTACCTCTACTATTAATTGACCTTTTTGAAGATATAGAAGTTCATAATCAAATATAATTCTTGGTTTTAGATAAACGGAGTCTCGATGGTTAAGAGCTATTCTTACATAGGGTGATATATTATCAACGCTATTCGGTATCAAAAAAACACCTCCTAATGACTAACAAAGTTATACTACCATAATAGTTTACTTTACACTTATTATTAGGAGGTGTCAATCCTTAACCTTTACTCAACAACCAACAAAAATCTACCAAAATCATTATTGGGTATATCATTTTTAGTTCGCATAATAAGCCTCAAATTCTCCAATAGTCGTAAATGAGAAGTTATATCCTGATACCTGATCAGGAACGCCATAAACTCTTACTGCATCTCCCCATGTATCATTAAAAGTTAGCGTATAACTATTATTAGGTCCTGCCGTATTATTGTATGGATATGCTGGTGATAGATTCAATCCCGTTACATCAACCCATTGACCAAATTGGCGAACTTGTGCTTTTAATCCACTAGCGAACCATCCGCCATCTACTGCTATAATACCTGTTGTATACACTATTTTATTAAATCCATACGTCTTGTCAAAAGATATTCCCCAGAAGTCTTCTGACTTAAGTTTATTATCCCAACTGTCAGCACTTGTATTACCTGTTTTAACACCATCGGTCATGATACTAAAAGCATTACCAAATTGGTCCGCTTTACATACCAATGCTCTTCCTGAACCTGTCATGGCCAGATTATTATTATCATCTTTACTATTCGTGATACTTTGTTTTCTATAGACTTCAAATTCATCACAATCCGTGATATAACCTGTTGAAGACGCATTTTTATCATTACGTAAAACTATTTTTATTGTATGTGAACCATCACTTAAACCTATTTTTGAATAAAGCTCCTGTTGTGGAAGATAAGATGATGCATAAGTATCTAACCCTTGTGTATCAAGTATACCATCGATATAGATATCCACTTTTCCATGGTCTGCATTTTTACCACCTATCCATTTAATAGCATTACCTTCGAACGTAAACTCGACATAGTCACCTGGCGTTTTAGAAAAATGCAAATCACCAAGGTAATTGATATAGATATTTGGGTAATAGTCCCATCCTGGTGTAAAAGTAAGCTTCTCATCGGTATTATTAAACTTTTCAAAAGTTAATGGTGTAATCGGTACTGGTGCAGGCGCTGGTGGTGCAGCTACTTCATGACCAGCAGCCCAAGCTGTTCCGTTATATTCATATGCCCCTGCGTCAGGCAACGTACCTTTATAGCCATCGGTTATACCTGTTATGATTCTACCATAATCTACAGCAGATGAACTGGCACTTAACAGATATTTAAGTCCATCATTACCAGTACCTACAAAATCAGGACTTGTTGTATGAAGATTGTTTTGCAAATCATCCCCTGCGAAGGGTTTATTGGATAAATTGTTATATACCTTGTTATCCGTGTGAGGTGAATTCATACCAATACCTTCAGTGTCCCCACAGTCCCAAATTGTATTATTATAAGTTTCATGAGATATTGCAGGAGCATTATAAAATATGCCATTCATAGTTGGGCAATTCCATACCACATTATGATGGACAACAAAATTACTACAGCCATTATCCAGATAGATACCCGCACCTGCACCCGGACAATGATTATCATGTACCCAGTTATAGGCTATTTCACAACCTTTACCATCGGTAATGTAACAATAAGCAACACCAAGGTCCCTTGAAAGTTTTCCAGGCTGATACATGTTATTATACATGAATCGCCCTCCTTCTACATAATTAAATTGTAATATAGAACGCCCTCCATTATACATGGTGTTACAAACGATTTCATGATTTTTACCTTTCACACTTAAAACACCAGATTCAGTAGCACTAAAGTTTGAATCATGGATAATATTATTTTTAACCGTATTATTACTTCCAAGAACTGTGACACAGTCTCCAAAGCTATATGCTATGGTACTATTTTTGAGTACGTTGTAACTACCACTCATATAGACCCCTACATCATTCCAAGTGCTGTCCCACCATGGAGCTATTTTTGTATGATCACCATAACCACCTCTATTGTATGTATAATTAATCCATGGGTCAGAAGCTACATATTTAAAATCACACGCATCAATTACGCAATATTGGGCATCTTCAAGATTCGCAGATGCTGCAAATATATTGATACCATTTAGCTCAATGTACTTCTTCCCTGTTAGATCAAATGCCCACTTCCGTCTTTTTGCCTCAACGGTCTTCGAAGATGGGTCACCACCTCCAGGTGCCCATAAGTATAACTTGCCATCTTCATAATGCCACTCATTGACAGCATCAAGTTGACTCAGTTTACCCATAAGATAAAAAAAGGAACCGCCAGCAGGAACCCTATGCCAAAAAGTGCACTGTGGTTCTTGAAAGGTAAGGGTATGCGATGAAGCATCATAGTCTGTTACAATGCTTGTTTGTGCAGTCCAGTTTATACTTGATCCACCACCAGTAAACCATACGGTGGCACCATTCCAATAATCATCACCGCCGGGTAAATTAGCATCAACAAGAGTGTTTACCGTACCTGAATCTACAACTCCAAAATCGCGAACTAACTTGTCCAATCCATTTTTATTGGGCCACCTAGCTTGTGTCATTTGAATACCGTCAACAAACACATCTATTGTTTTTGTTGGAAGTGTGGCACGATAGATATCTCCATTATACTGATTCCATCCAGTTACGAGGTCAGCGCCACTAACCGTTACAATCTCTCCATTATATGCTTTAAATTTAATCCTATTACCATCTGTACCATTGTTTGTAGGTATAACTGTTTCCCGATATATCCCCCCTCGTATCTCGCAAGTATCACCAGCTGTCATAATGCTTGCAGCTTTTTGAATTGTCTTCCAAGGGTTAGTCAAAGAACCATCACCTGTTGTGTCATTTCCTGTGGTAGCAACATAATATACATTACCAGCAGCTAGCACATTAACCGAAAAACTTCTTGTAAAATCACCTAAACTAATGATTAATAAGGCTGTCAATAAAATCAATAGAAGCTTTTTCTTTAATACCATTACTTTTTTCATGGATCATACCTCTCTTTCATATTCTTCATGTTATGAAAAATGGATTATATATCGTGGAGATATATAGTTATAATTATATCAAAATAATGGTATATATTTTTTTCCTATTACCTCAAAAGTTATCCTATATTGCTTTTCGAAAATGGGCTATACCCCTTAAAGGATACAGCCCATTATTACTCGCCTTGTTAGCAAAACATCTCACTCTTTTATCGTAATAAATCCCTTGCAATCTGCTCAAAATCAATTTTATTACTTTCCTTTACCTTGGCAATCCATGTTTCTTTTATCTTATTTGCACCACCATAAGCACCACATAAAGCTCCAACAATAGAACCATTGGTATCTGCATCATCACCAATATTAATAGCGGCAATAATACCCTTCTCAAAATCACCTTCTGCCGCATAGAAAATACCTAATGATAACGGTATAGACTCGTAGCTTTTCATTCCTGCACCTATGTATCCATATAAAATGTAACAGATTTCTTCTAAGGATTTATCTCGGTATTTGTCAACAAGTTCTTTGGCTAATTTGATACGAACGGATACAGATGGTGCTGGAATATCATGACCTACTTTTTCGCCTTCTTTTGCACCTCTATAGGCAGCCTGCATAACTTCAGCAGGTGAACTATTACCTTCAACGGATAATGCAATAGCCGCAGCTATGGCACAAGCAGAAGCAACTCCAGGTTTACTACCATGAGAGGGTTTAGCTGAAATAATGGCGTCTGTAATGCTTTTCTCAACATCGCCATGATTGTAGATACCAATAGGTGCTACACGCATAGCCCCACCGTTAGTATCCCCAAATTTTCCTTTTTCTAAATAGTCTCTTCCTTCAATAATGGCTTCTAAGAAATTCCTAGTACTTGGTCCAATAACTGTGGATTCAAGCATTTTATTATCAATAGCCCAACTTTTCATCTTATCAATAAACAAAGCTTCATCAAATCCCTTGGCATCAATAAGAACGGATGAAATAATCAGTGTCTCTTCCGTATCATCTGTAACTTCACCTTCATCTAAACTTCCATGAGCTACCTGTTCCTCTTTTGGTTTAAGAAAATCTGTGATTTTTCCATAGACTTCTTTAATCTGTTCAGGTGACATAAAAGAAGCTGGCATACCCATGGCATCACCTATTGCAGCTCCTATTAAACACCCATATGCTTTATCTAACATGATTTATTCTCCTCTCTATTCTCTGCGGACATAATCTGTACAATGTCGTCTAGTGTAAATCTTCCATGAGGCTCTACAAAAGTGGTTGTCTTCGCACCACAAGCACTGGCTATTTTCATGGCTTCTTCTAAGGGTTTTTGCTGTATTAAGCTGTAAATTAAACCTCCTGCAAAACTATCCCCTGCGCCAGTTGTATCAACTGCAGATACATGATAAGGTTCCATACACCAAGTTTCATCCTTGGTATAGACTTGTAAAGCTTTTGCTCCATTTTTAATAACGATTAATTCATAATCATAACCAAAGCACCACCCATGAAAAGGTTCTTCTATATTGAAATAATTTCTTAATAATTCTGTTTCCGCTTTATTAGGTATGATGATATGAGCAAGTCGCATTACTTGCTCTAATACGGTCTTATCTATCTCAGCAACCAATGAACCAGGGTCAAATACAATCTTACTACCGTTATCTTTTAAAATACGTAGCAGATGCAATTTTTCCTCTTGATAGGTTTCATTGAGTAAGTAGTAGCCTGTTAGATAAACATATGCCATATCGTTAAGCAGAGGGTTATTTAATATGTCATCCTTTATATGTTCCTCACAACCTCGATAGGTTAAAAAGGTCCTCTCGCCTGTGTCATCTAATAATATCATGCAGTAACCTGTGCTCCCTTTTTCTTCTGTAACAAATTCTTGACTCAATCCTTGACGACCGAGATAATCCCTAATGATATGACCTCGATGATCTTCACCAAGACCAGATACAATATAAGGCTCGCAACCTAGATTACGAAGGGTTATGGCTACATTGATGGAACATCCTCCAACTTTATCAAAAGAGTCTTTTATGGTTGTATCTTGTCCCAGCATGGGGAATTCTTTGGTTACCACATAGCTATCCATAATGACACCACCTAGTATCATCACCTTATTACGTCTATCCATCTTAGACCTCCTAACGCTTGTCCTATATAATCGTTCACATTTCTATGCTTTTACTTGTTTGTTTTTCTTATTCATCTTTGCATAAGAATAGATGGCTATGGCTAAGATAGTTATAAGATAAGGTAATAATTGAATCAACTGAGGCGGTACATCTAACAATTGGAGACGAATAGCTAAGGAATCAGCCATACCAAATAACATGGACGATACAAGTACACCAACAGGTGTTCCCCTACCCATGGATTCAGCAGCCATACCAATAAATCCACGTCCAGCAATCATATCTCTAGAGAAGAAGGAAACATATCCTAATGACATAAATGCCCCTCCAAGACCAGCCATTGTACCTGCAACTGTTAAAGCAATATACTTGTATTTCATGACATTAACCCCAACTGACTCGGCTGAATGTTCGTTTTCACCCACTGTTCGAATACGTAAACCAGTAGGTGTTTTGTAGATAAAGATAGCCAATACTACCACGAAAATAATACCTAAGTAAGTCAGTGCATTATGACCAGAGAGTATTTCTCCAATAATAGGTATGTCCTTAATAAGCGGCAACTCTATATTGGGTACCACTTTATTATTCAAACTCTGTGTAGAACCTTTGCTTCCAGTTAAGAGATAGATGACAAATATGGTAATACCTCCAGCAAATGTATTCACCGCAATACCTGCTAGGATGGGTGCACTTCCCAATGAAAGGGTTATGTAGCCAAAGATCATGGACATAATAATACCTATTAAAATAGCAAAGATAACACCACCTAGAGCAGAATGTGTAAAATAACTACCGAGAACACCAGCAAGAGCAGATATGAGCATAATCCCCTCAGTAGCAATAGCATCGATGCCCCCTTTACCATATACCATACAGGCAAGAGCTGCAAAGAGTACAGGGGTCATAACTCTTATGGTTGTAAAAACGAAATCTGTTGACAATATGACATCCATTAAACCATTCATTTGTTCATCACCTTCTTTTCTTCAAAACGCTTTACTTCTTCTACAATAACCTTCTTACGGTATTTAGCTAATATCACTTTTGCCGTAATTAAAACAATAACAACTGCTTGTATAATCGTTATAATCTCATAAGGAATATCTGTGTTTCGGGACATGATATCAGCCCCTGTCCTAAGGTAAGCTAAAAACAGTGCCGCTAAGGGAACATACTTAGCTTTGTACCTCGCTACGATAGCAATTAGTACACCATCCCAACCATAACGTGTTAATCCTGTATATTGGAACCGTCTATACATACCAAATAACTCAACACCCCCACCTAATCCTGCAAACATACCTCCGATAAATTGGGATGCCATAATAATCGTACCTGTTTTCAAACCAGAATATCGTGCCATTTGACCATTTTTTCCTACTAAGGTCACTTTATAACCAAAAGAGGTTTTGTTAAGAATTAACCATAATATAACCGTTGCTAAGATTGCAATAAATAGACCAATATTAATACGTGTTCCTGGAATAATTCGAGGTAAAAACATGCTCTTATCAAACATAAAAGAATAGGTTGAATTCATATTAGGATCATAGAAATATTCTGTGATAATGAATAGACCGAAGAAAAGCATCACATAGTTTAGCATAAGTGACGTTACCAGTTCATTGGCTTGACATTTCACTTTTAACCATCCAGGTATAAGACATGTTAAGCCTCCAGCAAGCATGGCACAGACCATAGCAACGATTAAGTTAAGTACTGGTGGTAGTTTGAATAATAGAGCAGATGCAGTGGCGGCTACACTACCAATAAAGAACGCACCTTCCATAGAGAGGTTAAATAAGCCTGCCCGATAGAGCATAACCACTGCAAGTCCTGTAAACGTAATAGGAATCATGGCTTCGATAATATTTCCCATACGCCTTATGGATGTAAAGGGACCAAATATAAAATCATTAAGTGCTGCAATAGGTTGTTTACTCACAATGAAGATAATGGCAAATACCATAATCATAGATGCAAAGATAGCTACAAAGACACGTAATATTTCTACAAAAGCTAATTTATTCATTTTCCATTTCATCCTTGGTCACCCCCTACTTTTTGCTTCTTAAGTCCTAACATATATAAGCCTAACTGATATTCATCCAGTTCACTTGCGTCTTCAAAGTAGCCTGCAACCTCACCATTATGCATAACTAATATACTATCGCTTAGTTCAAGCACTTCATTCAAATCTGCCGATATAAGCATAATACCTCTGCCTTCATCTCTTAAATCAATCAGTTTTTTCCAGATAAACTCGTTGGCACCTACATCAATACCTCGAGTAGGTTGATTAGCAATAAGGAGTTCAGGACTCGCAGATAATTCCCTTGCTACAACCACTTTTTGCATATTTCCACCTGATAGCATACCCACTTCTTGATTCATGTTACGACATAGAATAGCAAAATCTTTTATAAGATGATTTGCTAAGTCTTTTATCTTATGCATGCTCAGAAAGCCTTTATCCTTAAGTTCTGGTTTATCAATACGGTCAGATACGAGATTCTCCCATATACTTACTTGTGTTGCAATACCTGTGGTCATTCTATCTTCTGGGATAAAAGAAATCCCGGATTCTCTTATCTTCCTTATACTCTTTCCATTAAGGTCTTTCTGATTAAACGTAATGGTGCCTTCTATAGGTTGGCTTAATCCAAAAATACAATCAGCCAGCTCTTTTTGACCATTACCTTCAACACCAGCTACACCTAGTATTTGCCCTTTTTTTACACGAAATGAGACTTTACTCAACACTTTTTTCTTTTCATCATTTAGATAGGAGACATCCTTTACATCTAATAAAACTTTACCAAAATCAGAAGCTTCTTTAGATACTTTTAAAACCACTTCTCTACCAACCATGAATTTTGATATTTCCTCTTCAGAGGAGTGAGCGACATCCATGACACCAACAGATTTTCCACCTCGAAGAACTGTAATACGGTCACAGATTTTCTTAACTTCTTTTATTTTATGTGAAATAAAAATTACAGTATGACCAGCTTCTTTGAGTAAGAGTAGTTGTTCAAATAGCTCTTCTGTTTCCTGTGGTGTTAAGACAGCTGTAGGCTCATCCAGTATGAGAAGTTTTGCCCCCCTGGCTAGCACTTTAATTATTTCAACTTTCTGTTTCAAACCAACAGATAAATCGGCCACTTTTGCACCTGGATCAACCTTCAGATTATACTTATCAGCTACTTCTTTTACCATACGGTAAGCTTCTTTGTTATCAATCATAAACCCTTTCTTAGGTTCCATACCGATAACAACATTTTCATATACTTTTAACGAATCAACTAGCATAAAATGTTGGTGTACCATACCAATACCTAAATCAATGGCTTTTTGAGAATTTAATTTGGTGATTTTCTGCCCATCATAATAGATAGAACCACTATCCATATTCTGTGCACCGAAAAGTATTTTCATAAGTGTACTTTTACCAGCACCATTTTCACCCATCAAAGCATGAATTTCACCTTTTTTAATACTAAGATCAACCTCTTTGTTAGCCATAACACCATTGGGGTATATTTTTGTAATGTTCTCCATCCTTAACAATTCATTTTCCATCTTTTCACCTCAACCATCGTCCAATACCATTATTTAAGATATCCTATAGGATTCCATCTTGATTGCATGACACTTGTAATAATGTTTACTTTTAAGTACCACTTATTGACTTAACAAATACCTTTCATCTAGATGGAATCCACTATAGATTAATATAATATGTTAAATGATTCCCTTTACAATAACATATATGCTATTAAGGTTTAACTGAATTAATAATAGCATCAATTTCTTCAACAGGTGTACCTAATGCTGTTGTAATCTTCACGTTTCCACCTTCAACCTTATGTTTCTCTTTCTCAACTTTCTCGGCGATATCGGTAGGTACATTTTTCTTATAGTACTCATTAATTGCAATACCTGCGCCGCCTTCTGCAACACCAAGACTCTCAGATTCCCCCCAAGGAAGTTCACCTTTTTGCTCAAGTTCCATGGCTCTTAATAAGGATTGTCCTACTTCTTTTAATACAGATGTTAGAATAACATTAGCTTTATCTTCATCCACACCCTTGAATAACATGGCTTGGTCTGAATCCACACCAACAATGTATTTACCTTTTTCAACAGCTGCTTCAACACAACCAAGTCCGGCTTGTTCTGCGGCTGGGAATGTAATATCAACACCTTGTGCAAATTGAGCTAGAGCTGTTTCTTTACCTTTTGCGGTATCATCCCATGAACCAATGTAAGATACCAACACTTTAATATCTGGTACAACAGATTTTGCCCCTTCTATGTAGCCCACTAAGAAGTCACTGATGATTGGATGTTCGCTACCACCAATAAATCCAATCTTCTTATCTTCGTTAGCATATTCCATATCAGATGTTGTTACGAGTGCGGCCATCACGCCTGCTATATAAGAGCCTTCATTTTGCTTGTAACCGATGGCATATACATTATCGTTTAATCCTTTTTCAATTTCAGTATCAAATAAAATATATTTCTGATCTGGAAATTCAGATGCTACTGATTGAATAACTTCTTTTGCGTTAGAACCATTGGTTATAATAATGTCATACTTTCCTTCTTCTGATAGATCCATGAAAGTAGGTTCCCATTTCGTTTGATCTCTACCAATTTCAATTATCTTTGTTTCAAAACCTAATTTATCCTTAATCATCTCAATACCACTTGCGGCTGAATCATTAAATGATTTGTCACCTAGTTGCCCCGTAACAACAAATACGACACTTGGTGATTTACCTTCTTTATCACCTGTTGGTGTATCCGTGTTACTCTTCTCACTTGGTTCTTGTTTTGTTGAACACCCTATTAATAAAAGACTAATAACTAATAATAACGCCATAATTTTTTTCATAACTGATCTTCTCCTTATCATTAATCATTTTTTTACTTATAGTTAACTCAACTTTGTGGAGTCATAGCACCTCCTTCTTGTGTACTTGTCTATACAAGTTAAAACAGTATAATTTTACTCCTTTTAGTTGAGATAATTACTTTGTTTTTAATCAACCCTTGTAGTCATCTTAAATTCAACATTTGGACTGTAGATGATACTAACCTTCTCAATCTCTTGACCCGTATCACTAAAAACAGTACCTTTTACATTGAGTAGTGGTGTTTGAAGATCGTGATCAAATATCTCTACTGTTCGTTCATTACCCATCATTGGATAAACGCCTAACTCCACGTTTCCAGGTGTAATCTGATAATCTTTTTTGATAGTATTATAGATAGAATTCGTAGAAAAATCATTTTGGTCAATACCAGGCAATAAATCAAGTGGTAAAAAAGACGTATCAATGGTCAAAAATTCAATAGCATCCTCCATTACGCCTCGAGCTCTCACTATTTTGTAATAGGACCTGCCTTTAATGGTCATAATCTCTTCTTCCAGTACTTTTGAAATAGGAGATTTATTCTTCTTTCTCAAAAAATCCGTAAAACCACCAAAATTCCATATGCTGTAGTTTACTTGTCGAAGACTTACAAACGTTCCTTTTCCATGCTCTCGCCTTAAAAGACCCTCATCAACAAGATTAGCAATTGCTTTTCTTACTGTTGTCCTCGTAATATCATACTTTTTACTTAATTGTGTTTCAGAAGGTATCAGCTCATCTTGCAGATATTTTCCTTTTAGTATATCCTCTTTAAGTATACGTTGTAACTGCATATATAGAGGAATAATATCATTTTTATTCAACATACTTTTCTCCACCTTGTTTGCTTGTGTATACATGTTGAGTGTATGCACAATTACCAATTAATTAACCTCATAATAGCAGAAATTGTTACATTCGTCAACTTTTTTTGATAAATTGCTAGTTATTCCCTTTTATTGGTTAGAATTAAAATTTAATTGAGACACCTTATAATAAGATGTCTCAATAGATATTTACCTATATTGCTTCTATCCTATATATTTTTCTAAAGTACGTCGTACAGCACCACTACCTAAAATCATTTCATTAAACATTCCCTCAATCTTCTCACCCAAGTTTATCTCATATAAATTAATACCAAATATTTTATCATTGGATAAAATGACGCGAATATCGGATGATACATCTCCAAGCTGTATACCTTTCAATGAAGACTGTAATGTATCCCCTAATGGGTCAGGGCTAATGACAAACTTCTCGCCCTTATCATCTATACCTAAAAGATATCGACACCATGTTGCAATAGCTAGAGGAATGGCAACCAAATCTGTTGGATCAAGTCCATCCTTATTCATGTATGCTTTTATAGTCTCACCAAATCGAATACCTACTTTTTGCGAGGTGTCCGTAGCAATTCGTTGAGGTGTATCAGGAATAAATGGGTTGGCAAATCGCTCATTTACAACTTCATCTAAGAATGCTTTGGGGTTAACGATACCTGGGTCCACCACAACTTTTAAACCTTCTTCATATCCAATGGTCTGAACAAATTTCCTTAAGGTATTATCTTTCATTTCATCGGCTATTAATGTATAGCCAAGTAGGCAGCCAGATACAGCTAATGCTGTATGTAAAGGATTTAGGCAAGTTGTTACTTTCATGGTCTCTACATTATTAACGGTTTCTCTATTGGTGAAAATAACACCTGCCTCTTCAAGCATTGGTCTGCCATTGGTAAACTTATCTTCAATAACAAGATATTCACTTACTTCAGCATTGACAAATGGAGCCATATAAGAATTTTTTGATGTAATGATTACATCCATATCTGTAATGCCTTGACGACTTAATGCCTCTTTAACTTTTTCTGAAGGTCTAGGTGTTATTTTATCAATCATGGATAATGGGAAGGTTATTTTATCCTCATTCTCTAAATAATGAATAAATGCTTCTTCAACGAATCCTTTGCCTAACCATTCTTTTGCAATTGTTAGCACAGCATGTTTTAATTTATCGCCATTATGTGAACAGTTATCCATACTAACAAACGTCATCGGAAATTGTCCTTTTACATACCTACGGTAAGCTAAGGCGGTAATAATACTCATGGTATGCAACGCATTCTCTGGTCCCTTTTCTATATCCTTTTGAACGATAGTGAGATATTCTCCAGAAGCGTCCCTTAAGGCATATCCTTTTTCTGTTATTGTAAAACTTGCCATTTGTAAACTAGGATTCTCAAATATCTCCATTAATCGATTGATATCTTCTGCTCGATTTTTATCTGTTGTTAACCCTTCAACGATACTATTTATTACTTTTTTGTTAAAATCACCGTTAGCATGCATTAAGACTAATAATGTTAAGTTATCATAAGGTCTATAAACCTTATCCATCACTTCAAAATCAAAGGATTCTACAGCTATTATACCTGTATCAGCTTTCTGACTATCCAGTAATTTTTGATGAGCATTAGCAATAAATCCTCTAAATATATTACCTGCTCCAAAATGTACCCATTGGGGATTTTCTTTTGTGTTCTGTAAAACTTTCCTGTAGTCAAAGGTTGGTAAACTTACCCCAATTGCGTCCCATGGGGATTTATTTTCAATATTTTTTCGATTTAAAGTTAACATCTTATGCCTCCTTTATCTTATCAAGGCTATCCCATACACCCAGCATATACATAACGCCTAGTGCTCTATCATATAGCCCATAACCTGGTCTACAGCTTTTTTCTTCACCCCATAGATGTCTACCATGGTCAGGGCGAATATATCCTTTAAAATCATTATCATGATATGCTTTTAACACGTCGTAGATATCCACACTTCCATCTTTTCCTCTATGAGATACTTCAATAAAATCACCGTTTTCATAAACCTTTACATTACGGATATGTGCAAAATGGATGCGTTCATGAAATTCACGGATGATAGCAGGTATATCATTCTCTAAGTTAGGTCCTAATGAACCTGTACATAATGTTAAGCCATTATAGGGACTATCGACTAATTCAAGAAATCGCTTGATATAATCTCTACTACGAATAATACGAGGTAATCCAAAAATAGGCCATGGTGGATCATCTGGATGTATAGCCATTTTTACATCACATACTTCACATATAGGAATAATCCGTTCAAGAAAATACTGTAAGTTATCAAATAGAATATCTTCGGTAATACCTTCATAAGCTTTAAATAAATCATCTAATTTAGCCATACGTTCTGGCTCCCAGCCTGGCATTGTAAAGTCGCCTGCTCCATCTAGGATTTTCTTTGCCATGGTTTTGGGATCGTTTTGAATAGCATTTTTTTCATAGAATAGGGCATTGGAACCATCTGGTAATTCTTTATATAATTCCGTTCTTGTCCAGTCAAAGATAGGCATAAAATTATAGCATATCACTTTAACACCTACTTGAGATAACTTCTTAATGGTGTCGATGTAGATATCAATGTATTTATCTCTGCTTGGTAAGCCTAATTTAATATCATCATGAACATTGACACTTTCCACAACGGCTGGACTTAATCCCTTGCTGATTATTTGATTAGCTACCTCTTGAATTCTTTTCATTTCCCATTCTTCACCAGCTACTTTATCATGTAATGACCAAACAGCTCCTGTAACTCCTGGAATTTGGCGAATATGGTCTAAGGTTATGGAGTCATTATCCTCCCCATACCATCTCCATGTCATCTGCATCGTATTCCTCCTTGTATTCAATGTTACTGTATCATTTTGATGATGAGCGTGAATACATTGATATGTATTGATTCTATAATTCGCATCTTGTATACAAGTTCTTGTGATTCTATAATATATTAGATATGTGCCTTTTGTCAATGTCTATTTTTTTAATTTTACTCTTTACCAATTAGTGGTTTTTCTGTATACTTGACATATTAGTTGTTAACTTCGTATTTATATATGTGTTATGAACTTACAAATTAGCAAATCTATATGTGCCCTTTCGTTTATATCTTGTATACCAGTTAACTTATAGATGAATGAATACGTATATATTTGCATGAAAACCTTCGTATAACAGTCATTCATTCAGTATTGAGAGAAAGTAGGAATCCAAAAATGGCATCAAAAAAAAATGAAATCATACAACAATTAAAAGAAGAAATATTAAGCCTACAGTTAAAGCCTGGTACAATTATAAGTGAGACCACACTATCAGAACGTTTTAAAATCTCTCGAACACCTATACGGGATATTTTAAAACAACTTTCTGCTGAAGGTTATGTGGATATTTACCCTCAAAAAGGCAGCGTTGTTTCCTACATTGACTTAGAATCTGTTGAGCAAATTATTTATCTTAGAAGTACCCTAGAAAAAGAAATGATTAAAGACTTGTCCGCTCATATTCCTCTAAAAGGACTACATCAACTTAATGATCTATTGAGTGCACAAGGAGACTGTATTGAAAAAGATAATGCTTTTCATAACTTTATGTATCTTGATGATGCTTTTCATAAAACTTTTTTCTCCTTAACAGGACGATTATTACTATGGGATATTATTCAACAGTTTAATGCCCATTACTTACGCTATCGAAAGCTTCATATGCTGAAAAAAGAAAAGTTATCTGAGATATTCAAAGAACATCAATTAATCGTTTCGCATATCGTTGAAGGTAAAACGGGAGAAATAGATGAGCTTATTCATCATCACATTCGTGCGGATGTTAATTCTTTATATTTTCAAGAACATTTTGCTGAATATATAAAAAAAGAAAATATATAATCAGTATCATCCCCTATTTAATAGGAATGTAAATATCCATTTCGGATTGTTCATTATCCCGTCCCAAAAATCGTTTATCATACAATTCAAAATCCCCTCTCCAATCAAGGATTTCTTTTGTAAGCAAAACCCAAGTACCCCATATATATTCATAGGTTTTAAGAAGTTCACCCAGTAGCCCTCTATGCGTAAATACTGCATATTTTCCAGCTGGGATTGTTTTAGTTACAATACCATTGGGGAGATTATCATAGCAGGTTACTTCCAAACCAATGACTTCTGAAAAATCCATATCGTAATTAAGTGTATGGGTTTCCTGCAACTGCTCACATATTCCAAATGTTCGTTCTGAATGGTGCTTGTTAGGTATTGTATCTGCTACATCTCTAAATCTCTGCCATAGAGAATAAATATCATTTATTGAAGCTACTCCATGAATACCTGCCACATAAATATCATCAATATATTTGATTTCAGGCTGAACAGTAATGTTTGTGGTAATGTGTTTTAGCAAATCCCTACTGAGTTCTTTTTTATTGCCCATAAAAACCTCCAATCGGTTATTACGATATTCTTTGGGGCTTACCCGATATACGACTTTAAATGCTCTGCTGAAAGCTTCCGACGAGTCAAACCCATTCCTAAATGCGATGTCGATAATTTTCTTATCACTATAGAGCAGTTCCTTTGCCCCATTAGAAAGACGCCGCTTTTGAATATAATTTCCGATACTCTCTCCCAGCAGAGATTGAAAGATCCGCGTAAGGTGATAGTAGGAATATCCAGCTTCCTTAGCAACATCACTCACGTTAATATCCTCACCAAGATGATTTTCAATATAAATAACTACCCGTTCAAATGTGTTTAGATATTCCATACTTTCCTCCTTTTTGCTTAGACTAACTTAGTGAAGTCGAACGTCGAGTGTTCAACCTCAATATCAACCATAAAATTTTCCACTTGCATATCGGCCTCTAACAAATATGTTTTCCAACCATTTGCCACATTCCCACCCCAACAAATGTCAACTTTTCCGACTGTAACATCAAAGACCATACTTTTGATTGTTCCGAAAAACTCATCATACCAATGACAACATAGCCCCGTAGGATATTCCAAAAGAAGAAGCTCTTTCAGATCTTTATTTGTTAATTGGTTTGCCTGATCCATATAGTCCTTTATATATTTATAGCGGCAGGCTGAATGTTCCATAACAAATGGCTCAATTTCCACTATCTCCGGCAGATGAGCATGATTTGTTGAGTGCAGATATTGCTTTGTAGTGGTTCTATCAATTTCCTGCACCGCTTTTTTACCATCAAGTGTTTCAAACAAGGCGGCTTTACCAAACTTATCCGCAAGAATCAGATTAATATTATATGCAATGGGCATATCCTTCAGAGCTTGTAACGCTTGGTTCACATCTTTGCAATTTTCCAACAGTGAACGTATTACCGCCCAAAACTGCAAGCCTGTAATAGCTGGTTTTCGCATGGGCTCAATGTTACCCACTGGCATACCACAGGAAGTCTGACCAACCATCAACCCACACTCATTCATTCCCTCACTTCGTCCAAACTGCATGACGCTTCCACCCATATGTGCATATTTTCCTGTAACCTTCGTTTTACAGAAACAGAAGTCATCCATCTTGTGAGAATACTCATAATTGCGAGCTACCATCACATGATCATTTGTCGTTAACTTAGGAAGTACCGCAAGTAAAGAGCAGCCTGGAGTTAAATAAGTCATGGTATAATAGACCGTCTGTAAACGTGTTGCCCCGATAGCATCTGCGAAACCTTGCAGTTCTTCGTTTATTCCGGGACAATACTGGTTAAACATCTCGGTCATTTCTTTTACCTGCTTTTCTGTAAAAGTGCCAGACGCACACTTTTGCATTTGAGCAAATTGTGGGTATTTTATGGCAATCTTTCCTAGATGATAGCCAATTTCATAATTGGTGCCGACTAATTCAAAAATATTTACTCTTGCTTTTTCCATATAGTTTTCCTCTTTCCCTGATTTAGTTCATCTTTATTTTATCTAATCAGCAGTAAAACTACATGATATTTTCTGCTATGTTTCTGTGGGAATAGAAATATAATCCATGGCTTGCATCGTATTATTTTGTTAGTCTAGCGTAGCTCATCTTATGTTTTTGTCTATGTCAACTTTTCTTCGCAATAAGGACATACCGACCATTCTTCTTGAATGAATTTTCCACAGCTACTACAAGTCTTTCCAAATTGTTGACCACAATGAGGACATATTTTGAAATCTCTGTCTACAGGAACACCACACTTTATACATCTAAGTTTCTTTTTCTCATTGCTACGTATAATAAGGTAAATAATCAGTCCTAATCCGTTAGGACCATAAACGACAATTAAAGTCCACATCCATGGATTCAAGTGTAGTCTCTTAGCATCTTTATGAACGAACACAGCCATTAAGATGACTACTATTAATATAATTGAGAATATTACTGTTATAATCATTAATGCTAATTTATCATCCTGACTAAATTCTCTTGCATTTAGTGTGAATAATGTGCCTATCGTTCCGATAAATAATACAACAAATGATGTTATTACCCAGAAAATAACTTTAAATAGTTTTATATTATCTTTCATATAATAACCTCCTTCAAATTTTACTCTATTAAGAATAGGTAGATAATTCTTTAATAATTGGATCTTTAAAAATTAAGAAAACAGCTAATACACTTGCATTTACAGTCATGGAGATGATCAAAACAATGAGCCATTGATATAAGCCAAACATCATACTGAAACTAATCCCCAATATTGAAGTCATTGTTAGAATGAAGCTAAAAGCTAATGTAAATCCCAAAATCCAAGGGATTGCCTTCCCCTCTTTTTCATTCCTCTTCTGTATGTTAGTAAGTGTTATGCCTGATAGATCTTTAGGTATAGAAACGTCTTGTTTTCCTAACATCCTGAGTTCTTTTTCTAGATCCAAGTTTTTTTGGGTGAATGATTCATTGTTACACCTCCAATTCCCTTTTCAATAATTTCTTAGCTTGATTCAATCTAGATTTTACAGTCCCATCTGGAATATCAAGTATGTAGCTTATTTCTTTAATAGATTTATCTTCAAAATAATACAGAAGAATCACCATTTTGTAATGAGGTTTTAATGCTACTACTAATTCCTTTAATTCATTAGACGTATCCTTAAAAAGATATTCTTCTTCGGGTAAGTGGCTTTTTGTAGGTATGGATGCCATTTCTTCCTCCATTTTTTCAGTTGTAAAATATCGTTTCATTTTAGTTGACCATCTTTTTTGTTTTCGATACCAATCTTTATAGGTATTCGTAGCGATGGATAATAACCAATTTTTAAAAAGATACTTTTCAGAAAATAAATGTATTTTAGAGAAAACCTTGAACCAAGTCTCTTGAAAAAGATCCTTAGTGTCTTCTTCAGAACTTGTTAAATAAAAGCAATATTTGTAAAGCATGCTCTCATATTTTTTGATGAGTACCTCATAATATTCGGAATATCCCATTTTACATCTTTGTATAACAACGTTTTCATCCACACCCTCACCTCATTCGTGTTTATATGATGCCTACATATATTATTACGAGCAACTAACTAAAAGGTTCGAAATTTTTATTATTTATTTTAACGATTAATCAAATATGTATTAATTTAATACGACTTTTAAAGTCAATAAATTAGTTAGAGCTCTTCAACATTAATTCAACATATACATTTGATGCAAAAAATCCACGAATAGTCAATTTTATCGTGGATTTTTAATGATATTACTTTTCTTTGCTATAGCATAGATAGTTAGCCACATGTTCTAGCAAATCCAATGATATGTCCATCTAAATCTGCTCCGTATGCAACATAATCTCCCCATGATCTTGCTGTTCCTTGGCTAATTCCCTTTCCCCCAGCATTTCTAAGTTTTTCATAATAGTTATCTGGGCTATCAACATACAGATAAATCTCACTTCTTGGTATCCCGTTAGCATTCTGTGGGTGTTGAATTTTATCTTCCAAAATCCTAACAATTCCATCCTCTGGCATAATACCTAATGTCACATTAGAGGAAAGTTCAAACTCCGTCATACCTGTAACATCTAATTTCGGTTCAAAACCAAACAATTCTTGATAAAAGCATTTGGACTTTTCTTGATCTTTTACGTACAATACAAATATGATGTTACTGTCTTTCATAATAGACATAGAACAACCTCTTTTCTGTATATAGATTCATTTTCAACAACAAACTTTTAGTTACTACGTTTATTATACCATAATATTATTTGTTCAATGCTATTTTTAAGATACGCATGATTATATTATCATGATTGATGATGAAAAAAATGAACTACCCTTATTTTTATAGAAAAACTTAGGTCGTTCACTTATTTGTATTAACTAGAATAGGTTATTAATTAATTCTCCCACCAATCCCATCTTAAAAATGAGTATGGAACAAATTCTCTAGGGTCAATCTTGTTAAAATATAAATTCTCACCTGGCTCTAAGGTATTTGTGCTAACCATATATTTTGAACCAACCATTCTTACAACTTCTAATTCAGCCCAAGGATCATGAGGAGAGTCTATCATGGTTATTGTGCTCGTTCCTAATTTCTCTTCCATGACTTCATTTACTGTTAAATTCTCTCTTATTAAGGTTGGGCTTAGTAAATAGCCACATCTATCTATTGATTTTGTGTAGGATACATTGTACACCGTTGGAACTAAAATATCATTAAACGCTTCCAGTTCTGAACCTCCGTTTGATTCATCATAGATAGAAGCACTAACTTTGAAGAATTCAATTCCATGGCGACTAACTTTTCCTACTGCTTTTCCATCTTTAACTTCAAAATCTATGTTTGCTATTTTTTTTGGAAATCCACAGATTTCTCTTCCCATAGCCATGGCCATGCCATCTGTTATGGGCATAGCTAAGCAATATCTTCCGACTACGCCATCACATTCAGCATGTATAAACAATGCTGCTTCTTTATAAGGTGGTCCAAAACTTGTTTTAGGATAATTGGCTATAAAAGTTGAAACAAATGGTTTATTATCTACAGGCTTTAAAGGTGCTGGAAGCAGCTTTGCTATAATTTCAGGCTTTGTTTCCCAAACTGTATGTAACATTTCTGCATTATAAAATACTGTACTCTGATCTTGTAATGAACTTATTTGATCCATTGTTTTGATAAAACTGTTCATAAAAAACAACCTCCTAACTCATTTGATTTTATATTTTAAAATTAGTTTTTCAAAAAACAATTATTCAATACCAAGACCATTCTTGGGTTTGAATAATTGCATTATAGCACTGTAAAAAATTATTTTGTATGGCATTAAAACCAAAAAACTTTTTTTGAATTGTGCAGTATGCACTGCTATTTGATTATTCAATTTTATATTGGTTTTCTTTTCTTTGGATTTCTATGATTTTTTCATAAAACTCTAATGATTTAAAAGCATAATAAAGCTTATAACTGTTTTCATTTTTATCTAAATCTAATCCTATAATCTCTATGATTTTTTCTATTCTGTATCTTAAGGTATTTCTATGTATAAATATTTCTTCTGAAGTACTTGTGACATTGTGGTTATTTTTTAAGTATAAATACAATGTTTTATATAAGTCAGAACCATTTTGCTTATCATATTCTTTCAATAAATGTAATGAATCGTTATAAAAATCTTCTTTGGACATTTTATCTTTTAACATATATATATAATTGTATGGTTGAACATCTTCATAATGGTAAACACAATTTTTAGGTGCAATAATTTCCCCAATTTCTAGTGACCTCTTAGCCTGTTGATAGTAATAATGACAGTCTGCTATAGAAGAGAAATCACAGCTAATCCCCATTTTTAGATTATTTCTTAATAAAAAGTCTTTTGCCTTTTCTATTCTATTTTCCTTATGGCTTAATTTATCATAATGATACAATAAAACAATATGATCATTATAGTAGATTGAAATACCTTTAGGAAAGAGATTTGACAAATGGGAATTCAAATTGCTCGTATATACGTATTGTTTTATTTCAAACTTTGATATATCAATAACGCCAACCGAAATATGCTTATAAAAAATAAACGAAGCATTTGCCAATCTTTCTTTTATTATTGCTTTGTCCCTAATACTATTTTCTAGTATATCGTATAATATTTCTTCACTTAGTATATTTTTTGCATGTCTATAAAATTGTTTTTTGTTAAGCTCCTTTGCAAGTATATCTCTTAAAAGCACTAAATAATCATGGTCCTTAGAACTTATCTGTTTTTCACATTCAAATAGCAACATATGCCCAATGGTTTTACCCTCTATGTTTATCTTGCATATAAGTTTTTTGATAGGGCTTAAATCACATGTGACTTCATAGGGTTTGTTTGATTTTCTTACTTCTTTTAACAAAGGTTCTAATTTTCCTAATTCAGCAATTAAATCATACGAACAATAACCATTTTTAACATTATCAAACCATAAAAAATCTGTGATATTCTCCTCTGGAGAGTTTGCTAATACTTTATAACTTAGATCCACTACAATTAGAGGGTTTCCCATTAATTTTGAAGCTGTGTTTATTAGTTTCTCAAGATTTCCTCCGGAAGCAATAACTTCAAGTAAGGACATTTTAAAATGCGTGTATTTTTCACTCACACGAAAAAAAGCTCTTACTTCATTGTAAATCTCAAATATATCTTCATCGTCATTTATCTCGATTATTCTCAAGTTATTCTCATGATAGTTTTCAAATACTACAGAATCATCATTCTGTAAAATAAAACACCTATTGCTGATTGTCTTTAAATTTCCATTAAACATGGATGTCTTCCCTATATATATATATTCTTTTGGATAGGTTAGCTTTTTTGATGTCATTAATTCTGCATCGACAAAATAAGTATCAGAATCTATATGACAATAGACCTTCTTTGTTTTTTCAGTAAAATATTCACATAGACTATTAAAACCAATTTTCATAAGACACCTCATTCATTAATCCGAAACACTTAAAGGATATAGTATTCACTGTGAAAAACATGAATATATTATTACACAAAAAGTAAGGATGACTAAAATTCTATACATAAATTATATATTATCATATTACAGTGCATGATGCACAATTTTATGAAATATTTTAGGATAATTTAATATAGTAGCAATTTTCACATTATGGTACACTGTTGGATATTCATTATTACTATTTAATAAAAAGAAAGGAAATAGACCATGAAAAACGTTAACGAGTTATTAAACATTAAAGGAAAAGTAGCTATCATAACCGGTTCAGCAAGTGGAATCGGGCAAGCAATGGCAGTTGGATTAGCAGAAGCTGGCGTGGATATAGCTGGTGTATACCGTAACACTTCACCTGAAGAAACAAAAACTCTTGTTGAAGCCACAGGGCAAAAGTTCTTACCCATACGAGCTGATGTGTCACATTCAGAAGATGTAAACAGCATAATCCCTGCTACACTTAAAGCATTTCAAGCATTTCATATACTAATCAATGGTGCAGGCGTTGAATCGCACAATCCTATTGATGATACTTATTCTGAAGAAGAATATCAGCGTTGCTTGCAAATCAATTTAAATCAGGTGGTTTCGCTTTCAGCAAGCGCTGGAAAGTATTTTATAAAGGAAGGTGTAAAAGGTAGAATCATCAATATATCTTCTATAGCTGGTTATTTGGGTATGCGCTCTGGCATGTCCCCTTACATTATAACAAAACATGCTATAAGGGGGCTTACAAGATCTTTTGGGCTAGATTTAGCTCCTCATGGCATTACAGTAAATGCTATTGCACCAGGGATTATTTCTACTAAAATGACGGCTAATCCTCCAATGAAGAAATTAGGATTAGATCGAGTTGTAGCAGCGAAATGCCCTGTAGGACGTTGGGGTTTACCCGATGACTTTAAAGGCATAACAAACATGCTTTGCTCTGACGCAGGGGCATTCATTACAGGTCAAACCATTTTAGTTGATGGCGGATATACATTAACTTGATATACTCCGTAAACTAATAGAAGGGTCAAATAACATACGCTACAAGTACGTTACTTGACCCTTTTGGTAATCGATTAAATAGAGTGACTTATTTCATTCATCGTTATTATATAATTTCCATTTCATCTCTGCTTGGTAATGGTGGAAATGGATTGGTTGGTAATGTCTGATACCAATAGGCAACAGATGCTAGATCATCTTGTCTCGCCAAATACCTGCCTTCACTTCTCCATCCTAAATCTTGTAAGGTGATTCTTAGGTTATGTTCGAACCGGATAGGATCCATGATGTGCCATCGATACATGGCAAAACGTTGTTGGGACACGTATAAACCATCTGGCTGTATCACTTGGTACATTCCCATGAATGGTGTGGTATAAGTAGTATAGGCACCACCAACATCCCAATTGTAGGCACCACCAAAATAATCTTCCGTTCCCGTACCGCATATGGTTGGATAATCTTGATCACCATCCATGAAGAATTTTATTTCGCCTTCTCCCCACCATTTATTAGCACCATTAAGCCCTACAAGTAACGCTGTTCCAACATAATGTCCCTTTCCTTTAATAGCATCAATGATTGTATAATCTTCTTTGTATGGCAACGGATTCGTACGACGAAATTGAGCATGAAAATATGCCGCATTTTCAGGTACATCTGTTAACGTATAGTTAATCTGATAGTACATGACTTTATTCTCTGAACTTCTATTTTCAAGGGTTATACGGCATTGTTTTCTAAAAGGCATTTCCCAAAAACAATTAAGACCATTATTAGCATTGACTACCACAGGTAATGAATTTATGGGTGTAAATGTCACACCTTCATTTTGTGGTGTATTTTCTCGGCTATTATCCATCCAACCATATGCAAAGAAATCAGTTATAGGACATTCTACCGAGGGTATTTCTTGATCATCCCAATATATTCTGAAAATGAAATCCCTTCCAACATAACCAGCAAACCACATACTTTGAATAGCTCCTGGTCCTTCAATATTGGCCAAGATAAATTCTTCTTCAGGTTTAATTTCCACACTTGGAGATATTTTCCAACCTTGTCCTAAATCTTTAGCACAGTTTTCTCCTGTCCCTGTTGTAGCCTTCCCACCTTGGCCTTTTTCGCCTGTAAAATTTTCAGGACTGATGGAACGTGTCTTTGCATGAGATAACAAGGATAGATTTCCTAGATGCATGCCTAATCCATTAAAATTTTCCATATTATTTTCTCCTTTACCCATGATTGATTAATATTGTTTAGTTTACTTACTAAAGTATTCTATATCGTTATCTTAATGGAAAAAGCCTTTGTTGTCTTTAGCATAGATAGGGTTATTTTTAACAATAATTGCGTATAACCACTATTTTCGGATTGTTACTTATCACCATTTATGGATTAGCTAAAACGGAGACTTCAGATGGCGTTAAAGCGCGTTCATATATCCTCACATCGTCAACACTTCCATTAAAATTCTCAGTTCCATTGTTATTAGCCCCAATGTATGTGCCTGTCGTTGGTAGATTTGGCTCAATGGTATGATTGGTTATTGTTTTTTGCACACCATCCATATATAATTCCCATGTTCCATTTCTCCTAACAGCCGTTAAATGATGCCACTGCCCTACTGTTAACCCTTCACTTGCCTGACAAAATGTCTTTCCACCAAGGAGTATTGCAACCGTATTATTATTATTTAATAGACCATATCCCGTAGCACCCGTATTACCATTATGTGCAATGATTTGGATGCCGGTAACACTTGATGGTTTTACCCAAAGTGATAGGGTAACGTTATCTGTTATTGTGGTGACTAAACTAGAAGACATATAATCACCGCTTCCATCAAGTTGTAATGCGTAAGTCCCTATTTTACTAGGCGTTATGTATGTTGCATTGCCATGTAATGTGCCATTATAATTGCCTGAACCTGAATCTGTACTATTATTTTCATATGCCCAATAAGCCTTTGGTGTTACCGTTTGAGGTCTGCTGTCTAAAACTTTGAAAGCATCAAGGGTAATAAAACCATTCATATTATTCGCATTTATATCCCCAATACTAGGTTTAATCTCAATGGTATACCAGCCATAGGACAGTCCAGTTTGTTCAAATGTTTTTTGATTACCAACTTGTGTTCCAGCAGCTGTACCGTCTTCTAAAGTACGTTGATTAGCAATAGCGTATTTAATTGTATGATCATTAGTATTTAAGTCAATTTGCTCTCCGCTGGTATCCGTACCTGTATAGAGATTAACTTCAATATGGGTAACGCCTGCTTCAACTTCATTATACATGGCAATTCCTGTCCCTTTGAATGTATAGGTTACCACTGATTTATTGACTGTATCTACTCCCTGACTAATAACAGCATAATTATGATGGCGTGTATTGTTGTAACAAGGACTGCTACTATTGACGCTTTCTGCTTGGCTAAAGCTTCCTGACATGTTGTAATCAATAAGGGAATTATTATCATCCACCATTGTCTCTGAGACTGGATTTGGTGTCAGATTAATGTTTATGGTTTTTGTTTTATTTGTCACATCGTTTTGAAGGATATCAAAGGAACCTGTTGCTGTATTAAACCCTATAGAACTGGCGCTATAATTATAAGTTCCAGGTGATACATTGAATATACCATATACATCTGCATTTTGCCCTTCAATGGTTACGATTACATCTGAAGCAGCTGTTCCTTGATTTGTTGTAAATCTTAATGTACAAGCAGGATTTAATGTTACCTGTATGTCTTTTGATTTACCTAGCACATCTGCTTCTGAAACAGTGAAGTTGACAGCTTCTGTTAAAAATCCTTCTGAACTTGCATAACACGTATAATCTCCAACTGGTAAATTGATTGTATGGTTACTGTCTGCATCCACCATTGAACCATCACTCATCTTGATTTTAACTTTCATACCAACACCATTTGTATTGGTAAAGGATACCGTACAAGGTCTCATGGATGCGTATTTATCATAGATATACGTGGACAATGTGTTCACTTCATCTTTTGTTAAGCCTCTATTATAAGCCATCATTTCAGCAATATTACCCTTAGTCACTTTTACATCTGTACCTGAATACCTAATGGGTCTATTGTCACTAATACGTAATGATGAAAAACTGCCTGAATCTGCTTGTTGTGTATAGAGTTGTTGACCATTTTTATAAATTGTTGTTGTTCCATTTGTTGTTGAGAATACCCATAGAGCCCACTCTCCAGGAATGATGCTTTGATTAGGTGTTATGGCTTGTTGACTATTATCAAGGAAGAATTGCAAGCCATCTGTAGACCTGGCTTGGGCAAAATATACAATGGTATTATTTTGTTTATCTCCTGTCAATGGTGTTGTCAAACTATCATCCCACCCATCAAAGTTAAGTGCTGGGCGACCATCAATCACTTTGTCTCTAAGTTGTGGTTTTTTTCTTGTATTTGTATCGCCATTAGCAAAGGAGTCAAGAGTACAAACAGCAGTTGGTACACGTAAATGATACGCTCCTTGTAAGTCATTCCATTGAGATACACGCTTATTTCCTGCATAGACAGCACTATCGGCATTTACCCACATTACTAAACTATTCTGTAATGGATTAAGGGCATAGGGTGTAGCAGGAGCAATGGGTACTGCTTGCGTATCTTCAAACACAGACACATTTTTAATCATCATGGATGCACTGTTTAATGTCAGAGGTATGATTCGAATAAACCTTGCTTCTATGGTATTAAATAGAGCTTCACTAACTGCTTGGGTATTATTGTTAACAGTTGTTATTTCCTTAAAAGTGACACCGCCTAAGGATGCTTGAATCTTATAGGATGTTGCATACTGTGTTGCATCAAATGTAATCGTTGTTTTATTAATGTAACTTGGTTTAAGCATATCAATTTCTAGTATGCCCATTGAATTAGTTGAACCTGCTCTTGCTACAGTATTTGGATTACCATCAACAGCATTTTGCGCCATAACATCTGCTGTAGAATGATCCAGTTGTAGATTCGTATGTAACCATTTTGCATTGGTATTATAGGCACTATCCCCTGGGATTTGTGTTTTAGCAGGTACATAGGGTTGTGTTGTAACGCCAGCATAATCAATAATGGCTTGAGCTTCTGATGACCAGCCACCTTGACCTTGACCAGCATTTGCTTCAAAATGCGTATTACTTATAAGTCCACGGGTACCATTAATATTGCTAGGTGTCCAGTTTGAATAATTATTGTATAAATAGTAATCATGAATAGATGGCGTCCAAGAACAATGCCAGCTAATACCATGGTCTGGCGTTATGCCTTGATCGATGACATTGTTATAACCGTTAACATAAGCGGTACCTTCATCATAATAAATAATACCATTATAGTTGTTGCCGTTCTTATAATAGTTACCATAAATCTCAGTATTTGGCTGTTGTCCAAGAGAATATGTTCCACCTATATCACCCATATATTCGGAGTACTCTATAAATTTATTATAACGAATGATGGTATTCCTACTTGTGATCGAGTCCATTTCACCGCTTATACCCTCTTGGGTATTACCCTGCCATCCGTTCCAACCATAGTTCGCACAGCCATAAGCACTATGTAAAATATCATTATGCTCGATGGTGACACTATCTGTATAATAAGCTGCAATAGATGGTGAAGAATAATATTCTCTACCAAGACCATTAAGTGTATTGTTTCTGATAAGAACATTTTTAATAACACCCTCGTCATTGGTATCAATGAAGTTATGCAACCAAGTGCCGAGCAAGATACCCGTTTCTGAAATATCGTAAATGTTATTATCCGTTATAGTCACGTTACTTACCCCATTATAGAGACGAAGCCCTGTACCGCCTGTATGTCGAATGGTATTATGCTTAAATACTAAATCTTTTGCAAAAGAAACATCAATGGCAGACTCTGCTTGTTGACCACCATTGGTAATATCTGTACCATTGGTACCATCTGTATGAGAGCCTTGGCCATTAGCTGTTACATAAAAATTGGCTTGTACCAATGCTGTCCCTAGTGTAAAAGGTCTTAGCCAAGCACTATATTCAAAGGTTATGCCGTCAAATGTTATATTTGAAGCTTGATGAACCAAGTCGTCCCCTTCTATCTTTAACAGGGTTTCTAGCCCAGTTGGTACATAGACTTCAGCAGTTGCCATATTTTCACCTGATTTGGGATAGTAATAAACTTCCTTGGCTGTTTTATCATAATACCACTCGCCAGGATAATCCAATAACCCTATGGCATTTTCTACATAAAATGGATTGGATGTATTGGGCTGCCCAGCGGCATAATCCATGGTTAGAGCCCAACCCATACGTACTGAGTCCACTTTGAATGTTAGTGTTCCATTCCCATTGTCAATAACTTCATCTGCAGCTATGCGATGTTGCCGCCAATTTTTTCTATAGACAAGCTCAAAATCATCATTATTCCGCAAGTCATTACCAAACATGGCTTTATTAATAATATAACCTGCATGGACTCCGTTATCTGTGTAATAACTATTAGCAGTATATGGGTAGACAGCAGATAAATGACTAGCTATACCATTAGCTCTAAGGTCGACGCCATTAACTGAATTGGCACGGGTAGCACGTGTATCATTGATATACAATTCTCTAAAATTGTCGATCTCATGGACACTTGCTTTATATACTTGTTTATTATTGATGGTTGTTTGCAGCCATCCTGTAATTTGTTTACCTCCTGTTAGAATAGGCTGTTCATCGTTATATGCTTTGTATATAATATGATATCCGTTAGTACCTGAATCTTCCTTTGCCAAAGTAAAGGTACTATTTTGTTCATATTTACCACCTCTAAGGTAAATAGTGATGTCACTGGACATGTTAGAATTTTGTGTTCTTACGACATTTCTAGCTTTTTCAAGTGTTTTAAAAGGTGATGACAGACTGCCATCATTGGTGTCACTGCCAGTAGGTGATACATAATAACTGATTGCACCATCTGCTGCATTAACAATCAAAGGTAAGGGATTATTCCATAAAACCACGCAAACCAATACGAGAATAGAACATATTTTTTTCCACTCTTTGACCTCATTACATAACATAAAAAGTCCTCCTTATATAATTAATCATGCAACAATAAGAAAAATCATGAGTAGCTTATCTTGAATGTTACATGTCTACATTATATAAAATATATATCCTCATGATTAGGTATTATTTAGGTGTAATAGGTAATATTGTATTATTTTACCAATATGTCCACTGGGTATTACTATCCTACCTTGTGATGGCTTTCATGGGCGTTTCCAAGAACATAACAAAAAAGTCATAACACTTGTAATAAGCATTATGACTCTATGATTTTCTTAGTCACGAATTATGAGGTATAGTTTTTAGCTGTATATATTGCTGTGGTGATAGGCCATAATATTTCTTAAACCGTTTACTAAAGTAGTTAGCATTAGAATACCCCACTTTCATGGCAATTGTTTCAACCGAAGTATATTGGGCCAATATGAGGGCTTTAGCTTTTTTCATGCGCATCTTTAAAATATAATCGCCTATGGTTGTATTGGTGTTTTGTTTGAAAACTTTACACAAATAATGATAATTAAAGTTAAAATGCTCTACGATGGCATCGATTTTAAAGTTTTGCTCACTAAAATTCTGTTGTATATATTGTTTTATTTGATGGCTAAGCTGATCAGAACTATGATTACCATCAGTAGCGCTTGTACGCATTAATTCAAGAAAAAGATTCATCATATAATCATGTATAGCATTAATGGATTCAAGCTTATGAATTTTTTTATTATGGTTTTCTTTTTGCTTAAGCACATCTTTTTTATTAACCCCACCATTCATTAAATGCGTTGATGCTGTAGAAAGTAATTGATAGGCATACATATAGATTACTTCTGCTGATGCATTATTCATTTTTAAATAATCAAATATATTGTTAAGTATATTCTTAATGTCACTTTTATTACCTTTTCTTGTGTGATACAATAGCTTGTCTTTATATTCAGAGCTATAATGACTTGTATCAACCTTTTCTGATATACTTATTTCATTATAAAATATGATTTTATTTTCACCCATTGTGATTTTATTTTTCAAAGAGAAAATGGCTTCATTATAAGATGATTGAATGCTACTAATATCTGAATAGGCATTACCAATACCTATACTTATGGTAAATTGCAATAGCCTATAAACCATTATTTTAATTTTATGACCTATTTCTCTCAATTTATCATCTTCAACTTCATGTTCATCAAGGATTAAGCAACAAAGATGATCTTCATGGTCAAACCAAAGCTCACAGGTGTTATGTTTATTAATGATTTCATAACATATATTTCTTAATGCAAATCCCCATAGTTCTTTATCGCGTACATACCAACCTTTTTCATGTATATTATCTATTTTAAAAATGACCATTCGATAATGAGCATTTTTTGAAGGAATATTGAATGTAGATACTGTACTTAATAGATTCTCTTCTTGAAAGATAGATGTATCCGATATTAACTGATTCAAGAATTTTTCTTTTAATAAGTCCTGTGATTCTTTTACTTGACTTTTTAGTGTGCGCATTTGCAAGGTTAGGGCTTTTTCTTTTATAATAACTTCTTTAATATCTAACAAAGCTGCTAATAATTCATCTTCAACAATAGGCTTTAGTAAATAATAACAGGTGCCTAACTCCATGGCTTGTTTTGCATATTCAAATTTATTATAGCCTGTTAAGATAATCACCTTGGTTTTAAGATTATTTTCTTTTATTTTTTTAACAAGTGTTAACCCATCCATGATAGGCATATTGATATCCACTAAAGCAATATCCGGTTTTAATTCAAAAAGTTTATGTAAAGCATCTTCGCCATCTTCAGCTTCACCACATATACAAAAACCATTATCATGCCATGGTACTGAAGCTTTAATAGCTTCTCGAACATAATATTCATCATCGATGAGTAATACCTGAACCATCACTCTTCAGCTCCTTTTATGCTTTCACTAGGTAACTTAATGTTTACTAGGGTATATTCTGATTCTATACTATCAATTTCAATGCCATAATCGTCACCATAATAAAGTTTTATTCGTGAATGGATACTATGCAAACCAAAATTATCTTTTTGGGACGTATCATGAAGCTGTTTTCTTATTTTTGCTAATTCATCCTTGGGGATACCTACACCATTATCTCTAACACTGATCATAATACCCTCTTCGTGACACCTTCCAATGATTTGCAATTTTGTTTTTCTTCTTTTTGGCTTCATGCCATGATAGATAGCATTTTCAACAATTGGTTGTAATGTTAATTTGGGGATTTTTTTATCCCATATAGCATCATCAACATCAATTTCATAATCCAAATACTTAATGTTGCGATATTTTTGTATGGTAAGGTAACTCTCAATGAGATTTAATTCTTCCCCTATGGTGATAATATCTTTACCATTGTTTAAGGAAATCCTACAAAAGTTAGCTAAGCAGTGTACAGCTTGTAATGCTTCTTGGTGCATATTTAATTTAACAAAAGAAGAGATGGTTTCTAAGGTGTTATATAAAAAATGCGGTTTTATTTGAGCCTGTAATAGCATAAATTCGTAATTTCGTATAGCTTTTTGTTCTTCACATAATTGTACCATTAGCTTTTCATTTTCATCCATTAAGCTATTGAATGTATTGCTTAATAATAGAAGTTCCTTCGTTGTATGGGTATCTGCTCGCACATCGCGATTTCCCATTTTAATTTGCCGCATGGTTAAAACTAAGCGATGAATGGGTTTGGAAATAGAATAAGATGCCAAACTGGCAACTACTGTTCCCACCAACAAATAGATGAAGCCCGTAATGATAATAAAGGTATCAAATAACCTTGTTTGTGCTGTAAGTTCTTTCATTGGAATTGCGCTAACGACCATCCAATCAAGGCTATCTACTTTTTGTATGGATACAAAAGATGATTCATTATTAATAGTAATGACCCCATTGTTTTTTTTAAGCAGATGCTCAAAGGCTTCATTGGTTATTTGTTGTGATGTTATAAAGGATTGATTGATATAACTTTCCTCTGAAGAAGAAAGAATAATATGTTGATCACCCAGTATATAGAATTTTGATTGATCATTTTTAATATTGTTAAGGTATATTTTCGCTATATCCCGTTCATCAACAAACATATACTCATCACCTAATTGTTCATAGGAATCTAAATCAATAATTTGTTTTTGAACTACAAAGATATTTTTAATTGCACCGTTTCGATGGCGAACACGAAATATATCGGACCATTCAATTTTATTTGGACGGGTTTTTGTTAATTCGTCACTATTAATAAGTCTGTCAATATCACTGTCTAATATTTCGCTAATGTTAAAAACAAGCTTATTCGTTGTAACAATATTACAACCAAGTATATTATCACTTAAACCCATTACCCCCGTAGCAGCTGTGATGATTTCATTACTAATACTATAGTCATTTGTAACAGATGCTTTACCCGAAGCATATTGTGCTAAAGCCTTCTGTAATCTATAATCAACAGAAACATTAATCGTATAGTCATTAATGGTTTCGATAATTAAATTCAAACTATTATTAATAAGGGATAGTTCTCTTACCGTGTTTTTCTTAGCATGTTCTATATTAAGATTGAGCGACATGTGATTCCACACATAACTTAATATAATGAGCGATATGATCATGATAATCGTATTATACCAAAAGATTTTTTTTCGCATCCAACATTCCCCCAGATACAATATAGCGTTTACTGTCTTATTTTATAATAATACGTAATATCAAAACGGTCAATCATAAGATTATTTCATTGCAGATCCTACTGTTAATGCTTGCTCTATTTTTTCACTGCCTAATAAATAGATAATAATAGCCGGTATACTTGTTATAACAAGGGCCGCACATAAAAGTCCCCACTCGGTACCTCTACTTGTGCTAAAATAGCCAATGGCAACAGGTATGGACCTCATTTTAATATCATCAATGGTTATAAAGGCAGTAAAATATTCATTCCATGAGTAATTCATAAAACATATAATAACCACCGTACTTAAAGCCGATTTTACCATAGGTAGAATTATTTTATAAAATGCTTTAAAAATGCCACATCCATCGATATAAGCCGCTTCTTCTAATTCATATGGAAGTGTTCGCATGAATGCGTATAGAATAAGGATACACATAGGCAAAGCACTTGCTGTATATACCAGTATGGTTCCCATATACGTATTCTTAATATGCATATCACCTAAGAGTATATAGAGTGACAAGATAATGATTGACATGGGTATAACAAGCCCAAATTGGATAAACTTCATCACAATACCACTATGTTTAAAATCAATTCTAGCTGCTGCATAAGCAAATAAGCTTGAGCATACCACTGTGGCTAATATAGTTCCTCCTGTATAAATAACACTATTAAGCAAATACCGAAAAAAATCAAAAGCTTGTACGGCCTCCATGTAATTGGCAAACCTCAATGTTTGTGGTAATCCAAGGGGATTAGAAATAACTTCATTAGCTGTTTTAAATGAATTGATTGTCATCCAGATAATAGGATAAACAGCACTTAATGCAAATATCACAAGTAAAATTTTAATGATGGTTGTATTTATCTTTGCTTTCATTCATATCCCCCCCCTTATGTGTATTGTATTCTATCTCTTGCTACAAACAAATTGACTAATAGTACCAGTGTAAAGGTTTCTATGGCAAATAATACTGCGATTGAATTGGCTTGTGCAAAATTAGATAACGAAAACGCTTTATAATACATCTGGTACACTAACGACCTTGTAAGGTCTCCAGGTCCACCATTGGTTAGCAACTGAATCTGAGTAAAAACTTGCATGGTTCCTGTTATGGAAATGATTAAGACGAACTTTATAATTTCCTGTGTTAATGGAATAGATATATGCCATGTCTTTCTCCAAAACCCTGCTCCTTCTACGGTTGCTGCCTCATAATACGATTGTGGTATGGAACGTATGCCTGCGTAGAAAAATAACATATTGAAGCCGATATACTGCCAGAGAACAATAAAGCCGATAACCCATATGGCATATTGGGGGTGGGATAACCATAATATAATTATTTTTTGAAGTCCTATTTTTGTTAAAACAACATCAACTGTACCCCAATCAGGTTGTAACATCATTTTCCACATAAGGGATATGACCGCTACATTTAACACGGCTGGTAAAAATACAGCCACTTTAAAATACTTTCTAAATTTTACACCTTGGGTATTAATAACAATGGCTAATAAGAATGATAAAGGTCCTGCAAATAGTAACTGAACGGCTAGAAGTTTGAGTGTGTTCATATTAGCGTGCCAAAATACAGGATCTTTTAGTGTATCCACATAATTTTTCAGTCCTACAAATTTTCCTAATTCAAAACCATTAAATACAAACCCACTTTTATAAATCGTTGTTATCAGTGGATAAATGATAAAAGTTGAAAAGATTAAGAGCGCAGGAAGTATAAATATAAGGACAATGCTTCTATTTCTTTTTGCTGCATTCATAAATGAAAGGTACCTCCTTGTGTTGATCAAAAGGGCTATCTAAGGAAGCAAATCCATTGTAATTCTTGGATCATTGATATATTTGCTTTCATAAGACAGCCCCTTCAATATGTTGGCATGTAACTTGACTAGCATCTTGATAAGTGCGATTTATTGATTAATATATAAATCATTCACTGTGTTGCAGAACTCCTCTGGTGTTAATTGCTTAAATATTAATTTTTCTAAGTTTGTGGAATACTCCGATATAGTTGCTTGAGTCATATAGTTTGTAGGTAGATTAGGAATTTTAACTGTTTCTTTATCAATCATTCGATCATAAAAATCTTTAACGATAGGATGGCTATCTTCAGAGATGGAATAACCTTTTAAAGCTACGGCATTACCGGCTACTTTATTAAAGAATTCAGCGTCCTGAGTAGTTAACCATTCAGCAACCTTAACGGCAGCTTCTTGGTTCTTAGAATTTTTGGATACCATGAAACCACCTGCTGTGGCTGACCCCCAACAATTCACTGCTTTTGCCCCGCTAAATTCAGGTAAATAAGTATAACCTAAGTTAATATCTTCTGATACAGCGGGAAGTACCCATATTGGATGATAAAGCATGGCTGCTTCTCCTTTATTGAATAGGTCCACATGTACTTGATGTTCAATAGATGTTACATTTTTGGGAAATGCTCCTGCATCGACGAGAGTCTGTAATTTTCTGACTGCTTCTATAACGGCCTCATTGTTAAAGTCAATTTCTCCACTTTGAAGTTTTACTAAGTTGGTATAGTCTTCCATGGTCACTAAATCAGCAAATAAAAAGTTTTGTATAGCCCATCCTGTAATTGAAATAGGCAGGTATCCTTTTTGGGCTAACGCTTGTGATACGGTAACCAATTCATTAAAATTAGTTGGTGTTTTAAGTCCTTCTTTTTCAAAAATATCTAAATTAAAGTATAGCGGTCCAGCAAAAAATGAATCTGTACCACTGTTTAAACAATAAATTTTACCGTCTTTAGCTGGAATTAAAGCACCGGGGTTACTAAAACTATCCATATACCCGTCTTCTTTTATGATCTCTGTTAAATCAAGGGCATTACCGGATTGATAAACAATATCTTCACCCCAGAATACATCAGGAAGTTCTCCCGCAGCATTATAGATTTTTAATTTACTCGTATATGCATCGGCACTTCCAGGAAGTTCAAATTCCACATCATAATCAGGAAAAACATCGCCTATTTTTTTTGAATAGTAATCTTTATAAATAGATTGTCTATTGGAATCCTCTGATAAAATCATGACCTTAAGCTTTATTTTGCCTTTTGGCTTTTCTGTACCCTCTTTTTCTGTGGCTACTGCTTGGTCACCATCCTTATTATCCGTTGTTGCTTCTTTTGACCCACATCCTGTAACGCTGAATAACATCAATACTACCAGTAAACATGCGATAATTTTTGAAAATTTCATCGTCATACCCTCCTATTTTTATCTACTTAACCTTAATATTGATAGGCTTGATATAAATATACAATTTTATAGTTTTTATAACAAGGTACATTTTTGGTTTAATTGGTAATTTTGTGGTCTTACAATCGTATTCGTTTTTGATATTGTTACAAAAATGTAGTGAATCATCTTGTTATTAGAGAGCAAAGATGATTCACTACATTTTTGTTGACCAGTTATTAGTAAAACTTTATAACAACCCTAGTATGTTTTGTTTTATTAGTTTTATGAGTCCTACGCCTTCTTTTTGTACCCTTTGATGTCTTGCATTTTATTCTGTATCTCATCGTAAATGCATTTCAAATTATCATATTGCATCTTATCTTTGAGTTTAACGATGTCCATATACTTTTGTGTCATGGCAATCCAATTATGCTGTGTGTTTTTAAGCTCATATTCTGTTGAAATCCTTGAAGCATTTGGACCCCCTTTACTATAGCGTGAGGCCATTAGAACGGTTTTCAAATCACTATATGTCCCAAAAGTGCTTCCTGTTCCTCTACCTGTTTCATCTAAATAGGCACAATACATCTGCATTTCAAGCTCTGTTGCATGACTTGGGTTAACGTTGTTTATATGTACTCTATCATTGCCATCTTTTGTACACATAATAGGGTCTTCTGGTGTGGAATCTTCGGCATGTCTGATGGATATTACCTTAGCCGTGTTAAAACCTGTTGGAACAAGAGCCCATCTACCTGTTATTCTCCTTTTATCCTGTTTTGATACAGGCTTTTGACTTGCTTCCTTTAAAGTATCTATAAAGACTTGCTCTTTAGGTTTTGATTTAAGAGCATGGGTTTGTGTATAGGGATAGGTTCTATTAGCTGTATTAATATTCATTTTGTTCTCCTCCTTCATTCAAATGATACACACATTTCCTTTTTGAATACTACCTATCCTATCGACATTTTTCATACAAAGCTAAACCAGTTTAATTACTTTCTAATAAGATATTAATCTATCTATTCAATTTTATATTATATTATTTGCCAAAATATATGTGAAAAAGAGAGCATTTGTGCTCTCTCTTTAATAATATTCTTGATTTTATTATTTTTATTTTCCAGTAAATTTATTAATCTTGTTATCTATTGAATGTTTTTTAAGACATCTATTAAAAATTCCCAAGTTCGTCGCGTAGATGAAATACTTAAGCGTTCATCTGGTGTATGGACATCAAACATGTTAGGTCCTAGTGCAACCATATCTAATCCTTCAATCTTTTCATCAAATACACCACATTCAAGACCTGCATGAATGGCACGAATTAAAGGTTTCTTGCCATACTTTTCTTCATATGTTTTAATAAAAATATCTCGTAATTTGGAGTCTTTTCTATATTCCCATTCTGGATAGGCACCAGTAACACTGTACTTAGCACCACATTTTTCAGCCAAAGTTAATAATTGATAGCCTATTAATGTCTTTAATGATCCAACAGAGCTACGTACAGCAAACGTAATTTTAACGCGCTCTTCATTGGTATGAATGACACCAAGGTTAAGGGAACTTTCAACTAAACCATCAATATCAGCACTCATGGTTTGAATGCCATTTGGTACATTAAGTAATAAGAAAATAAGATTATCCGTAGGCTCTTTTGCTAAAGCTTTTGGTTGATCCATAATTGCTTTTGTCGCTTCAACAACAAGATTACTATCACTGGTCTTTAATTCATGTTGTATCGTTTTTGTGATTTTATCTAATATTGTCTTAGCTGCATATAATTGATCCTCTTTCACAACAATATGAGCATAAGCCTCTCTTGGAATTGCATTGTCTTTAGAACCACCAAATATGTCTACAATTTTCAAATCTATTTCTGTCTTAAGCGCATACAAGATTCGTCCTAATATACGATTAGAGTTACCTCTATTCTTATCAATTTCACTTCCTGAATGACCACCCTTTAAGCCTTTTACCATGACTTTTAGAGTAACACCTTCAGCCTCTTCCCAAGTAGCTGGAATGCTAATAAATGCCTTTAAGCCGCCTGCACAACTGACTAAGAATTCGCCTTCTTCTTCACTGTCAAGATTAATAAGATATTTACCTTCTAAATCGGAAGCATCAAGAGCTATAGCACCTGTCATACCAGCTTCTTCATCCGTAGTAATAACAATTTCCACTGGCGGATGAGATATATTACTTGCATCCAATAGAGCTAAACAATACGCTACAGCGATACCATTGTCAGCACCAAGTGTTGTACCCACTGCTGAAATGTAATCCTCATCTACCACTAAACGAATAGGATCTTGCAAGAAATCATGTACCGTATCAAAATTCTTCTCACAAACCATATCCATATGACCTTGTAGAATAACAGTTGGTGCATTTTCAAAACCACTTGTTCCAGGTTTCTTAATAATAACATTAAGAGCTTTATCTTGTATAACTTCTAAGTTTCTTTCTTTTGCAAAGCTAACAAAGTAGTCACTAATTGCTTGTTCATTTCCTGAACCTCTAGGTATTTCACTAATTGCTTCAAAATATTTGAATACACCTTTTGGTTCTAATCCTTCTAACACTTTACTCATTTCAATCACCTTCCCAAACCATTATACCATTTAAAGGAAAGTCCGTCACCCTAATTTTTAAAACTATGGATAGGCGCTGGTATTCTTCCACCACGGTTAATTAAACGCTCGCAACCATAAGGGTTAACAGGCATAATTGGAGCATATCCCAGCAAGCCGCCGAACTCTGCTGTATCTCCCACATCCTTACCTATAACAGGTATAATTCTTACTGCCGTCGTCTTTTGATTAATCATACCAATGGCCATCTCATCTGCAATAATACCAGATATTGTGGTTGCCTTGGTTTTACCAGGTATAGCAATCATATCGAGACCAACAGAACATACACATGTCATGGCTTCTAGTTTTTCCAAGGTGAGTGCCCCTTTATTCACTGCGTCAATCATACCCTGATCTTCACTTACTGGAATAAATGCGCCACTTAAGCCTCCAACATAAGATGAAGCCATAACACCACCTTTTTTCACTTGATCATTTAATAATGCGAGAGCCGCTGTTGTACCTGGTGCACCAACATATTCTACACCAATCTCTTCAAGAATCTCTGCAATACTATCCCCAATAGCTGGTGTAGGTGCAAGGGATAGGTCAATGATACCGAATGGTACACCAAGAGCCTTAGAAGCTTCTTTGGCCACCAATTGTCCAACTCTTGTAATTTTAAAAGCTGTTTTTTTAATGGTTTCACATAGCACTTCAAAATCAGAGTCTTTACAAGACTCAAGAGCTTTCTTCACAACACCGGGACCACTAACACCTACATTAATAACTGTATCGTATTCGCTAACACCATGGAAAGCACCTGCCATAAATGGGTTATCATCTGGCGCATTACAGAAGACAACAAACTTAGCACAGCCAATAGAATCAGCCTCTTTTGTAAGTTGTGCTGTTTCTTTTATAGTTTCTCCAATTAATTTAACAGCATCCATGTTAATGCCTGTTTTGGTTGAACCAACATTAACTGAACTACATACGCGCTCCGTTGTCGATAAGGCTTCTGGAATAGAGGCTATGAGTTTACGGTCACTAGGTGTCATGCCTTTATTTACAATAGCTGAAAATCCACCAATAAAGTTAACACCCACTTCACGTGCTGCTCGGTCTAAGGTCTTTGCTATGGATACGTAAGAATCTGTTTTGGTGCTAGATGCCGCAATAGCAATAGGCGTAATAGATATTCTTTTATTGACGATGGGAATACCATACTTTTTCTCAATATCTTCTCCAACGGCAACTAAATCTTTAGCTTTCGTTGTAATCTTTTCATATATATTTTTATTAAAGGTATCAATATCTGAATCAGCACAATCCATGAGATTAATTCCCATTGTAATAGTTCTTACATCCAGGTTAAACTCTAATATCATGCTGTTGGTTTCTAGTACTTCAAATGAATTAATCATATACTACATGTCATCCTCTCTTCACTTACTATAGGTTCATTCTACTTCTAAATTAATAAAACTTCCCTTCCCAGTTAACTTCCCGTAGGAAAGAGTACAATAAAGTCGCTTTTTTAATTGGGTTCATGTCTAAGTCTATAAACGATGCATTTTCTTGAAAATATTCTCATGCTGAAGCTTAATGGCTACACCGATTTTATCACCTAATTGTTCTAAATCATCAACTACATCACTAAAAGAGTCCGTTATCTCACAGGTATCTACAATCATCATCATATTAAAATACCCTTGAACGATGGTCTGAGATATATCTAATATATTCACCTTATTCTTTGCTAGATACGTACAAACCTCTGCAATAATCCCTACTCTATCTTGTCCTACTACTGTTATAATTCCTTTACTCATTATATAGTCTCCTTCCTATCTGTCTTTTATATTCTTATCTATATTGTTGAATTACATATATTTATGGATTAAATGATTCAACATAATTTTATATAAGATGAATAGCTCCAAATAATTCTAGAGTTCATTATAATTCCTTTACTCATCTTATTATTAACTTATTAATGTCTTAAAGCGTAAGGTTGCATCTAAAATTAGTCCACTATCATGACTATTTTTATTTTTTCTCGTGCCTTAACTCACAACGACTAACTTAGAATTACTATTTCTTGCTGCAACACATAAATTCAAACGCTTATGATCCACATGATCACAATCAACTAATACAGCTTTCACAGCTTCATAAGCTAACTCTGGAAAATTATTCTCTTGACTCAAGTGTCCAAGAATAACATGAGAAAGATTATGATGATATAGAGTTGATATAAGATGTCCTGATAATTCATTGGATAAATGGCCTACATCGCTCAATATACGTTTTTTAAGAAAGTAAGGATATTTCCCTACCTCTAACATGTTAACATCATGGTTTGCCTCAATAAAGAGTACATTTGAGTCAACTAACTTATTAACTATGTATTCATCATAGCAACCTAAGTCTGTAGCTACGCTAATTTTTTTTCCATCCTGTAGAAAAGTATAACATACAGGGTCAATGGCATCGTGAGATGATCGAAATGGGTGAATAACCATATCCTTGATCACTAAGTTTTCATCTGGATGAATCTCTACAAATTGAGCATCATCCATTTTACCTATTTGTCGATAATTCAAAACGGCTTCCCTGGTTCTCCTTGTTGCATAGATAGGCACCTTGTATTTTCTTGCTAATACACCCACACCCTTAATATGATCTGAATGTTCGTGGGTAATGAATATGCCATCTAGACTTGTTGGATCAACACCTATTTCCTCTAAACCTTGAGTAACTCTTTTACCACTTATTCCAGAATCTACTAAGAGATTTACCTGATCTGTTCCTACATAAATACAATTGCCACTACTTCCACTGGCAATACTGCATATCTTTAATGCCATGTCAAAAACTCCTTTAACCTTAATCTATCTACACTTGTATTGGATTATTTCTAGAATATGAAAAGCTATAAACCAAAAAGTTTATAGCTTATATTATACATTATAACTGAATATTATCAATAGTAATTCTACCACGACCAGTAGTTTTTGAAAAATACATGGCATTATCCGCCCTACTTAATAAATCTTCTGGATCTTTACAAACCTCTGGATAGGATGTTATACCTGTACTAATATTAACCGTTACTGACTTGTCGTTATAACTAAGCGCTTGTTCTCGAATAAGCCTATGTATGCCTTTCATGATCACATAAGATTCATCTAAAGTTTTATCAGGGAATATCACTAAAAATTCTTCTCCACCATAGCGTCCCACGATACCTCCTTGAGCCTTAGCATAATTTTCTGTAAGGTTAGCTATTATTTTAAGTACTTCATCTCCAAATATATGACCATAAGTATCATTAATATTTTTAAATTTATCAATATCAAAAAGTGCTACCGATAAGGTCATTAATCCCTGCTTTGCTTTTATGGATAGATCATCTAATACCTCTTGTAAGTAAGTTCTATTGTGTACACCTGTTAAACCATCACGTTTAGCCATTTCTTCCATCTTGGAATAGAGATTGGCGTTAGTAATAGCGATATTAATCTGGTTAGCAATACCTCCAAAAAACTGAATACTGTTTTCACCAATCATGGCTGATGACTCATGTTCCGCAATTAATAGTCCATATGTGGATTTTTTATTTGAAATGGGTATAATGACTAATGACCCAACATCTCGACCAGACATGAAATCATAAGCGCCTTTCCTAACCTGATTATCAATATAGGGTTTACCTAAACTAAAATACTTTTCTAATTTAGATGATTTCACAGCCTCTACTAAAGATTTTGAATAGTCTTGTCGATGTGTAGATTTGACTTTGCAATTATAGGTATCGAAATTGGGATCGTATATAACTAGGGAACATGTGTCCACACCAATAGCACCAATAATAGAATCGATAACTAATTCCATAAGTTCTTCAATATCTAAAGCACGACTGATATAACTTAGTAGCTCATTTTGAATATACATCTCAGCTGTAAAACGATTCAGCCTTTCATTGGCTCCTTCTAATGCCACTTTTTGTTTAATTAATTCATTATGCACTTGCATAACTTGATCACTAGAGACTTTTAGCTCTACATTTTTCTTCTTCAACTGTATCCATAAACTCTTTTGTTCATGAACTTGCTGTTTTAGTTCTTCTGTTGACCCATAGAAGATTAGGTATACACCAATTATTACAATGATACTTTGGACCATAAAGAATAGAGGTTCATAACTAAAAACCTCAAAAGTCAGCGTATAAAAGCTTGCTAATATTAAAGGTAAAATAACCATCCAATAGATATTATATTTCAGTCGTGTCCCTTCATGAATAAATATAATAATGACCTCAATAGAAATCAACACATACATAATACCAGCAGAATTAGACAAAAACCTATTTTCCTCAAATATGACCACAGCTACAATTAGCATCTGAATTAATTTAATGACATAAAATACATACATATTATTAAAATATTTTAGACGATACAATACAGCATTAGCAACATAGAACGTCATAATAATGGCTAATCCTAATAAAATAGATTGATTACACTTATGATAAAACTTTGCTACAATTGTATAGACACTGATCATTACAATAATAATGGAATGTATCCCGATAAAATTTTTATCGTATTTTAACGTACGTTCCATGTCTATCCCCTCACTTGTCCCAATATACTTCTATTTGATCTCCTGAATCTATGTTCTCCATATAAGAAGCTGCCTTACCATTAACCAGACATACAATTTTACCTTTTGGATTACGCAAGTCAAAGTCAATATAATCAAAAATATCCACGAAAACATAGCTATCTTTACCCTGTAAAATAATCTCTTGTTCATTGACAATGACTTTCATTCGACGAGGGATGTTAGGCATTATCTTTGTCACCGCTACATCTTCACTAGCTATACCCTCTCCTAGCTCATTATCCTTTTTCATCTGAATAGTGACTTTGTCTTGAGGTTTGACCATATAATCATAGGATACAATTTGATGATTCACATAAACCAAACAATCTGCTTGATGAATATCTGATAACTGGAGTAGTTCCGTTATAGAATAGTTAGCTTCAATCACAATATGATCCTTATTTTGAATGACATAATTCTCTTCTTTCTTATGTCCATTTACTGTGATTCGGTAAGGTAATTGAAGTGGGTGCTCATTAATATATATGTCAAATGGTTCCTTATTCATAAGTAATGCTTCAATGGTCACTACTGGTGACACACCATGTTTTGCAATGGTAAGCTCAATTTCATCATTAGCACCTATGGGATAATTTAAACCTACTACACTTCCATTTACTCGAATAACTGCAGGTTCACCAACTGTTCCACGGTGTTTTTTATCAACGCCATTTAAGGTATAATGGAGATCTTCACCTTTTCGACAAATAAGATTTTTATGATTAAAACCTTTATAGGCAACTACGTCGATAAGGGTTAAGTTATTGTTATTGAAGATTTTAATGGGTTCGCCATTAACCGTAAGACTAATAAAATCAGTTTTATCTTTATTTAGACCACTTAAGCAAATACCCACAGGGGTTACCATTTCTGGCTTTTTGAAACCTTTCTCAGCAAATACCACATCATTAAGTACTTCAGCCCCTCGAAGTGCCACACGCTCTTTCTGCACTCCTAAATTATCAGCTAATAAATCTGTAAAAGATTTAATCTGACCGCCACCCCCAACACAAAATACTGCGTTGGTGCTTTTATCACCATTAAGTTCTTTTATTTTATCGCTGATAGATTTTGCTAACTTGTCCATTGTGGGTTTTATCTTCTCATAAACATCTTCTGCTTGGACTTTATGTGTTAGACCCATAATGTCTTTAAAAGAAATAAGACCTTTCTTATGGAGTTTTAATTTAATACTCTCTGCCGTTTTAAAATCAACGAGATATTGATGTACAATCTGTTCTGTAATCTCATCACCAGCCATGGGTATCATACCATATGCTATGATACTACCTTCTTTTGTAATGGCAATATCAGATGTACCAGCACCAATATCCACTAAGGCAATATTTAATAGCCGATATTGCTCCGGTATAGCAACACTTATAGCAGCAATAGGCTCTAGTGTTAGATTGGATATTTTCAATTCACATTGTCTAATTACCGTATGTAAACTATCCACTACTTCTTGTGGCAAAAATGTAGCTAATAAATCGACGCCTATTTTTTTACCCTTATGCCCTTCTAGGTGTGATAGCACATAATCATTAAGGTAGTAATGGGTAACGGTATAACCAACACAATGATAGATTGTGTCGTCTTGATCTAACTCTTTATTAAGCAACTGATGAGCCTTTTCAATGGCCATTAGTTCTAACATATGTACATGGTCTTTATCAATAACTGTATTGTTATCTATGGTATCTTCTACATGAACTTCATAAGTTTTTAAGACACGTCCAGCTGCTGCTATACATACATTCTGCAATGTAAAGCCAATCTGTTTTTCCAGTGTTTCTTTTACTTCTTGCACCGTATTAGCGACCTTTTCTATGTCATGAATTTGCCCATCAAACATTGCTCTGGTATCATGAAGTACCGTATGTTGCCCAATTACTTTTAGTTGTTCTCCGTCCTTGAAACCAACTAAACCAACAATACTCCTTGTCCCAATATCTAAACCAAATACATATTCATTCACCTGTAAAATCTCTTCTGATGCCATATGTAATCATCACCTCATTATTTTTACCTATCTGTGTTGAATGTAACCTTATATTATTTCATTCTAAATTCAACATATTTACGTTGGTTTTATAGGTTGAATTGTTTTCTATAATTACTGGTTCATTGTCGTTATTAAATGCAACTTAAATCCTATATAAAAGTCATCATGACTAAATACTCAAAGATACTTACACATAATATATAATACCATATTCAGGGAAAAAATCTAGGACTTTATAGACTTTTGTAGAAAAACTCTAAAAAAGATAGAATAAAAGTAACCACATCACATAAATGATTTCTAGAAATATAGAAAGTAAATTACGAAAAGAGGCTATTACTAGCCTCTTTCCATTTTATTGAGGTTGATCAAAGATAAACATATCTTGAATACCATTGAAATTATTATATAAAGATGGCTTCAACTGCCCATGTACACGTTCGTTGGTAATAACTGCTGATGTTCTAAAGAACAAACTAAAATAAGGTAGATCTTCTATAAATAGATTCTTAAACTCTTCCATTCCATTCACAAGATTTGCTTCCGTAACACTTATGAATGTAGCTTGAAGAATACGGTCCATGGCAGGATTATTGTAACTAATAAAATTATTGCCTTCTGCTATCTGTGACGAATGGTAAGCAAATGTAAAATCAGGTATAGACGATAATTTCCATTCACCTAATACGATATCAAAATCTTTTGATGCAACCTTTTGTTGATACGTAGCATAGTCCACTGCATCTAGATCAATGACAAATCCTACTTTTTCTAAGGAGGCTTTGATGTTCTCAGCAATCTTCATACGAACTGAATTTTCTTGATTAACTAATAATCTTAATTGAAGATTCTCTGTAATACCTTCTACTGTTCGATCAAGAATTTTATCCTCATTACTATCTGCAAACCCTGCATTCGTAATCATTTCTTTAGCTTTAGCTTCATCCGCTGAATAAGTCAGTTTAGTGTCTTTATAGAGCCAAGATAATGGATGTAATGGATATTCAGTTACATAGGCATGATTGAGAAATTCTTCCTTTACAATGGCTTCTCTATCAATGGTCGTAGCAATTATTTTTCTGACATTTTGATCACCTAGGACTTTATTATTAAAATTAAAACCTAGGAATGTATAGTAATACGTAGGATACTCTGTAAGGGTTGTTCCTTTTCGATCTGCATATTGTTGCCAGTCAAATTTAGTAGGGTTAATTAAATCAACAACCTTTTGACGGAAGGCATCTGCATCTGCATCTTCATTTCTTGTTATAATCGCTTTTATTTTTTCTATATACATTTTACCATTAAACCAGTTGGTATTAGCTGTTAAGTTCATTTCTTTCATAGTTGTAAAATTTTCAAAAGCATATGCCCCTGTACCTAATGGTTTCATTTGATTTTCTTCCCCAGCAACATTATAATGATGTTTTGGAATAATAGGAAATGTTAAGGTGTAGCGTGAAAAAGCAAATGGTTGTTCAAAATAGATTTTTAATGTATAGTCATCCACAACGGAAGCTCGCTTATAATTTTTTACATTCACTTTGTATATTGAATCATCTGGAGCACCTTTTATCGTATCAATAGAATACACCACATCATCTGCATGTAATTCTTCTCCATCATGAAATAATATATTCTTCTTTAAGGTTAACGTCATATAACTTCCTGTATCGGAGTAAGCATAACTCTCTACAAGATTTTCTACTGGCTTTTCTTCCTCGTTAAGAACAAATAGTGAATCAAATACAAGATTGAGCACTTGATTTACTGTACGATCATTATTCAGTAAAGGATTGAGTGACGTTGGGTTTCTCATGATAACTTTTAACTCACCACCAAATGAAGCGACGGGTTCTACCGGTTCCTTATCTTTCTCAGGCTCCGTAGGATTGGTAACTGTTGTATCATCGACTCCATTATTCGTGTTATCTTTTGTTCCTTGGGTGCACCCTGTTATGAAGAGTGCACATACCATCACAAGGATGTAAAATTTTCTCATTGTATTTCCTCCTAGAAATGTTACTATAACATGTTGAATTATGGCATATACACATTTAATTCATCATATATTTAGGCTTTATTTGCCTTATCAATTAACCCTAACATTTGTTTATAAGTATCATTAAGTGTATGACTATTATTAAGCACTACATGTGCATACTGCCGAAACTGTTTATCCGTTAACTGTTTAGACATAATGTCTTTAGCACTTTTACGGGTCATGTTTCTGTATTTAGCTAAACGTTCAAAACGTACTTCTAGATCACAATAAACATACCAGTACTCATCAATTAATGGATAGATATCACCCTCTCCAGGAGCGGTAATCTCTAAAACAATATAGTCCACATCACCTTTTTTATTGATTTCTGTTATTATACTATAAATCTCTTTGTTAATAGCTGGATGAGTAATGGATGTTAATACTTTAAGCTGTTTTGCGTCTGTAAAAACAATCTCTCCCAATTTTTTTCTATTAATATTACCTTGGTCATCCAAAATTCCCTTACCGAAGTGGTCTATAATTTTAGTATAGGTATCCATACCTTTTTTAATCACTTCATGACCAATTTTATCGGCATTAATGACATAAGCATTAAATTTGTGTTTAAATAAGTTTGCAACTTCTGATTTGCCACTGCCGCAACCACCTATTATGCCAATTACTTTCATTTTATCACTCCAGTAACTAAACGCGTTATTTTGTATCATACCATGTCATACCCATATTCACATCAACTTTCATCTTAACACTAACTTTAACAGCATTCTCCATTTCTTCTACAAGATATTGTTTTACCAATTCTACTTCGTCACGGTGAGCTTCAATTAATAATTCATCATGAACTTGCAAAATAAGTCTTGAACGCAAGTTTTCGGATTTTAATTTCTTGCTTACATTAATCATGGCTATTTTAATGACATCAGCAGCGCTACCTTGAATAGGTGTGTTCATGGCAACACGTTCACCAAAGGAGCGTTGCATGAAGTTACTTGATGCAAGCTCAGGTATGGGTCGCCTACGCTGTAACATGGTTAATGAGTACCCTCTATTCTTAGCAAATCGAATACAATTATCGAGATAGATTTTAATACTTGGATACTTTTTAAAATAGTTATCAATATATTCCTGTGCTTCTTTTCTAGAAATATGCAGGTCTTGGCTTAGGCTAAAAGCGCTTATACCATATACAATACCGAAGTTTACGGCTTTTGCATTACTTCTCTGTGAACTACTTACTTCATCAAATGGTATATGAAAAACCTGTGATGCCGTTAAGCGATGGATATCTTGTCCCTCATTAAAAGCATCAATCAAAATCTCATCTTCAGCTAAATGAGCCAGTAATCGTAACTCAATCTGAGAATAATCAGCATCAATGAAGATATAATCCTCTTCAGGCACAAAAACTTTTCTCATTTCTCGTCCTATTTCCATACGGATAGGGATATTCTGCAAGTTAGGCTCTGTTGAGCTAATACGCCCTGTTGCTGTTATAGTCTGTTGAAAAGAAGAATGAATCCTAGAATCTTCTTTTCCAATATAATCAAATAAACCATCTGCATAGGTTGACTTTAATTTCGTTAATTGTCGATACTCACTTATTTTATCAATAATAGGATGCTCGCCTTTTAATTTATCTAACACTTCAGCAGCTGTAGAATAGCCTGTTTTTGTCTTCTTAATCACAGGTAGCTTAAGTTTGTCAAAAAGGATAACACCTAATTGTTTCGTTGACTTAATATTAAAAACCTCATCTGCTAACTCATGGATTTCACTCTCTAATAAATCAATCATGACTTTTAGTTTATCAGCATAATCATGTAGCAACACAGAATCTACCTTAATACCGTAGTGTTCCATATCATATAAGACGTGGATAAGTGGCATCTCAATGGTATAGAATAGTTCATGCATATTTAGTTCTTCAATAGCTTCATTCATCAAATCATAACAGCGATAGATAATCGATGCTAAGTGACAACCGTATGTTAACAATTGTTGCTCTTCTAAAGCATAGTAGGATATTCTACTTTTGCCTTTTCCTAACAATTCTTCTTGTGAGGGTAACATAACTTTTAGATATTCGTTAGCAATATCGTCAATCCCATAGGTATCTTTAGTCGGGTTAACTGTATATGCTCCCACAAAAGTATCAAATACGACAGCCTTTGGCTCTACTTGATATCGACTTAAAAGATGTAAATCTTCTTTTAACCCATGAGTAATCTTTTGGATCTTATCTTTTTCTAATACATCCTTTAATAAAAACATAATCAGTGAAGCATCCATGTCCTCATGACATTTAATAAAATAGGCTTCTTTTTCATTATAGGATATACCAATACCAATAATGTCATAACCTTCTGTAATAACATAATAAGCAAATTTGCTCACTTTATCAAGTTGTGATATCAGATTTTCTAATTCTTCTTTTGTATGGATTAGATGCTCAGTAACAAGATCTTGTACATACGAATCCTCTTCCATACCTTCGAATTTCTCCAATAAACGTTTGAATTCAAGCTGTTTAAAAAGCTTATAAGTTGCTTCATTATAAATATTCTCTAATTTCAAGCCGTCTTTATCAAAGCTAACATCACAATCGACACAAATAGTCGCTAATTCTTTACTTAATATGGCTAAATCATAGTGCTCTTCTAAGTTTTTAGCGGCTCTAGGTGGCTTCAGTTCATCAACATGTTTATAGGCCTCTTCAATAGAATGGTATGTAGCTATAATTTTCATAGCCGTTTTTTCACCAATACCAGGTACACCTGGTATATTATCAGAAGAATCTCCCATCAGACCTTTCAGATCAATGAATTCTGTAGGCGTTACACCATAGAGTTCCATCACATCTGTTTCATAATAATTCTCAATGGTCGTACTACCTTTTTTAGTTTTAGGAATACTAATTTTTACTTTTTTTGTTGCTAGCTGTAATAAATCACGGTCTCCAGATAATACTGTGGTATCAAGACCGACCTTTTCACACTGATGAGCAAGTGTACCAAGCACATCATCTGCCTCATAACCTTCCATTTCAAAAATACTGACATCCATAGCTCTTAGAACATCCTTGATTATGGGCATCTGCATTCTCAATTCATCTGGCATACCTTTTCGATTGCCTTTATACTCCTTATATTTCTCATGACGGAAAGTAGGCGCTTTTAGGTCAAAAGCAACACCAATATGGGTCGCTTCCTCTTCTTTTATAGCTTTGAGGATAATATTTAGAAACCCTAGGACAGCATTGGTATATACCCCTTCCGAATTCGACAAGAGTGGTAAGCCGTAATAGGCTCTATTCATAATACTGTTCCCATCAATCAATAGTACTTTATCATGCATGCTTATTCATCCTTCTTTTTTATTTATCTCAAACTCGGGTGTATATAAGTCGAATAAATAATTACAATACAGTGTGTAATTGTAAAGCCATTCATCTTATAAAATCAAAGTAAATATATTGAATTAAGAATTAAATAATAAAATGTTTAATCCAACATATATAATTGCGAGTTTTTTATCAACTTGTCTTTTTTTATATGCTATTCTATTATAACAAAAGGTCTGTTAATTAACAATCAAAAAAAGCTATCCCTTAGATAATGAACTGCTACCCGTCAAGTAGACAACAAAAAAAATAAAAACTTTTTACTGCCAGTGGACAAAAATCCAGTGGCAGTTTTTATGCTGCCTGTAAATAAGAACGATGTTTTTCAAAAGGAGTCAATACCCCCAAATTTCTTTGTAGTCGCTTATTATTATAATAATTTATATACAGTTCAATCATCTGCACTAAGATTAACTTGTCTGTAAATCGCTTTCTCTTTTTAGGATTCCCCAAAATCCTTCTATAGGGCCATTATCAATGCATTTACCAACTCGAGACATACTTTGAACCATGTCTGCATCCATGAGCTTTTTATAAAATAATCTACTTGTATATTGATAGCCTCTATCACTATGAAATAGAGGATGGGCATTTGGGGATTCCTGCACAGCTCGGTCAAACGTTTCAAATACTAATGCATTATCATTCCTATCACTAATAACATAGGACACAATGCCATAAAGATCTAGAATGGCACTAAGGTAAATTTTCTTTTTCTCACCTTCAATATAATACTTGAATTCTGTTACATCTGTGAGCCACTTTTGATTTGGTTTATCTGCATGGAACTCACGATTTAGTAGATTTTCTGCAACGTACTGTGGATTTGATGCCCGCCTTGTACAACCCTTGTTTGAGTATTTAATAGTAGATTTTATATTTAGTTTGCGACAGATTCTCAGTACTCTTTTATCGTTTACTTTTATATTATGATACCGTTGAAGATCATCCCTAATGCGTCGATAGCCCTTATCAGGATATTTTTCATGGATAGATTCTATTGTTTTTGAAATCCTCATATTATCTTCTTCATTTTTAGGTACCTTGCGATTTAGCCATTTATAATATGCAGCTCTAGTTACTTGACCTAAATGACAAAGGGAACAAATTGAATAGCCATACTTCTGATGTGTTTCTAGTATAGTCTGATAAATTCCAGCATATCGCATTCGTCCTAGTCCCATCTCCTTTCTATTTCTTCGAGCTTTTTTAAGAAGTGCATCTCCATTTCTTGACGTTTGTTTTCTGCTTTTAGTAAACGATTTTCCATGCGTAGGCGTTCTAATTCACTCATTTCTTTAATAGGTTTGGTGCGTCCACGTCGATCTAAAAGTGCATCTATTCCCGAGACTTCATATTTTTTCATCCATGTATAAACTTGCTGATAAGATACTTGAAACTTTTGAGCTGTTACACTGTAGTTATTTTGATTCTCTATACAGTACTGAACAATGGCAATACGTTCTTGGTATGTTGTTTTACGTCCCTTAGTCATGATTGGCTTTCCTCCCGTTCCAGAAGCTTTTAGCTCCTCATGACCATTATACTTCTTAATCCAACGCCGTAGTTGAGAATCTGATCGAATTTTATATTTTTTGCAAATATCTCTCAGGGAACCTTTACCATTTAAATAATCTTCCACAGCGTTTTGTTTCAATGTAGCTGTATAAACTGTATTTTTTGAAGCGGTCACTAGCCCATTTTCTCCCATAGATTGATAAAGTGCAATCCAATCGGCTATCACTTTACGGTGGATTCCTAGTAGTGTTGCTTCATGGGCCATGGTAGTTTTACCAGCGAAGCAACGCTGGACAACATCTATTTTTGTTTCAAACGGATACTTTGCTTTTCTTCCCATAAAAAATACTCCTCCTTAAGATAACAGTTTTATTATTTAAACTGTCTACCTTAAGGGGAGCATATCACACCTAAGGAATAGCTTTCATTCTATTTTCTTTTTCTTCTTTTAACAGCTAGGAATCCAATGCCAAGGATTATTAGCCCCATTATGACGATCACAAAATAAGTTTGATTATTATTTTGTTTTTCTTCTGGTTGGTCTTCTTTGGTAGTGGTTAGCTTATTAGCATTAGAACCACCTTCTGTAAGCGTATAGTTTGTACCTCTATCTTCTTCTTTATTAACATCATCATTAAATTGAACGGATAAAGAATCCTTATTTTCCACAATTGGTTTTATAATCGGTTTATCTGATTTTGATTTAGCATCATTTTTTTCAGATGGTATCGTTTCAGATTCTAGTACTTCTACTTCTTCGCTTCTATTTTCATCAGCTGGATTACTTTCAACCCTATCTATATGGGTAGTATCTGATGTGTTATTAATTTCTTCAGCATCCGATACATCGCGCATACCGACGACCTCGTCACTGGTCATTGTTCCATCAGCAGAAGGACTCTCATTCATACCATCACTAGTACCTGACTTTGGTTCACCTGCTGAATAGTGCTTGATAGATTTTTCAGCGTCTTTATCTGCTTTTTTATCTTGAGTTTCATCTTTGCTAGGTTTGGCACCAAACTTTGTATTACCATCCTGTTTAGCCGTATCTTTTTGTATAGATTTATTTTCTGATTGTGATTCTGGTGCTTCGCTGTATTCAATAGGCGCACTATCTTCACTTTTCATAGAAAAGTTGCCAAATTTATCTAAATTAGCAATGCCAATTATGCCAAATATTAAAACAGCTACAAAAACTGCTGCTAGAGCAGAATAATATCTTCTAATGTTATTAAGCTTCTTCATTGGTGTCACTTTATTAGTCTTTTGAATGCGATCTATTTTATCCATCAAATTTCCATGAAAATCAGATGGTAATTCTTTTTCATCATCTAAATCATGAACATGCATTAATAACTTTTGCATAAATTCTAGTTCTTCTTGACATACACTACACTCAGCTATATGCGCATCAAATTGCTTTTTTTCTTCAGATGTTAATGCATCATCCACATATAATGATATCATTTCTTGACATTTTTTACATTCCATGCTTTTTCAACCTCCTTTCACTTAGTTAGACGTAATCGCCGCTATTTTGTTCCCTTTTTAGTAAAATAGTATTTTTTAACTGTGATCTTGCTCTTGCAATCCGTGATTTTACCGTTCCAATGGAAACATCTAATATATCAGCAATCTCATCATAGGAATATCCTTTTATATCTCTAAGTACGATAATCACTTTATGGTCTTCTTTTAATGCATCGATAGCTTCTTTAACAAATGTAATATTTTCCTTTTTGATGACTTCTTCTTCAGGAGTTAACCCCTTGTCTACAAACTGTTTTGTTAAAATGCCTTCATCATTTTCTTTGGTTTCATCAATTGATTCAACTTGTAAGTCTTTTTTCCTTTTTCTATGTGCATCAATACAGGTATTGACTGTTATACGGTGCAACCATGTAGAGAATGCCGACTTGTTATTAAACTTACTTAAGGATTGATACACTTTAATAAAAACTTCTTGTGAAACATCCATGGCATCATGTTCATTCCCAAACATCTGATATGCTATGTTATAAACTCTCTTTTCATATTTTATGATAAGTTTTTCAAAAGCGTCACGATCACCTTTTACAGCTTTTTTAATAATGTTTTTTTCCATATCATTGACCATGAGTTATTATAACCCCCCTTCATCCTATTGTCATTTTTATAAGTAAACGTTTATTAAGTTCATAAATTAACACTACATCCATATTGTATCAAATATGATTGAGAAGTAAAGAACTTTTTAAATTGCATATACGCCATATGACTTATGCGAGATGTACTACTTACATCATATCATTTCACTACGCAGAAGGGGTTGTCTCATCAACGCCTAACGATTTTTCAAAACCATTAGGCAATTATAGTGCCTTGATGAGACAGCCCCTTATTAGGTTAAAACTATTTTAAATACACTTTTCAACAATCTTTAACCATTCCTTTGCCATTAATGCATGACCTGCATTGGATGGATGCACTCCATCTGGCGCCCAGAAACTTGGCTCTTTATACACACATGCTTGATTCATAATACCATCAAAAGGTATTAAATGTGTCTCAAATTCTCGTGCTAATTCACGAACAACTTGAATTTTGGGGTCAAGATCTTCCCTCCATTTTATTCTATCTTCAGGGGTAGGTAATACAAAGGGTTCACAAAGAATAATTTTTGCTGTTGTCTTTTCTTTTAATTGTTGTAAAATATACCGATAGTCTTCTCTATATTGTCCTGCAGTTGTAGGATCATTGCTGTCATACCTTCTCCAACAATCGTTTATACCTATTAATATTGAGATAATGGTTGGATTAAGGTCAATACAATCCTGTTGCCACCTGGCCTTTAGATCTGTAACTCTGTTTCCACTTATACCTCTATTTATGAAGTTAACTTTTCTTTCAGGATATGTGGCAGAAAACAAAGATGCAGCCATCATTGCATACCCGGTACCTAGATCGAATTCATCCGCTCTTATACGACCCGCATCCGTAATACTATCACCTTGAAATAATATTCTTTTCTCTTCCATTGCTATTATGTCACTCCTAACATATGCTTTTTAATTGTTTTTAAACCGCAAAATATCTATAATAATGATTTATACATATTTTACAGTAAGTTTGATTATTTTACAACTTAAATTATGGAAAATTTAACCACATTATTATCCACAGAAAATCCATAATTTGATATTTTTTTGCTTGCTATAACTGTCATTTTATGTTACAATCTTCTTCGTGGTAATCTACTGCGCTTGAACGGCGCACTAGATGGTTAAGCGGATGTGGCGGAATGGCAGACGCAGTAGACTCAAAATCTACCGGTGGTAACATCGTGAGGGTTCGAGTCCCTCCATCCGCATTATTAACCAGTGTATAAAAAGGTTTCAGTAATCTGAAGCCTTTTTATTTTGCCTAGAAATCGGCAACTAACTCCATTCCATTATTATAATGTTCAATTCCTCTACGTCTAGTATGGTCCTATTAAAATCAATGACTATACCCTTCCTATTCTTTTTCCAATACCAATCATGTAACATAAATCCATAATATTTTCATAATAATTTAATAACAACCTGATAAGAATCACTTGCTATACTTATTCTTAAGGAAATGTTAAAAATAACTTCATATAGTTTATTTGTAAGAGTCCCTAAAACGTAGACATTCTGCAAACAGAATATGAACTATTATTTAACCTGTTCCCTAAGTAACTAATATTTTGCTGATAGTACAGCAAGCTTTTATATGGAGGAACTTTTATGGAAAATAAATTATTATTCAAACTTAGAGATGTCAATAAAAGTTATGACACTGGAACACAAAGTGTTCATGCAATTAGAAATCTCACATGTGACATATATCATTCAGATTTTACAGTCATTATGGGAAGCTCTGGCTCTGGCAAGAGTACACTTTTGTATTTACTAAGTGGCATGGATCATGTTACATCTGGTGATGTAATATATAACGAAATACCCATCCACCAATTAAAGGAAAAGCAATTACTGACCCTAAGAAAAAAAGATTTTGGAATGGTCTATCAAGCTATTCACTTAATCCCCTATTTGACACTATTAGAAAATGTGGTAGTCACGGCAAAACTTAATGAAAAAAATCATAAAAAAGCCATCAAAAAATCAATGGATCTTCTTAATGATTTAGACCTTGAAGAAGAATACCATCGTTTACCGTCTCAAGTGTCAGGGGGACAACAACAAAGAGGAGCTATCGCAAGAGCCCTAGTCAATGATTGTGATGTCTTATTTGCAGATGAACCTACAGGTGCTTTAAACACTGCTCAAGGCGAAAATCTATTAAACATTTTAACCAACGTAAACGAAGATAACAAAAGTATCGTCATGGTAACGCATGATATCAAAGCAGCTTGCAGAGGAAATCGACTATTATTTATCAAAGATGGAAAAATAGAAGGCGAATTGAATTTAGAGCCTTTTAATAACGAAGAAGATTTGGATGAACGTGAACAAAAAGTCTATTCATTCTTAAGGCAAAGGGGCTGGTAATATGCATAATTTTTTTCAAATAGCACTCCTATTAATCAAGAGAAATAAAAAAATACATCTATTTATTGGTATCATATTCATTGTATGTCTAACTGGGTTTATTACCTCTTTTAGCGTCATACAATCTACAGCTAATGTATTTGATGACAAAGCTGAAGAACTTGAAAGTGCTCACATATTCCGAATTCTATCAAATAAAAATGCTGATATAAAAGCAATTAAGAGTTACTTGGAAAATCAATCTTCTGTCGAAAGCTTCCATATACAGCCTTCTTCAGATCCATTTAACACTATTACGATTCCAAGTGATGAAGAGGTTTTAGCATTTTTTGTAGAAACCCCTATAGATAGAAAACATGACTTTCTTAAAATTATCGAGGGAATGTCAAAAGAAGAACCTGGTATAAATGAGGTGTGGATTCCATCAGGTTTTGCACATAATTACCAAATTAAAGTAGGTGATGTTATTGAAGTAGCTGGAGTAGACGGAAAAGGTGTATATACGGTCTCCGCAATCGTTTACGATCCTCTCTTTGTATCAGGACTAATGAATCCAACTCGAATTTGGGTAAATAGTGGTCAACTCTCTTTACTCTATGGCATTGACCAGTTGGAAAACCTTGCTTTCTCGCTTCGCCTCACTAATTTAACATTAACAAAAGAGTTTTTGCAAGATTTTGATGCAACCTTTCCCACATTACAATTTACATATAGCATTAATTATGACACGTTAAAAGGTGTGTCAAATATGATGACTGATATCATAGGAAACGGAATATTGGCTACATCAATACTTCTCGTTTTGATATCTACATCCCTTATATTTTTTATTGTTTCAGGGGAGATTATCAGAGATTACACCATTTATGGTGTATACAAGGGTTTAGGTTTTTCACTGCGGCAAATCAAAAATTTGAATGTTTTTAAATATGGTATTTTAATATTTATTACCTATCCAATCAGTCTTGTTCTGAGTTTTTTCGTTACAAAACTCATCCTTTCTGTTTATGAACAATCAACTGGTGCAGGACTTTTACACCCCAAATTATTTTTACCAAGTATCATAAGTCTTATTATAATAAGTGTAATCGTTTTTTTAACCATTCTTTTTGCTTCACGGAAATTAAACCATTTAAAGCCTGCTGAGGCTTTACGCTTTGGGTATCAATCCAAAATTAAAACAAAAAAAATAAAGGAAAGAGTCACATTAAGTCCAGTTCAAATGGTTACTATAAAAGAACTGTTCATTCATCCATTGCGAAATAGTGTAAAAATAATAACCATTACTGCTCTTGCCGTCCTTGTATTTTCAATAAGCATGGTATCCTATACAATGTCAAATATTTTTACCTCTGAAATGACAATTGGTATTCCTAATTGTGAAGTTTTCGCTCAAACAAATGGAAAACATTTTTCCAGGCCTATTGAACTTATTTTATATGATTTAGAAAAAGAAGAAGGTATCAAAAAAATTACACCCATTATTGTTTCTTTTAATAATTATTACCTAAAAGATGGTGAACGGATTAGTCTGATGGGTCACGGTTATACATCTTATGAAAATGTTGCATTGTCTGTTATTAAGGGTCGAAATCCTTCTCTACCTAATGAGGTTGCAATTACTCCAATACTATCAAAAATGTCAGGAAAAGAGATAGGTGATAAGATTCAAATAAATATTGAAGGTACTTTTCAGAACTTAACGATCACTGGTTTTTATCATATATTGTCAAATAATGGGAACGTTTTTAGAACCATTAAGGATACATTTTTTCAATCTAACCCTGAAACAAAAGATAGTTGGATTGACATCACTTTGATGGAAGGTACAGACACCAAACAAATAAAATCACAACTATCATCTCACTTTGGTGGAAATTTAACGATTAATCTCTATGATGAATTCGTTGAAAATATGGCTGGTGGTATGAATCGTGCAATGTCAGCATTTAGTAAAATATTAATTATTGTTGTGTCCTTTATCTGTTTCCTTGCGATCTATAACCTCATTTGGATTCATATGATTGAAAACAAGAAAAACTATGGTTTATTAAAGTCTGTAGGTATGTCCAGTAGAGAATTACTCTACATCCAACTACTAAAAATGGGTATACTTACAGCAATAAGCTGTTCACTTGCTCTACTCATTAGTAAATTCATTGTGCCTAGCATACTTTTCAGCTTACTATCGACTATGGGTATAACTGAACTTAACTCCAGCTTATCTATTATATGGATACTCCTATCCACTGTTTTTATTTTCTTATTAACACTTGGAAGTACCACTTGGGCTGTACAAAGACAAAAAAATATTAATCTTCGTAGACTTATTATAGAATAGATGACCACTACTATAATAATAATGAAATTAATGATTATTATGAACCTCTATCATTATTAGAATGATTCATTTTATAAAATCACGGTAATATGTTGAATTAAGGTTAATATCATACTCATTCAAGATGCTTAATTCAACATATAAGAAAGGAGAATAACATTGATACCTTTACAAACAAAAAGAAGCTCCATACTATTCATGGTTATTATTTTTATTACAACTTCATTAGGTTTAACACAAGATATTGAAGGAAAAGATTATACGGAAGAAATCACATCTTATGTCAATCAATATTTGGAACAAACCAAAATACCTGGTTTAAATATCGCGGTTACTTCATCAGAAGAAATACTCTACCAAGATAATTTTGGTATACTACAAATGGGTTCAGAACAGCCTATATCCATAGACATACCATCACCTATTGGATCATTAACCAAGTCCTTTACTGCTCTTGCCATATTGCAACAGGTTGAAAGAGGGACTCTATCCCTTGATGATAAGGTTACTGATTATATCCCATGGTATACTACTTTCGACAAAGAAAAAAGTGATACCATTACCATAGAAATGCTATTGAACAATTCATCAGGACTTCCTCATAATGTTGATTTTGATACTTTCATTCAAAACAATCCTTCAATGGATTTTGAAAAGGTCTTAAAAGCTCACCAAAATGTGACGCTCTACTTTGACCCAGGTACTTCATACAGCTATTCTAACGAAGGCTTTATGATTGCGGGTTATATTTTAGAATTAGTGACGGGTATGTCTTATGTGGATTATGTCAAAGAAAATATTTTTGAACCTTTAGAAATGGCTAATACAACAACATCCATCGAAGAATTATTAGAAACCGAATTTATATACGGACATTTAGCTGATGTGGATGGTTTTCTACCTGCTAAAAAAATATACAGTGGAATTATGATTCCTGCTGGTTCAGAGCTTATTAGTACCACATCAGATCTGAGTCATTATGCAAGAATGATGATGAATAAGGGGACTTATCAAGGAAAACAATTAATAAGCCAAGAATTATTTGTAAAATATTTGAGTGATGGCATCAACCCATTCAAAATGGGTAATGCGGATTTATCTTATCAAGCTGGATGGATACATATCAAAGGCTCCCCTATTCTATTTCATATGGGCCAGACATTAAGTGCTAGCTCTATACTTCTCATTGACCAAGAGAGTAAAATAGCTGTATCCGTTCTATGTAATGTAGCTGATGTCATGAATGGAGAAGATTCCATCTATAATCTAGCTATGTATCTTCTTCAATTATTTGCAAACAAAGACTATGGTGTACTTCTAAAGCCTAATTTACCAATTTTACAAGAGGATACAACATTTATTCCAAAAGATAAGCATATTCTTGGGGAATATAAGACGAGTGCAGGTTTAACGACAGCAATCATATCCGAAACTAATTCAGGTTCGTATGAAGCAATTTTTCAGACCCCTGTTGGTGTCAGTTCCTATGACCTGTCGTTCATCACTACTCATGATGTTTATGCAAAAAATGTAGGAAGTGAAATCATCATAAAATTAATAAGAAGTACTTCCAATGACATTATTGGATTTACGCATCCAATGTTCGGTAGTTTTGAGAGAATGAATACAACTATGCTAACTGGCTACCATAAGATTTCAAACAACTTTATGTCAAGTATTGTACCCGATGATTACACCTTCAATAATGATACCTTATCAAATAGTATAGTAGAATTACGTATGCAAAAAACCAATATTCTAACTGAAGAATTATCAACCTACGTAGACGAAATCTTTACTAATTTGAACAGTGAAAATCCTTACGAAAAATTGATTGAAAGCACTACGCTTCGAGAATTTACTATGAATGGCTTATCGTGCTTTGAAAAGATTCAAATTATAGAGTATGATGATAATTTTTATGCCTTTATTTTTTATAATATTGTGGATAGAAAAGGAACTTCATCTATTACAATTTATGGATCCCTTCCTTTCAAATATTTAACTGAAATGAGATCCCAAGTCATGAGACCTTTTATAAAAAACTTGTAGTAAGAACGTATCCTTGTTATAATCAGTAGCGGATACAGAGATTTTTCAAAGAATAGGAAAGTATGCGAATGTATACGCTAACGGACAAACCCGCTTTGCGGAGAGGCATTGCCTTTTTTGTTCTAGGAATTTTCGAATGTCCTTGCATTAAATAATACCGTAGGGGGCTTAACATGACAAAAATATTAATCATCGAAGATGAAAAAGAAATTACTGAAGTACTAACCGATTATTTTGAACTAGAAAACTTTAGGGTTTGTTGCTCCTATGATGGTGCTGATGGTTTAGTTCAGTTTGAGAAGTTTGGACCTGACCTCATTATTCTTGATTTAATGATCCCCTACCTTGATGGGATGGATGTGCTTCGAATTATCCGTCAAAAATCTCAAGTGCCTATCATCATCTTAAGTGCTAAAAAACATGATCGAGATAAAATACTTTCTTTAGATTTAGGAGCTGATGAATATGTTGAAAAACCATTTAGCCCGAAGGTACTATTTGCCCAAGCAAAGGCACTAATTCGACGAACAAATCAATTTGTAGAATCACCCATAGAGAACACTTTCATTTTACAAAACGAGTCCATCCGTATCGATGAACTTTCTCACACAATATACATTAATGAACAATTACAATCGTTTTCTCCAAAGGAATACGAACTGCTTGTGTTTTTTATGAAAAATACGAATCAAGTATTTACAAAAACTCAGTTATTAGAAACAGTTTGGGGCGTTGATGAGTTTATTGACCCTAATACTATAACTGTACATGTACGAAAACTTCGAGAAAAAATTGAAGCCAATCCAACAAAACCAAGATGGTTACATACGGTCTGGGGTGTGGGGTATAAATGGATTCAAGAATAAGGTGATTTATGAAAACTTTTACTAAGCTTACCTTTATTTACTTAGCCTCCATGCTAATAATCATACTCCTATTTTACATTCATGGTTTTGGGAAATTCCCTCAGCAAGGGACTTCTTTGTCGTATAATAACTTTAGAATTCAGTACGCAGATTTATTATATTCTATTGAAAACAATAGCCCTTTTTTTCACGAAGAAGATTTAATTAACCAACTTAAAAAAGAAGGTATGGAATTATGTTTATATGATTTATCTACCCATGAAATCCTATTTTCTTACGGAGCAAATGTATCCAAAATAAACACGAGCAATATTGAAAATTATATGGTTCATGATAAAAGCTTAGAAAAAGCTTTAGGTAGTTCTTCTTACCTTATGAACCATATATTCTTTCAAGAGAAGACAGCTACGATGCTTGGTGTCTTCATCGTGAACAAAGAACTTCTTTATTCTAATATATATCAAGGACAATCCACTCTTGTCACCAGATACGTGGGTTTCTTTTCTATACTCTTCATACTGACCATCAGTTATATTCTTCTACTTAGAAGCAAAATTGTTACCCCAATGAAAAATCTTGAGCGGACTACAAAAAGAATTGCTAGTGGAAATTTTATCGATGGAATCTCTTATGAATTGCAACATAGTTCTCTAAGCACTTGTTATATAGAATTAGAACATATGCGAAAAGATCTTCTGGAATTCTCGGAAAACCTTCGTGATAACGAACTAAACAGAACTGAATTAATAAATTATCTCACCCATGACTTGCGAACCCCTCTCGCTTCCATCCGTGCTTTATGTGAGGGTTTAATCGATGGTGTAGCCTCAACACCTGAAAAGAAAGAACGATACCTTACAGGCATTCTAAATAAAACAAATGAAATGGAACGTCTATCTAACGACCTGTTTCATCATGCAAATATTAAGTTAAATGGATTTTCTGTACATAAATCTCAAGAATATATTAATGACGTTTTTTCGAAGATATTTGATTCATGCAAAATTGTTTTAGAACCCTTTAATGGGAAATACACCATCAACAACGAACTTCCACATATGATTGTTAACGTAGATGCCTTTCGGTTAGAACAAGCAATCATTAATCTAGTAACGAATGCAATGAAATATTCTGGGGCTAACAACGAAATTACGCTTTATGCACATTATAACACCCCTTCTTTTATCATCATCATAAGCGATTCAGGCATGGGCATAAGTAAAGAAGACCTTCCATTTATCTTTGATCCTTTTTTTCGTGGGGAAAAATCACGCTCTCGAAAATATGGCGGAACAGGTCTTGGTCTTTCCATCGTTAAACATATCATAGAAATGCACCAAGGGAAAATAAAAGTAAATAGTAGTCTAAATAATGGTACAACATTTACAATCTATCTTCCTAAGGGATGATATTTAGTTGACAAAAACTCATCTTAGCTATAAAATCAGTATTGGCACACACATCAAGGAGAAATATAATATGAAAACTTTTAAAGAATTAAATATAAATAATCAAATAATTAATGGTCTTCAAAAAGAAGGTATTAATAGCCCTACACACATTCAAATGTCAACGATACCCCTTATAAATGATAATAAGGATCTTATTGCAGAAGCAGTAACTGGAAGTGGTAAGACACTGGCTTATCTACTACCTTCTTTTGAGCGTATTGATGTAGGATTAAAAGATTTACACACCATCGTATTAGTACCTACCCATGAACTCGCTGTACAAATAAATAATGTCATCAAAAATCTTGCTAATCACTCCGATTACCCTGTACGATCAACACTAATTATGGGTAATGTCAATATTAAACGACAAGTAGAGACTTTAAGATTAAAACCACATATCATTGTGGGTACACCTGGCAGAATCCTACAGCTTATTAAATTAAAGAAAATCAAAGCACACCAAGTAAAAACTATCGTTATCGACGAGGCTGATAAATTACTATCCGATAATAATATTCAAACGGTTAAAGATGTCATTAAAACCACCCAAAGAGATCGACAACTATTAGCATTCTCTGCTTCTATTAGTAAAATTGCTAAGGAGCGTGCATCAGAACTTATGAAAGAACCACAATTGGTAAGTCTGACCGAAGAAAAGATTAATAGCGATATCGAACATTTTTATATTGCCACCCCTAGACGAGATAAAATAAACGTGCTTAGAAGCTTGGTTCATGCAACTAAACCTACAAAAGCTATTGTCTTCATAAACAAAAACGAGTTAATCCAAGAAGTCGTAGCCAAACTTAATTACCACAAAATCAATACCGTTGGTATATTTGGAAACGCAACAAAAGCCTCTCGAAAAGAGGCACTTGATGCTTTTAAAAGCGGCAAGGCAAATATTCTTGTCTCTTCAGATTTGGTGGCTAGAGGTCTTGATCTCCAAGAAATCACACATGTTATCAATCTTGATATACCTCAAGCTTTAAATGAGTACATTCATAGAGTTGGACGTACTGGACGAGCTGGTGAAAAAGGAATTGCTATTTCTATTATCACTGAAAAGGAAAAACAATTTATTAAGAAGATTGAAAGGTTAAATGGTATTACCATAGCACCTAAAGAGCTTTATAAAGGTAACTTAATGAATCCTAAAAAAGACAACTATAAAAAGCTCTAATTAATATAACCTCATTTTTGCTAGCATTTTAACAAAAGCCATTCTATTAACTCTCCTGAGCTAAAGCAGCTATTTTAACATTACTAACTGTTATAGTACTATTGCTTACTACCGCACCAAAAGGTGTAGCAGTTACAAAATAATCACAACATCCAGAACAAGTTTCACAGTCACAAGATATAAATTGGAATGCACTTGTACTTCTATCAAGCTGATCGAAGAGTTCTACTACCCATACCCCTATTGGTATGGGGTTTTTATTGTCACAAGCTTTGAATAATTCTATTTGTAGGAGTAATATCTCAGTAGGATTAATTGTTTGAAGTTCAAAACCTATACTACTTGAAAATTCAATGTATACTTTAGGTTTACATAGACAGGTTGTATCGATGGTGACTTGCCCTATTTGGATTCTTTCTGTAGAAAATTGACTGAACTCTATATTCCCAACACCACTACCACATTCCAGTATTGCTTTACTTGGTTTTGGATGCTTTGGTACACAGTCAATACAATCATCTTTTTGACCGTGTGCTTTATAATCATCATTATCTGAATAATCACTAGATTCTTGAGCGAAAGCATTCAATCTAACATTATCCACAACGACATCTACCAATTCAGCATCTGCACTTATTTCATTTGCTGTAAGAATCACAAAATACTCGCAACAGCTAGATGGTGACTTATTTTCACAAAACATAAAATTAAAAACTTTCTCTATAAATTCCCCTGTAAATAGAGCAGCACCCGTTCGTTCGAATCTCCAGATTCCCAGTGATACCGGTTCTCCATCATCACATACTCGAAACAATTCAAATTGCAAGCGCAAATTTAAAGTAGAAATAAGAGCAATATTACATGCAAACTCTATGAATACCTTAGGTTTTGTTAAGCAAGTAGTATCAACTGCAGCATGAGCTATTCCAGATGGTGGTGGTAACGCTATGGGCGCTCTATAAGATGCACTTCCATTTCCACTACCACATACTGATAGTATTTCTCTCGGCTTAGCATGATTCTCTTTTTTCAGATTATCTTTATCATCAACTTTATATTGTTTTTCTAAAGCATCATGCAAGGATTGCGATATTGCTGCCATTCTTCCATTACTTACTGTTACAGTAGCATTCGTAATTTCAATGGGCGCAACCGATACATAATATTCACAACATCTATGGCAGCTTGTACATTCGCAAGACATAAAACTAAATGACTCTTCTTGACGCACAAATCCAACTGACGGAACATTAACTTGTTCATATAGCCACGTACCTAATGATATTGGTTTTTCATTATCACAGAATCTAATTAATTCATATTTTAATCGAACTGTTGCAGTATCGTCTGCTACAGCTAGGTTATCCATACATACAAGACTAGTGAATTTTATTAATACTTTAGGTTTATTTAAACAAGTTGTATCAACGGTTACACGGGCTAACTGGAATGGTGACTCATCAGATGAAGTAAAGGTTGTACTTCCAGTTCCTTCACCACATTCTAATAATATCTTTTTAGGTTTCGTGTGCTTTGGTGTACATTGCGTACAGTCTCTATCAGGTCCATACACTTTTTTCTTTTCATAATCACTATTATTTATCACTAATATTCCTCCATATTATTTTTATTTATTGCATTAGATTAAAGTGTACTTTTAAATAGTGACCTCTTAATAAGCACACTTCATCCTCATTACATAATATGTCATTTTTTTGGATTCAGTGATAGATATGATTGATATTCTATTCATACATTTGAAGCATTTCTTTGTCACTTAGATACATAGGTACATGAAGTTCATATACTTAAAATAAGCTTTTTGGGCTATAAATAAACACGTACCTCCCATTATTTAGGCTCAAGTGCCATAACATAGTCATAACTTTCATTTAGATAGCACGTTAACTTATCTAAATCTGTTAACAGGACCTCAGGGATCACAATATACCCCTTCATGACTGCCCCGTAAGATTTGTAATAGGTTGTTCCCAATTCTTCCATGTATCTCATCTGGATTTCTTTTGAAAATCGAATACCAATTTCTCCATCTTTATTAAGCTGCGAAAACATATAGCCATTAGCCGATGTATAAGGCATTGTCTTACCTTTTCGCTCAAATCGTGGGCATCTCTCTACTAGCTCATCGTATATCTCTAACACTTCATCTCTTGTCATTACTGTGCCTCCACAAATTCTTTAAATTGATCAATCCACTTTTGCCCTTGTTTACGATACATACTTGGAAAGAATATGGATATTAGTTTAGGTATAATCCAATTAATACGGGTATACTCATACTCATAGTCATACTTAGTGCTTGTGTCATCAACCATTGTAAAAGAACATTTCATCGTATTATCCATGTGTTGATGGTGATAGAAAGCTTTATATGAGTCAGGAAGTTTATTAGAAACAACCGTTTCTGTCATTATCATATCCTGATTCCCATATTTATAATATAAAGTTGAAACGCACCCTTCTTCCCCATCTTGTCCGCTTCTCAATTCTTTTTTTACAAAGCCATCTTGATATTCCTTTAGATTACTTGGGTCTAGAAATAATTCGGTTACGACATCTATAGGTTTATTAATGATTATTGAACCTGTAATTTTCTTCATCTCTTCCTCCTTATTTTTTCAACATTAATTCTATTTAAAACGTATCATTCTCTTCCAATTATATCACTGAATAACCCTGTTGTCTAAGTTAATGCTTTCCTTTACTGTTGACCATATTTGAGCCCATTCTCTTTTCATTACCAATTGTTTATTAATAATCTACATTTATCGACTATTTCTACATATGATTAAATCATCGCTTTATTAACTTAATCAATATTTTTTTCTAATTATATACAATCTTCTTTCATTTTCTACCAAAATAAGGTAAAATTATAGTAGGATAACTTATCCTACTATAATATTGGGAGGTCGTTAATAATGAAACACATGTTTTCATTAAAGAAAATCAAAAGCCTACTATTAACTATCGTACTATCCCTCGTATTGACATCTTGTCTAATGCCAAGTCAATTCCTTGGCTACTTCACATCTAATGCTACAACACCCTACACCTGGAATAATGTCATTCCAGAAAAAACACCATTACCTGCAAACGATAATGGTAAGTTAGTACTATTTGATACATCCCATGGTGGTACTGAAGGAAGTGCCGACTGGGTTATCGATGGTGCTTTTTCTAGCTTCGCCGATGCTCTTGTAGCTGAAGGTTATACGGTTAGAGAATATCGCGGTATTGATAAAAACAGCGATGGCGCTATTCGTTTCTATGATGATCGTCAAGCTGGAAATGTGGCTCTCAACGAATGTGTCATTACATATGCAAGTATTGCAGATGCAGATGTTTTCGTTATGGCTGAACCTAATCGTCCCCTAAAAACATCTGAATACGATGCGCTTATGCAATTTGTAAACGCTGGAAAAGGCATCTATTTCATTGCAGATCACTACAACGCAGATAGAAATCTGAATACTTGGGACTCAACTGAAGTATTTAATGGTTATAATCGCTCCACAGATGCAGCCTATAACTTAGGTGGCGAATATGGTGACCGACGTAACCCACAGGCTGCTAATTTAGGTTGGTTGTCACAGAATTTTGGTATACGTTTTAGATTTAATGCAATCGATTGTAAATCTGGTGTATCTGATGTACGAGCAGCATCCCAAACAGAAGGTATAACCCAAGGTGTTGAACCTATCCTTATGGCTGGTGGAGCTACTTTATCTATTGTTGATGGTAGCAAAGCAAAAGGTCTTGTTTACTTAAGTTCGTCTGATAATGCAACTAAATGGTCCTATGCTGCAGATACTGGCTTGTATTTTGGTGGTGAGGCAGAAGGTCCTTATGTAGCAATCTCCAAGCCTAGCGCTGGAAAAGCTGCTTTTATCGGTGACTCTTCTCCTGTAGAAGATAATACACCTAAATACCTTCGCCAAAGCGATGGTACTGCTAAAACAACTTGGCCTGGTTGGAACGATACTGGACATGCTGCAACCCTTAGTGTAAATATCGTTAATTGGTTAGCTACACCTGAGAGTTATGTTGGTTTTGACGGTGTTAGCCATCTAGCCGGTACAGTGACACCTAATCCAATGATAGATATTGAAAAAGCTGAACAACAAGCAGAACCTTGGTCTAATCCATCAGGAGGATTCGATCCTTGGAATACAGATACTTTTGCAGCAGGTTCTTTTGGTGCACCTAACCCATCAGGGGGTACACCTGTTAATTCAGCAACCTTTGCTCTCTACCCTACTTACGTTTATGCTAATGAACCTTTTGCACTAGCTATTTCAGGTAATACAACAACACCTACGTTTGGTGCTTATTTAGATGGAGGAAGTCAACAAGGACAATTACTTCTTGGAGGTTCTTGGACGTCATCTGGATATAATAATGTACCAACACCATTGCCTACCGCTGTAACAGCACGTATCGTGTCTGTTGCCTCTCCACCTGTTAAGATTCGATTGAAAGCGGCTGGTAATACTACGGATACACAGACCGTTACAGGACTTACAACAGGTTATGGATTCATCCAAGGTGCTGTAACAGGAAGTACAGGTCACATTGTTGCTGCTTCAAAAGATGGTATTACTCTTGGTACAGCTCAGATTGATGCTACTGGACAAGTAAATATTGCTGTAAAAGAGGATACAGGCATTACCCTGGCTGTTTATGGACCAGATGGTACGCTTATTAATAATCTTATTGGTACTTACAATGTCACAAATGGCAATACAACAACCATTATAGATAGTGGTTCAACTACCCTAACTGTTGCGGCAGCTTTAGCAGAACCTAATGGGACTGAGGTAACCTTAACAGGTTATATTACTTCGGACTTGAACGGTATCTATGCTATAAAAGTTGCAGATACGAATGATTCAACTGCTCAGAGCATTGCTGTTAAGCTTGAGGCGAGTATGCGAGATGAATTTAGTCCCCTTAATAACCCAAGTGCTCTTGGTCGCAAGATTATTGTCACAGGTACACGTAATGACTATATGCTTCTTCCTGGTCTTAGAAATGTATCTTCCATTGAATTTGATGGTTCCGGTAGTAATCCAGATGCATTATCTGTTACTGCTTCGCTAAATGAAGCTAATGGAACGACTCTTACACTAACTGGGTATGTTGTAGCTGACCTTAATGGCATTTATGCTGTTAAGGTAGCTGATACCAATGATGCACAGGCTGACTTTATTGCCGTTAAATTAGAAGCGAGTATGCGAGATGAGTTTAGTCCTTTGAACAATGGGGATGCTCTTGGTAAGAAGATTTTAGTTACGGGTACACGAAATGACTATATGCTGTTACCTGGACTTCGAGACGTATCCGCTATTTCATTTGTAGATGATACTCCTTCAGCAATGACTGTAGCCCAAGCTAAAAATGAGCCTAATGAAACAGTTGTTACATTAACGGGGTATATTGTAGCTGACCTCAATGGTATTTACGCCATTAAGGTAGCTGATACTAACGATCCACAAGCTGATTTTATTGCAGTTAAATTAGAATCCAACATGAGGGATGAATTCAGTCCTTTGAATAACACTAGTGCATTGGGACGTAAAATTCTCGTAACAGGTAAGAGAAATGATTATATGTTGTTAACTGGATTAAAATATGTATCTTCTATTGAATTTTTAGATTAGAATATAAAAATAAGACCTCCGTTTTGGAGGTTTTATTTTTGCCTAATATGTACAAAAGAAATATTTCACCTTATTTTATAATGCCATAAAATAATCATCCTGTAAACATGATGCTCACAGGATGAAAGTTTGTATTTTATATTATTTTATTTTATATACGACAGCCTTCTAGATAACGACCTATAATGCTATCTGGCCCACCACAATACAAGAAACGTTGCAATTGTTCTAATGGTGTAAGCTCATCTATAAGATAATCCGGATCTTTAATGATCAATGCATCGAATAGATAACCTTCTTCAAAACTACCTACTTTGCCAAAGAAACGTCCGTTCATTTTAGTTGTTAAGTAAAAAGCTTCTGATTCCTTTAAGATGCGTTCCTCTGGATTAAGAACATGACGCATTTTGGAACATTGGATAGCACATGTTATGGTATGGTTCATACCTATTTTATGACCTGCACCTACATCGGAGCCCATACCTACTTGAATACCTCGATCAATGCAAGTTGTTACAGGCATAACGCCACTTGTAAGGTTAAGATTCGAGTTAGGACAGTGAACAAGAAATACATTTTCATTCTTAGCCATTTCTAGTTCTTCATCACTTAAGTAGACCGTATGAGCCATAAGAGATTTTTGCTCCCCGTATAGCTGATGATCCTTATACACATATGAATAGTTCTTACTATCTGGGAATAATTCCTTAACCCAATTAATTTCACGTTTTGTCTCAGCTAGGTGGGTCTGTATAGGTATCGATCTATCATTAGATATTCGCCCTAATTGATGCATTAAATCGCTGGTACAACTAGGTGCAAATCGTGGAGTTATAATAGGTTTCACATACTCTGATTCACCAATAGCCTCAATAAAATCGATGGTTTCACTCACAGATGCATCTGTTGTCTCAATCAATTTGTCTGGTGCATTCTGATTCATATTCACTTTGCCAACATAGGCTGATAGATGTTTATTCTCTAAAGCTTTTACTAGCTCATGGGTACTTTCGCTATGTATCGTAGCAAATATACATGAACGCAATGTACCGTTCTGATAAAGCGCATCCACAAAACGAGGATATACTTTTTTAGCATAAGCTACATCTTCGAATTTTGCTTCGTTTTTAAAAGTATATTGATTCAACCAATCAATAAGTCCTAAATTTAAACCAACACCCATTTGCATATATTGTGGTGCATGAATATGCAAATCTATAAATGATGGTATAATGAGGGCATTACCATAATCCGTTACGGGTACACGTCTATACGCCTCAGGTAACGTTTCATGTATACCTATAACTGTCCCTTCCTTAATAATAATATAACTATTCTCATGAACCTTAAAAGAGTCCTTTTCCTTTGTAAAAATGATATGACCTTTTAGCACTTGAATATCCGCCATTAAGACACCACCCTTATTCAATTAATCTCAATTTATTTCATATATGGTTTTAATGCTTCAATATCTGGCTCACACTTAATAGGTTCACCAGCAGCTTGTAGAGCATTTTTAACATCTTTTAATCCATTACCTGTCACAATCATAGCAACTGTTTCATCCGATTTTACAATGCCTTCTTTAACAGCTTTCATAAGCCCAGCTAGACCCGTTACACCTGCTGGTTCACCAAATATACCTTCACTAGAACCTAATGTCTTCATAGCTTCTAAAATAGCTTCATCAGTCACTGTAATCCAAGTACCATTAGAATGTTTAACAGCATTTAATCCTTTAACTGGATTTCTTGGAATACCTACCGAAATACTATCTGCTAATGTATTTTCCTCTGTAGGCTTAAGTGGCTCATTAGAGGTATATGCTGTATAGAAAGGACAACATCCTTCAGCTTGAACACCTAATATCTTTGGTATACGGTCGATAAGACCCAAAGAATAGAGATCATAAAAACCTTTATAAGCACCACCAATGGTACATCCATCACCAACAGAAACCACAACCCAATCAGGAACCTGCCAGTTCATCTGTTCAGCAATTTCTAAAGCAACAGTCTTCTTACCTTCAACAAGATGAGGATTGATCGCCGCATTACGGTTATACCAACCCCAATGATCTATAGCTGCCTTCGATAACTCAAAAGTAGCCCTGTAATCACCCTTAACAGAAATCACCTTGGCACCATAAATAAGTAATTGTGCAAGCTTCCCTTGTGGCGCTCTCTCAGGCACAAAAATAACCGTAGATAAACCTAGCCTGGCTGCATTCCCAGCCAATGAAGAAGCTGCATTCCCTGTAGAACTACAAGCAATCGTATCATAGCCCTCTTCCATTGCTTTCACAACAGCCACTGCCGAAGCACGATCCTTCAATGACGCCGTCGGGTTAAGTCCCTCATCCTTAATCATAAGAGACTTCACTCCTACTATATCCCCCAAACGATTCGCCTCATATAAAGGTGTCCAACCCACTTTAAGGGTACCCTTTATATACTCAGGGTCAACCGACATCACATCACTATAACGCCACATGGAATAATCGTCATTTTTCTCAAAAAATTCCTTCGTTAACACACCTTTTAACGTCTCATAATCATACTCCACATCCAATATTCCCTTATCTCCACATATAGGACAAGTCAATATCTTCTCTTTAGCATCAAAGGCTTTCCCACACAACGTACATCTATAATTCTTCACATACTTCATAAGCCATCCCCCATTCCTACGCAAAAGAAAGCAAGCTTTCTTTTGTGTTTTTTTATTAGTAGTAATATAATTTCGAACTACGACCGTCTTGCACAAACTAAAATTAAAACACCCAACTCAACCTAATCCTCTATAGGAACAAACGCAAACTTCCCAACATCAAACAACCCTCTATCCGTTAACTTCAAATCCGGTATAACAGGCAATGCCAAAAACGCCAATGTCAAGAAAGGATCAATCTCCTTATTCACACCTTTTTCAAGAGCAATTTTCTCCATTGCCTCCAACTTAGCCTCAACAAACTCCATAGAAGCTTCTGTCATCAATCCACCAACCTCTAAAGGCAACGTATCCAATACTTCACCATTAGAAACAATCGTCATACCACCTTTAACGCGCTCAAGCTCTTTTACAGCCATATGCATATCTCTATCATTATCACCAATAACAATAATATTATGTGAATCATGTGCAATCGTAAGAGCTACAGCACCATCAGTCAATCCATAGCCTTCAACCAAACCAAGTCCTACATTACCTGTTCCCTTATGTCTCTCTATCACAGCAAGCTTAAGAATATCAAGCTTCTTATTATGCAGGAATAAGTGGTCCTTCACATCAACCTTACGTCTTACATTCTTAGTCGTCACATTATGTTCTATGAGCTGAATCACTTTGGCAATATCTGATTGGAGCGGAATATCAAAAGATATCTTATCTATAGATTTAACCCTAACCGTATCTAATACACTAGGATCCTCATAAGGTTCTATATCAAAAAGTGCTGTATTATTTTCAGCAACTAATTTTCCTTTTTTATATACCTTGACCACATCAACAGATTCTAAATCATTTAAAATAACTAAATCTGCATCATAGCCAGGAGCTATTGCCCCTTTACCTTTTAAACCATAACACTCAGCCGTATTAAGAGTTGCCATTTGAATAGCAATAACAGGGTCAATACCATGCTCAATGGCTAATCGAACATTAAAATTAATATGCCCTTCATTCTTAATATCATAAGGCTGTTTATCATCTGTACAGAATAGAACACGACGATTATTGTAGCTGGTCACACCACCAATAAGATCATTCAAATTACGTGTTGCAGATCCTTCACGAATATGCACGTACATACCTTTTGCCGTTTTTTCTTTTAACTCCTTAGCCGTTGTACACTCATGATCTGTTTTTATACCAGCAGTCACGTAAGCATCAAGAGCTTTTCCTGTTAGATTCGGCGCATGCCCATCAATCACACAGTCCTCCATTAATGTTAACTTATCATACACTTCCTTATTACCATATAAAACACCAGGATAATTCATCATTTCACCAAGTCCCAATACATACGGATGATCTCTTAGTGTTGCCAAATCTTCTGCCAATAGAATAGCTCCAGCATTCTCAAATTCCGTAGATGGTACGCATGATGGCAACATAACATATACATCTAGAGGTGACTTGGCGCTGGCATCTAGCATATACCTAATACCGTTGAGACCACATACATTAGCTATCTCATGAGGATCTTCAATAACAGTCGTTGTTCCTTTTGGAAGTACTGCTTTAGCAAATCGTCCAGGTGTTAGCATGGATGACTCAATATGCACGTGTCCATCAATAAAACCAGGGCATACAAACTGTCCCTCGATATCGATTTCTTCAACACCTTCATAATCACCAATACCAACGATATACCCTTCCTCAATAGCAATATCAGCCTTCTCTATCTTTCCATTAAACACATTAACAATCTGACAATTTTTCAGTACTTTTGACGCTTTTGTCTCACCTCTAGCCACCATAACTCTTTGAACTGTTGACATGATAACCTCCTTTGATTCTATGCTATTATCATACTTAGGAAACGTTGAAATATAACTTCACATAATCTATTTGCAAAAGTCCCTAAAACACTAGACATTTTGCAAACAGAACATGAACTAATATTTATGCCATTCCTTAGTACAAGAAAGCCTCATGACAAGACTTTCTTATACTTCTATCCTTTATTCATTTAATGATCGTTCTAGATACTTACCACTACCGCCAATCAGAGCGCCATGTTTAATGACAAACGCACCGTTGCTGATAGTCGATTCAATGCATCCAACTACTGTTTTACCTTCAAAAACACTATAATCACATCTAGAGTGGTCTTCACTAATAACATAGTCACCACATGGGTCATAAATAACCACATCGGCATCTGACCCCACTTGTAAAACACCTTTTCTAGGATATAAACCATGAGCTTTAGCAGGATTAACAGTCATCTTATCAATAACCTTATCCCCATACATGGCATATAACACACGAAATGAATGTTCTACACCTCCAATTCCCATAGGAATGTCCTTTAGATAAGCATGATTCTTTTCATCCTTCATAAATGGACAGTGGTCTGTACCGATTGTATAGACATCATCAAAAAGATTTTTTAAAGTATCAACCTCTTCGCCACTTCTTAGAGGAGGAGCCATGGTGTACTTATAACCCATATCTCCCTCAAAGGTGTCTGATGAAAAATAAAAATAGTGAGGACAACTCTCAATTATAAAATCTTTATTCAATATATCTGAGTATTGTTCTTTTAATGCACTTAGGGTATGACCACTACTTAGGTGCACCATGTATAACTTACCATCATAGGCTCTTGTATACTCAGCTAACTTAAGTGCTTCGTTTGTCTCTGCTTTGGAACAACGACTTATTAACAAATCCTTTGGACCATACTCAGGATTAAGATCAATTAAATCATCCGCTTCAATATGAGCTAAAACCATAAAATTATCAGTTTTTGTAAGCTTTAGTAATTGGATAATTTCATCATCATAAGTGCGTCTTCCTGAATCAGAATAGGTGGTAAATAGTTTTACCGATGGTAATGCCAGTCGCTTCATTTCATTAACAACTTGTTGTACTTGACCTTGTGGATTTTTTATAGTGGCATGAAACCCATAGTCAATAACACTGTTTTTTGCCAATTGGCGTCTACTGGTAAGGGCTTCTTCTAATTCTTCTGCCCGAGCGATAGGATCTAAAAAATCAATATATGTGGTAATGCCACCATAAGCTGCACTAATAGACCCTGAGTAGAAATCATCACTTGATGTGTAGCGTCCGCCGCCTAAAGCAAAGTGTACATGTGGATCAATAAATCCAGGAAGTACTTTCTTGCCAGCTGCGTCATAAGTTTCACTAGCTGGCAGTACTTCATTGGTAATACACACGATTATTCCATCTTTTATATAGAGGTTTTTCTCGGTGTAGTTACCATCGATATAGGGTTGACCTCCCATAATAGCTAAATCATACATAAAATATTCTCACCTCTATAGCGCTTTTACTTTTTCATTAAAAGCTTCAATGAGACGATCAAGTTTCTCAGCTTGCTTAGGAATATCAAGCCAGTAATTATCATCATACCACTGAGCTAGAATCTCTTCATAACCCTTACCTTGTTGTTCTACCCATGTATAGTATTTTAGGTTATGCACTGCGCGACGATCTCTATAGCTGAGTTCTTTAATATAATCGGTATTAATACCTTTGAAGTATCTTTCCATTACACTGTATGCAACTTTATCTGTGAAAGCACCTTTTTCTTCATTAAGCTCAGTTAAACGGCTTTGATACATATCAATGGAGTCTGTAAGAATTGTTACAACAACATCATCTTCAGTAAGCTCGAAGTACTTAGCAAATTTGATAGCTGAGATAATATTGGCAGCTCCTGAAATACCAACAAGATTTAATTGGTTAATGACATCATCGCTTACTCCATTCTCTTTTAGTAACGCCAGTCCTTCTGGCTCGTTGAACATACGAATCCAGTTCATTGGTGCTTCATCATCAATAGCAACAGCCACATCTGTGTTCTTTACATTGTGTACCCATGGAATATGCTTATCACCAATACCTTCAATACGATGCTCCCCAAAACCATTACTATAGATTGTTGGGCATTGAAGTGCTTCACTAGCAGCTATTTTACTCATAGGATAAATCTTCTTGAGATAGTCACCTGCTGCAATCGTTCCACCTGAACCTGTTGAACTAATATAGCCTCTGAACTTTTGGCCTTCAGTCATTTCTTTATTTAAAATTTCTTCAATTGCAGCTCCAGTAACTTCATGATGCCATAAGTAGTTACCAAATTCATCAAATTGGTTGAAAATCATCAGTTCTTGACCAGAGTTACGAAGTTCATGGCATTTATCAAAAATTTCTTTTACATTACTTTCACTACCAGGTGTTTTAATGGTTTCACCTGCTACTTTTTCTAACCATTCAAAACGCTCACTACTCATACCTTCTGGTAAGATAGCAATGGACTCACAAGATAGTAATGCAGAATCGTAAGCTCCTCCACGACAATAGTTACCTGTTGATGGCCATACAGCCTTTTGCTTCGTTGGGTCAAATTGTCCTGTTACAAGACGAGGTACCAAACATCCAAATGCAGCTCCTACTTTATGAGCACCTGTTGGGAACCATTTACCACATAGTGCAATAACTTTTGCTTTTACACCTGTTATTTCTTCTGGCAACACCATGTAGTTAGCACCATTGAATCCACCACCGGTTTCTGTAGGTGCGTTATGCCATGTAATTCTGAAAAGGTTAACTGGATCTATATCCCATAGACCTACATCCTTTAACTTCTCTTTCACATCTTCTGGAATTAATTCAGGATTCTTCATTTGAGCTAGTGTAGGTATAACAATACCTTGCTCTTTTGCACGTTTTACAACATTTTCTAATGCCTCTTCTTGTACTGTTAAATCAATCAGATTAAATTTACTGTTCATACATATCCTCCTATCATAAGTCTAATGCTTATTCATTCGTTTATTTTTAGTCTTTTCTATAGCATTAATAATATTTTCATATCCCGTACAGCGACACAAATTTCCAGCAAGATGCTTTCTAATTTCATCTCTTGTGTACGCTTTATCACTCTCTAATATAGGCATAGCAGCCATAATAAAACCTGGTGTACAGAAACCACATTGTACAGCAGCTTCATCAATAAATGCTTGTTGAATATCGGATATATTGCCATCTTCATCCATTAAACCTTCAAGGGTACGAATACTCTTGCCTTGTGCCCATATGGCTAAGTAGATACATGAATCAATGGTTTCTTCATTAATGAGTACCGTACAAGCACCACATTCGCCTACCTCACAACCTTTTTTAACACTGGATAAATGTAATTGGTTTCTTAGAACTTCAAGAAGTGACGCACGATCATCAATGGTTAGATCGTGTTCTTCACCATTTACAGTTAGGTGTAATTCAACTTTTGCCATTAGCATTCACCTCCAGCTTTTCTAATCGCTTCTTTTAGTGCTCTTTTACTTAATTCTTCTGCAAGTTGTAAACGAAGTATCTTGGAAGCACGCCAGGAATCTCTAGGTCTTACTTCAGTTAAAGCCGTTTTGGCAAAGGACTCAAATAAAGCTTCTGAGATGACCATACCTTTTACAGCCTTTTCTGCCTCTGGACATCGCATTGGTACAGGACCTGCAACGCCGTAAGCAAGACGTACTTCTTCTATATGGGTTCTTTCATTATTTAATTTACATGATACAGAGCATCCTAATGTAGCAATATCCATAGCATCACGCATAGCATACTTAATGTAACAGCCATAAAAATCTTCATAATTTTCTTTGTTGACATAGATAGCTGTTAATATCTCACCATTTTTTAGATCAACCCATCCAGGACCTAAATAATAATCTTTAATCGGTATAATTTTGCTACCTTCTGGTCCTGTTATTTCAAGTTCAGCGTTAAGGGCAAATAACGTAGATGCACTATCTGCACTTGTTACACCATTAGAAATATTACCACCAATGGTTCCAATGTTTCTAACTTGTGGACCTCCGACTTGATCCACTGCATCACCTAATACAGGAATATACTTCTGAATGATAGGATCGTTTGTTATATGTGAAAAACTTGTCAGAGGACCTATTTTAATACGTCCATCCTCTTCTAAGGTTACGCCTCTTAATTCATCTAATCCATAGATACTTACAAGGGAACAGCCAGCTAGCTTACCTTCATGAACTTTAATTAAGATATCACTTCCACCTGCAATAATCAGTGAATCAGGATCAGCCACAAGATGTTTAATCGCATCTTCTACAGAAGTAGCCTGATAGATTTTTTCAATATCATACATGATAAGGCTCCTTTCTTAAAACTAAATCATATCTAATGATTTAAACTTCTCAACAAGTCTCTGCGGTGTTAGTGGTGCTTCAGGGAAACTAACGCCTGTTGCATGGAATACGGCATTTCGAATAGCTGGAGCAACAGGAATTGCTGGTGGTTCACCCAAAGCCTTATTACCAAATGGTCCAGATATATCGTAAGTTTCTACAAAATCCGCTTCTAATTTTGGTGTATCTAAGATTGTTGGAAGTTTGTAATCTAATAGATTATTATTTAGTGGCTTACCTGTTTTCTCATTGAATATCATTTGTTCACTTAATCCAAAACCAAGGCTCATGCTCATGCCGCCATGTACCTGTGCTGCGGCTAATTGAGGATTAAGAACTTTACCACAATCATGCACATTAATGACTTTATTCACTTTTATTTTACCTATAGGTACATCAATTTCAATATCAACAAAACATGCACCAAATGAGAACGTATTGGATTTACATTGGTTGGTCACATCTGCTGTAATATGAACAGATTTTTCCATATTGTAGACAGCATGTGTTGCCACCTCTTCAAGAGAAGCAAGTATATCCCCTGTTTCCTTGTTCACAACATTGCTTGCCACTAAGTCTAAATTACCTACTGGTAATTTCAACATGAAATGAGCATGTTCTAAAATCTTATCTCTAAGTTCCATGGCTGCTTTTTTCACTGCCATACCTGAAACATAGGATTGTCTAGATGCATAAGCACCTGAATCATAAGGTGTCACATCCGTATCCTGAGTAGAGATAATATGCACCATGTTCATGGGTATATCAAGAACCTCTGCAGCCATCTGAGAAAATACAGTATCCGCACCTTGACCAATTTCTGTAGCGCCCATCTGTACTTGAATGGTACCATCTTGGTTCAGTACGATACGACAGGATGCTGTTTCTAAGGCTATAGGGTATACCCCTGTGGCATAACTAAATATAGCCATTCCAACGCCTTTTCGTATTGGACCTGTTTGGTTCGCATACTCTTTACGCTTGTTATCCCAATCAATGACTTCTTTGCCTTTATCAATACAAGCTTCTAAGCCATAACTATTACACTTAATTTTATTATCAACAAACCCTGCTTTCATCATGTTCATCTTTCGAATCGCTATAGGGTCCATATTAAGTTTCGCTGCAATCTCATCCATCTGTGCTTCTAGTGCAAATGTAATCTGTGGAATACCATAAGCACGCATTGCTCCTGATACAGGCATGTTAGTAAATACACTGTACATGTCACCCATGGTTGCCTTTTCATCATTATAGATCTGCTTAACAGCATGACCTGCTTTGGATACGACACTGTGACCATGTGATGCATAAGCACCTTTATTAGCAAATAACTCAGCTTTTCTAGCTACTAAGCGCCCACTGGGTCGTACATAACTAATCAGTTTAATGCGCATAGCATTACGAACACGTGTATTGACAAAAGTCTCTTCTCTGGTTAATTCTAACTTTACACATCGTCCGCCGATTACTTGAGATAAATAGGCATTCAATGGTTCGTACAGTGAATCTTGTTTGTTACCAAAACCTCCACCAATGTAAGGTTTTACGATTCTTATTTTTCCCCAGCTAAGACCAAGTGCCTGACCAACAATACGACGTACGATATGTGGTATCTGTGTCGATGAGACAACAACCATACGGCCAGCCTCGCCATAAGCATAAGAAATAGGTGTTTCTATATGGCAATGTTTTACCATTGGCGTCTTATACTCGCCTTCGAATCGTATAAGTCCTTCTTCCTTAATAGCTTCTTCATAATCACCCTTTTCATAATGGGTGTGATTTAATATATTATTTGGGAATTCTTCATGGATAGGCATTGTGCCATCTTCTAGTGATGCATCAATGGATATAATAGGTTTGAACTCTTCATACTCCACTTGAATGAGTTTTAGAGCTCTTGAAGCTGTTACTTCGTCTTTTGCGATAACAGCTGCTATATCATCACCATAATATCTTACTCTCGTATTTAATAATTTTCGGTCAGCTATATCTTGATGATCTGGATCCACAGACCAAGGATGCCCAGCTGTTGGATATGTGATATCTGGTACATCAAAACATGTTACGATCTTCACTACTCCTGGTAACTTAGTCGCTTCTGATATATCCATACTCTTAACCAGCCCGTTGGCAATAGAACTATGCAAAACTTTTGCTACTAAGGCGTGATTTAAATGATAATCATCGGTATAACGAGCACGTCCTGTTACTTTTTCAAAAGCATCAACCCGTTTAACACTTCGACCTACACTCACCTATATCCCTCCTTATATCATAATAAGGCTACTCATATAATAATGGCTTATAACTTCCCCTATATGTCCTTATTATATGAGTGCCTACAACAACAAAATCTTTTACCGTAAAGAATGAAAAAAATACTTTCATTTACCTTTATATTAACGTATCTTTGCTCATAATTAAATAGCAATATTTAGTTATCTCTTATTTGATAACTGTGCCCGTTTCACCTGCAATACCTTCTTTAGCTTTTTCTAACAAAGTAATAAGTGCGAAGCGGTCTTTGGAAGATTCAGCAAATTCTACAGCTGCTTGTATTTTAGGCAACATGGAACCTGGAGCAAAATGACCTTCTTCCATATATGTTTTTGCTTCGTCGATACTAAGATTTGAAAGCCATAATTCATCGGCTTTTCTGAAGTTAATGGCTACTTTTTCAACTGCAGTTAAAATAATCAAACAATCAGCATCTAATAATCTTGCAAGAGTACTGCTAGCGAAATCTTTATCAACAACAGCTTTTGCACCTTTAAGGGTGTTACCTCGCTCCATGACAGGTATACCACCCCCACCACCTGCAATAACAATTTGACCTGAATCTAATAAAGTCTTAATGGTATCAATTTCCACTATACCAACAGGTTTTGGAGAAGCAACTACGCGGCGGTAACCACGTCCAGCATCTTCTACTACGTTAACCCCTGTTTCCATCAGTACTTCTGCTTCTTCTTTTGTCATAAAATTACCAATGGGTTTTGTTGGGTTTTTAAAAGCTTCGTCATTTTCATCTACGATAACTTGTGTTATGACTGTAGATACTGGTTTCGTTATGTTTCTATCAAGCAATGTCTCTCTTAATGCATTTTGTAAATCGTAACCAATATAGCCTTGACTCATGGCTACGCATACGGATAATGGCACTTTGCCATATTGGGGTTCTTTTTTTACTAATGCATCCATTGCTTTTTGAATCATACCTACTTGAGGACCATTTCCATGAGATATAACCACTTCATGACCTTCTCCTACTAAATCTACAATCGCTTTTGCTGTATCCTTTACAGCTAGCATTTGTTCATGTAAGTTTTTACCTAACGCATTTCCACCTAGCGCAATAACAATTCTTTTCTTCTCCATAACAATATCCTTTCTCCTTTAAATAGAACTCGGGTGGCCTAGCCACATTATGAAAACGGAAAATAGAAAAGTATCACTTTCCGTGATGACCTAAATTACAAAACAAACTGCTCCCATAGTCTCTTTTGTATGCTCAGCATCAATTTTTTTCTATTTATATTGTCGTTGTGTATGTTTTTTCTCTAATTCTGCGAAACATTTTGCTGGATCTTCAACTTTACCTAGTAAAATCATAGCAGCAATGATATAAGGTTTGAAACTAGCTTCTTTATAAAGAGGCACACGGTATCTATCGAATACAGAAGCTTCAACTTCACCAACTTCACAGCTAACACCTGTTATGTCTGCTGGTAAACAATGCATATATAATGCCTTGGCATCTTTTGTTAAGTTCATCATCTCTTCTGTACATTGCCAATCTTGATGTTTTTTATTCTGTGCTAATAACTCTTTTTCTAATGCTGCAATACCTTCTAGATCGCCATTTCCATATAATTCAGTTCTTTTTTCCATGGCTACAAAAGGTGCCCAGCTCTTAGGATATACGATATCTGCATCTTTGAAAGCTTCTTCCATTGAATTCGTCTTTGTGAAAGAACCACCTGATTTAGCAGCGTTTTCTTTTGCTACCTCTTCAATATCAGACATCACTTCATAACCTTCTGGATGAGCTAACACCACATCCATACCCATACGTGTCATTAATCCAATGATACCTTGTGGAACAGATAATGGCTTTCCGTAGGATGGAGAGTAAGCCCATGTCATAGCAATTTTCTTACCTTTTAAGTTCTCCACGCCACCAAACTCATGAATAAGATGTAGCATATCTGACATGGATTGTGTTGGATGATCAATATCACATTGAAGGTTAACGATTGATGGTCTCTGCTCTAGAATACCGTCTTCATTACCTTGCTCCACATATTTGGAGAAATTACGAATGTAGGTATTACCTTTTCCGATATACATATCATCACGAATACCAACAACATCTGCCATAAATGAAATCATATTAGCTGTTTCACGTACTGTTTCGCCGTGAGCGATCTGTGATTTACCTTCATCAAGGTCTTGTACTTCAAGGCCAAGTAAATTACAAGCTGACGCAAAACTAAAACGTGTTCTTGTGGAATTATCTCTAAATAAGGAAATACCAAGACCACTATCAAATATTTTTGTTGAAATGTTCTCTTCACGCATGTGGCGAAGAGCATCTGCAACAGTAAAAACAGCTTCTAATTCATCGTTTGTCTTCTCCCATGTTAAAATAAAATCATTATTATACATATCACTAAAATTCAGTTCATTCAGTTTCTTAATATATTTTTCAATTTGGCTCATTTTGTATTTCTCCCTTCGATATATATATTGAACTTAACATTTTATCATCTAATTCATTAAGTTCAATATATTTCCCTTGATAGTATAAGGTGAATAGTTCTAAATAATTGCTCGTTTTATAGCATTTACTTAATTCAACTTATTTATTTGGTCTCTTGACAGTATGTTGTAGGCAATGCTGCATATACAGCAGCACATTTAACTAAATCAGCTTTCCATGTTTTTTCATTAGGTGCATGTGCTTCTTCTTCTTTACCAGGTCCAAAACCAATACAAGGAATGCCATAACGTCCCATAATAGAAACGCCATTAGTAGAGAATGTCCATTTATCAACTTTTGGTGTACCATACATTCCTTCATATGCTTTTACCATGGATTTTGTAGGCATCGTATCTTCTGGTATAACCCATGTTGGGAAATAACAATCCGTTGGGTATGTTAAATCTGTCCAGCTTGGTCGACTATATTTATACATGGTCACAACTGCTCCATATTTCTTAACTGTTGGTAACATACGTATTTCTTCAAGAGCTGATTGATACGTTTCACCATCTGTTAAACGTCGGTCTACAGATATAGCACACATATCAGCTACAGCACAACGTGATGGAGAATTAAAGAATATTTCTGATACTGCAAGGGTACCTTTTCCTAAGAATGGGTCTACATGCAACTTGTCATTTAAAGCTCTTACTTCTTGAAGAATGTCTGACATTTTGTAAATAGCGTTATCGCCACGCTCTGGTGCAGAACCATGACAAGATACACCTTTTACCTCAACACGGATTTCCATACGTCCACGTTGCCCACGATAGATATTGCCATTTGTAGGCTCAGTAATGACAACAAATTCTGGTTTAATATTGTCTTCATTAATAATATATTGCCAACATAGACCATCACAATCTTCTTCTTGAACCGTACCTGTTACAAGTACCGTATATTCATCACTTAATAAATCAAGGTCTTTCATAATCTTAGCACCATAGACACTTGATACAATACCACCAAGTTGATCTGATGCACCACGGCCACCAATTTCTTCATCATTTTCATAGCCTTCATAAGGGTCGAAATCCCAGTTACTCATTTCCCCAAGACCTACTGTATCAATATGTGCATCATAGGCAATGAGTGTTTTACCTGTTCCCATGTATCCAAGAACATTACCCATTTTATCAATTTCAACTTTGTCAAATCCTACTTCTTCCATTTCTTTGGCTATACGTCTAATGACACCTTCTTCACCACAACTCTCACCAGGAATAGCAATTAAATCTCTTAAAAATTTGGTCATTTTACCTTCATAATCTTGTGCTTTCATTTTAATAGCATTAAAATCCATGATAGTCCTCCTTCTTTATCTTAAGATTAGTTATTTTGAATATTTCTCAAAAAATATCTCATTTAACTCACTGTGCATATTCTGTCTTTAAGCACCTCCTAACGTTTAATATCAATATAGTTGTATATACTATATTTCGATATTCCGAAGTAATTTGAAATCTTGTCACCTGACTTAGTAATAAGAAAAGCTCCAGCATCATTAAGAAACCTTATGCAATTGACTTTATCTTCTTTGCTCATAAGAGCAACAGGTTTTCCAATACGTTTTACGGATTGTTCAATGAGATCATCCAACAGCTCATTAACATTCGTTGGAATCTCTTCTGCTTCAGTACTCGGGCTACTTTCTAGATTGAGTAGTGATTTAATAGCGATCTCAGCGATGGATAACTGGGTCATATCATAATTAATACAAAAAATGTACTGAGGCTCTCCATTTTCATCTTTTATGTAAATACTACTTGATTTTAAGACACGCCCATCATGTGTTTTCGTCAGGTACCCAATTGAATCTTTCAACATCTCTTCTTGATGATTCAGCGTATCCAGTACAATATGAGAAGCTCCATCACCTATTTTACGATTGGTCACATGTCCATTCTCGATGGCTATAATTGTTTTTTGCAAATTATCCGATTGAAGATCATGTATAACCACTTCACAGTGACCCCCAAAATGTTCTACAAGCCCCTTAGCTAATCGTTTTAAAAAATCTAAATTCATATCTTCCATGTTATAGTCCTCTCAGGTAGCTTCCTTTAGCATGCTACGACAATGTAAGTCATAACCAATCTCTATCTAAGGTCACAACCTCTATCAAATGTTAGTTACTTTTGTTGGACGTTATCTCTTGTAGCCGCAAATTATAACTCGCGGACAAAAATAATATAATATTTTGTCATTTTATAGAAACTCTTATCAAAAACTATTTCTTTCTAACTACAGTATAACACCATAGAATCAACAAATCAATCCATATTTGCAAAAATATTTTTTTCTTACAAAATTTTTTTGATTTCCTTTGACTTTTGCTTATTTTGGTGGTAGTCTGTTATTAAGAGGATATACTTGTGATAGCTGTAGTTTACTATAGTAACCTTAGATAAGGGATCTAATACAGTCCACCTTACAACGACTATCCTTCAATGCTATAAGGTCAACCCTTCCGACGCAATTGTCGGAATTATCGACAATATATATATGTTGTCGCTGAACAGTACAATATTCTATTTACAACATTTAATTCTATATATCGCCAAACGTTAGTGGTAACGTTAAGGTATATACAAATAATTTTTAGGACATGTGTCCTTTCTTCAGTATTTAATGTCTTTCTATTAAAGACAAGCAAAATGTGTTATTCAAAATGTTTCATTACAATACATAACAATTGGTTATTCCACCAAAAGTAAGAATGATTAAATTAAAGTCATACTAAAATACTTTTTGTGGATTAACCATCAATTAGATTAAAGGAGCGATGTACATGATTTTAATAGGAAACGGTCGTATGATTACAAGGGATCCTAAACAACCTTTTATGGAGAATGGTTGCCTACTGGTAGATGGACAATGCATAAGTGATGTGGGTAGTACGGGTGACTTACGTTCTAAATATCCTGAAGCCTCTTTTGTAGATGCAAAAGGTGGTCTCATCATGCCAGGTCTTATTAACACACATCATCATATTTATAGCGCCTTGGCACGAGGTATAACCCTAATCAATCACAATCCTTCTAACTTCTTAGAGATCCTTGAAGGCATGTGGTGGAAGATTGACAAACACCTGACTCTAGAAGATGTTAAGCTAAGTGCCTATGTTACTTACCTTGAATGTATCAAAAATGGTGTGACGACAGTATTTGATCATCATGCAAGTTATGGTGCTACCCCTGGCAGTCTTTTTGAAATAGGTGATGTAGCAAAAAAACTTGGTATTAGAACCTCTCTATGTTATGAAGTTTCTGATCGTCATGGTTATGATGCTATGGCGGAAGCTGTTAAAGAAAATGTAGATTTTATTCAAGTAGCAAGAAAAGATGCTACCGATATGCAAAAAGGTATGATGGGGTTACATGCTTCATTCACTCTTTCTGATTCTAGCCTTGATCATATAGCTAGTGAATTACCAGCGAACACTGGCTATCACGTACATGTTGCAGAAGGTATTGGCGATCTCTATGACGCTCTTGGAAACTATAACAAAAGAGTTGTAGAACGTTTAATGGATCATAATATCCTTGGACCAAATACCCTTGCAATCCACTGCATCCATGTGAATCAAAGAGAAATAGATATACTAAAAGAATCAGACACCATGGTTGTCCATAACCCTGAATCCAATATGGGTAATGCTGTTGGCTTCACACCCGTATTAGAACTGATGAAACGTGGCATTACTTTAGGTCTAGGAACAGATGGTTATACCAGTGATATGTTAGAGTCCATGAAAGTAGCCAACATCCTTCCTAAACATCAACTTTGTAACCCATCTGTAGCTTGGGGTGAAGTACCTCAGATGCTATTTAGTAATAATGCGACAATTGCTAATCGTTTCTATAATAAACCCTTAGGCGTTCTTAAGGAAGGTGCTTATGCTGATGTGATTATAGCTGACTATAACCCATTTACACCTCTTGATGGTAACAATTGCAATGGACACATTCTCTTTGGTCTTAGTGGTCGTCATGTAACTACTACCATGATTAACGGAAAAATTGTCATGAAAGATCGTCAAGTTGTTGGTATAGATGAAGAGCAATTAATGGCACGTTCAAGAGAATTAGCTACGACATTATGGGGTAAGATGAATAAGTAAGCTATATTGGATATAATGCATTCACTATATGAGAATAAACCTAATTTAAGGAGGCAATGTTATGAATGACCGTATGATACCTATACCATTTGATGAATTATTGGGATGGATTTTACAAGAAAAAGAAGAACATCAGCAGATATTTGGGGTAAAAAAATTCTATCATCATACCCATGGTGAAGCACTACATATATTTGAGGAAAGTCTTGAAACACCTTTTGGTCCTGCCGCAGGTCCACACACACAACTCGCTCAAAATATTATCGCTGCTTATGTAGCTGGTTCACGTTTCTTTGAATTAAAAACTGTTCAGACCCTTGATGGCGAGGATCTTCCTGTCTCCAAGCCTTGCATTAAGGCAGAAGATGAAGGCTATAACGTTGAATGGTCCACAGAACTTACTGTTCCAGAAGCTTACAACGAATATGTCAAAGCTTGGTATGCCCTAAAACTTTTATCACAAGAGTATGGATTTGGTCGCCCTGACGGCTTTATCTTCAATATGTCTGTTGGTTACGACTTTGAAGGCATTTCATCTAAGAAAATCGATACTTTTATCGAAGGTCTAAAAAATGCATCTAATACTGAGATTTGGACAACTTGTGAAAAGTATATACTCGATAATCTAGATAAATTCAAACACATTGATGAAACTTATGTACGTTCCATCTCACCAGAAATTTGTTCATCCATCACTCTCTCCACCTTACATGGATGTCCTCCTGAAGAAATTGAACGTATTGCTTCTTATTTAATGAATAAAAAGAAATTAAATACCTATATAAAATGTAATCCGACTTTACTTGGTTATGACTATGCTCGAACTACATTAGACCAGATGGGCTATGATTACCTTGCATTTGATGAGCACCACTTCCAAAATGACTTACAATTTGAAGATGCCGTACCGATGATTAATCGCTTACAGATGCTTGCAGATGCTAATGATTTAAGTTTTGGTGTAAAACTGACGAATACATTCCCTGTGAAAATTGCTCGTAATGAGCTTCCTGGTGACGAAATGTATATGTCTGGTCGTTCACTCTACCCTTTATCCATATCCCTTGCAGATAAATTGGCAAAGGCTTTTGATGGGAAGTTGAATATCTCTTTCTCTGGAGGAGCTGATATCTTTAATATTAGCGATATCTACAACACAGGCATATGGCCTATAACCATAGCAACGACGTTATTAAAATCTGGTGGCTATGGCAGATGTCTTCAGATAGCAGAGACACTTAGTAATCATCTTAAAACTGATAACCCTGTGAGTCCTGATGCCCTTAGAAAATTAAGAGATTACGCTCTAACAGATCCACATCACATCAAACCGATTAAACCAATGCCAAGTCGTAAATTAAAAGAGACTGTACCACTCGTAGACTGTTTCATGGCACCATGTTCTAACGGATGTCCTATAGAGCAAGCTATCCCAGCCTACATGCACCACGTAGAAGAAGGACGTTATCTGGATGCACTCAAAATTATTGTGGATAAAAACCCTCTCCCATTCATTACGGGTACCGTATGTAACCATCGTTGTATGACCAAGTGTACACGTCATTTCTACGAGGAACCTGTTAAGATTCGTGGCGCTAAATTATTAGCCGCAGAACAAGCTATTGATGAATTACTTGGAACAATCACTGTACCAAAGAAAATGTCTGATGCTAAGATTGCTGTTATCGGTGGAGGACCTGCTGGATTAGCCGCTGGTTATTTCTTAGGTCGAGCCGGTATGGATGTAACTATCTTCGAAAAACAAGATTCCCTTGGTGGTATTGTGAAACATGTTGTACCGGAATTCAGAATATCTTCAGAAGCTGTTCAACACGATATTGATCTTGTAAAAGCTATGGGGGTTACAATCAAGCTTGGTAGTGAACAAAACTCTATTAAGGCTCTTAAAGAAGAAGGTTATAAATATGTGCTACTTGCTGTAGGTGCTTATAAGCCCGGTATGCTCTCATTAGAAGGTGACGCACCTCGTAACGTTCTTGAATTCTTAGCTGACTATAGAAAGAATGATGGAAAAATTGATCTTGGTGAACATGTAGCTGTTATCGGAGGCGGTAATACTGCTATGGATGCTGCTCGTGCCGCTAAACGGGTTCAAGGTGTAAAAGATGTCTATCTTATTTATAGAAGAACTAAAACATATATGCCTGCCGATGAAGAAGAATTATATCTAGCTCTAGAAGACGGCATAACATTTATGGAGCTTCTCTCCCCTACTGCTTGGCAAGATGGTAAACTTACTTGTCAGAAGATGGTATTGGGTGAACCTGATGCTTCAGGTAGAAGACGACCTGTAGCAACGGATGAAGTCATCACTGTTAATGCTGATACAGTAGTAGCTGCAGTTGGTGAGAAAGTAGATGGCAGTTGGTTTGCTGACCAAGGCATCACACTTACCGATAGAGGTTATGTGAATGCTGATTCTCATTCATGTGAAACAAACTTGGATAATATCTATGTAGCAGGTGACGCTCTTAGAGGACCTGCCACCATCGTTGAAGCTATTGCAGACGCTACCAGCTTTGCACTTTCTGTTCTATCGAAAGAAGATATCCGTGAAACAGGATTTGAATATCTATCTTATGAAGGCGATGCTACTAGAGCCTATGCCAAGAAAGGTATTCTAGAGATGCCTGTATCAAATAATGATGGAAACCGTTGCCTTGAATGTTCAACCATTTGTGAAGCTTGTGTGGATGTATGCCCTAATAGAGCCAATGTGACCGTTAAGGTAGCTGGCCACCACATGCCACAGATTATTCATATTGATAACATGTGTAATGAATGTGGTAACTGCGAAACATTCTGTCCATACAGCAGTGCACCATACCGAGATAAGTTTACTCTATTTGGTAGTGAAGACATGTTGCGCTCAAGCAGCAATGCTGGTTTCTTCGTTAAAGATATGGCTACGCTAGAGTGTCTATTACGTCTAGATGATAAGGTCGTAACCCTTAACCTGCATGAAACATATAAAGATATACCATTTGAGATCTTAGAGATGATGAAAGCAGTCTGTGAACAGTACGCTTATTATATTTATTGATTGGGGTGACATGCTATGTCAGATTTTATAGTAAATGGACAGAACGTCCATGTTGATAAGAAGCAAAAACTTATACTTTATCTACGAGATGTACTACATCTCACCTCTGTTAAAAACGGTTGTGCTGAAGGTGCTTGTGGCACATGTATGATTCTAGTTGATGGGAAGGCAACTAAATCATGCATTCTTAGCACTGATCGTCTAGAGGGAAAGAACATTATTACTGTAGAAGGACTTACTGATCGTGAAAAGAAAGTCTATGCCTATGCCTTTGCAGAAGCAGGAGCCGTTCAATGTGGCTTCTGCACACCTGGTATGGTTATCAGTGCTAAAGGATTAATCGACAAAGTAGCTGATCCAACCGAAGAACAGATTCGCCATGCGCTCCGTAACAACATATGTAGATGTACAGGTTATACTAAGATAGTTGCAGCTATTACCCTAGCCGCTAAGATATTCAGAGAAGATATGGGTATACCAGAAACCGCCTTCACTGGTCTTGTAGGTGAAAATATGCACCGTGTAGATGCAGTTGGTAAAACCCTTGGTGAAGCAGAATATGTGGATGATATGTATGTGGCCCATATGCTCTATGGTAGTAGTGTCCGTAGCGCTTATCCTAGAGCTATCGTTAAACACATTCATACAGAGAAAGCCAAGGCAATCGAAGGTGTAAAAGCTGTCATTACAGCAAAAGAACTACCTGGCGTAGCTAAAGTTGGTCATATTAAAAAAGATTGGGATGTTCTCATTGCTGAAGGTGACACAACACGCTACTTAGGCGATGCAATCGTACTTATTGCAGCCGAAACGAAAGAGATCTTAGCAGATGCAAAAAAAGCCATTGACATCGATTATGAGGTATTAGAACCTCTTACCTGCCCCGCTGATGCCATGAAAGAAGATGCTCCTTTGATTCACGAAAGTGGCAATATCTTATCCGTTGAGCATTTAGTACGTGGTCATGCAGATGAGAAAATCAAAACCTCTAAACATGTCGTTACGAATCGTTATAGTACACCTTTCACCGAACATGCTTTCTTAGAGCCTGAAACTGCTCTAGCCGTACCTAATGGAGAAGGTATGACTATTTATTGTGCAGACCAAGGCATCTATCAGACAAGAAAAGAATGTGCTGAAGCCCTTGGACTAGAAACTGATCAAATCCGTGTCGTAAGTAAGATGGTAGGCGGTGGTTTTGGCGGTAAGGAAGACATGTCTGTTCAACATCATGCAGCTATACTTGCTTATATGACAAAACAACCTGTGAAAGTCTCCTTAAGCCGTAAAGAGAGCCTAATCGTTCACCCTAAGCGTCATGCTATGGAAATGGAATTTACAACAGCTTGTGACGCTGAAGGTAATTTAACAGCTATGAAGGCTACCATAATATCCGATACAGGTGCTTATGCCTCTCTGGGTGGTCCAGTTCTTCAACGTGCATGTACCCATGCTGCTGGACCCTATAATTATCAAGATATTGATATCCTTGGTAAAGCTGTTTATACCAACAACCCACCAGGTGGAGCATTCCGTGGGTTTGGTGTTACTCAGAGTTGCTTTGCTATTGAATGTAACTTAAATCAATTAGCCGAACAAGTAGGTCTATCTCCATGGGAATTCCGATATAAAAATGCTATACGCCCTGGACAAATCCTACCAAATGGCCAGATAGCCGATGAATACACAGCCTTTGCTGAAACCCTAGAAGCTGTAAAAGATGTTTATGACAAGAACCCAAAAGCTGGTATTGCTTGTGCCATGAAAAATAGTGGTCTCGGCGTTGGTATCCCTGATACAGGACGTTGTCGCCTCATCATAAAAGATGGTAAGATTAATACACATACCAGTGCGGCGTGTATTGGACAGGGTCTTGCTACTGTCATGACTCAGATGATCTGTCAAGTATTAGGTGTAGCTCCACATGACATTATTCATTGTGATCCTGATACAACAGTAGCTCCTAACTCAGGTAATACAACCGCTTCAAGACAAACGGTCTTTACTGGAGAAGCAACAAAAATTGCTGCTCATAAATTAAAAGAAGCCTTAGTAGATAAGACTTTAGTCGATTTAGAAGGTGAAGAATACTATGGTGAATACACCTGTATCACAGACCCTATGGGATCTGATAAACCGAATCCTTATAGTCACGTGGCTTATGGTTATGCTACTCACTTGGTTGAGCTCGATGCTGAAGGTAAATTATCGAAGGTATATGCTGCTCATGATGTAGGCACAGCCATTAATCCTAAATCTATAGAAGGTCAAATTCAAGGTGGCGTTGTCATGAGTCTTGGTTATGCACTTACAGAGGATTACCCACTTATCGATAGTGTCCCTCAAGCAAAATTTGGTACAATAGGCCTTCTAAAAGCCAATCAAGTGCCAGAAATAGAGCCCATTATCATAGGGAAAACTCACAATGGTCTAGCTCATGGTGCAAAAGGCATTGGAGAAATCTGTTCCATCCCTACAGCACCTGCTGTAGCACTGGCTTATTATCAGTATGACGGGCAATTTAGACGGGATTTACCACTATGTAATACACCTTATTCCAAAAAGAAATAAACGCATATGTAATCTATAGAATTTAAATGTGGTTTTGAAAAGGGATACGAGGACAATCATGTTGTCCCCGTATCCCTTTTCTTCTTAAAAAATTATCTGTCACTAACTCTTTTTTATTTAGGAAGTTCACTTTGCAAATATTTCACACGCTCTATCTTCCAGTAATAATATTTCTCATCCTCTAGAATCTTGGTCATTCCTACTTTTGCTAACACTTTCTGGGATGGTATATTCGCCTTTAATGTAGAAGCAATGACACCATTAACCTCCACATCATCTTGAGTACATGCCCATGCTATAATAGCTCCTAATGCTTCTGTCATATAACCCTTGCCTTGATAATCAGGATTCGTACCATAACCAACCTCAACTAGGTTATTTTCCCTAGATAGACCCTTGAATCCCAGTTCCCCAATGATACGGTTATTTTCTTTTAATACCATCTGCCAATATGTATAGAATTGATATTGATTTGGATTTTGTTCAATCTTGGCAATCTTGACATTATATATCTTAACCATTATATCATCTAATTGCTTAATATTACCATCTAGCTGTAACGATTTTGCCATTGCCCTTCGGTCTTCTATGGCTTGACTAAGATGATCTAGCGTTAAAGGGATTAGCATCAAACGCTCAGTATTTAATTGCATACATTTTCTCCTTATCAATAATTATACTTATTTCAAAATATCTAATGCTAAACATATTAATCGTATCATTAAATATCTCTATTAGCAGCTATAAAATACCCCTTTTTGTACCAGTCTAAATATACCGCTATTGATTTCAATCTCAGTAGTTATGCTAGGTATATATAGTGTTTTTTAGGATCATTTTCTATGCATTTAATAAGTCTCCTCAGAGTGAAAGCTTCCTTCGCCTTTAAGATAGCAGTCGAAGAAGTCCAGTATGATACTGTTCATCGTTTCGATAACGTAGTATTTGTCTGCTTCTTGCCCACCACCCATTTTTTTTATCGAGCCGCTTATCATATTTACAAGAAATGGCGAGAATAGTGGCAGATCGGTTAGGCTCATATGATTCGTGCCCGAGATATAGATCTCGTACGCCTTAGGAGCTGTGGCTAATATCAGGTTTTTGGGAATGACAAAGTCTGGGTCAGTTATATTAGCATATAGCTGCTTCATATCGTCGGTGCAAATATTAAGTAGCGGGACAGGATAAATCTCATCATTAATCACGTATTTGCCGTCAACAAAGCCCATACACTCGCCGAGTAGGTCGCCGTCCAGATTGATAACCCCATCGATGTCGTCGCGCTCCCTGCCGAGCTGTACGCCTGCCGCACCCCCCAGCGAGTGACCTAACAAACCGATTTTGTCTGTATCAATAAACTGATAGACCTCGTCGGAGTCGTCGTCTTCAGCATTCTTATTAATCGTTTCCAGTACAAAATTCATGTCTTCGGTGCGTACTTTCATCCACTTCTGTTCGAGCTTGTACACTGTCTCATTATCGTAAACGTGGTTGTTGACATCAATGACCTCTTGCCTGAATGACCTATCGCCCATTATAAAGTTGCCATCAGTGTCTATGGTGTACATAGAGTGATAGGGATGGCTGATGGAACACACGATGTATCCGTTACTTGCCAACTCACTATAGGTGGAGGTATTGCTAGCGCTTATTCCGAACGCACCATGGGAGAATACTACCAGAGGATATCTACCATCCGCATCCGAAGGATACCAGAACTCAAAGGTAACCTTCCTATTCTCGCCTGTATTGTTGAATGTCTCAATACGATTGTTATCTGTATAAGTATAAACGACTGTTTTCACCTCATATTCACCGGTCATCTCAGGAAGCTCATACTGTGGGAATATCAACGCAGGTGACACAGCTATAACCACAATCAACCACATGGCAATTGCCTTAAACACAATATGTACCGCCTTATATTCTTTCTTATCCCCCTTCTTACGTATCAGTGAAATGCCACCAATTATTGTCCAAATAAGCAGTATTGCGGCAAGCAGTATCCACCTAAAACTCCACTCGATGATTGATACCAGCGTAAATATACCAAATGTGACGAATGCAATGATGCGGACCCAACTTCTTATTCTCTTTTGATTGGATTTTGTTGCAATGCAGTATACACCAAACGTGACCTCTATGATCGCTACAATGATGAGTACGATTATCCCCATATTTTTGTCTCCCCTCAATATTTTACATTTCTTGTCTCTTTCAACCTGAACCTTGCAAAGAATGCTTTGTATTCCTTACTTCATTTCCAGATTTTATCATACAGTACACCTGACTAAATGTATATGGCATAGACAGTATTCTGTATGTAAACACAGGTAAGATGTAAAAAAGGAGCGGTATGCTGCAATTATTTCTTATTCTTCATCCCGTTCACCTTGGGATTCCTCTTTCATAGCCTTCAGTTTTTCATTGATTCTATGGGCAGCTTTTCTATCATCCATCCCTGATAAAAAGCGGACCAGCACATAGATTACGGCAATCTGAAATGCAAATAAAATTGTATTTAGGATACCATTTACCCAACCCATTACATTTGTCAAAATCAATAAAACAGTTTCTAATACCACAAAATGAATAATTATCCTAAGTCGCATTTCCTTTTCCGATATTTCCTTCGGCGAATAAAAGATTAAGCTTGGTAAATCACCTACCAATGCACATATCATATAAATAAAAATATCTTTCAATTCAAAATACGCATCTGGTAAAAAAATCTGACGTAATACAGTAATAGATATTACGATAATTGCAAATATAATAAAATAATCTCTAATTAACCTTTTAATATAATCTGCTAATTTCATTTCCCATTTCCCCCTATAAACCCAACATATTCTTTAATACAGGTACATAATGTCTTGAGACAGCTACGCTTTCTCCATTATCCAGCTTTGCCTCAAACCTGCCACTTATGGAAGGTCTTACAAATGATATTTTTGTTAGGTTTATAATGATTGATTTGGATGCGCGAAAAAATTTCTTTCCCTCGCACATTTCTTCCAGCTCATAAAGTTTCTGCTTCGACTCAAGTACCTTGTCTTTACAGTAGATAAACACCTTATTGTCCACTGATTCAAAATAATACACGTCTGGAATTCTGAGCCTGTGGATATTGTCCTCGTCATAGCCAAGCAGCACAGCTCTTTCCGTTTTTAATTTATTTAGCAATTTCAGAATATCATCATTCACCTCATGACACCTGATGATGACTTCTTCGTCCTGTTCCCTACTGATTTCTTCAACTGATACTTTCATATTTCCACCACTCTTAAATCTGAATTAGATTATATGTAAATAATCATTGAGAGAAGAATCTTATTAACTAAGATTCTTCTCTAGATACATAATCGCTTCTAGTACACCACCTGCAACAGCTCTCGCTTTATCGGATATACTAAAGCAATGATCTATTATCCCCCGAGGGTCTACATCACCAATTTTGAATCCTTCTGTAACATCTATACCTTCTTGTATAAGACCTCGTATAACGCCATTTAGAGGCGCTAGGATAGGTGCATCATCTACGTATCCAATGCACTGATATTGTTCAACCATATCGCCTATATGCGTCTCTGTACGAACGATTCCAGCTTTGGGTGCACGTATCACTCGCTCCCAACTGAAACCATCTATATTTCCAGGAATACCTGTATTCGCCATGGCTGAACCTTCTTGTATAACGCGACCTAGATGATGTCCACGATTAGTTTCTACAACAGCATGGACATCCTTACCTGCCTCAAATCCAGGTCCTAGGCCGATAACAATAGGTGCCATGTCCATATGTGTACCTAGATTCTTCTTAGCCAAGATAGCATCTACAACTGCTAGAGGCTGTAATTCCTTAATACACTTCCCATGTGGGTCAACGAGAACAGGTATATGACCTCTATCTAAGATCTCTTGACACTGAGACATATCTTCTGCTTTTAATGCCTTAACATCTTCAATGATGGCTTCACCATCAATGATAGCGTTGGCATAAGCCACTGTACGACGAATAACCGTTGGTTGCTTTGTCTCTAATACGACCACTCTATAGCCACAACGAACAAGGCGATGTATCGTCCCACTAGCTATATCGCCACCACCTCTAATAATAATTAATTTATCTTTCATGATCTTTCAACTCCTTTAAGATCTTATAATCCTCCTGAGTATCGATATCCATACCCATGTATATATCTTCTATATCTACATAATATACTTCTTCTGGATAGTTCTTAATAAAATCACGTCCACCCTTGTCACCAGTTATCTGCAACAATCCTTCTCGCCATTTAATACTGAAGATTGTAGGATTACCTCGCTTACCCTGATATCTGGGCACAATAATACTACCTAACCCCTTCCTATAAGCCCCTGTTAATCGCTCTAATAACTGGACTGTGATTAGTGGTTGGTCACCATTGATAAACATATAAGCATCTGTCTTAGGTGCATGTAATAGACCACATCTTATAGATGTACTCATACCTTGTAATGCATCCTTATTATATACATAGGTTAGCTGGTTACTATAAGGTTTGTTCTCAAGAATATCCTTGTTGTGGTAAACGACTATTGGATGTTCTAGCCCTGCTTTAATGACAGTATCCAATACATGATGAAGAACCGGCTTACCTAGAAACTCTTTATTTAATTTATTTTCACCAAATCGTCTTGAAGAACCTGCTGCTAGTACAATTGCTTGAATCATCTATTTCACCACACTTATAATAGGGTTAACTTCCCTTACCTGTCCAATTAAAATCTTAGATAAATTACCATTATCCATGATTAATTTACGGCAAAACTCTTGTAGGTTTTCTTGGTCTTCATGTATATCCACTTTATTGAACAATACTACTTTTTCACTATCTCTTGGACATCCTTTGAATAAGCCTTTACTAGCTTTTATGAGTTTGCCATAAGTATTATAGGTTATTTCTGAATCTATATCTTGTTTTACTACTTCTGCCATCATATATGGTCGATGTACCTTATCTTCTGTAATTGTTCTTTTATAGCTATCTAAACCGATACATCCTATAACCATTTGTGATTTGCTTGGAATGACTGGTTCATATATGGACGGAGCTTTAATAGGCTTACACCTAGCGCCGTCAGCTTCTACTAGCATCACATCATAGCAGCCTGACTCTTCTATGCTATCTACCCATTCAGACTCTATCCCCTTCATCTTGCCACCATCCATCTCATATTGACCCATGATGGTTATCGTACCGCCTTCACATATGGTAGATTCCTTTAGAAGTTCATCCAATGACTTTGTTACACATATATGATCATATTGGTTTTTTGTAGGATAGAATATTGCTGTTGTGGTTGTTACTAAAACACGTTTACCTAATGCCTTTAGTTCACTTGCTAGTGTATACATGGTCGTGGTTTTGCCTCCACCACCAACAAATGAAATCATATATCTTTTCCCCGTGTTTAACCCTAAGGCTTCTATTAACTTCATCCCATCACCTAATTTTTTACTTATCGTTATCATAATCTCTTACAATTTCCCATATCGCAAGCACTCTTTAGCAGAGATTAAGAATCTTTCTAATATACTGCTTATGCAATAATATCATATCCTTTAACATGAAGCCCATAAGTCTGTACCACTGGGGCAATAGTATCTTCTCTTACTGTCACATAGAGTTCCGTTGCATCTTCCACCAATTTCTTAAACGTTCGATGAAATCCTTTCCTTTGTACTTCGAGTAGACCCACTTCATCTAGGAATATTGGTGATACCTTCTGTTCTAAAAGTTCTAACATCGTCTCATGGACAAGATCTAATGTGTTCTTGGAGAAGCTGTAGGGACCGATCTTGCATCCTTCTACCCAATCCTCCGTTATATAGTCTTCTCTTAAGACCAATAAATGTTTCTCGCCAGTTGATAAACGCATCACATCATAGCTATGCACACGGTCATTTAACATGTGTTTGATGGATACATAGCCATCACCTTTTCCTGTTGCATGATAAATATCTGTCATTTTTGTTGTTTTCCCTGAATTAATACGTCCTGTCATAATGTGTACCATTTGTGTTCCTCCAACATACTTGGAATATCTTACCATGAGACATATCTCTCATCATCCCATACAAGAAAAGAGACTTCATCAGGTGATAAGACTATTCCACTTTATTCTTATCTATAATAGCATCTCTTCTCATATGACAGTGACCTGTTCTATCATAACTCACAGCTAATATTTCTGAGCTAATGGATATGGCTATTTCTGCAGGTGAATCGCCACCAGTATCCAGTCCAATTGGTGAATAGAAGTAAGATAAATCAATATCTTCTCCAAAACGTTCAAATGTCTTTCCCATAAATGAACGTAACTTTACTTCGGAACATAACATACCCATGTATTTTGGTTTAAGATTCAACTCAAGAACCTTATTTACCACATTATAGTCGTTTTTGTGAGAAGGCGTACATACAATGATGTAACTCTGTTCTCTAAGGCCTTCTTTATCCACAAACTCCGCATAAGATGATAGGACCGTACGATCTGCTTCTTCAACCAATTCAAGAATTCCTTCACGAGCATCAATAACTGTCACATAGAAATTCATTGTTTTTAATACCTTCGTCAGTGCTTGACCCACATGTCCCGCACCAAATATATAGATATGACCCCGAACACCAATATATTCATAAAATAGTGTTACGGCACCACCACAAGCCATGGGTAATGACTGAGCATTTTCCACAATTTTTCCTTCATTTAACACGTACTTCTCTGTCATACTCACACGTTTCTTAATTAATTCTTTACATTTATTCGTAGCAAAAAGCTCAATAGCTCCTCCACCTACTGTACCAAAAGTCGTACCACTTTCACCAACTAACATCTTCTTGCCAACTGCAACAGGTGTATTCCCTGTCATCTCTACTACCGTAACCATCATAGCTGGTTCTCCAGCATCTTTCATCTTAATGAGTTCCTCATATAAACCTATCATATCATCTCTCCTATACCCAGACATAGTGCTTAAGCAGCTACTATCTTCTGTCATATTAAAAGTCCCATAATACTTATAAATGTCCTTCTTAAGCAGTAATTATATTATATCCCTTGTCAAAACCCTTTGTCAATCAATCAAGAATATTTGATTGGTCGTTTCTACTCTTTTTGTTCTGTAATTTTTTCTTTATAATATATCAGATTTAACTCTTTGCTCATTTCTATTTTATCTCTATTATAAATGTATACAAAGATTGTAATAGGTTCAAAACGAACTCTTTTATTTGATATAATAATAGCTGTATTTTTGTCTATAGCAAATCCATGGTTAATTGCATATTCCTTAACATAACGATAAGGCTTACTATATATTCTACCATCACGAGGTGATAATATTATACATGTAATAATTAATACAGCACTTATCATAAATTTATAGATTCTATATTTGCTTTTTTTATACCCACTCCCTATCATAAAACCGATAAGTCCACTTACGACAACTTGTGGCATATCCGTCAATATATGAAACGATATAATCCAAATGAAACCGTAAAATATCATAACTATGGTAGGAAATAAAATCAGGTCATATAATTTTTGCTGTACCTGTGAACTCACATATAAGTATAATATGACTGCTGAAATTGTCCCAAGACCTAAACATATTGCAAAATCTATCCATGTATCGGTTATTCTGTAGAATAGACATCCTAAGAAAATTAATAAAAGTAAACACTCTGTTACATTAAATATTCTATCTATTATGCTACCATCAAAATGCTCATCTCTTTTATGATAGATGGCTTGTACTTTACCTACTACGATCATTAATATAAATAAAACGCCCATGATACTTAATAATACTATTTCCATATTTCTTCCTCTTTTTCTTCTTCATAATACATTGCATTTATGCGCAAAAATGGCAATGTCTCACTCAACATTGCCAACTCACTACATATACTTCTTATTACCCCACATATTACATTTCTTCAAATCCAAATAGTCATTATAAGCTTGTTCTATAATTTGCTTCTCATTCCCAAATTTCAGAAGATGGTAAGCTTCATGATATTTGTAAAACCCTGAATCCGTAAAATATTCTTCTCGTTGTGGTCGACTATAGTAGTTATAGGCTTTCATTAAATACCAGTGTACGTTCTTAACTACTGTATCACCCGCAACCATAAAGGAATATTGACTTTTCCCAACATATTTAATAATATTTGCCTTTACTCCAGCTTCTTCACGTACTTCCCTAATTGCCGTATCATTATATTCTTCTTGATCTTCGACAGTACCTTTGGGCAATACCCAACCTTCGTATCTATTTTTATAGTTTTTATAAAGTAACAATATCTTGCCCTTATGGATGACCACCCCACCACAACTTACTGCTTCAATCATAAAAATGCCTCCTATATATATTGAACCATAATAAGTCATTTCATGTTGCAGATTCAATATACTGACTTGATTTATAAGTTGAATAACAGGCCATATCTAAATGTCCAAAATCGTATTATACTCAACTTACAGTGCTATGGGTGTTGTCCTTCTATAATTCTCAACATTTTTCATACTAAATGTCTCGTCTTAAAAAGTATACAATTTTTTCTAACTTTTTTCAACCGTAATACACAAGAAACTTTCTATTAACGCTGACTATTTCGTTTGAAATGTCATATTTTGCATCATGACTTTGCTTGCAAGGGCAAAGTCACACCTTACTCTTCCTGATCCCTTTTTATATATTCTTCAAAAAGTGCTTTTGCAATAGGTGCAGCATATTTGGTACTGGTTCCTGAACTCTCAACAATGATGGAAACAGCCAAGCTAGGGTTATCTGCTGGTGCAAAACCTACGTACCAAGCATGTGAAACACCTGTAGTATTTTCTGCCGAACCAGTTTTGCCAGCCACATCTATGCCTTCTACCGCAGATGTCTTACCTGTTCCTTCACTAACTACCTTTTTCATGAATGTAGTTAGTGTTTTAGCTTCTTCTACCTCCAATAACTTTTTATAGAACTCTGGTAAATTCTTATTGATTGTCTTGCCTTTTTCGTTTTCGATTCGATCCACTAAGTAAGGTTTCATTAATATACCACCATTAGCCACAGCTGCTGTAATGAGAACATTGTGAAAAGGTGTTATGAGAGTCTCACCTTGCCCAATAGCTGTCTCAGCAATTTGTTCTACACTTGAATCCCCATTTAACACAAAACTACTATTTTTATATGGTAATGGATAAGGTAATAATTCATTAAACAATAAGGAGTCTACAACATTTCTATACTTTGATATATCCATCTGGATCGCAATTTCTGAAAAGAACGTATTACAAGAGTTTTTAACTGCATCTTCTAAGTTCTCTTCACCATGAACTTTATTAAAATGGCAATGAATGGTATTCTCTCCGAAGACGCCTTTCCCTTGACAATCATAAATATAATCTTTCCATAATGGATTTTCACGCATAAAAGCAAGGGATGTTACTATTTTAAAGGTTGATCCAGGTGGATACCAGCCTTGTGTCGCACGGTTTACAAGTGGTCCATTCTTCTTATCTTCTATTAATGTATCCCAATTGTCTTCAATATCATTAGGGTTAAAATCAGGTTTTGATACCATACACACGATTTTACCCGTAGATGGCTCTATGGCTACTATAGCACCATTTCTATTTCCTAATAATTCATAAGCAAGTTTTTGCATGTCTGCATCTAAGGTGGTAACTACATTATTACCGACACTTTTTTGATTCGACACAGCTTGAATGGTCTTATCTAAAATACTTACATTTGATTTTAATAAATCATAATTAACAAGGGCTTCAATACCCGTCTTCCCACGATGTGAATACCCTATAATGTGGGCAAACATATTTTCATAAGGATAGACACGATACTCTGAATCACCATCTACAACTGTTTCAGCTAACACATTACCTTTTTGATCTGTGATTTTACCTCGAATAATATTCTCTTCGATTTCTTCTAATCTAGGATTATATGAATTAATAACGATATTGGCACTATCAAACACAATAAATACGATAATATGCACCGCCAATAGAGCAAATAATCCTATGAATATATAAGACACGTTATTAATGGTTTTTTATTTTGATTCTGCTCTTTTTGCTTTTTTCTTTCCATTGCTTTCACCTTCTTGATTGTGCATGTGGATACCTTCCAAAATACCTAACATGATGATGGACATTACCAGTGATGTTCCTCCTGAACTCATAAATGGTAATGTAACACCAGTAATAGGAATAAACTTCGTAACACCGCCAATAATTAAGAAAGTCTGAAAAGCAAATATACAGCTAATACCACTAGCTACTAATAGATAAAAGCCTTCTTTTGCTTCTTTGGCAATACGAATGCCTTCGATAAAAAACAAAGCCATCATCACAATTAGTAAGATAGAAAATATGTTTCCAAACTCTTCACATATGGCTGCAAATATAAAATCTGTTGGTACAGCAGGTATTACCTTAGGCATACCTTTTGTCAAACCATATCCAAACCAGCCCCCTGCGCCAATTGCAAATAACGATTGAGCAATCTGATACCCTCTTTTGTCCACATCAGCCCATGGATTCAACCAAGCTTCCACACGATATTGCACATGGGCATAGAATTTATAAGCTACAAAAGCACCTATACTACCAGCTGCTAACCCACCAAAGAAATACAAACTTTTATTTGTAGAGATATAGATAAGCGTTACATAGATAACAAAAAAGATTAAAGCTGTTCCAAGATCTTTTTGGTAGACTAATAATATAATTAACACCAAAGAACATATACCTGTAAAAATCACACCATAAAGCTGATCAGCATGGGTCATAATTGCTGCTAAGAAGAATATAAAAAGTATCTTAATAATCTCCGAAGGCTGAAAACTAAGCCCACTTATTAGAATCCAGTTAGTCGCACCATATTTCTCTGTACCAATAAAAGTCACTAATACCAATAATGTTATGGATGCACCGATATATAACAAGCCCATACCCATTTTGTCTAAGAAAGAAAACCGATTAATAAATATGGGTACTAAAATAGCAAAAACATAGCCAATGACAGCCATAATAAACTGTCGATACCCAATATTGTAATCGATTCTTGTAAGTAGGATAAAAGATATACTCATCAGATACAGCGAAATATTCCACATTAGATAATGCTGGCGATAATACAATTTCTTTAATAAAAACCAGACAATCATAAAAAATAATATTTCTTGCACATACAGAATCAACAAATCTAATTTATTATCCGCAGATGCTCCTACTAAAATCATAAAACCTAAGAAATGCGTAGTCAAAATCGTTATTTTTTGATTTTTATAGAAGTAACCTTTATAAAACGCGCGATGATTTGCTGATTGCTTCTTATTCATTTTCTTACTCTGCTCTTTTTTATCCTCTTGATGCCTATCTTTACTTTCATTATAACTTTCCAGCTGATATAACCTTACACATAAATAGGTAAAGTATAACCCCAGTATTATGAAAATAAATCTCGACATATTAATGATCAGATCTAACATATACTCCCACCTTATTCGATACCTCTCATAAAATGTCCACGGTTGAACTCTGTGATACCTATTTGATGCAAAATATTTTCCGTCAACATCTGTATTCCATTTAGAATGTTAAAGGTTAACCCCAGTAATGTGGTTACATTTTCTTGGGTTTCTGTGGTAAATTCTAACCTTAGATGTTTAATCTTCTGGCGATGTATTTTATCCATTTGATCAAGTAAAATCAATGGGCTAGAATTATATAAGACATTCATACAACTGCTACATTTTCGATCGACGTAAAAAGTCTTTCCATAGCGATCTTTTATTTCATATTTTTTATTATTATAACATAACTTGCCATTTCTGGTAGCATTATTTACCACACATTGTTTAGTGACCATAAGTGGTAAATAGCCATATATGAGTAATTCTGCTGAATGGGAAGGTAGTTCACTAATCTCACGATAATGTAATTCTGGTGATAATGTCACACGTGATGCCCCTAAGTCTTCCCAAGTGTTCATGGTATAGTGATTAAAAATATTCATGTTATAATCTATAATCTTAGCTTGCTTATTATTTTCTAATAATTGATATTCCCCATAGGTTCTAATGAGATAGCCGTCGGCATTCAAATCTATTATACCTAATATGAACTCTTTTTGCCTCTTCTCTTCCTTCTGGTCATAGATTCTTGGCAATGCCATATATACTTTTATATTTGCTCCTTGGCACTCCTTTACAATCTTTTTTAAGTTAAATAAATCAAAATATTCACTTTCTAGATAAATGCCTGAAACAGGATATTTTCTTACAGCTTCATACTGCTTTAAGTCTCTAACAAGGGTGTACACTTGAAGGGGCTTACTATGAGCATCTTCTATTGCAAACTTGTCCTGATTAATAAGTCTAGAATCTCGCTTATAGCGCGTTGTAATCTCTTGGCATAGTGCATCAAGTGCATCTCTTCTCACCTGATTAATGTTGCTGATAGGCACAAAACTATCTTGATCCATATGGATATGGGTTATGTCTAATTCAAATGGATATTCTCCCGTTCTCCCCAGTTGTTTTGCTAACCTTTCTTCTGTCAGGGACTGTTTTAACGCTTGTTGAACTCTAGCACCTTCTTGACTTATATAAATATCATCGTAAGATAACATTAACTTCAGCGGCTTGTCTTTTACCATTTCCACTTCACAATGTACTTTCTGTTTCCTAGGTACACGTATGATGCTTTCTCTAATAGTCTCATAAGTTTGCTGATTCCTTGTACGATATACTTGCTGACCGCGGCTAATGCCTTTGGTACTTGTCTTGACAGTCACAAAACCATTACTTGAGCAATTCTTGAGATTAATACGCGGGAGCGGTTCTTGACCTGTCCATATTTCAACTGTATCACCTTTAAAAACAGGCTCATCTACTTGAATCTTAATCTTTCTATCTTTAACAGATACTTGCTCAACTTTCCCAATATAAGCACCTTGATGATTCGGCTTCTTCATAGACATGATTTGATGTTTATTTTCTACATAATACCCTTTGGAAAAGCCGCCTCTGTTAAACAATTCAAGTAGCATTTTACGATCTTGGTCGTCTACTTTATACTCTTTCTTATTGGTCAAGTACAAGTCAACGTATTTTCTATACATGGATGTAACAGCAGCTACATACTCTGGACTCTTCATTCGCCCCTCTATCTTATAAGAATGAATACCTGCCTCTACCAGCTCGGGAATCAAATCAAGGGTTGCAATATCCTTAGGACTTAATAAATAATTTCCTTGATTGTGGGAAATTTTCTTACCCTCTTCCAAGAGACTGTAAGGCAAACGGCATGTTCCAGCGCATCGTCCTCTATTACCACTTCGCCCACCTAGGATACTACTCATTAGACACCCACCTGAATAAGCATAGCATAAGGCACCATGTACAAAACATTCAATTTCCATATCTGTCTTACCTAGTATATACCTAATCTCGTCCAAGGTGGCTTCCCTATTTAGTACGACACGACTAAAACCTTGTTCCTTAAGAAACGAAACACCTCTTAAATGATGTATCGTCATCTGGGTACTAGCATGACATTCTAAGTCCTTAAAATGCTTTCTAATATGCATAGCTGTACCAAAATCTTGCAAGATAAGAGCATCTATACCACCTTGGTACATCTCATTTACATAGACCATGAGTGATTGTATCTCTTTCTCCTTAAATAGAGTATTAACCGTTAAATATATTTTTACACCTCTTAGGTGACAATAATCAATCGCTTCAAGTAATACATTCGTGTCAAAATTGGATGCATATGCCCTAGCACTAAACTGCTTTCCGCCAACGTATACAGCATCACAACCCGCATTAATGGCTGCAACCATACTATCAAAAGAACCTGCTGGAGCTAATATCTCTGGTTTTCTATTCATCATGTTACACCTTTCTATCAAAACTACATATTGCTCAGTTTTTGCTTATATCATATTATTACTAGCTTCTACTCTTTCTATAATTATTTATCCATTATAAATAATGAATAAAACACCACCGAAAGAGCTGATTGGTTAATGCAAACGTCAATGTCAAAGGAAATTAACATAGGTTAAGCGTCAAGCGAACCATAGACGGTTAGCGCATGCACTCTAAACACGGATGTTTAGGTCCATGAAAAGCTTAACTTATGTAAATTTCCAAAAACCTCTAGCCATCCCAATGCATTAACCAATCAGCTCTTGACCTAGACTCCACACACAATATAAAAAAGCAAAAGTAGTAATATCTATTATATTACTACTCCTTCTCTAAATCAAACGTTTCAATATATTCATCTAATTCTGCCTTATATGTATCCGCTAAACCTTGCAATTCTTCTATCCTAGAAACTAGTTTATTCTTCTCTTTCTCTAGATAGTGGATGTTTTCTTGTAATTCAATGATTTCACGTTCTTTTTCTTGGAGATGTTCTTCCTTTAACACAAAATCTTGGTCCATCTTGACTGTTCCTTCTTTTGCCTTAAAATAATCATCAGCAATATTAATAGCTAATAAGATGTTCATCATCCTAGAATTTAATAATTGCCCATTCTCTGATGATTTTAACTCATCTAGTTTATTATTAATGTAGAGGGCTACGCGTTGAATATACTCTTCACTTTCAACACCACTTAATGTGTAAACACTACCCCCGATAATAACTTTTGTGTTATTTTTAACTATCATGACTTACAATCCCCCCTTCATCCTTATTTTACAACTTCATGTAGGAAATGTTAATGCAGTTAAGACATGACAATAATCGCAATTTCTACCAGTGTTTATAATTAATCTCATTATAACACAAAGAAACAATAATTGACAATTAAGAATTACTGTTTCTTCTAAGGTTACATTGCGAAGGGAGTATCTCAAACTATTCACATTACTTAAACCACATCGCTAAGTACATTAAAAACAAGATAAGGCACACTGACCAACTCATCCTTGTTATGCCAAGTGATGATAATACCATCCACATCATTAATATCTCCAACAGATTCAATTTCTGTATAAGACACTTGATGGAGACGTTTTGCTTCGATTAAACTCATCTTTACAAGCTTATACACTTCATCATGTTCCCCATATAAATAGAACCTATGATAACCCTTCTCTATCTGCTCTTCAATAATATGTTTTGTCATTGAACGTACTTTGCTAATCATCTGGAAGCTCACTACTACTTCTTCATAGGTCTTTTGCTCTTTTGCCTCTTTACCTAAGGGTGTTAATACATATCGTAATGCCCTTGCATTTACGGTTTGAATCTGAATATATCCTTTGTTAACCATGCTCTGTAATAACGCGTTAATGGAACCTAATGATAACCCGGATGTCTTTGCTAGCTGTCGCTGTGTCACGCGCTCATTCTGACTTATATGACTCAACATTTGTAACTCTTTATCCATGGTGTTCCCCCTTACCCATTTCTCTTATACGGAACAATGATCTGTAAATGACTGTTTATCTATATATGAAAAGTGAAGCTTGTCCCTCGTAAGAAAATGAAATCAATATAGTCGTGTTTTTCTAACAGTCTCATGAAAAAACTGAACCTCTTAGAAATCAACTTATCTTTAGTTTAATACAATTGGAAATAATTGTCAATTGTTTCCATCTTATTCTATGGAAATACCAAAATGTTTATAACATAAATCTGTCACAACACGACCCCGTGGTGTACGATTAATATACCCTAACTGCATGAGATAAGGCTCATAAACATCTTCAACTGTACCAGAATCCTCACCTATAGTAGCAGCCAAAGTATCCAATCCAACAGGACCCCCGCTAAATTTCTCAATCATAGCCATGAGCATCTTACGGTCGCTCTTATCAAGACCTCGTTTATCTACATCCAAAAGGTTGAGTGCATAATCCGCGACCTCAATGGTAATATCACCATTATATTTAACTTGGGCGAAATCACGTACACGCTTAAGAAGACGATTAGCAAGACGAGGCGTTCCCCTAGACCTTCTAGCTATCTCAATAGCACCTTCATCCTCTATACCAATATTTAATACCTCAGCAGATCGCTTGACGATATGTGTTAACTCTTCCAAAGTATAGAATTCTAATTTATTAATCACACCAAAACGATCTCTAAGGGGTGATGTTAATAGTCCTATACGTGTTGTAGCACCTACTAAAGTAAATTTTGGCAAATCAAGACGTATAGATCGAGCTGCTGGACCTTTTCCAATGACAATATCAATAACAAAATCTTCCATGGCAGGATACATAACTTCTTCCACTTGTCTATTAAGGCGATGAATCTCATCAATAAACAGAATATCCCCCTCCTGGAGGTTATTCAATATAGCTGCCATATCCCCAGGTCTCTCAATAGCTGGACCTGATGTAATCTTCATATTCACACTCATCTCATTGGCAATGATATTAGAGAGAGTCGTCTTACCAAGACCTGGAGGACCATATAATAAGACATGATCAAGGGGTTCTTCTCTTATCTTCGCAGCCTCTATAAAAACTTTCATATTCTCCTTCGCCTTGGATTGTCCGATATAATCCTTCAGCATCTTGGGGCGTAGATTCCGCTCTATTTTTAGATCTTCATCCATTATTTCTGTCGCAATCATTCTTTTATCCATCGTATAACTCCTTTATAACTGATCTTTCCCATAGATCTCTAGCCTAGAAGCTAACCAATCGCTTCAACGCACCTTTTATAATATCTTCTACAGATGTTGTCTCAGTGATCTTCATACCTCTTATGGCTTTTATAGCTTCTGAACTGGAATAACCAAGAGCTACCAAGGCAGCTATAGCATCACTTTTCTGGTCAACAGGTAATAGTGATATATCATTTTCATCAACCTCTGTCTTAACAAAATCTTCAAAGTCTTTTATTTTCAACTTGTCCTTCAATTCGAGTATCAATTTCTGGGCAGTCTTTTTACCAATGCCTGGAGCTTTTGATATGGTTTTCACATCATCTGCAATGATGGCAAATCGCAATTCATCAGGCGTGATGGTTGATAATATACCCAGTGCCCCCTTAGGACCTATACCACTGACTTTAATTAATTTCTTAAATACCTCTAAATCGTCTTTCGCTACAAAACCATATAATAATATGGCATCTTCACGAACGTAATAATATGTATGTAAAATCACTTCCATACCTACTGGTGGTAACTGCGTCATTACTGTGAGAGGTGTACGAATTTCGTATCCGATCCCTCCCACATCAACAATCACAAGGTCATCACTTATGTAAGCCAAAGTGCCTTTTATATAAGCAATCAAAAAAAACACCAACTTTCTATCTGTTTAGGAACGTTTGTTCTTAGTATACTTGAAAATCTAACGGTTTACAATAGCACATCTGTAGTATTTTTCCTAGACATAGTAAAAGGACTACCGTTATGATAGCCCTTATTAATATAGGATATTATATTTTTATGCACCTATTTTACTCTAATTTATTCTCTTTATTATTCGCAGAGATACTGTATGGATTTGGCTCTTTATGGCAATTAATCTTCTGGAATTCCATAAGTCATCGTATTCTTATCCATAAAAAAGTCATGATGCAAAGGTCTAAAGGTAAATAAAGTAATGATTATAATGAAAAGAACTAATATGACATATCCAAGCCATCTCGTACAACCTCCATAATCTTTGTCAGTGATAATTTGGTAACTCACATACTGGCCTATAACAGCACCTGCAATATAAGCTATAAAATGAAGTATAAATGGTGGATCTTGCGTAAATATCTCCATTAGGACAGTTAAACCAAATGTTACGATAATAAAAGTCAGTACCCCTATAGCTTTACCAAAAACATAGTTATGCGTATCTTTTCCAAAGAAGAAATATTCAAATACACTAACTAACAAATACGGATAAAACATAATCTTAATGTGTTCCCAGTTACTTTCATTCACTGGGCTAATAAGGGCAATACAATTGTTTTGTGTCCATTCATAAAGAAAGTGAAATAAAGTACCAAGTACAATCACTATAATTATTGCAACAACCTCCACAATAACTACCTTTTTCATATTTTTCATGATATACCACCTAAAATATTATATTATGTATTCTATAGTAGTGTATGCATGATTTAATTAATTATTATTTAAAATTAGCTTTTAATATACTTTACGATTATAATATTCAACCAATAAACGGTTATCTTCATAAAGCAACATATTCACACTACCCATCCATATGATTATTGTAAGTCATTCACTAATTTCTTTTTAAGCTTATAACCATTTTATTACTTTGATTAGTCGATGTGGATACGATGTAGTACATTGCACCAATCATTGTGGTCATTAAATGCCATCTTATTGTATAAACCTTTGTATTTTAAGTAAACATTCAAGTTATGGGGCAAATATAGTTTTAACCCTGCATATTGTTTCGAATCCAATTCATGGGACGCATATACGATAATTCTAGCCAATGTATCTGTCATCTTATTACAAATTTCTTTAACTGGTGCATCAAGTTTTCTCATGATTGTCAATAAATCATGGATGCTAATGAAATCTATTTTTTGTTTGTACAGACTATTCTTTAACAATACATCTGTTATATCCCTTCCATAATCTAAAGCTATCTTAGAAAAAGCGTTGATTAAGTCTTTCAACTTAATAAAGTTATCTTTTTGAAGCTGTATGCAAAATAGATGACTTTCGTCTTGTATCTGATTAACTTCATTCAGTATATGCTTATATCTAAAATCCGCTTGAAGCTCTTTCTTGCAATTTCTTAATAGTATATTGATAATATTATGATAAGGAATACCACATAGCCGTGTATTATCATGAGGAACTAACGCATATTTCACGCCCCTTAATCCATCCATACATAATTGATACCATATTTCTACTGAGTCCATAAAACATGTATCCATTATTAATAAATCGATAATCCGTTTACTTCTTTGGGTAAATAATCGTATAACCTTAGTAAATCCTTGTATACTCATAAGAGCATTTCCTCTTTTAGTCGATTCTTTCATAAGACCGACAAAACCAGCACTATGTCCAGACATAATGAGCATTGTTTTTTCGGAAGATGACCGATTGCTCCCCCATATCAAAAAATCGAAAAGTGTTGTTGGGTCCGCCATGTTTACTTGCCCTAAATCTTCAAGCAAGATTACTTGGTTATCATAAAGCATGTATCTACGTGTGCCACTCCATGGATGTAATTCATTAGACTGTGGTTCATTGGAGTGTAATATTTCTCGCTTAGCCCTTGAGATTTGTATCATAATATGAGCTTGCTTATTCACAACCTCTTTTAATAATTGAAATTGTTGATAGATATAGGGTTCTAGATCGTTGTTACCAGCTATGTATATTAGAATAGTCCACTTTTTATAATCATTATCATATTGATTTTCCATTTTATATACCCCCAACCCCAAATGTAATTATTAACGATTACTCAAATGTAGAGCTGTCTCAGTAAGTATTTTTAATGTGAAAGAACTGGTTTATTCACACGGCATAACGCATACCGCCTAAAACCTGTAAACATTCCTGAGACAACTCTTTTACAATAGAATCAAAAACAGAATTCTAAATCCAAAAGCTTATTTAATTTTAATATAGTATAAAATCATCTAAGTCCTTTAATGCAATTCCTCTCACTCCTGATTCAATCAGTAAACTAACACTATTAGAATTCACTGAAGGATAGAAAAATGTCATATTGATATTGGTATAGGATACTACTTGACTCGTATTAGTAAGCGTATCACCGGGTGTAACGCTATTGGTTACTCGAACCCTAAATAAAAGTTGTAAAGAGTCACCAATACCAAGAATAGGTACATTCCATTGAATATAGTTATTCATTACATCATAACTTGCGGTGGTACCTGGTGGTGCAACGATGCTTAGAGGAATATAATTTAATCCTGCTGCTAATCCGCCTGGTTGATCAATAATGGTGATATCATATGCATCTGCAGCTCCATCATTGGTAATAATCACTCGATACTCAATGATTTCACCAGCTATAGCCTCTGTCGATACAAGATAATCCATCTGACCTCGTGAAACATTTCTCTCCCCTTTTACAGGAACAATATTAGGATTGCTTACATTAACATCTACTGTTCCTGATTCTTCCATAGGTAGACCACCAGGTATAGAATTCCAATTGACTGTACCTGTATTTGTCTGAATTTCTATATAAGTTGGTGGTATCGAAACCGAACTATCGATTAAAGCTCTAAAAGAATAAACTAACGTTACAGGTTGCACAGTTGCATCGACAACTGGAATTGTTGGCCAAGTAATTACTTGCCCCACAACAGATATTGGATCTACAGGTGATGCATCATTATCATAGGACTGTCCAACGGGCAATGTATCACTGATGATTACATCATATGCTGTTAAACCTAATGGAACCGTCCAAGTAAGTGTATAGTTAACGGTATCCCCAACTAATCGATCACTAATATCAACTGTTTTTGTAAGAGGCATACTAGCAGTTGTTAATGTTTCACTTGCTGAACGCTCTAATCCAGGATACTGATAATTAGTAAGATTAGGGTCAAATTGTTGAGAATAGGGTGATGTGGTATTAGCATCGTTGGTTAGAGAAATATTCGGTCCGATGCCAGCATCTACTGTTACTTGATAGGTAAGCGTTATTGCATCATCTGGTTTTAAATGTAATATTTGCATATCAATTTGATCTGGGTTGGTAAATGTAGGCGCACTAAATACTGGTGTTCCTGAAGAAGCAACTGCTGTTAGGCTGCCTGCTACGTACGTTAATAAATTTGGAATGACGTCAGAAAAATCTACATCAAATGCATCTACAATTGTTCCATCAACATTCTGTGGATTACTAATTACGACTGTGTACGTATATGTTTGCCCTGGTACAATTGCATCTGGTGATGGACCAGCTACACTTTTAGTTAATACCATATTCGGTTGACCAAAATCCACATCGATTTGATCGCGATCACTATAGGCTATTCCATCAGTATCTAATCCACTTAATTTAGCCAGATTAACGTCTGTGCCAACAAAATCGACATCAAACATAGATACTTGAAAGTTAACCGTCCAATTAGTCGAGCCCACTAAAAAATTATTAAGAAACCACTCTACTCCATTGTTACCAGTAGGTGTTGGTCCCGTTGCTGGTAAAAATGGATTGTAAACAAGGTTTGAAATGCTTGCAGCATCTAAGGTTAGTGGCAAAAAGTCACTGACTAAAATTTCTTTTTGTGTAGCGTTATCCAAATATTGATAATTTATTTGAAATTCTACTAGATCACCTGGGGCAACTGCTGTTATACTTGCTGGCTTAGGTGTACCATCTCTATAATATACTTGCACTAACTGTTTTGTAATAGATGGTATCAAAATCATTCCTGAACTGCCTGAACTATCAGGTGTTGGCGTAAGAGAATTAGCATTAGTACCATCAATATTAACAGCGTTACTTAATGTATCTCCTGCAATTACTGGGTCACCAGGTGGGGCTGTATAATTATTATCCACTACTGTGGTAAATGTAATGCTAGCATTCGTTGACGTAATAAGCGTACCCAAGCTCCACGTCACTGTTGTAAGACCTGTTACAGGATCTTTTACTGGAGGAGCATCTGGCGGAACACTTGCATTTTGATAGGTTTGACCGTCACTAATAACATCCGTTATGACAACACTATCTACATTATCATATTGGTTAACGCGATACGTTAAGGTATACGTGATTATGGTACCTATATCTATAGTTGTAGGTGTTTGACTTTTATCTATTGTAAGGTCCATTGCTAAGGTCGTACCTGTTGATGTAACAGAAGGTCCAGGTAAACCTGTCATGATGACATCGTTACTTAAAGGTGTTTGATGAGGAATTCTACTTCCACTGTTCTCTACACCCCCAACTGTAAAGTTATCCCATATAGCCACCACATATGTTATTATATTCGTTGAATTAATGCTTAACACAATAGAATCCCACGTAATCGTGACGTTATCCTGTCCTCCAGGTGTAGGTATAACAATTGTCGGTGCTAATAATTGAGCAGAATCTGGCCCTACCGCAACGATAGGTCCAATATAACGCAAACCATTATCCATAATATCATTAATGTCCACTGTAGATGATTGTCTTGTATTATTTTCTATAACAATTTCGTGAGTATATGGCCAATTATCTGGTGGCGGAGTGCTTGCTCCTTTAGGCATCTTAGCTGGTACCGTTTTAGTAACAGCATATTGTAGTGGTACAACACTGGTAGAGTCACTCTTTGTATATTTAATATTACCTGGTTCACTATCGCCTCTTGGTAAAGTGTCTACTGTTCCACTTATGTCGACTGGTGTGAGCGGCGTATCAAAAGGGACATCAGCTCCCGAACTTCTAAAATTTTCATCTGACATTAATACAACATTGAATGTATAACCGATCTCATTCGGAGCAAGATCTTTTATATCTAACCATGTCAATGTTATGGTTGAATCTACATTTAATGTTTGTGATGATGGTGGTACATCTGCACTTACAAAGGATGCCCCATCTGGAATTGTCATGACATAGGTTAAATTGTAGCCCCAATCACTAGGATTACTGTTAGAGGCAGTGATTGTAACCTCTCCTGTTTTTCCAAGTACAATATTAATTGGGTCAGGGTTAATATCTACTGTAAATAGATTTGGATCAAAAGCCATTAATAAATACCTCCTTATCTAAAAAATATTATAGAGCATTGCAAAATATGTGACTTAACGTAAACATAGGTTATAGAGCTTATGGCACATAAGCTCTATAACTCAATGAAATCATCGCTTTAGGTTCTTAATCTGTTTCTCCAATTAATGCAACAAATTCTTGATGCCTAAACGTATTGGCTGGAAGTAAATCACTAAGTTCTAGAGGAACAGCCGTAGAATCCGAACGTGTTGCTGACCATATATAAACGCCTGACGGAACTCCCAAAACCCTGACTTCGTATTGCGTAAATGGAGTTACTTCAAAAACCCTATGTTCAGCAGATAAGGCATTAACAGATACTATTTCTGGACCTGCTAATGGAACTCTGGGCACTGAATCCCAATCCATTACCGTAACCGTAACAGAATGATCCGTGTTAGTATTATTGATTATTTTAATAATCACGCTTTCCGCTAAAGCATCTTTTACAATGGCACCTGTCGTTAAGTTTCTTATATCACCATCTATGGTTGCTAGTATAGCAGCTACCTCCGACTGTATCTCCACTAAACCATGAGATGGGCTGGAAACTATGCTTTCTATGGCGAATACTTCTGTCTTAATTTCTACTAATCCATAAGATGGGCTTTGAATATCCTCAATAATCTCAATGACTTCAGCCTTTATTTCAAATAATCCAAAAGATGGACTATTAACAGAACTTTCTATTGCGATTACTTCACTCTTAATTTCTTCTAATCCATAACTTGGATTTTCAAGTAGGGATTCGATATTACTTACTTCGCTTTTTATCTCTTCTAATCCGAAGCTTGGATTTTCAAGCAGTGATTCAATATTGCTTACTTCGCTTTTTATCTCTTCTAATCCAAAACTTGGGTTCTCTAGTAGTGATTCGATATTACTTACTTCACTCTTAATCTCTTCTAATCCATAGCTTGGATTTTCAAGTAGGGATTCGATATTAATTACTTCACTCTTTATTTCCTCTAAACCAAAGCTTGGATTCTCCAAAAGTGATTCAATATTACTTACTTCGCTTTTTATCTCTTCTAAGCCAAAGCTCGGATTCTCTAGTAGTGATTCAATATTGCTTACTTCACTCTTGATTTCCTCTAATCCAAAGCTTGGGTTCTCTAACAGTGATTCGATATTACTTACTTCACTTTTTATCTCTTCTAATCCAAACTTGGGTTCCCCAGTAGTGATTCAATATTACTTACTTCACTCTTGATCTCTTCTAATCCGAAGCTTAGGA
>JMSU01000012.1_pt1 | contig 170022 bp, 138 predicted proteins | sample 179011 | NCBI WGS metagenome assembly JMSU01 (sample SAMN02769580, study PRJNA246767) | bioreactor metagenome | isolation source: Culture-1 Bioreactor ArsB derived from microbial biomass from the upper 2 cm... | place: Germany: Bremen | collected day 87 after inoculation
TAAATTTGATAAAGAAATATTTGAATCAGTCATTGATCACATTATATTAGGTGGAACAGACGAAAAAGGAAACAAGAATCCCCATCTATTAACCTTTGTATTTAGGACAGGCATATCACAGGATATAGATGGTTCAAAAAAAGCAATAAAGGGTAAGAAGAACAAAGACAAAAAATTATCTTCCTCACAATCAAGCGACGCATGTGGAGACGGTTTTGAGCATGATAAAAGCGAAATAGCAAATAGCGATTGTAAATACTTGCTATAGAAGGGACTTGATGTTTTAATTAAGTCTCTTTTTGGTGCATTAACTTTGTGATATTGTGTCAGGGGCTTGAACAGGCAATTAGATATAAAAATTATGCAGATGAAGTATATTTAGCCTTGAGTTCTGAATATATAAGAAATGTGAACTTAGACCTTTTAAAAGAGCATAATATAGGATTGATGAGTGTTTCAGAAAACAAACTTAAAATACCAATAAAAGCTAGGAAAAACAAGTGTTTTGATTTAGATGTACAGTTTTACTTAGCAGACAAATTTTTGAATGAACTAAAAATTCGGGAAATCGAACTTGTATAAATTTCAAAAATGATAGAGCGCTGTAATTCAGAAGCTCTATCATTTTAGCGTGCGTACATTTTTCTTATGAAATAATTTTATTAATAAGGATTGGTATATCGTCATAATCATTGTACCAAATAATTCTGACTCCCAACTCCTTCATTATTTCTTCGTTTAGACTATGGTCACGATCTAAAAACAATTGTACATTCCTCGTTTCATCAATCATTTTGACCTTTTCTTTGTTCTCATCATATGAGTAGACAAAATCATCAAAAGTTTTTCTTTTTAAGAAGGTATAGTGCATAGTCGACTCTGATTTTGCCCCTGAAATATCTAACAAACGTCTTAGATTAGGGTCTGTCATTGAAAGACCGATCATTAAACAATGGTTTTCGCGGAGACAATTTAATTGAACTAAGTTTGACCAATGATAGACATTGCTATATATTTCATGATAACCTTCTTCAGAGAATACCAATGTACTTTTTTCTAATAAATCATAGTTTTCAGTTTTTTCAGGAAGAAACCCATGAACATGATAAACAGGCAATTCTTCTACACTACAAATATCTTCATTATTAAATATACTTAAAAAATCAATTGATTTTTTTTTGAGTTCTCGTTCTACTAAATCATCAAAATTATATGTGATGATTGATTTGATTTTAGCACCTGTTCGTTTTGGGATACACATCGTTACAATTGACTTAATAAGATCAGAATCGATTGGCTTATTCTTATCTCGCAATTTATATAAATTATCAGCTATTTCCTTTGTGAAGGAGTTTGTTTCACCTATTGTTTTAGATAAACCTCTTCTTAAATATCTTGCTGACATAAGTGCAGAAGCACCATCTATATTGTTCAGTCTATTAGCAATTTGTAGAATTTCATTGTCATTTACATTCTCGCTATCATCAATTTCATTTGTGATATAAGAAACAAAAAGTGAATTAAGCAAAGTGTTCCAATCAGGTACACCAGCAGAACTTGATACACCAGCACCAAGAAATAGTGAGAACTGTCCTTTAATGTAATGTTCTTTCAGTTCTTCAATTATTTTATCTCTTTCTATATCCCAGTCAGTATTTTTATTTTTGACAGCAGTTTCTAAGCGTAATGAGAATAAGTTGTTAGCAATTTCTTTGGATTTTTTTCTGTTTTTATTGACTATTTTGTTTAGTTCTTTAGGTCCCCATAATATAACTTTAGTAGGCAGGTTAAGTTCATCAACTGTTTGATCGAATTTTTCGTAGTAGTTATCAGGAATGGATTTTGCACTAATTATAACAATAGTATCAATCTCGGAAAGATCTTGCCATTCACTATGTCTGGTATTATGATAAAATAATCTCTCAATTATCATTTTTGGAGAATATCTTCTAAGGTTGAATTTGATTTCTATAACCGTATGACCATTAAATTCATCAAATCCATTTGGAGCAACTGCGTCGCCAATACTTCTAGTATTATGCCCCACGATTGTGAGTTCTTTGCCTTGTTCTTCTAAATGATGTTGCATCAATTTTAAAACAAATGTTTCAAAAGAGTAGTAACTTCTGATATTACCTTCGTCTATCATAGAAATGATATCTTCAACCATCATATGTATAATCCCCCTATATTGTATTTATGAATATTACAGTATATAGTCTATCATAACTAAATGTTGTTGCCAATTAAACTAGATGATTTAAAGTTGAGTTGAAACATTATGTAAGCGAACAGTGTGTATTTCACAGACCTGATTGGTCAGGTGCAAGCTACCTAATCGTTTAACTTTTACCGTTGGAAAAGTTACGATTAGTCCCTTGCTTCGCAAGAAGGTTCAAAAGATTAGTGAAAAATAAATTAGGAAAACCAAATTAAAAGTTATCAATTTCCACAGAGATTGGTGTGGCGAAAGAATAAAGTTTGCCATATCTGCGTAGATAAACTACTTCTCTTCTGCCTTTCATAAATAAAAAAGATTGCCAAGTTATATATTCTTATAATATAATGGCAATCTTTTTTATTTATATAACATAAGTAACAATAATTATTCCTATGCAACTTAAGGAAGGTAATTAAGCTAAATAAGTTCTTGTATAGACATTATGTATACAAATTCCCTAAGATTCACTTCAATGGACATGGCTAAACAAATTTAAAACCAAAATCTAAGCGACAATTCAACCCATAGTTACTAATCATGATTATCAAAGGAATTAGTTGTGTTTTGTCGTTAAAAATAAAAACCGACAATTGAGTAGAAACGACAATTGAAACGATGGTATTTATTGTCGTTTTTTTGATGCGAAATATATGATCAAAGCAATTATTATTAATTGTCGTTTTTCAAACTTAAAGGGACTTAATATGCATATTTTTAATAATACATTCCAAAGAAACCATAACCCATACACCTGTCACATTCTCTAGCGATTAATGATATGCAACTTAAATTGCAATTATTAAGAATTATAGTGATTTTTTTGAATTTATAGTATAATAATATTACTGTTAATTCCTATATCCAGTTACAATAAGACCAGAGGAGAGAAGTTAAATGAAACGGCCCAAAATGATAATGTTTGACTATGCCAATACCTTGGTAGATGAAAACCCATATGATGTACTAAATGGAATGATTTCAGTATTAGAACATGCAATTACAAATCCTTACAATGCAACGGCAGAAGAAATAGCAGCCTTTTCAAGTGAAATATTTGAAGAAACTATTAGATATAAATGTAAGTCAACTATAGAGGTACATAATTTTCCTTTCCAAAATTATGTATATGAATATTTTGGCCTTGAATTTGATAAGACCTCAGAAGAGATTGAGCGGATATTTGAGAATGCATCATCAACAGCTTTTCCTACAAAAAATATAGAAAGACTTTTACAATTTTTAGACGAGAGAGACATTCGTACGGGGGTAATTAGTAACATGTCTTTTAGTGGATCAATGTTGAATGAACGTATCAATCATTATTTACCTGATAATACGTTTGAATTTATTTTAGCAAGTAGTGAATACATATATAGAAAGCCAGATAGAAGAATATTTGAGCTTGCTCTTCGTAAAGCAAAGCTTAAACCAGATGATGTATGGTTTTGTGGAGATAATCTGGAGTGTGATGTAGAAGGTTCTGCAAGTTGTGGTATGTATCCAATTTGGTATACAGGTGCATTAGGAGCTAGGAAGAATGTTAATACTTCAAGTAAGTGTCTAGTAATAGATAATTGGGACGAGCTTATCAATATTTTTGATGGGGAGAGAAAGGAAGATTATGGAAAACATAAGTGTTACGATAGATGACGGAAACTTTGTTTATAGGGTAGGGGCAATAATTATTAATAATAATCAGTTACTTATGGTACGAAATGATAAATCTTCACATTATTATAGTGTTGGTGGGAGAGTTAGAATTGGTGAATCAAGTATCGAAGCATTGAAGAGAGAGATTATTGAAGAAATCGGTCATGAATTGAAGATTGGTGATTTAGCAGTTATTCAAGAAAGTTTTTACGAATTTGGATGTGATAAAGAAAGATTCCATGAGATTTGCTTCTTTTACAAAGTTGATTATGATGAGAATAAGCCTCTAAGGTCAGCAGGTTTTACTGAGGAAAGAGGAGTAGAATATTTTAAATGGCTTGATATTGATAAGTTAGATGAATACGAGATATATCCTGAGTTTTTCAAGACTAACTTGTTAAATGAACATGGAATCAAGCACTTTGTTAATAAGTGTTAATGACGAATCAATAATGTATTGTCTTGAACAGCGCATGAGAATATAGAGTTGACTAAATCTGTTCGTGCTATTATGAATATGGTTTTATTGTCGTTTTTTTAGAAAAAGAGTAGGAAATTTTTTTTGGTTATATAATCACTTTTTCCATAATATGTAAAAAGTGAAAATTAACTATGCGCGAAACGCCAGTTTAGTGAATAGAAAGCATATAGTCTCATTATATTCTTTAATATTTTGTTTCATGACATAAAACCAGTCCATACTTCCACTGCTTTTCTTGACGATAGAGTGGCAGTGCCTGACTGTATTTCTTATCCATGACAAATGCCATGAGAGACTGTGGACAAGTACATTCTTCGTCTTCTAACTTATACTCAATGACTTCCACTGGAAGATGATCAAAAGATTTACCATCTGTATACTTCTTCTTACGGCGTTTATAGATCATCTCTTCTAGCACAGGTTCTTTCACTTGATTATCCTTAGTAACTTCTGCCTCATTAAAGAGAGTCATTTGATCCGTATTCTTCTGCTCACTTGAACTTCCAAACTGCTTATGCTTACTGAGGCGATATTATTCTTCGTACCAATCTAGTATAGCTTGCCGTACTTCAACTTGTTGCTCCAAGATAGCACATTTATCATGAATATCCATAGTGGAATTATCTTTATTCATGGAATTGTCTTTAGTCGTTTTCATTATCTTATTCATATCATAATTATACCATAAATAGGCATTTATTTATAGTGATAATGCTATAGAAACTTGACTATACAAAGGTTCTATAGCATGTATAGATTATATAAAAATACGTTCTGTAACTTCCACATGAGCATCTTCTTGGTAAATACTTAGACCATCAAGTAACCAAGTAAGTTCTCTTACAGAAATGTGTAATGGATGATCTTCTTGAGCTATGCCTGGCCATTTAAAGTTACCCTTTTCAAGTCGCTTATAATAGAGCCAGAATCCTGAGTGTTCAAAGTATAGGATTTTAATCTTATCCTTCTTTAGATTACAAAACACAAAGAGTGCCTTAGAAAAAGGGTCTAGCTGTTGACGCTTACGATTTAAATGGAGAAGTTCCCAGGCTTAAGCATTCCATTTATAGTAAGCGCTCAATAATATACCGTCTATCACAAATTGGAGTATTTAGCTACAATGAAATGATAGCAAAATACTCCAATTCCAAAAAGTGATTACTAAATCTTACATCTTTCCTTCATTTGATCAGACCAAGGCATTAACATGTCCAGTACTTCTCGATGACCATTATACTCTGGGGTGAAGGTTAAAAGCATTTCTAAGTATTTTAAGATGTTTAAGTCGTTTGCTTTTCCAGTCTCTACGAGACTATATATAACCTGACTAGCTTGAGCGCCTTTAACCGTATCATGGAATAAGAAGTTGCCACATATAAGAGGTTGAAGTAGCCGCTCTACCACCTTCCTTTAAAACTTGACAAGTGGTTTCATCGGCATTGATGACTTCTCTTTCAGTTAATAGCTTGTGAAGGTGTTCATATATAGGACTCATATAATCTATACCGCATTTATTCACCCAATTAGCCAGAGTTGCTCTTGGAAGTTTAACTCCCATTTGCTCCCAGTCTTTTGACTGGCGATAAAGAGGTAGAGCGTTTACATATTTTTGATACATAACATGAGCCACTGTAGAAGGTGATGCTAAACTATGTTTTAGTAAAGGCGATGGCGCTGTAGCTGTTTTAATCATTGGCTCATCATCTTCTTTACACTGGGGACATATAAGGGTTTCCTGCATATAATGGATACGTTCCTCTTTAGCCGATGTGATCCTTAGTTCCTCACGAACAAACTTTTTACCTAGCACCGTCATTTCGGTGTTACAGTAAGAACAAAGTTTGTCTTCAGGCGCTAACTGACATATGACTTCCACAATAGGAAGCCTGCCTAATAATTCTTCACGTGTCCTTTTCTTCTTTCGGGGTTTCTTATTTATTCCTGTAAGAACAGTTTCGACAGTTGGTTCTTCTGCAGATGGGTCCACATGAGCTTCAACCTCGTTAAAGAGATTTTGCTGGCCTGATATTACGTCATTGCGTTTGGATTTTTCACTGGAAGTGCCAAAGATTTTATTCTTGAGGTATTCCACTGTTTCCTTCAGATTTGTAATGGTCTGCATCAACTCTGCATTCTGCTTTTTAAGATACTCATTGGTTTCTTTATATTGTTTTAAGGAATCCTTTAAAAGCTGAATGAGTTCCTTTTGGTCTGCTTGCTCCATCACATTTTCCGCCTTTCGTTTTCATTACCTCTATTATAACGAAAAACAAGGTGAAAAGCGAACTGGGGGCAATGTAATATAGGCCATTTTTACCAATGCAAAATTGTAGATAACTCCTCTGGACCTTGGTTATTGAAGGCTTTTGGCAGAAGTTATTCACAGATATAAATTGCAATAACGCAAATTTAACGGATTCCTAATGGTACCTGTGGATAAAGAATAATCATCCATATAATCTCTGCAAAATAGAAAAAATATTTTCTCTGTTTTGCACAAAAGACATTTAATAGTCTCGTTTACTTGTGCTTGCTTTAATCGCTTTAGGTTGATCGATAGCTTATCCTTCCATGAGCCACCTAAATTCTTGCCTAGAGAGAGCTCTTACTTCAGAGCCTCATTACGTGGCCATTGGAACTTACCACTGTTATCTAGGCGTTTGTATAAGAGAACAAAACCAGTTTTTTCGAAATGTAAGGCTTTAATACGATCTCGGCTACGACCGCAGAATAGAAAAACTGCATTAGCATAAGGATCCATTTCGTAGGCACCACGAATAATGGCCATTAACCCATCAATACTCTTCCTCATGTCCGTTCGGCCAGTAATTTTTCTTTCCATTTGAAGCTATTATTTAAACAATAATTAGCGGGACACTTTCGTGTCCTTTTCTAATGTCATTTTTATCAAGCAAGCAGAGGTCTTCGAAAATTTTAATCTGCTAGCTTCTTAAATAAACAAAACGAAAAATGCCCAGTACAAGTATATAGATTACTAATAATCCAGGAAATAATAGCAAGGGACCCCCATAGAATTCGGACGTCGCCTTCAAATTTTACTTATTTATAAGACCTAACGATTTCAACATTCTGTCAATTATTACTGCTACTTCTGCTCTTGAAATATTATCTTTTGGTTTTAGTAATGAATTATGTCCTTGTACAATACCTTCTTGTACTAGATAAGCAACAGATCCATATGACCAAATTGCCACTTCAGTAATATCTTTAAATCCACTTAACTCGTTTACAACCTCAATATTAGCATTTGCATGTGAAACTTTTATTGCATTTACTAATATTACAAAGGCTTCTTCTCTTAATATTTCATTATTTGGTCTAAACGAACCATTATTATATCCATCGATAATATTTCTTTCTTTAGCAATGCATAAAGTACTATAATACCACTTGTCTATGTCTACATCATTAAATGGCATTTCAGCAAATCCTGAATATGGTCTACTTAATCCCAATGCATTAATAATCATAGTAATAAGCTCTGCTCTTGTTACATTTTCATTAGGTTTAAATGTGCCATCACCATACCCATTAACGACTATCCTGGAACCAATTTCATTCACGTCATCTTTAGCCCAATGATCTTCCATATCAGAAAAATCAACTTCATTGCTAATAACTGTATATATAGAGTTTGTCAAAGAACTTACTACTGCATAATACACACCATCAACTTCTATGATTTCAGTAGGCACATGACTAAACGAACCATCTTCATTACACACAACACCTGTTGTAATCTGAGAAGGATCAATATTGTCAGTAATTCTTATCATTCTCTCTACATAGTGGTCAAAAGAATCAATAGCTTTTTCTCCAACACTTCCTTCGCTATCAATATATGATGCAGTAATTTCAAAGCTTATTGGTATAATAACCATTGTATATCCTTTGTTATCAACATCTTCATTAATTTTAAATAATGCTGACTCATCGGGAGTTTCTATTTCAATGGATATAGATATTGAACCTTCTTCCACATTTTTCAACTGGGAATTTATATTAAGTTCTTCGTACGGGATGTTGTAGATAACTTCATTAGTTTCTATGGAAAGATCAATTTCTTTATCTCTTAGCTCACCTGTAGCATTACCAGATAAAGAGATATTTACATTGTTAACTTCGTTATTATCGGCTTTTATCTGGATGATATTTTCATGTTTCTGTTTATGTTGTGAACTAATTAAATCAATTGCATCAAAGATCTCTTCATCATCAAGTGACATTATAACTTTTGAAACATTTTTGTCTTTAATTACTTCAAAATCTTTTCTTATAATAACTCTACTATTATCTTCAGATTGTATATCTGCAACTTGTTGTGAATCTTGTTCAATAACAGATTGAATATCTTCTTTATTGACTGACGGAATATAAGGAATGTTATCTTCTTTTGTTTCAGTGAAGTTTGCAATTATCTTTTTATGCTTGTTCATCATTATTTTTAATTCAGAAGATGTTGTCATCTCAGTATCACCAGACCAATATAAAAATTCTAAATCCTCATTATTACATGCTTTTAATGTTACGACATCTCCATAAAAGTAAAAGTCTAATTCTGGCTCAATGCTGACATTTTCATCTATTCCTGATACATCTAAATTAAACTTATAGTTTTCATCCAATATTTTGTCGCACTCTGTAATGATTATATCAAATTTATCTTCTTCTAACTTAGCTTTATTAATTAAGTCATTAGCCTTAGATATTAAAGAATCTTTATCTAATTTCATTCCATTTAATATCATTTTTTGTATAAAGGCTTTTGAATCTTCTTCTAAAGCTTTTTTTTGATTCGTTAACATTTTTATATAGTATTCATTTGCCTTCTTTTCAAAAAGATAACTATACTTAAGAGCAAGTATTATTTCCATCTTATTATATTCGTTGGCATTAATTCTTTCTTTATTCATGTATTTTAGAATATTATTTTCTAGTACCATTTTTAAGTTAACGCTACTGACTAATTTTAACTCATTATTTAGAATTTCACTTCCATTCGTGCCATAGTTTACGAATTCAATCATACCATCTGATAGGAAAGAAATAAGATTTATATGTTTTCCAATTGCTTTTAATCCTAGTTTGTAAAAAGATTTTTCTATGGAATCAATGATGAAATCATTCGATTGATCAGCAACATACCTACTCATAACAATTTCTGCTGATTGGATAATCGAATTATTCAACATGCCTGTTATATTATCTTTAAAAGCATTGTCACATTTTATTTTTAAATCTATATATTTTTTGAAGGCTCTTTCATTCATCATAGGAAGAAGTTGAGTTAATTCTTCAATTGTCTCCTGATTTACTTCTTCATAGGTCAATATTCCAATAACTATTTCACCGAATACAACGCCTGATTTTACAGTTTTTAATGCCTTACTTACTGCATCAGATAGATAGTTTTTACTCTCTATAGTAGACCATATATCTGAATTGTTATTTACAAAAAGCATATCATCAAGATAAATAGTATAGTCTGCGGAATCAGTAGACAAAACATCAATAGTATATAAATTTCTAACAAACTTCTCTATTTCATTATTAGACATTTTGTCAATTAGACTTATTGCTTCTGTACTGAATACTTTATCCCGAGTTATGAGTTCTAAGTCTTTAATAAAATCTGAATAACTATTTCTTTTTGTTATATGCTCTTTTAAAACAGAATAGTTTTCTTTGACGAATGGGTAAACCAATACCCCTGCATCTATTAAACCATCAACTTTATTCTGTGCTTTTTCAATTTTCTTAATACCTTTTTTCATTTTATCATTTACAAATTTACTCTCTGTTTGAATTGCGATTTCCATGAATATAGAATCTAATTCTTTGTATTTGTAATTTATATATTGCGGTAACTCAAGTGGGTTACCATCAATGAGGTAGCTAGACATAATTGTAGTTAATGGTAATTCACCATTTTCATCAACAATCCCCATATTATAAAAGCTATAGAATTCAGGATAAAAATATGGAATATTATATGTATCAAATAGTTCTGTAGCTTCCTGATTTATGATAATTCTTTTCAAATCATATTTTTTGTATTCTTCTCCATCAACTAATATCATATACTCGATACTTGTATCAAAATCCCATGTAATACTGTCATTATTACCGTATTTTAAAACATATTCTGTATCTAACACATTGATACTTATTGCGTTAAGTGTAATGTCACCTGTATCTATCACTATAGTATCTATACCATCAGGATCAATGATAGTATCTTGTCCATCACCAACTAGAAACATGTACGAATTATTATATTTTGAACCTTTTAGAGTATCTTTATCCTTATTACCAATAAGAAAATCAATGGAATTACTAATGATAGTATCTGTTCCTAAGCCACCGTACAAATAGTTAGTATATTCATACCCATTGAATATTGTATTTGCTTTGCCTTCTATAGTGTCATCTCCTTTAGTTCCAAGTTTAAGAATAGGTTTGTACTCTTTCTTACCGCTTGAATGAAAATCATTTTCATATGTACTTACTTCATTAACTATTGAATACAAATCTAGAGAAGTATTTAACGAATAATAGCTGTCGCTAACAAAAAACAATCTCCCAATATCCGAATCAGTAATAGTATTTGATAATTTATCAGTACCTTTAAGAATAATAGTATCATCAATATTATTTCCGTTATACGATACATCATTCAATCTACCAAGTGTGGAATTTTCATTAATAATATCTATATAGTGTAAATCTTCTACTCCTTTGAAGTCAATTATTCTGGGACTATATCTATAAAATGAGTATCTTCGATAGTATTCATCAAATTTCTCAAATACGCTTCCAGATGCATTAAAAGTAAATTGAGTAAATGTTATTGAGGGTGCATTGTAAGTAGTACAAGTATCGTTTGTTTTATTTGAAATGTAATTTGCAAATGTTCCACCATACATCTCTCCAACTAAATATTCATTTTTATAGTGATCATCTAGATCTTTAAATTCAATATAGTTTTCATATACATCCTCAAATAATTGATTACATAATGTCATATTACTATACACATGTTTTGCTTCTGTTACTGGTAGTTCAGAAATCTGTGCACCTATCACGTAATATATCTCGTTGTTATCATCTTCAATCCAAGCAACTCTAACATCGATACCATCTTTGGTTGGATATGGAATTACTTTTTTTATAAAAAGATTGCCAATAACATCATTGTATACGTCCCCCCAAGTATCACTTAATGTAGTGCCTGGCCATATTTGCTCACTCATATTTATATTGTTAAGTCTAATACTTTCATCGATTGAAATTCCTTCAATTAGTTTATTCTCAAAATCATTTAAAATATGTGATAATGCTAATGCCTTTAGGCTCATACCATACTTATGTGAGGCTTCTACTATTGTTCCTACTACACTATATGCACTTGCTCCATTGGCATTCTTTGCTCTTACCGCATAGTCATACTGCTCTGCTAGATCTACATCCGTATATGTATAACTGGTCTCTATCGTGTTCTTCACATCTCCATTTACACTCACATCATAGCTAGTTGCTCCTACGACTTCGTCCCATGTTACTGTAATTCTCCTTCCAATCTTCGTTGCATTTACATTGGTTGGTACTTCTGGTACTTCTCCTGGAATCACCCATACTTCATACCCAATGCCAGCAACAGTAAAATCGTACTGTACCAGATGTAAGGCTCTAGGAGTATCAGAATTATTAACTGGATTGTTTGTTAAATTTAATGTGTTTAAATTATTTAGCGAACTCAAACTACTTATATCCCTTACACAATTATGCCCACTGATCGTTCCATATTTTTCAGAATATCCTGAATAATTATTAACCATAAATCTCTCCAGGTATGTTAACTCCTCTACAAAAGCTATATCATTTATGTAATTATTATCTAAACTCAAGTATTTCAATTTAGTAAGTCTTTTTAGTGAACTCGCATCAGAAATCTCATTATTGCCCAACCACAGGGTTTCAATTTTCTCCAACTCAGCTAAGCCAGTTACATTGTTTATTCTATTAAAGTTCAAAAGTAAGTTTTTTATATTAGTTAAGTTACCTAGGGCACTTATGTCCGAAATCTCATTAGAGTCTAGCCATAAGGTTTCAAGCTTACCCAATTCAGACAAGCTTCTAATATCTTTAATATAGTTCCCACTAACTATAAGGGTAACTAACTGTTGAAGTGATTCTATAGAATTTATGTTCAGAATTTTATTTTTTCTTAAATCTAAGTACTTTAGTTTCTCAAGATTACTTACTACACTTATATCATCGATATTATTTTCTCCAAGATATAAACTTACTAAGTTTGTCAATTTGGATAGTGAACTAATATCTGTAATATTATTTTGAGAAGCTATCAGTATATTCATTCTACTCAATTCACTAATGCTACTAATATCACTGATTTCATTGCCTCCAACTCTTAATTGATTTAGATTCTGTAGCCCACTCAACTTACTAATATCAACTATGTTATTATAAGTCAAATCTAGTAACTCCAACATTATCAAACTGCTTAGACAATCAACATCGTTTATATCATTACCTCTAAGATATAACTCTCTTAGGTTTATGAAATTTTCAATTCCGCTAAGATCTTTGATTCCCAATTGTTTTAAGTCCAAAAAACTCACCTTTTGTGCCTCTACAGAAGAAATTTCGTTATCTAAGTTAGCGTCAAGCCCATTATCAATTAAGCCTTGTTTGAAATTTTCATCATTAAAATGAATTATCCTTATACTTCCCGCTGCACTATATGCACTTGCTCCGTTTGCATTTTTTGCTCTTACTGCATAATCATACTGCTCTGCTGGATCTACATTTGTATATGTATAACTCGTGCTTGTAGTGTTCTTTACATCACCATTCACACTTACGTCATAGCTAATCGCTCCTACCACTGCATCCCACTTTACTGTAATGCTACTTCCGCTCTTGGTTACATTTACATTCGTTGGCACTGCCGGCACTTCTCCTGCTGAATCTAAACACCATACTTCATACTCAATTCCACCAACAGAAAAATCCAACTCTTGTCTATGAACTGCATAAGGTGTATTACTATTGTATAAAGGATTGCCCGAAACATCTAAATCAAGCAAATTCCCCAAAGAATTTAAAACACTAATATCCTTGATTTCATTATTCGGTAGATACAGATACTTTAAATTAGTCAGATTCTCTAACACTCTAGTATCGTCAATGTTATTATTACGTATCGAAAGTTCCAGCATATTTGACATATTGGTCAAAAAATCAATATTATTAATTGCTGTATGACTATTGTTAAGTGTTAACCATTCTAATGAAGTCAGATAGGTTAACTCCGTGTAATCTGTAATATAGTTTTCGTTTAGCCATAAAACTCTCAATTTCTGTAATTGCCCAATTCCATCAATGCTGGATATGTTGCAATTACTCACTGATAATTGTTCCAAACTTGTAATATTTTTGAGAACACTAAAGTCATTAATTCTATTTCCTCTAAGTTCTAAGTTTGTAAGTTTATTTAAACGCAATATCGATGAGATATCTGATACATTATTCTCATATATCTGTAATACAACTAGGTTAACTAGATTACTAAGCTGGCTAATATCACTTATCTCGTTATTATTTAAATATAAACCCGATAGATTCGTGAAATACTGTATCCCTTCAATACTACTAATTGCACCATCATTTAGCATTAACATCCCACTACGACTATATGCTTCTTGGATAGTTATTTCCCCATCACTATTCGTATCAATACCCGCATTAATGAGAGCTGATTTAAAGACTTGATCTTCAAAGATAATTACACCATCAGATTCAGCTCTAACATCACCACTTGACATCTGTAATATTACACACACCATCAAAAAATAACATACTACATTCTTAATCATAACTTAACTCCTCCTCCATACATTTCTTGTCGCATTCTTAACATATTGAATAACAGTATATTTACTATGTCGTCAAAATCATAATTTGAACAAAATATTGCTTTTACACATCCAGTTTCTGAGCTATTTTTATCTTATTTAATAATTTAAAACTTCCTGTTTATGAAAGTGAGAAGTTTTAATAATTATACAGTTATGCCTCATATATTGCAATTGTTATTTTTGTAATTATTACAATATATTTAGTTTGTTTAGTCTGTCTTTATTTATCTATTGTTACTGACACAAACTTTTTAAGTTCTTTCTGTTTAACTCCTTTTTCCTTTTCTGCTATAGTCTCATCAAGCATTAACTCTATACCTATCCTAATATCTGGGAAATAGTGAAGGCACTCTTCGTCACTTAACTAATGGATGTGAGCACTCTATTCTTGTATGATTTTCTTTGACTCTGTATTAAACTTATTAATACAATACTTATATGATGATTTTCTTTTCCTTATTACCATTCAAATTTTCTGGCCATTAGTGGTCGTAATAAATCTTTTTCTTTTCACAGTTTAATCTTACAGAAGCTTCATTGACTGCATGTTCAAATTCTCTATATTCTTTAGACATTGATCCCATCGCTTTAATAACATCTGAGAGCTTTTTTATTCTTTGTTGTAAACGTGATACGATATTAGTTCCTTTAGTAAATAAAACGTGCATCTCACTTAAGACGGTATCGTTTATTTCAATTCTACCACATAGTCCTTAACTCCGTTCATTTTGATGAATTTATGGTATTAATTTATTCCCATAAGTCATTCATTAAGTCCTTTATTTCTTTGTGTCGCTCCTTCGTAGCTACATCATCAATTCTTATGCCAGCGCCATCTATGATAATAGCTGTCCCCTCTTTGATATCTTGGGGTAGCCTATCTAACTTTATCGCTATCATTTCCATATTGTCCAATTCACATATCGCATAGCTACCTTCTATAAGATCTATAATAGCTTTCTTCATCTACCTCACCTCAAATTCGATTGTTTTAGATTCCTTATTTCCAGTAATGACAATATCATAAGTACCAGATTTCGTTCTGGTACCAACTTTCCATGACCAGGATACTTTACCATCCCATCTGCTTTTTTCGGTACCAATCCCTTTGCCTTACTTGGACCTGATGAATAGTACACCGATATATCATATGTTTCATTAGCTGCACCCTTAATCGTTACTGTAGCCTGTAGCCCTTTTGAAACTAGAGAAGACACATGTTCTATTGACAAGTTACTTACAGCTTCCTGAGTATTCTCCTCCACCTTCTCATCGGTACTAGTTGAAGCACTATCCGTTTGTTCATCACCTTTGGTAGAGCTACCTGCTGATGCCTTTTTATCAACTTTGATAGCCTTCCCATCACTGATGATAACAACGTTACCTACTTCATCGGTTCGATAGACCTTGATATTTTCGGCTTGTAATTTCGCTAAGATTTCCATATGTGGATGACCATATTTGTTGTTCTTGCTTCAATTATTTCAGTCCTTTCAATTATATCTAATAGTCTATTTTTTGCTTTCCTTTACAACCGGTCTTACCAAAAGTTGAACAACCATAGTAAGGTCCATATGGTCCTTTACGCTTGACTAAGTAATCACCGCAATGTGGACATGTAATAGGTCTGCTAATGATTTCAGTGTGATTATTCGTATACTCACAGACAGGGAAATTTGAACACCTTACAAAACGGCCATGGATACTTTTCGATATCATGAGTTTCCCACCACAATAAGGGCATTCTGGATTCTCTCTTGTATCATTGTTAATATTATTGTAGCGGATAGGTATTTGCTGCTTTTCTACCAGTTCCTTAACAAAGGTTGAAGGTTTCTTTTCAGGTGTAAGAATATAGGTTGTGTCTTTGGTTCTTGTCATAACCACATAGAATAGTCTTCTCTCTTCAGCGTAAGGGTAGTTTTCTGGTTTAGCCAGTACATAAGATAATACATCATCATCTGCCATTTGATTAGGAAATCCTGTTATGGCGTTTCTGGTATTAATGATGATGACATTAGTGGCTTCTAATCCTTTAGACCGGTGCGCAGTCAAGAAGCTTATCTTTAAATTGGGGTAGTAATTACAAATAATGTCTTTTACACTACCATTCCTAGAATTTTTAATGGTAAACTCTGGCGTATCCTGAAGAGCATTTATATCAAAATTATTCCTGCCTAACAGTAATATATCTGTTTGGTCGCCACATCTATCTACGATATCTTGAATAGCGCGTATAGCTGCTACAGATAACTTCTCTTCATACCCGTATATGATTACTGGGTATAAGCTAAAGCTATCCGATTTGAGGTCCTTTTTAAGTTGAAGAGGATTCTCCATAACAAAAGAGCCTGCAATGTTTATGAGATCCTGTGAATTTCTATAGTTTTTCTCTATCTTCATGAGTTCGTAGTAACCAAAGTACTCCCCAAAGTCTTTGAAGAGATTAATGTCACTACCTGTGAATCTATAGATAGACTGCCAGTCATCACCTACACATAATATTTTTGCTGCTGATTGATCTACTAATGCTTTAACCAACTTATATCTACTTATGGATATATCCTGGTATTCATCGATGATGATATATTTATAATCTTTGAACCACTTACCAGACTTTATGTACTCTGTTGACTGATTAATCATATCATCAAAGTCAATCAGATTGTTTTCCTTTAGATACCTTTCATAGTAGGCATAGATATCCTTCGCAATGCTCATGAACAACGAGGTCCTTCTCTTCATGTAATTGCTTGAAATCGTCCCTATATGCTTCTCAAATGTGGGAAAGGTATCCTATGGTATACCCATTTGATTTAAAAAGCCCTATGAAGGTGTCAAACAGTTTGATGAGTTCCTTAAAATGCTTGTCTTCCTTCTGAATGTATAGTTCATCAAATATATCACGATAGTCCCTAGGAGAAAAAGTCACATGATATTCATTTAGTAGCTATTCCAGTTTATCAAGGAGTATGCCCTCCTGATTGTAATAGGAATAGGTTTCAATAAGAATGGTACCTAACTCTTGATGTTTCTCCCTTTTCCATTCCATTCCCTGAAGGTATTTTGCTTCTTCATAGGATGATAACCATGGTGTCTTCCCTTCCCTATTGATGCCAAAATGTTCAAGATAGATGTCATAGTCTGTTAAGTAGAAGTCTGGTTGATATTGTCGGTGGTGCATATCGGCTGTCTTATACTCATAAAACTTTTCATACTTGTAGTTAATACCATTAAGAAACAGGTAGTTGGCAATCATTAATTCTTCATAGCTTTTTACTGTTTCCCCTTGAAAAGTCAGTTTACTTGCTGCTCGATTACTCACACTATTTTCTACATACTCATTCTTACTCATTTTAGATTTAAGGGTAGCGAAATCCTGATTCTTACAGTATTCATTATATTCACTTAAACTCTTAAAATCGGATATATCTTTAGGCATGTTCACATATAGTCCATAGAACTCAATTAACATGTTGATCGTCATGGGACTTTTCACAATCACTTCTTTAAAGTAGTTTTTAACCAGGTTTTTTTCTGTTTTGCTGAATATGGAAGGTACCTCATTCTCTACGTCTTTAATAATTCTCTTACCCAGGGCATGAAATGTAGATGATACAACTTTAACGCCTAGACGTTTGTCAATCCTTTCGCTGCAGCCTTTTTCGTATAGGAGATTAGCAAGATATCCTTGGCATTGATACCTTTTTTATCTACCAAATATTTAACCTTCCCCGATATGGTAAGTGTTTTACCTGCTCCTGCTACCACTAAATTACATTTTTCATCAACCGCCACAGCAAGTCGTTGCTGTTGATCCAACGACTTCCCATTGTTATTATCAAATAGATCCTGATGCTTTTGTAATTCACTATCTACGTATGCTTGATTACACTTCGTGATTACTTATTATTAAGAATACTATTAATATTAAATGGAGGCCATATACGTTCTGGGTTATAGCAGATTGTAGATATATTTTACTAGTTTTACTTGTGTAACTGAACCTGTTTCATTAATTATATCACCCCTGGCATCATGCGCATCGTAAAGCAACTACTCAAAAATAAACTTTTGCTTATATTAATTAATTCATTTAAGGCGAATATATTCATTATTACTGTTATCCATTCCAATCAGTAAAACCACAGCAGGATCAATACCATATTCCTCAGCGATCATATGTATATCAACCATATTCAAGATTAATTGTTGGTCCGAAGTATAGTGATCTTCAACTTTTAATTGCTTAATTTTTAGTACTATCTCTTTCCTATCTTGTACTGAGGTTTTATTAAACTCACGTACAATATTATTATCACTCATAACACTAAATGATAGTTCACGAAAACATTCAACAAATTTTTTAAAATCCATTCTTGCAATATTTTTAAATTTCACCTTGCTTTTCTTACCCTTCTCAATTTTCTTAGATACTCTTGCTCTTGCATATTGATTCCAAAAAGTATTTACATCAATAAATTCTAGATCAATATCATGTAATAAATTTATCACTATATCTTTTTCTATCTCATTAAAATAGTAAAAAATACATTTATCAATCTTTGAATTATTTATCAACTCAAATAAGTGCAAGTCATTGTATGGAGATAATCCCAATATAATGAGTTCACCATCAATTCCTTCAAACTTTTCAATTGGATAATTCACTGTATATCCTAGTTCAGGATTCTCTACCTTTAACTTTATAGACTCTCCTAATCGAGATACTAATTTATTATCTTCATTTATCCATTTATCTACTTCTTCCTTAATGTCTGGATTAGAGATATATCCTTCAGCCATTTTTTTTACAGCAGAGTTAGCCATTTCATGTTGCTTTATAAGACTTTCTTTATAATCTCCACAATGAGTTGATACTGCTGTTGAGTATAAGTGGAAATTATTTTCATCTATTATTGAATCATCAATTGGACGATCTGATAACTGATTTCTGAATGATTCAGGTATGTATATATCTTGTCGTGTACTAAAATCTCCATGCAAATGATATACTTGTTTTCCTGTAGCTATTTCTATATTTTCATCATAGTTTAAAGTGAATATATTATCGAATTCATTTAACCAATCGATAAACTCTTGTGAAAATTCTTCTGCTACACAATTTACACTTCCGTTATTATATATAGCATGAAGAAAACTCCACTTCAATGATTCTCTTACATTATATTGATCAGGATTACCCATCCTTATTTTATGGCATACTAAATCATGAATCAAATAATAATCTTCAAATCCAATATCAGTAATCTTCAATGATGACCTATCACCATATTTGTTCTTAAACTCTTTTAACGCTCTTTTCTCAGCTGTACAGTTAGTATGTAATTCGTATTCGCCATTACAGATGGCTCTTACTTCAGAAAATAATTGTCCTAAGTAAAACTTAGCCAAAATAGGTTCATCTATCAATATATGTTTTGGGAAATCCTGAGATTCATAGTTCTTTATCGTTCTTAAAATAATTGATGCATTAGTAAATTCATATCCTTTATGTTGAATATTAATGCCGTTTCCAATCAAAATATTCTTTTTCATTTTTCCATATTCTCCTTATATAATATATTTAGGTTATCAAATGTGACCTAAAACCCTTAATGAGCAGAAATTATTTATATACAAATTAATGTATAACTAAGTTAATTAGGAGAAGCGTGCCAGCGTTTTCCGTGAAGCCTTGACTTCATACTTGAAAGACTGGCACCTCTTTCTAACAAACTAATCACGAACTAGTTACATGTCGACTCTTAGCGGAGTAACCGTATGTCGAATTATACCAAATATATAAAATAAGTAAATTTTGGTGCAGAACATATAAACTCGAATAGCAAACTATTCTTTAAAATGTCAAATTTATAATCTCATCAAACTTTACAATTTTGCTTGTTTATTTCACTATCTACTGACGCTAATTGCCTAACTTCAGCAATTGCAGCATCTACACAAAGGGTATCTATGTATTTAAACCTAGAACAAAAATTTTCTCTATAAAACATCATTTTACGTTCATCACCTTTATAATTAAGGAAAAAAACAAAAATTCCTTGTATGACCCATGAACAAATATCATATATTCTATTAAATAAAGGGTCTTGAAAAACCTTATAGGCTATCTGATAAGCTTTACGGTTAGTATGAATAGTTTCCTGAATATATCCGATAAGTGAAATAATACCAGACCCTAGATTATCTCTTCTCAAACAATTAGAGTCTATGGACCATTGATCTAATCGCTTTTTTAAAACATAGTAATAATATCTGGTACGTCCAATATAGGAATCAAGATAATCAAATATCATATTAACAAAGTCTACATATTTTTCTTCTGGTAGTTTGCCTTCTATGGACTGAAGAAATGGTATGTAGATATTAACAAAACTAGAATATTCAGAGAATCTTGACATACATAAGTAAGAGCTAAATTTAGCTTCTAATTTCGTATAATCTTCTAGTTCATTAAAAGTATCAAGAATATTATTAAGCTTAAAACCAATAAAAGTATATCTATTTTTTATTAAACTGTTTATATAAGTTGTACTTTTTTTTCTCAATATCTTATCTCTATTGGATAATGCTTCAATGATAGTGGGTATATCTACTACAAAATTACTATCATCTTTATATACTCTTTTTAAATTAAAGTCAATTGATACGTAAGGAACTTTTGTGTTTTTAGAATACATCAAACAATGCATTGTTTCATCCAAAAAATACGTACTTTCTTTCATGTATACTTGCTTTATAGGAATAAGCTTTATATTTATGGAATTAGATATATGGTTTACAATATTTCTTAATGTCTTACTTTCCATTTTGATTAACATATTTGATATAAATTCCATGGTAGTATAAGATACTTGTACTTCTTCAATTTCATCAAGTATATCTAAAACTTCAGCATCAGCTAATACATATAATGTTAAAGAGTCTACAAGTATTGTATCCTTAATAATACTTGCTTTTTCTATTATGTTATTAGAATTTCCATCACTAATCTTTATCAATAAATTCTTATACCTTAATTCATTTACAATGAGGTCTAAATCATAACCATTTAGGATATGCATATAAGTGGATAGGCCACACTCATATTCAAATAAAGACTTCCTCATTAAAGTAAGACCAGAGCCATTACCTAGTAGATTTTTAAATACTTCTTCGTCAATAACTTCACTTCCATCATCATCATTTTTAAGTATTTTTACGCTTCGTACCCAGCTTTCTTTAGGGAAATTTTCATGATACTCAACCATATGTTGAACAGCTTCATTAATTTTATTAGTTCTCATACTAATTAGTGAATAGAAACTATGACTTGGAGACTTATATAAATCTTTGTCAATATCTCTAGCTTTCAAAGCGGCCATATATGCCTTTTCATTGTCATTAATTAATATATATAATTTGGCAAGTGTTATATGTAAATCAGATGCTTTGTAAGAGCCACTATCACTTATATCTTCAAGCATTTTAATTGCTTTTTGAACCCGATTAGCTACCATATAATAAGATGCACAATCAACTACATATTTTGCTTCATTAGTTAGCTTCGCATACTCTTGCATTTTATCAGCAAGTTTTTCCATTTCGCCTGTAAGTAGATAATATTCAGCTTCTAGCTCCAGTTTATCAACAGGCTTAAGTAAAGCTAAATCAATTGAATCATAATACTCTTCTAGTTCGATGTATTTCTTTTTATCCTTAAGAATTATATAATGTTTCTTCATAATTATTGGCAAATCAATAGGTAAAACGTTATATTCGTTTGTCACTATTTTTGTAGATAAATTGAATAGATCTTTATCAAAACTATTCCTTTCATAAAATGCATAAGCGTGTATTATAACTATTTCTTTTGGATGAGCACTAACAAGAGCATTCAACTTTTCTTTTGCTATATCTATACTATCAATGAATTCAAGATAATCTATCCATATTAATTCATATGGTAATTTATATTTACTTCTATTATGAAACCGTTTAAACTCAGATACAAAACTATTGTCACCAGTTTTATATAAAGATATAAGATATAATGAAATCATTGTCTCATCGTCACTATATTGTTCGTCTATGATTGGAATAAGAACTTGTTTAGCCTCTCTATGTTTATTACTAAAAATTAAATCTTTGATTTTAAATCGCTCTCTATCACTACTACTTAGACAATCCATAGTATTATCCGATACTTTTCCTCGTCTTAGTTCCACATGAGCAATAAGTTTTGCCATGTTATCTTTATTTAAATCCAGAAACTGTTTGGAATGTAGGCTTAAATCAAGTATAAGATCAGTTTCATCAAGAAGTACTAAAGAATTCATGTAATATGGCATAATCCGTTTGAGGATATAATTATTGTTGACTTTTCTAGCATCATCATATATTATCTGAAATCTTTTACTAGCTTTTGCTAATGATGTAAAATCTATTTGTGTTGAATGAATAACTCCGCATGGTTCAGCTTTTTGTACGGCTTTGCGAAAGTAAGTAAGAGCTATGCCTATTTCACAGTAATTTAAAGAATGTACATCATTAGCTTTATTATAACATTTTATAGCTGAATCATATTGATTAGCATTACTAAATATATCTCCTTGAGCCACAAAAACAGATGCTTTTTCACGACCTTCTAAGTTAAAAGAGTTTATAATGTTATTCAAATCTTTGATTGCATCATTATGATTGTGTCCTTTGTAAAGAACTTGTACAAGTGTCTTTAAGATTTTTGCATTATGATAATCTGGTTTAAAAGATAGGACATTTTCACATAATTCAAGGATTTTATTGATATCGTCGTTATTCTCATTAAAAAGTTTTGCAGCAAGAAGATAGTGGAATTTGTAAAACTCATCTGCTTCACACAACTCATACTTAATAATATTCTTAGTACTTTTTTGTTCGTCAGTATAGTTGTCAAGGTTTATGTAGCAAATATATATATTAATAAGAATGGTATATCTATCATTAATCGTAAGTTGTACTCCCGTTACCAAGTTTTGTAATTCCTGTAACTTTTTTAGTGCCAACTCAAAGTTATACTCATCAATTATATTACGAATTTCCAATATTCTAGTTTTTATTATATGATTATCAGCATTAACAGTTGAACCCCCATTGAAATAATTATTGGTAACATATGTATTGTTGCTATCTCTTTGGTTAATATTTACAATAGACTTGTCACCAATATTAATATTATTTGAATCACGTGTAACTAAAGAACTAACTAAAGAACTGCTTTTTTTGATTTTAAATATATCTTTGAATAGACTTATTGCACGCATTATTGACCTTCTTTCTTATGCTTCTCATTAATATTAATGCCTTGTTTTGCGTTATATGAATTAACTTGATTAATATTTACTTTTGAATGTTTGCCAACCTTTATATTATACGATTTTTTCACCCTTTGCTTATTAATATATTTATTACCACCCAAAATAGCAATAATAATAGGAATAAAAAGCCCAATAATTTTTAATACTAAGTCAAAATCAATATTGTTCATATTAACACCTCGCACCGTTCTTATTTTATATAGTTAATCAATAAATAGCACATATGCTCGTATAATATACTTTCGCTTTTTAGTAGTTGATATCTTTTGATCCTCTGCACTTTGTCTTTTCAAATGTTGAACACCCTAAGAAGTATTTATTTGTATTGCCGTTTTTTCTTTTTACTAGATAATCACCGCAGACAGGGCATTTAACACGCAGCTTAAAAATTTCCTCAAATCTATTCGTATATTCACATACAGGAAAGTTTGAGCACCTTACAAAATGGCCGTATATGCCTTTGGCTTTGACAAGCTTACCACCACAATATGGACACTCGGGATTACCTCGTGTATCATTGTCGATGTTATTGTACCGTATAGGTACTTGATGTTTTTCTACAAGTTCCTTAACAAAAACTGAGGGCTTCTTTTCCAGTGTGAGAATATAGGTTGTGCCTTTAGTCCTTGTCATGGCTACATAAAAAAGTCTTCTCTCTTCTGCATAGGAATGGTTTTCTGGTTTAGCAAGTACATAGGATAATACATCATCATCTGCCATTTGGTTAGGAAATCCTGTTATGGCATTTCTGGTATTTATGAGGATGACATTAGTGGCTTCTAACCCTTTGGATCGATGCACAGTCAAGAAGCGTATCTTTAAATTGGGGTAGTAATTGCAAATAATGTCTTTTACATTTCCGTTGTTATAAATATTAATGGTGAACTCTAGCGTATCCTGAAGAGCATTTACATCAAAATTATTCCTACCTAACAGTAATATATCTGTATGGTCACCACATCTGTCTACGATATCTTGGATAGCCCGTAAAGCACCTACAGGTAGCTTATCTTCATACCCGTATATGATTATTGGGTATACGCTAGAACTATCCGATTTGAGGTCCTTTTTAAGTTGAAGAGGATTCCCCATAACAAAAGATCCTGCAATGTTTATAAGATCCTGAGAATTTCTATAGGTTTTTTCTATTTTCATTAGTTCGTAGTAACCAAAATACTCCCCAAAGTCTTTGAAGAGATTAATGTCACTCCCTGCAAATCTATAGATAGACTGCCAATCATCACCTACGCATAATATCTTTGCAACAGATTGATCGACTATTGCTTTAACCAACTTATACCTGCTAATGGATATATCCTGGTACTCATCGATGATGATGTATTTATAGTTTCTAGTCCATTTACCAGATCTTATGTATTTTGTTGACCGATTAATCATATCATCAAAATCAATCAGTTTGTTTTCTTTAAGATAGCTTTCATAAAAGGTATAGATTTCCTTGGCAATGTTCATGAACAATGAAGTCCTTATCTTTATGTAATTGCTTGAAATCGTCGCTATATGCGCCTGAAATGTGGTAAAGGTATCTACAGTATACCCATTAGATTTAAACAGTCCTATGAAGGTGTCAAACAGTTTAATTAGTTCCATAAAGTGCTTGTCTTCTTTCTGAAGGTATAGTTCATCAAATATGGTACGATAGTCTCTAGGTGAAAAAGCCACTTGATTTAACTTTAGTAGCTCTTCCAATTTATCAAGGAGTATACCTTCCTGATTGTAATAGGAATAAGTTTCAATAAGAATGGTACCTAATTCTTGATGCTTCTCCCTTTTCCACTTCATGCCTTGAAGGTATGTCTTTTCTTCATCAGATGATAACCATGGTGTCTTCCCTTCCCTATTAATTCCAAAATGTTCAAGATAGATACCATAGTCTGTTAAGTAGAAGTCTGGCTGATATTGTCGGTGGCGCATATCAGCTGTCTTATACTCATAAAATCTTTCATACTTGTAGTTAATACCATTTAGAAATAGATAGTTGGCAATCATTAATTCTTCATAGCTTTTTACGGTTTCCCCTTGGAAAGTCTGTTTATTTGCTGCTCGATGACTAACATTGTTTTCTACATACTCATTCTTACTCATTTTAGCTTTAAGGGTAGCAAAATCCTGATTCTTACGGTATTCATTATATTCGCTTAAACTCTTAAAATCAGAGATATCTTTGGGCATGTTGACATATAGTCCATAGAATTCAATTAACATATGAATGGTCTTGGTTTTTTTTACAATTACTTCCTGAAAGTATGTCTTAACCAGGAGGTTTCTATTTATATCAAGTACCGAAGGTACCTTATTCTCTACTTCATGAATAATTTTCATGCCCAGAGCATGAAATGTAGAAGATATAACCTCAACGCCTAGACGTTTGTTAATTCTTTCAGTCATTTCATCAGCTGCTTTTTTTGTATAGGAGATTAGCAAGATATCTTTAGGATGAATGCCTTTTTTATCAACCAGGTACTTTACCTTTCCTGAAATGGTAAGTGTTTTACCAGACCCTGCTCCTGCTACCACCAGATTACTTTTTTCATCAACCACAATTGCTCGTCGCTGTTGTTGGTCCAATGACTTACCATCGATGTTATCAAAGAAATCCTGATGCCGTTCTAGTTCTTTTTCTATATAAGATTGGTTCCATATTTTGATATGCTCTTCAAGCTCATCATATAGTTCTATAAAATCACTTATCTCTCCTTGTAAGGCACTAAACACTGGATTCAGCACATAGCCTTTAAAGAAAGTATATGTGTCTTTGAGATCTTTTTTAATGACTAAAAAGTCATGTGTTATGTAGGCTTGTTGCTCTTCTCTTATCCTGTCATAGAATGTTTGTACTTCCATGTAGTGAGTCTTAACATCATCCCACCCCTGTAAGCGACCTTTTATGGATATGTATGCTTCTCTCGCCTGGTCAAGAACTCGCTCTCGCTTTTGACCTCCTGATTCAATATAGCTAAATAGATAGAGGTATTTATCAATTAACCCATTCATCGACGCCAATGAACATCTTTGTCCAGTTATTGCACCTATTTCATCTAGTAAATATTGAGCTTGCGTTTCATAAGACCTAAGTGTTTCAAGCAGCTGTTCACGTAACCTTTCTAAAACATAATAGCTTGATTGCTCAAATGCATGCTTATCTTGAAAAAACATCTTTTCTAATGCCTGTAACTTCTTTTGAGGCAGGATAAACCTTAACAGCGGTGCACAAAGTGTAGTATGCTTGTAAAACTTATAAGCAGGCTTAAACTTATTGCTAAAAACGAAACTCTCAAAAGTGATGTCCATATGATGACGAAGTTGTAGTAATTCCTGATACTGTTGCTCCATGTTAATGCGCATGTTATTGTATTTTGTACGTCTTTTTCTAAGTAATAATAGCAAAGCTATGTTTGTCACACTCCTTTATTCATCAAAGGGTTATCTCTTCTATTTATTAAGAAACATCTTCCTTATCTCGGCCTTCATCATCCAAGTTCTGCTGTTTATCATCTTTTAACAATAGTATAAATCCAGTGGATTTAATAAATTCCAAATACACTTTTAATTGGGTTTTCTATCAATAAACTATACTAATTATATTTTACTTTTGATATAATCAACAGTTTCTTTATCTACACCTTTATCTAGTAGTTCTCTTTCTAGTGTCTTCATGCTTCTCTTTTTATCTTCAGAATTATCATCAATATATTTTTTCAAGTATTGTTTTAAAACACCATCACTCATAGAATTATAAATAACGTTTGCTTCTTTTATTAATTCATCCGAAGCATCAACTTCTTCATCAAAACATTTAATTAAGTTATCATACTTTTTATAAAAAAAATCTCCTTGTGGTCTTTCAATATTGTATACATCATAATACAAACTAAATGCATTCGCTCCAAAAGTTTTGACTTTAGAATCTTGATTTAATACCACAACATCTTCAGAAAGGATCTCTGTTAATACCAATGGAGAATGTGTGGAGAATACAACTTGAAAATCTACCTGTAACTTATCATGGTAATATTTCAGTATTTCAATGTATGTACTTATCATTTGTAATTGCATTTTAGGATGAAAATTATTATTAGGTTCGTCTAATATTAATAGTATCGTTTTTACGTTGCTACTAAGTGTTATTTTTTCAAGTCCTATTATGAGTTCCCACATATCTTTTATTAACTGATTAGTTGGTATTAATTCAACTTTAAATTTCTTAATAAATTCCTGAAATTCAACCTTACTTAGGTAATTAAAATTCACTCTATGATAATAGTATTGGTCTATTAGTTCGCTATTAACTAACCTTTGCAATGATTCTATCATATTGTAATAGAAGTCATCATAAATATTTTGACCTGGATAGTGTATTTCAATATTTCTGATTCTTTCTGCAAATTTATCACGTGTATTTTTATATTGATGAATTTCAGATTTTGTTTCTAATAAACTACGAATTTTCAGCAACTCTTCTTTTAGGTCAGTATCAATGTAATCATAAAACAGGTAATCATAAACTGCTTCACCAAAAATTTCTATGTAGGGCATGAGTCTTCTTTCTTGATCGAACTTTACAACATCTAAAATCTTAGATTTTAAGTCACAATTTGCAAAGTCATCGTCGATATATAAGTGTTCTGGCTTAATTTTCTTTAAAAGTTCTTTCTTACTCAAATTAGTGAGCAGTTGATAACTGTTAATTATAGCCTCATTACTAAATGTCTGCTTACTAATATCATATTTACACTTGTTTGCTTTACTATCATCTAAATTATTATCTTTTTGTGTTGTATAATAGACTCTGAATAATTGTTCAATCTCTTGAATCTTGCTATTCTCATTATTATCATAGTATTTTTTTATTTTACTCAGATAACTTGCTTTTAAACCATCAACTTTACCCCAACTAATTTCTTCACCAGGTCTTAATCCACTAGAAGAATAATATGCAACGATTCTCTTTTTCTTCCTGTCTCCAACTCTAAAAATCATTAAAGTTAATTCACCAGCTGGTGAAAATTCTATATCCAAGTAATCACCTAAAAATTTAAGTACAGTGGTTTTTCCTAACCCGTTTTCGCCAACTAAAGCAGTAATACTTTTTATGTGATTGCCATAGAAATTTTTAACAAAATTGCAGTTTTTATTTACATCAATTTCAAAGGATTCCTTCTTAAATTTGAATGTAATTTCGTTACTAAAATTTATTTCTGTTTCTGCCTTACCTTTATAATTTCCGAAATAAATATACAATAATTCCATTACTTACCCACCTCTATTCCTAGTAAACGTGCTAAGTCAATATTAAGCTTTGATAATGGTCGCTTGGAATAATCACCAGTATTAAAACTTGTATGAAACAACATTTCATATACAATTTTTCGAGAGTATCCAGTTTTATTAACCAGCATATCAATGTATTCATTAATATTGACTCGACGTAATTTTATAAACTCATTAACTTGTTTTGAATGGATATGATAATAATCATTCAATGTAAACAGATCAATAGTTGCATCAATTTCATCATTAGGTATCTTTCCTTGTATTACTGGAACAAAGTTTCCTTCTCCGATGTACTTTATTGTAAAATGATAATCTTTTTCATCAAATCCATATTCATATGGTGAAACACATGTCTTCGTATCTTTTGAAGAATATAAATCCTTGACAACAGCTTTACTCTCTTTAGCTTTTGAGTTACATGGATAACATGATGGTATTAAGTTATACAATGATAATGAATAATAAGGATACTCGGATTTAGAAAAAAAATGGTCCAAAGTTGAAGACTTTGTATCATCTAGATACTGCCGATTACAATATGGGCATACATCAATATTTAAAGCTTCAATAATCCAGTGTAAATGCCAAGCATGTTCAGAAAAGAACTTATTCAATGAACTGTCCAGACTTTTTACATCTGCATGTTTATATATATTATCAAATAACAATTTATCCTTAATATGCATTAACTCTTGAATTATCAGAGATAATTTTGGAGAACTTGTATTGGAGTATTTCATTAGAAAACCAAAAAAAACTCTATCAAAATTTCTGTTAAGACGCTCTTTTATTGCAACTTGATTTTTTATATAAAAGCTCTTATATAGTCTTTCATCTTTAACATTAACTTTGGTTACTATTTCGTGAACACTCTCAATGTTTTGTTGTTCTAAGCTAAAGACTTTACCACCTTTACGAAATCCATAATTGAACCAATCACTTGTGTGCTTCTTTATTGTTTTCTTGCCGTATACCTTGTTTTTTGCTTTCTCATAGAGTTGTCTAATACTTATTGGAGAACCAATTGCAATAGAAGGGTTAGCCAACATGATGTTTTCTCTTAGTACTTCTACATTACCAATTAATAGCAGTTTGATATTTTCCTTAATACATTCAATGTAGTCAACGGTATACTTATCAAGATTTTTTGAGTACGTTTGTAAAAACTTATTCACATTTTCCAATACTTGTTTAGAGAAAACCTTATAGTGAATGAATTCAATATATTCCTCATCTTTAAATTCTATATGTATCATTGTTTAATCCTCCACCAGTGTATTAGTTAATAACTTGATATATTATGTTATAATTCTATGTATTACTTTTTAATGATTTTTTGTATAAAAAATATACATACTAGTAAGTTCCACCTATAAGAAGTAGTTGTAGTTATATATTGGGAGAGCAAATCAGGTAGCAGCCCAATTATTAAGTTTGGCCAAAGCAAGTGATATTTTATATTTTAATCCAAAGTTTACATATAGATTTTTTTCAAAAACATGGAGAACTGAAGTAAAATACCGTTTTTGATAATTGCCTACAAACGCATAGTCGTCACCAGAAATTGCCTGTGTTTTTGAATAATGGATATTACCCTAATAGCTTTATTCTTTTTATAAAAATCTGGCATATCTATTACTTCTGCTTCATTAATTTCTTTAATTAATTGAAGTACCTTTTAAATATTTGTTTCTAAAATCGTTCTCTCTATATCCTAGAAGACAAATAACCATTGCTCGTAAAAAGTCATTCTTAAATCATTAACTTATATCTAGTTAAAGATATCATCGTAATATTTTTTTCTTAGTTCTTCAAAACCGTATGCTTTAAAATATTTCATAGCCATTAAGAACTTATCTTTATGTAAGTTTAACGATAACTTGTCTATTACTTCTATAACCTCAGACTTATGGTTATCAACATAAATTACTCTATCAGATTTAAACATATATTCTTTACAAATACCATCAAAATTTATTTTCCATGCAGTGAAATTCTGATTATACGTAGGATTATCATTACCAAATAAATGCGTACTTTCATAGCCATCTTTAGATACATTATTTGGTATGAACCTGTGAAAATTAATATTTTCTTTGTATTTCACTTCTATACTCCCATTATTGTTAATAACAAGCCCATCACCCAAGAACATGGTTGAACTCCTATCCCCTAAGAACAACTTAAACGCTCTTGAGTCTGGATCAATCAAAGTGACTTTATCCCGATTAATTTTGTTGATTAATTGTTGAAATAGTGTTTTAAAAATTTCAAATTGTTCATCATTTACTCCTTGATACTCTTGATGTTTTATTTCCATGTAACTGTTTGGATAGGTATAGTTAATCAACAACTCTGTGTTTGTAATATTGATAAAATATATTTCTGAATCTATTAGGAGTAGTTCTTTCATATTTAGATACCTATATCCACTAAAAGTATAACCAGAATCACTTTTCTCAAAGTCTAATAGCCTAAATACTATCAAATCTTGAATATCTTCAATGCCATCACCATATAGATTATACGCATGCTTATAAGCTGAAGTTAATAATTGAATTTCGGTAAATTCAAAGATTTTTTGTGGTTCATAGACATGGAATTCTTTAAGAAATTCTCTTTTCTTCTCAATTTCTATTAATCTGATTTTATCAGCCCAGTAATTACTTATATCATTTTTTATTAGTTTTTCCCGTTTTAATTCATATTCAAACCCTTCTGGGTTTCTAACATTAAAAACAGAATAAACAGGATAAATACTTGAGTAGTTGACTTTTTGTGAATGTAAACCACCAACTACAAAGCCACAAATAGCTCTTTGATACTTAGAATCTAAACTTCCATGATTGAATATATATGTTCCATCGTCAGAAAGAAATGTGATTGTATCATTATGTAATCTATATGGAAAACCTACGACATAGTTTATTTCATCGTCAATGGACCCTTGATAAAATTTCACATGTATATTATTTGTATCTAAGTAATCCTTGAATTCGAAGTAATTAGGTTTAGTTTTGCTAACTAGATTATAGATATCTACAGCTTCTATCTCATTGTTTATTAAGTAACTATCTTCTGAGCTTTTAACCATTATATCAACTTCTGAACAGATCAACACATTCTTTAATGCTACAATAATATCAGTAATATTCTCTTCAAAGTCGTCTTTTAGCTTAAGTGTAATAATTGTACCAATAGTGCATTCAATGTGTTTTAGTACAGTATAATCCTTTAACGCTGAAGCACTTACCTGAAATTCATATCCATGGCATTTCTCTATATCTTCCATCGCTTTAGTCCTTATTATAGCCTCATCCGCTATGACAAAAACAGACCAAAAACCTAAACCAAATCTAGCTATAGGAGAATGATTACGTTTATATTCCGGATTCAATGAACGACTATTTGACATTGTTAAGAAGTTTTTGAAAATAACATCTCTAGTCATTCCACAACCATTATCTTCTATTGTAAGAGTCCCATTTTCTTTATTATAGTTAATAGATACATGTGCATTATATTCGTCACTTACTCTTGACCTTGACCTACGAAATCGACAAGCTTCAATAGAATTTTGTAAAAGCTCCCTTAATGGTAATTGATAATTTACGCCCCATAAGTTTTTTGAAGTAATCAAACGAATTACTTCATCTTTTCCGATACTGATAGCTGTACGTTCATACTCAAATCCTATTGGTACTAAATTACGTATAATTTTTATGGTTCCAAATTTGAGATATGATAATTTCTCATTTTTCAAATCGACATCAACATAAAAATCAAGCCACTCTTGCATAATGTCAACTGTTTTATGAACTCTATCCAGTACATATGGATTGTCAAATCTACCTGACATCTGAATATATCGATCTTTAATAGTAAGATTTCCCCCAACAATATCATGTTTCAGGTTTTCTACGTAAGAATAAACTTCATCATATTGTTGAGCATCGGCACCCCTTAACTCATCAAGAACATTCTCAAAGACACGGTTATTGCTAAATTCCATTAGATCAGCAAGACATAATAGACCTGCAAGATTTTTTAGATCCACTGTTTCCCCATCTAATGATTCTCTACTAAGTTTATTAAATTCACTTTTACTCATATTATGGGATTTCATTAAGTCATCTAAATAACAAACTAAACTTTTTGGAATTTTCAATGCTCGATGATTAAGACCAATGTACTCCCCGCCTCTTTTTGAATGAGTCTGTCTAAGATATTCTTGCAGTTTTTTCTTTTCTTCCTCCTTGGTTAAATTAAAGTCTTCAAGAATTTTGTGTTTTTCATGAGGCAGTACCGTCATTCCTAAATCATGAGCAAATGAAGCACAAATAAGCAAATAAGCTTCTACTGGCCAAAACGCATTATCGGAATCCTTTTTCAATTTATCAATATTTGCTATCTCACCTATACGTTTAACAACTTCAATACCATGCGCAAAATCATGTCTTGTATAGTACGGAAAATATTTTACTATTGAGTCTAGAAGGATGTTTATTTCTGATACAAAATGTAGAGCATTCTCTGCATAAACCTTGTCTATCGAGTTCAGAAACTTCCATAATTCTGTTTCTTTTAAACTATCTAGTTTCTCCAACATATCACCTCGTTGTACTCATTATTCTTTACTTAAAAAACAACTACTCCTATAAATCGTCAATTAACTTTTTGATGGTTTTTTGTGCTTTTATCTTATCATAATCAAAACTTATCATACCTTCTCACAAACAGCATATTTCTCTTCATATCGCTCTATTATTACCTTTAGTTTTCCTCATAATTAGTTATACGTTCCCTTTGCTATCTGCAATTGTTGTAATATAATTATTATATACTTGAATTTAGTTATAATCAATTAATAACCTAGCTCTTATCCTTATATAGATATAGCATTAAATCTAATAATTAATATCCCTTGTCACTTTTCTTTTTATATCATAAAAGTATCTTAGTGTAACTGTTTATTCTTTTTACAAGATAATCACCACAGCACATTTGATAGTTGCTTAATAATTTCAACATATGTATTCTTGTATTCACATACAAGAAAATTTGAGCACCATACAAAACTGCCATGAATGCTTTCTGATATCAAGAGTTTTCCACCACAATAAGAGCACTCTGAATATATAAAGAAAAAAAGGTCTATTGAGATATATTGTCAGTTTACTGCCTAAGCCTAAGATAGCTATTTTGGGTATTTCATTCCTTACTTATTCCCCTAAGGCAAAAAATATTTTTTATACTTTTTTGTAATTTGGTTTACATATTTCCTACACTTTGTATCTCTTAACGTAGAACACTTATTAATAAGTTTAGTTAATCTGCTACTAGAATACTTACCACATCCTTAATCGGAATGTATATTCTCACATCTTTTTGCTCGACTAAGAAAAAACCATTATTGGCCATAAGAATTTTTCCTCTTATTCTATGGGTTCCCTTATTAAAGTATAAATAACATTCCTTTGTATGAATAAGTTTATGATAATTAAGATAGACATTTGTAGTTAATAATGCAATGGCAACCGTGGCTAACAATATTATTATACCTTCTGTAACACTTCTTTTAGTAGATATTTCACAAAAGCAATACGAGCCTACTATGCCTAAAATAATAGGTATAATTGAACTAAAATATTCCTTATCTTTATAGATAACGCCTTTATTATATAAGTGATTATCGAAACGTCTTCTGTATACAACCATAAGTATACAAAAACCTAAAATAATAGAGAAAAAAAGATAATATATAATTGACATTGGTAATGGATCTTCACCACCACTATTATCTGTTAATGATTGAGGATTATAAATGTACATTACCCATATTAGAAGTCCTATCATTACACCGAATAGATATAAAAAATAGATTGCCACAATTGTAGAAAAATCTATTTTGAGTCTTGTATCCAACGTAAATTTATTCTCTAATTGTGTACCATAAGATTTAAACAAATTTATACCCAGTGTAATAAAAACAGCTATTACAGATAATGCTATCGAGATAGTTTTAACCGTTTCAAACATATAATTCTCCTTTAAGTATTATTTCTTATAACTTATTAGATCCAGTCATTTTCAATGTGGAATGATTAAAATGCAATAGATAAGGGAATAATAAATACATCGTGCCATTCCTAACAGCTATATAGCAGTATTTAAAAAAAGACAAACAAGGTTTTAACAGATATCTATTGACATATTCCAATATTTTAAGTATTATAAAGGTGTACCACAAGTCTATGGTACAAAAAGAATAACAAAATAAAAAGTAAGCAATTAGCCGAGCAATTGGCGATCATATTTTATAAAATAAAAAGATAATCACAAATCCTACTGGCGAGCAGGTGTGATTATTTTTTTGTCGTTTTAGTCGTATTTATAATTGCAATGACTAGCATTGCAAATAATATCATAAGAGATAAACACTCATAAATTGACATGGGCGTCACCCCCTTATCTTTCGTGGGAGTATCGCCAAATCACCCTGCGTAATTGCTTACTTATCCTCATTATACTATAGATGGAATTTTTTACAATAGTATTATGTGATTTAGCAATTAGCCTTTATCTAATAGTTTTTATTCATCATCATAAAGAAAAAATCTACGTGTACTATAGCATCGAGTATGTATAAATTCCTTTATGTCTTCTGATCTGCTGTTAGGTACTCTTTTTAGCATATACGTATCATAATCAAAAACACGATTCCGGGTTCTTATATGAACTTTTAATATTTTAGGATTGACCAGATCAATACTAATATCGTTAATATAATCAAAACTAAAGGAAAGTTCCTCATTATTATGATCTGCTACCGTTATAATTAATGTGATTCCATATTCCAATGTATGTAAGCCATCCCGCACTTTATAAAGTGCATAGTCTTTTAGTATGTATTCTTCTTCATTTAGTTGTGCAGCATCATTATTTCCTATTTTAATTCTTCGACCTTTATGTGTTTCTAATTCAATAAGCGTTTCAAAACAGCTAAGAAGAAGTTGGTAAAACTCTTCTTTTTCTTTATTGTTTTCATATTTCATTATTTCCTCTTGTAGCTTATTAGTGTTTAGCAGCATGGTATCCTCTCCTTTGATTAATATGATTGTTTAATCCCATAAATCATCAATTATCTTTTTTATGACATCTTCATGAGCTTTTGTCTTAACATAGTTAATGCTTATTTTACCTGCTTCAATGTTTAACACAGTTCCTTCTTTGACACCTGAAGGTAATTTATCTTTTTCAATAAGTATCATTTTTTTATCAATTTTTTCACAAACAGCGTGTTTCCCTTCAAACCGATCTATGACTACCTCCATTATTTCACCTCAAATTTGGTTGATATAGTCTTACCTTCACCGCTGATTACAATGCTGTAATTGCCAGGTTTCGTTCTTGTTCCTACTTTCCATGTCCAAGATACGTTCCCTTTGCTATCTGCCGTTTTTGGTACCAATCCTTTTGCTTTGCTTGGACCTGAAGAATAGTAAACGGTTATATCATATTGTTTTTTTGGTACTCCTTTGATGGCTACTGTTGCATAACTACCTTTAGTTATAGGACTGGTTATAGAGACTATTGAAAAATAGTTTTGTTCTTTTTCATTTATTTCTCCATAAGGCTGTTCTTTTTCCTGCTCAGCCTCTTGTACTGGAGGTGCGTTTTCTTTAATTGAAGATGCTTTTTTATCAACACCAATAGTCTTACCATCGCTAGTCATAATGATGGTACCAACTTCATCAGTACGGTATATTTTAATGGACTCTTCTTGTAACTTTTGAATTGTTTCATGATGAGGATGGTCATACTTATTGTCAGATCCACAACTAATGACTGCATAATCAGGATTGACCACTTTTAAAAACTGTGAAGATGTAGAAGAGCTGCTGCCGTGATGCCCTACTTTTAATACCGTTGCTTTAAGGTCAATGGTTGTCTGAAGCATTTCATCTTCAGATAATTCTTCAGCATCTCCTGTAAAGATGAAGGATGTCGTGCCGTAATCGAGCTTTAAAACAATGGAGTAGTTATTGAGTTCTTCATATCCATCCTTACTTGGTGCCAAAACAGTTATATAGCCATGACCAAACTGCCATGTATCCCCTACTTTCGGTGATGTAATCTTTAGACTTTTATTCTTTATAGATAATAATACATCTTTATAAGTCTTTGTATTATGCGCAACTTTAGGCATATAAACTTTGCCGATATCAAATTTATTAATAACATAATCTAAACCACCAATATGATCTTCATGGGGATGTGTGCCGATGACAATATCTAACTTGGCTATCCCTAAATTATCCAGGTAATTCTTAACCAAGGCACTGTCTTCATTATTACCTGCATCTATTAACATATTCTTGCCAGAGGGTTCCCGAATTAAAATACAATCTGCTTGGCCAACATCTATATAGTGAACTTCGATGGTTTCTTTAACATCTTTTAAGGGATTAATATTCTCTTCTGAATTACTTTCTATAACTCTACTTTTATCGTGGATCATTCCATTACTATCTTTAGCGTTATCATTATTGTTGTTCTTATATGTTTCAACATCTTGTTTATTTTCTGCTAAGTTCTGAGAATTGGCCGTAAAATTTTTACTATCTTCAGCACCTAGATAACTGGCCATAACAATACAAAACCAAATGCCAAATATTCCAGTTAATATCTTATTGGTTCTTGGCTTAAACCTCTTGCTCGTCCATAAGATGAGTATACCTATTGGTGCAAAAAGAATAAGGCTTAAGCATATAAACCATGTTGCTTGGTAGAATTTTTGTTGTTTCATCTTATCTCTCCTATGTTTCTCTTTTTAATTGTAAGTAAGAAAATAATAGTAAAATTTGTTTACAACAACTCTGCTGGAATTGTTTTGTTTGTTTTTTTACCGTAAGCACGATAGTAATTAGAATCGTCCTTGTCATTTTCAAATCTTGTTATCCATCTCTTATTCTCAAAGATGGTTAATATGCGTTCATTTGTCTCATTCACCTCAAATAAGGGCCGACCTCTATTTAATAATTTTAAATAATTTGTGAGTCCAAGTTTAGTAAAGTAGTTCTTACATGACTGTACATTGAATGTTGGAAGCATAAGAATAGTAAATTCTACTTTATCATCTTCTGACAGGTGGTTAGACTTTATTATTTTTTCATACAACTCGATGGGCAAAGGATAGCTTTCATCAAAGATAGTGTCCTTATTATTACTTGCTAACTCTAATATTACTGCCTTCATAGGTTCTGATTCCTTTGGAAAGAAAGGCAGCAACTTGGGAATATCATTTTGTTTCAAGTTGTTTTTCAGAATATGCTTCTTAAGGGTTTCTGAGTATATTGGATTAAATGATGTTATAGGGCTATCTGTGAGTTCAAGCAACTTTATTTTATAAGTATCGTCAACATCCAGTTCCAAAACGGAAAGAGCTTCATCCAAATCAAACGTTTCTTTCGTCATCACATCATCTATGTACTCAGCAATGTTTTTCTCAATATAGTACGTTATACAATGGGGATATTGTTCTCTCATGAAAGCGAGCGTTTCAAAATTCATCTTAATATTTTTCAAGTTTATTAAAATATTTGCTTTACTATCTGATATTCCCTCAATAGAAAAATGCTTATAATATCTTTTAAGGGTTTTAATAAAACAACTATATCTGTCATCATTTAAATCATTACATGTAATTACTGAATTAAATAGTTTCGATGCAGCCTCTTCTCCAAAAGTACTTTCAGTAGACGAGAAATCCAGTGGTTCTTTTTGTCCGTTTATAAAATTAACAATGGTTTTGTCTAATCCATTACCACTATTGTAAAAATAGTGAAGAATATTATACTCTGAATAAACTGCTAAATTCTGTTCAAATACATATTTCCACAAATTATTATCATTTACATTACTTATAGATACAATTGGGGTTTGTAAAGCCTTGATATAAGCTGTTTTATGTTTAGTGGTTATTTCATCGTTATTTAAAATAGAAAGAACTTGGTCCTCATCGTCAGTAATGCTGCTTGCACATTCTTCAAGAATAATATCCATGTAGGTGTTAATGTATTTATTTACATAATGAGCTAATGGCTCTTCTGGATTCGTCATTACTAATGTATAATTACGGTGCTTCATATCTTGGTATTCTTCTATACCATAAATGATTCCTAACATAAGTTTCAGATGTTCAAAGCTCAACTGATAGAGGCTATGCTTATATATGGAGTTGAACATTTCTTTGTTGGAGACGCTATAATTTATTGATACAAAAGAAACATTAATCAATGCAAAGCCATGTATTAATTTTGGTATATCAGGGTTTTCTATATTTAAAAAATTAGGATCTTCTGATATGTAGTCTGTTAAACAATCCTCTTGGTTAATGGATTCAATGGTGTCATCTGATGAATAGTACATGGTGTTAATAACATAGCGTTTTCTTTGTATTTCTAAAAAGGAGCCTTCTGTTCTCATCATGTAGAAAAACCGATTCCATTGTTTATTCAGGTATTTTACCATTTGATCTTGTTGTTTGCCTTCATCAAAAAACTGGCTGATAAATTTAAAGTTTTTTGTTTGCATTAATTGCTGGATAAATCGATTTAGGTTTTCATTATTAGTCTTTAAAAGATAATCCAATAAATTAAAATTCAATATCTCTTCTTGGTCATAATCCTCATTTCTCAATCTTTCGATAACCATCCCGGGTTTCTTCAATTGATATGTGTACTCTTTTGCCTTTTTATCGGTAACGCTACGCAAGAATACTTTATCGACTCTGCTGAGACTGTTCTCATAGAAATATGTCATATAGTCAGCATAGGTTTCATCAATTTTTCCATTACGAATTAAATACTTGATTAAATCAAAGTATTGACTGCCTTTTATATCATTAAAATCATCGTCTTGTCCAATCTCATTCGTATATGTTACCTTGAATATGTCATCAATATTTTCCCGGCTTATTATTTCACAAAGCTTTTTATTTTGTATTGTTTGTCGTTTCTTTTTTTGATTCAAAATTTTTTCATTAAATTTTTCAATATTGCCATTAGCTATATTTTTAAGAGCTTCTTTACGTTCACTTAGTTCCCTTTCTAGCCTCTTAAAATTCTCATGCTGATGATATGCTCTATTGGCATGAAATTTGGGTTTGAATGCATCATCTAATTCAGTTTCAGATTGTAATATCTCATTATTTGCTACCCCAACCTTCTTATCAAGCTCACCTATTTGTGCATCAATTCTCTTAATTTCATCACGTATAAACTCCTCTTTCTTTGTAAAGAGTGTATATACAAAGCCTTTATTCAGCTGCAAATCGCTAAAATCTCTTGGAAACAAATTCTTATATGTAATAAGTCCAAGTAATTTATTACAATCTTGTTCGGTCGTACTTATACGATTATGATATATGACGTACTCATTATAAATATTTTTTAGTATTCTCATATCATCTATATACAAGGATAGGTCTTGCAAAAATCTTTGATCAAACTGCTTAAAAATACCGCCTTCTTCAAAATGCTGAATAAACTGGTCATAAGAATTTGAACTATCTATTACTGGAACAATAGGAATTATGTAATCAAAGAACTTTGTTCTATCTTTTGAAACAAAAATATCGTCACGTAAAAGATAGAAAAAACGTAAGGTCGTTTTACGCTCTATATTTACTAGAGTGTTAACTTCACGGAGTCTTTCGAATATTTGATTCACATTATAACGATCCATATCTTCAAAGACTATGACATCATCATCCGTATTTTCAAAAATATATAGAACTTCATTGAGATACTTATCAAAATAAGAATCCGTACTTTCCTGAAAAATCTCGATCTCGTTTCCTTGTAACTTAATTTTTTTTAGCATATTCCTGTTCATTTGAATTTTCGTTATTTTAGTTATAGCTACGCCTAGAATTATGATGCAAATAGTACCAGATATTAAGCGTGTTTCATTATAAGTAGTCCTTGATAGAATTTCATTTATCCAAGTTGTAGAGATGCTGCTTACAAAATTGCTCCATTTTTGAAACATAGTAATATGAAAAAACGTAATGAAAAAGAGCATCATTAAAACTACTGATCCGGCAATATTCTTAGGCTTTACTTTGTGTTTGATTTTAAAATTTGTCTGAGGGATTTTATTGGAATTAATCTGATGTATCAATTGATTAAGGATTTTCCCCTCTAAGATAGACTCATTGGTTTCTGATTCTGGTTCTTCATTGCCCGTAATTGATTTAAAATGAGCAAGTGATATATGCAGAAAACTTTTATCTTTATGGTGTTTTTTATAAGTTTCAATAACGCTACTTTTACCGGCGCTATACGCGCCAGAAATCGCCACATTTCTAATATCATTATTATCAAAAACAAAATTTAATGCATCTTCATATATGCTTAAATCTGCATCGTTTATTGGTGTGAGTTTTTGAAAATTATAATTTTCACTCATATATTATACCTCCTATAGAAATTACCAAATAGTTATACATGTAGCTGCTACCGTATGTTCCACTTTTAACACTGTAGCATAACAATCGTTTCAATGACACGACCAAAAGCGTTACATATAATTTATATGTCTAATTTTACCACAATAAGTCTAAAAAGCAATATAACTTCTAAATAATGATATCTTTTGCAAAAACAAATTCAATACTAACCTTCTAAATTAACGTGCATAATAAGTATAATGTAATACGGTAAAGGTTTTAACAGCATTGAAAAGTAAATTTTCTTCACACTAAATTGCTACTGAAAACAGCATCTTAAAAATTTCATGTTAAAATAAAGAAAAACTTTTTTCACAAAGGATGTTTTACATGAAAAGAAAAGAACAATGAATACTTAAAAAAGCTAAAAAGGAACCAGCAAAAGCTCTTCTGAAGAGTCAGAAATACTATTTTCCAGAATTGCAAAAGAGGCTGAATGAAAGCTAAGAGCCAGAGATAAGCGATATGCAATATATAATCCAGCAACAATGATTGGAACTGGGATGGTAAAAAGTATCTGTGGAATATCATCCATGCAGCAAATGACAGTAAACTTCAATACAGATGTTCTTTTTCTATATCGCAAATACCTAGTTTTTGTAACAAAATATAGAAGAAAAATAATTTATGGTAAGTTGAAAAGAGATAGGCACGATATTGGGAACCTTAAATGAATACAATGATATTGAATAATGATATCACCGAAATACGCTGTAACAACGATAGTAGAATACCTCAAATGGAAGTGAAAAGTGTCGACCCTACTAACATAAGCCCATGACCATAAACTTATGTGCTGAAATTAATTTTACATCTTATCCATAAATTTATAAAAAAGTGATGGAATGTCAGCCATTCTATCACTTTTTTATATTAGCAAGTTACTGTTATTATACTAGTTTTATTATGTCACTACAATTCAAGTAATTTATTAATATCTTTTAGTCGTTTCATATCTTTTTCTAAATTACAATCAAGAGGTGTTTCATTAAGTCGTAATATGCACCCCTTTTCTAGATTATAGAGATTAACATCCAAATCTTGAAGTTTATGCATTGGTAATTTTTGTTTTAAAGTATCATCAAAATAATTCATCCAGTGAACTGTGGTTGGCAACCCATTATTCCAATACTCAAAACCATATTTTTTAACTGTCTCAGCATTAGCAATACAACCCCAATACGGTTCGAAGCACATACAGCACTCTTTAAACATACGCTCTACTTTAGCATTAAATGCATTCGTAAAATTGGTATCTTCTGGAAAATCTACTACTAAGGAATTGATGAATTTCTCATTTGTTACACCGACTGTCATACTAATTGATGCCGATTCCTTTGTAACCTTTGAAGTAAAAAAATTGATATGTCTACCTAAGTCCAAAAAAACAATCCCATTCTCTTGATTAACACTTTGTTTTAATAATTTAATTAGATGTTCTTTTGTTCCATCAAATTCTTTAGCTAGTTTTTTACTATTTGCTGGAATAAATCTAGGAACAAATTGCTGATCAAATGTTGCTAGAATATTCAACAAGTTGTAAGCCTTGTCAATGGTATATCCGAAATCTTCATATCGGGAATTAGCCCATAATATCATATTATATAACATATTTACTCCTTTCCATTATTTAAATGCTTCTAATAAATAAATCCTTCTAGGAAAAAATTAATACCTGAAATACCTTTGCGAACAAAAAGTTCTTTAGTTGCATTCATACTTATTTCGTCCATGAAATACCAATCAACTGTCATCCCACTTGATGCACGCAACTGTCTACTAGCTTGATCTACCAAACCCTTACCACCTTTAAACCACTCATAAAACTTTCCTGTATTCTTATTTACAAAATTGGTATAATTTCCTTTTACTTCAATCAATCTACTATTTTTTAAACCGTCAAATTTAACACCATTTTGTAACCACTCTAGTTTAGTACCAGTTATTTGCGTCTGATAATTCCTTGATAAATTGCTCATATTATGATTAACCTTTACCCATCTTCCGCCAAATTTACCTGACCCTTTATAATTCATAATACTAGATTTAACTTGGGGATGTAGGTTTCTAGGTCTGATACCATTGACTTTCACGGTACTAGATGTTCCAACACCACCGCCGCCACTGCTAAAAGCAGGACCACCACCACCATACACTCGTGCTTTCTTATCGCCCCATTGGTCATTATACATAATAGGGTTATTATCACAATAAGCATATAAGTTATTATTATACATTGGGTCTCTACTTAAAAATCTGTCAATAGCTGGTGCGTAATACCTTGCAATCAAGTAATATAATCCTGTAGCATCATCATATCTGTATCCCGCATAACGATAAGGATTTAATGCTGCAGCTGAACCTGTTTCACTTATTATATTTCCCCAAGCGTCATAGGTATATGTTGCAACGATATTACCATTTGTATCTGTGAGTTGAATGATATCACCATGACCGTTATGGACAGTATAATATGTTACACCATCCACAGTCAAGCTTAGTAATTGTCCTGTAGGACTCCAAGTGTAATGTTTTTTCAATGCACCTGAAGCATCAATTTCAGCACTAACATTGTTACTATAACCATCATATAAGAAATAAGTTTCTTGCCCATTAGTGTTCTCATATACACGACGTCCCATACTGTCATACTTATAAGTTGCTACTAATGAACCATCAGATGCTTTATCTACTTGAATTAATCTGTCAGCTGCATCCCATGTGAAATTATGTGTGCCATCGGATGTCATGTTACCATTTCCATCATGACTGGTGATACTCAAGCCATTGATCTTTATTAGTTGATTCGCTGCGTCATAATCAAAAGTGGTTGTATTGATAATGGTACCATCAGATTGCTTTTCTTCACGTGTTTTCATATTACCACGAGGGTCATAGGTATAAGTTATTGTGTTTCCAGATGGTAGAAGCTCTGTTTTTAGTTCGCCTTTAGCTGTATAGGTGTAAGTAAGTTCTTGATTGTTATGATCGGTAATTTTATTTACAAAACTATCGGCTCGATAGTCATATTTATAACTAGATAATATCTGACCTGCATTCGTTTTATTTTGAATATCTGTTGGCCGTCCCATGCTATCGTAGTCTATACGACGGTTGATACCATTACCTGATTGTAGTGTAGCCAAAAGACCATATTCATTTACTAAGAATTTACTTACCTTTCCATCAGCATCTGTTAAGGTAGCTGGCTGGTTAACTTTATTATAAGTTATATTTTCTGTCTTGGTAACAGCTCCTACAGTTAGTTTCTTTTGGGTAGTATTGCCAACATTATTTAACGTATACTCAATCTTACCTTTTCCATCATCCCAGCTACTTAGTTGATTAAAATTATCGTGAGTAGCCGTCCAAGTACGGAAATCCTTCATATCATCTATGGTATTAATATTGCCATTATTATCATAGCTTAATTGATAATTAAGAGTTTCATCAAAAGATATATCTTTTAGACGATGTACTTGATCATAATTAAAGGAAATCTTACTTTCTGGTTTTGTTACTTCCATAAGCTTTCCAGAAAGCGAATAAGCAAAAGAGCTCTTTTTATTTAATGAATCCGTAGTAGAGCTAAGTAGGCCTAACTCATTATAAGCAAAGATTGTTTCATTATAAACAGTGGTTTCACTAGGGTCTGTATTCTTAATGCTTTCTATATTCCCATTATCATCATAATTGTAGACTACTTTTAGGTCATTACCAGCCGGTTTTACCCATTTCAGCTTATTCGAATTGCTCCAATAGTCAAATGTTGTGATGTTACTTAATGAATCGGTTAAGGTAATAATATTACCAGCAGAATCATAAGTATATGATGAAAAATTGCCATAAGAATCGGTGACCTTCTCCACCCATGTATTGGACGTATTATAGTCATATTTTGCTGTATAATTACCTTCTTGCAATCTTACATTATCAAAGTATACCGTTCCAGTAGCATTACCAGTCATGAGTACTGGGCGCATGTAGGTTGTACCCGTTGGTCCAGCATCTTGCTTAACATCAATGCTAATTCTTCGCCAGTCTTGGTTTTTACCTGCCATATCTGATGAAACTTGACCAATTAAAGCTTTATTACTATCATAATACTCAACTTTAATATGTGCTACATCGGCTGATAAAACTTGGGTTTTTACAAAGGCTGATAAATTATATTTTTTGTCTTTGTCGTAAGGAATATAATTGTCGATACTAATACCAGACCAAGTGGATGCATTAGAAATTGAAACAGCCCTATCGCCACCATAAACTTCTGAAGTTTCTAAGGTGTTAACACCACTAGATGCTTGAGTCCAGTTAGATGGCCAAGGTGTACCTCTTTCAAAACTAGAATTATCAATAAGGTTATATGGCGTATCAACAGGATTTTTTTGAATTAATATTCCATCAAAGTAAGATTCACCTGAGCCTGTTGCATTGGACGCACCAAATTTTACTTTTATTTTATGTGTACCCGCTGGAAAATCTGCACTATTAATAGCAGTAGACCAACGTTGCCATTCACCTATATTTCCCTCTAAGTCAATACGGCCAATTTCTCCCTTTTTTTCAATACCATCGGCGGCAATTCCATAGATAGAAAGTACACTAAGTTGAGTACCAGAAGTTTGTACTGATTTAATATAGCCAGATAGCACATAGTCTGAACTTGTATCTATATCAATTTCATCAGAGAGTACAATGGTATAGAATGAAGGGTTGCTGGATGAGGCCGTTAATTTAAAGGATTTATCCCCATACCTACTATCAGTAGAATCAATACTCCATGTATTAGGTTCACCAATATCAAACGTATAGTTCTCAGGCAATCCCCCTACACTATTTCCTTCAAAGCTACTATTATCAAGTAAATTATCGGCTAAGCTTATCGGTGTTGTTGCCTCAATAACATTATCGTATTCATCAAATTTCTGAACGCTACTTATATTCGTCGTATAAGGGTCACGGGTTGTCATGTTATTTTTCTTATCATCATAGGTCATTTTATAGATGTCAGTGTTAACCCCTGTATACTTGGTTAAATTGGAAAAGTTATCCCACTGAAATAGTTGTTCGCCATTTTTTGGGTCAGTTACTTTGACAACATTTCCAGTATTAGGATCATATTCAGATTTCCATTCATATCCTTTAGGGTCTTTGTGGGATCTAAGTGCATTTGGTATATTGGTACTTTCACCTTCTGCCATATCTGTATCCCAAGTAAAGTTATCGGTTAAGTTTAATCCTAGAGGATCTTGTTGAATTTTGGTTACATTCTGGTAGTCGTTAAAGGTATACATTCTTTTACGACCTTCGCCATCATAAGTAGCAGCTTGTGCTGTTGGGTAATTAGACGTATATTGAACACCCATTACAAGTTCAGACGCTGAAGCACCTTCTTCTAATTGTATGCCATCCCACCAGCTACTACCTGAACCTGAAGATACGGTGGCACCAAATTTTATACGTACTTTATCCGTATTAGCTGGTAGTGCTTCTGATTGTTCATATCGACCCCAATTATCAATTGTTCCTGTTGGGTCGATTCTTGCAAATTCCCCTAAGCTGACATCGTTTACATCATAAGCCATGAGGGATATAACCGTTGTAAGGGTTCCTGTGATTTGTTCTGCTTTTAAGTAGCTGCTAAGCGTATAGGTTTTCGTTGGGTCAACTGGAATCGGGTCGGATAAATACACGGTGTAGAAATATGTGTTTGCTGATGATGTGTTGATTTTAAATGCTTTTCCATAGGCTGAGCCTGAGCTTGAATCGATTGATTCTTGCCCCGTTTGTCCTGTCCAAATATAGAAATAGTCAGGTATGCCATTACCGTTAGCGTCAACTTCAAAGTTACCGTTGGTCACTGCATTAACAGGATTAATAGCCGCTACTCGGTCTGTACCGGTATAGGCAATATAATTAGTATCCCCTTTTGGAGAAACCGTTGCAATGAGATTATGATCATTATCATAACGGTATTGAACGATTTTACTATCGGGTGTTGTCACTTTGATGAGATTACCGTTTCCATCATAATCATAGTTCCATGTTCGATTAGCTGGGTCTGTGGCAGTAGCGATTCGCCCATTAAGATACGTTAAATCAATGGTATTATCCGCATTATCTTTAATTCCCGTTACTTGATCGTTGACATAGGTCAAAGTCAACGTATTACCCGCTGGATTTATTATTTGTTCGAGTTCACTATTTTTAAAGGTGTATTGTATCTGATCAGTTGTGGTAATGGTTGCTGATGATTGATTACCACTTAACTGCCAATACATGCCTGGTGGTGAATTGTAGGTACTGTCTGTATTTTGAGAAAAGTAATGTGTCGTACCATTGCCATCTATCAGTTTGGCAGGTCCTTTAGCAGGTATTATTAGACGCATATCCATTACAGAATACCAACCATAACCAAAGACACCACTTTCAGTTGAACGACTGTTATAGGTACGATCTAATGTTATGTCCGTCCCGAGACCTGGAAATGCAATATCTGTATCTTCAAATACTAAATTACCATTAGCCATATTTACAGGACCATCAAAAGTCCAGAAAGACTGTTGTCCTAGCCCATCAATGGTATAGTTAATGGTTAAGCTTGGATGATTAGACGGATCTAAAGCATCATTGGTTGCTAGAAATTCTCTACTAGCTAAGCTTTCATCGCTATATTGTAATTGAAGACCATAATTATTTTGAGTCCCACTGTACCAGTCATTTACCAGATTGGTTATAGGAATACTCACATTATGAGGAGCTGTTGTATTGGACATGGTGATTGAACCATCCATACCACCAGTTGACGGTTTAGTACTCCATGTGACTGTATTAGGTATCCAATCAGTTGTAACACGGTGAACCTCTAGTACAGGTGTCTGAGATGTGACATAAACTTGGGTATTTAACACATTAAGATCTGCACTGGTTATAACAGCACCACTTGGTATCGTAGGTAAATTAAACCATAGTAAAGAACGACTTGTACCTAGTGTAGAACCTAGACCTGCATAAAAATGTGCCCACATATCATAATTGGTAGTATCATGAGTACTGGATAACAAAGTATCCTGTGATAAAGCATTCGTATCAAGTGTATTAACAGTTGGATCAAATTCTACCGGATAAACTCGCTCAGGAGATTGAAGCCATTCGGCATCGGCAACAAGATCCAAGTATAATTTCGAACCCTTTTCTTCTCTAAACTTATAAGATGCATTCGTTGACATCTCAAGATTGGCATCTAATAAAAAGGGCTTTTCGAAAGCAAAAATAGGATCATCTTTACCGGGTTTTAGAAAGTTAACCGAACCATCTTCTTGTAGCTGATACTCTAAATCTTTTAATTTAATTTCATAGGTATACATCGTTGGAGCATCTTTACTCTTTAAGATAAGGGTTTCTTTTAGACCATAAGGTGTGATAGCATAGGTCATATCTGTATCTGTAATAACATCTGTAAATGTCATCACATTATCTTGTACAATCCCTTTAACAGGTGAAGCAAACGTTGGACGAAACGATAAGGTAGAACCTTCTTCTGAATAGGTGACAAAACCGTTTGCATTTTTATGTAGTGAAATATCAAAGTCATTTGCTATGTTCTTAAATGAATCTTTTTCTGCCTTTAAATTAGACTTTATAGGCTGCCATTTTCCTGTTTTTTTATCTTTGTAGTTGATGGGGTGTGAATAAATCTTTTCTGTAAAAGAGCCATCTGCGTTTATGTAGCGTTTAGATTTCTTGGTTCTAAATTGAGTCAACTCTTTAGATTCTTGATCGGGTGCTGAAAATGAAACATCATCCGTAATGGTTTGAATGGTTTCAGGTATTTCATAAAAAACTTGGTCTGATGAAGTTTCTGCAAAAACACTATCAGATGGAACAATCATTGAGATGATTAAAGACATAATTAGAGCTATAGATATGATAGTTCTAGTACTTTTGTGTTTCAAAATATAAGTCCTCCTAGTAAAATATTTGTTAGTTTTTATACCCATGTATGGTTTACATAAAAACAAGTCAATTTTATTATACTTTGAAGGTCAAAGTAACTCAATAGTAATATTATGGGAGATTGACGATATCTTCTTCCTATATAAAGATTAATTTCCATATTTTATAAGATTTAAATATTCCTTTTTATGGTATAATTTATTTGTAATTATGAACAAAATGTTAATAATTACAAGGAGTACATAATGATAACCCCCACCATAAACTTAACCATTAATCATGAAAAAGGTTCATATAAATACACACATGTATATAATGCCAATTCAGGTATAGAGTTTTAGATATAACTAGATGGGAGAATAAATATGATTAAAAAACATAAATCTTTACTCATCGTAATATTTCTTGTCCTTCTTATGGGCTTTGTCTTTAAGCCTGTTAGACTTATAAATTATTCCAACATTGACAAGATTATAATTACCAATGAAGCAGTATGGGGACAATCTCCGCTAACGCTTAATAACGATGATCTAAAAAAATTCAAAAAAGGTGTAGGCAATTATGGACTAATATCTTTTACTATGTCTATTGAAAAAGTTTTACTTAATTTACGTGTGGATTTTTATAAGGGTGATAGAAAAAAATATACCATTTACTTTTTTTCTTATGATATGGGTAATAGTGAAAAACCAGTTATTGCCTTATCCCCTCATTATTATAAAATCAGTCCAAAGGTGACTAAAACACTCAATGAGATATTACAAGATAATAACTTTTCAATGGAGCCATACTAATCTCATGGTTACCAGTAATTGATTACTACCATGTAAATCAAGAGATCTTCACAAATACCTTTAAAACCCATCCATTGGATAATTCTTACCAATGGATGGGTTTTCTGCATATATACTAGTTGTAATTTACTGAACTTACTCATTCACCACTTTAATAGTTAATATATCCTTTATAGCGTATGGAATATATGCTATTACGGAGTTATTACCTTTACAGGTAACAGTCATCTTATCTAGAGCTGATAAATCTGGTAGTGACGATGTATTACTATTTGTAGATATATATCCATTAGCTGCTGTCTTAACATAGTCCAGCACGCCATTGCTTGTATTATCTCTAATACTATAAGTCTTTGAATCAGATGTATTCTTAAATTCATAACTTTTGCCTGGTTCCATTGCTATTTCATATAGTGCTGGATTGCTTATCACTTTCGATGTTACGACATCTTTTAGGTAGTACGGGATATACAACATTACTGGTTTATCACCTTTACAGGTTATAATAATTTTTTCTTGAGCTGATAAATCTGATACACTTGACACTTTTCTATTAAAAATATAATTCCCATTAGCTGTCGTCTTAACATAATCCAGTACACTATTACTTGTATTATCTTTTACACTATACATCTTTGAATCCGATGTATTCATAAATTCATAACTTTGGTTTGGTTCCACTGTTATTTCATATAGTGCTGGATTGCTTGTCACTTTCGATGTTAGGATATCTTTTATATAGTAAGGCATATATAGCATTACAGATTTATCCCCTCTACAAGTAACGATCATTCTTTCTTGAGCTAATAAGTTAGGTAATATGGATATTTCCCTGTTAAAAGTATTATATCCATCGGCTGTTATCTTAACATAATCCAGCACACTATTACTTGTATTGTCTCGAATATCATAGGACTTTGATAATGATGTGTTTTCAAACTCAACATGGGTATCTGGTTCCATTGTTACTTTATACAACGCTGAGTGTTCAACCTGTGTAGCTGTTACGATATCCTTAATGGCATAAGGGTAGTAAATGAATAAAGGTTTATCTCCTACATTCGTAACACATAATTTCGCTTTAGGACTTATACTTGGTAGAGTACTAACTTTATGGCTATAAGATAAATCCCCATCTACTTGAATACTTGCATAATCCATTATATAAGAACTGGTGTTATCATAGAGGCTGTGTGACTTTGTAGCAGAATGATTCTCAAACTCATAGCTTTTATCCGGATCTATTGTTACTTTAAATAATGCTGGTGTAGTAACTTCTGTGATTAGAATATCATCCTTAATACTGTAAGGGAAGTTGATATCCAATGAACTATCTTCAACGCAATTCATGATTATTTTAGAATTTGAATAGAGTAATGGTATATTATATTGTTTGTTCCCACAAATATATGTACCATCTTCATTAAATCTAACATAATCAAATCGTCTTAATGTAGATTCAGCATTTTCATGAACCCAATAGGATTTTGTATTGGATAGGTTTTTTATTTCATAGCTTTTTTCTTTATCCATTGTATACTTATACAAAGCTGGTTCGTTAACTTTTTCATTTTTAATAATATCTTTTAATAAATAAGGGTAATACATTAAAATTGGTTTATCCACTGCGGTAATAATCATATGATCCATAGCATTTAACTTTGGCAAGCCACTTGCTCCCTGATCAAAAGCGAAATCCCCCTCGTTATCTTGTTTTACGTAATCAATTTTTCTACTAGAATTCCAATTCCCTTTTAATGTGTAATCCCTAATTTCAGATAAATTGGTGAATTTGTAAGTATCCCCTACTTCTAGTGATAATCTTTTTAATGGTGGATCTACGACTTCTTTAATACTTATTTCATTACTTATAAGGTATGGATAAAAGATAAGGATTGGTTTATTATCTATTCCTGTAAGTAACATTTTCTCTTTAGCATATAAGCTCGCTGAACCAGAAGTTTCTGCCACAAATGATATATTACCTTCTTTATTAATTGTCACGAATTCATATCCATTGCTCAAACCAGCTGTTGTTTTCATAGTATGTTTATCTACTTCCGATTCATTAACAATCTCATAGTTATGTCCCGGTTCCATATTGAATCTAACGAGTACAGGATTTTCTAATTCTGTACACTGGATCGATGCAGCTATAGCAGTCGGATAGCATACCGTAATCTCTTTATTACTGACACCATTCATTAATATTTTTTCCAAGCTATTTAAATGAATTTGAAATCCGCTATTTAAACTATAGGACATATCACCTCGTTTATTTATTAGTACATAGTCAAATCGGTTAACTAAAGACGATGTATTTTTCAATGAACATCGATCATTTGAAGTATTTAACAATTGATAAGATTTTCCTATTTCTAGTGTTTTCTTATATAATGGTGCGTCTGGTACATTATTTACTTCTATTGTACTACTTAAATTGAATGGAATGTGAATGATAAAAGGCTTGAGCTTAGAAGCAGCTAACAATAATGTTCCATTAGCGTTTAAAGTAATGTTAGCATATGCATCCATTTCATAAGTATCGTCACTGTTTTGATATTTTTTAACATAGTCAAATCTAGCACCATTACTGTTAGCAGTATTCTCCAAACGGCAAGAAGACGTGGACCCATTGACAATTTTATAATTTTTTCCTGGCTCTATGGTTAATCTGAAAGAATTTGGATTAGCAATTGTCTCGATGGCAATTGTCTCCCCTTCTTCTTTTGGTAAGTACAATGCTATCTGTTCCGCATCATCTCCTGATATAATTGTTGTGGTGTTTTTAAATAGTTTTAGCGAACCAAAGGTACCTCCTTTGAAGCTATAAACACCAGCTGCATCTACTTGCTCATAAGAGTAAGTATGACTGGATGAACTTGAATTATCTAGTACAAAGTCCGCATTAGTGGCATTGGTAATTTTATATGTCTTTCCTGCTTCCAAGGTAAACTTATTTCTATCAGGCATCACCATTTCAAGATAATCATAAATAGAATAGTTTGTTATGGTTTGATCCTTTGACGTGCGTATACTGAATCCCAATGATTTTAAATGGCCATAATAATCCTTACCAGCATTTGCAGGATCATTTTTCCACGCAATAGCTTGTTTTAATAAAGTGACTTGGGTATCTGTAAGATCAACCACTTCTAAATGCACATGGTCGCCCCCGGACATACCAGCATGACCTTGTATACCAAGTTTCATACCAACTTCTACATAGTCCCCATATTTCTTATTTTTTAACTCCTCTGAAATAGAAGCTGTATGTTGGTAGCCCACATACTTTTTATTAGTTTCATCTAAAATCATAATATAATTGTAACTGGAAACATCCTTAGCAACGACTATACCTGAAGTAATAGAATAAATCTCTGAATCCTTCGCACCAACAAAATCGACGCCTTCATGGAGTGCTTTAAATGGATAATAGACACTACCATATTTGTTAGGTATGGCTGCTGTGTGATCAAAGGCTCTTCGATTATCATTCACATAGTATTCACCATAGTATGCCGTAATCTGGTACCATTTTTTATTATATAAAATTTCTCCTATGTTTTGTAACAACTCAATATTATTTCTTCCGCCTACATAATTAGGGAGATTTTCTTCCGTAACACCTTTATGAAAATATCTTGCTCCTATATTGTTATAACGCATGTTATATGGCATAAGCACCTGACTAGCATCAAATGTTGCTGCCGTTCTAGTGGAACTACTTGGTGTTTTCTTTAGTGATGTAGCTATTTGTGTTGGCTTATACCCATCAATAGTATATTCAATACTATTAGCTTTTACATAACCTCTTTTTGTGCCTCCCGTAATCTTATACTCAATTTTATAAAGTTGCTTACCACTATGCATGACCTCATCAAGTATTGTAACAAACTCCTTCTTTACCCAACCATCCCAATAAGGGCTTTTACTCCCAATAAATTCATGGTCTAGCGATTTAATCACTTCACATTTTTGGTTTATTATAAAACCATACTTCATTTTACTCATATATATCATGTCCTTTCTTAATTGAATTGCTGTAGCTTTGGCCAATTGACATATATAAGCATAACATTGTATAGCACGACATTTGAACGACATAATTCATATAAAAAAAAGAACACGAATGTGTTCCATTAAAGTTAATACGTTATTTGCTTTTACATTAGTTATCTTTGTTACTATTAGTTAGTGATTTTCTATTTTTTAGTTCTTGTCGATAGTGTCTGTCACAAAGATCCTTACATCTGACATTATTATTACATCCGTCTACTTTACATATTTCAGCCCATACTTTTATTTCTTTATTGTTAAGATGATAATAGTAATGAGTGCTACAATATCCTTTAGCATGTTCAAGATTATTGCACCCTTTAACACTGCAAAACCTTTTTGGATTGCCCTGTTCTCGTTCAGGTGTTAACTGTCCATATCTATAAATTTGCTGATAATGTTTAGAGCAATAACCTGAAGATTTGCTCTTACGGTCACAATGTGGTGCTTTACATCTTTTATCTTCTTCTAGGATATATCCAGTACTTCTAACCTGCTGATAGTGTCTATTGCAGTAACCGGTTGCATAAGCAGGTTCATCACAACCTTCTACTTTACATTTTTCCCGTGTACTATTTTTGGCAGTTCGTAGGACTCTTCTATTATACTTTTTTGAGTAGTGATTATTACATAAACCTCTCGACTTAACAGGTTTGTAACATCCCTCAACCTTACATAAGTGTTTTGCAGTTGCTTCAAGATATCTTACTATATTCAATTTATCATTGTCTTTCCTACTATGCTTTAAGTAATTACTCCATAACTCTATCTCATCTTTTTGTTTCAATTGCTTATTAACATATTTCAATAATTTATCAGCGTCAAAGTAAGTATTTTTACAATACAGCAGCGAGAAATACTCATTCGCAATTCCCTTAATAAAAATCTGTGTCATTTCTCCAGTTGAGTAACAAACACCATCTTTAATAAAAGTGATGATTTCATGTGTATGTATGCCATCCTTTACATAACGATGTCTATAAATTATATCTGCTTTTCTTTTCTTAGTTAAATCTTCTAGCAAATCATTAATACGTCGCTGAAATTCTTTTACATCTTTTTTTATTTTAAAGTCTAAGTAATATTCTTTATCCTTCATTAGAATTCTTCCTTATCTTTGATATGTAGTAATATGCCAAATTAACAACACTGATTAAAAATAGTTTGTAAATAAAATTAATCTATTAGCAATTTAGGATTGTACTCAACAATAAAAAATACACATGTGCAAAGTACATAAATTTCATTATCTATATTAAGTTTTTCAAGTTGTTTGCTTAATATTTTAGATTGATTAGGTATAGTGTTTTTTATGCAATCTTTCCTACCTAATATGTGCCAAGATTTTTCCATGTTTTGTGATATAACTATATTACACTCCTCACGAGTACTAGCAAACTTTCTATAATCCCTATCACGATTTTGCTGATTAACACGTTCCTTATATGTACCAGCTTCAAGTTCTGATATCGTTGCACAACAACTATAAAATGACGCATCAGGAATACTATTCATATGATAAAATGCTTCTACCATAGGATAATTTAAATAGAGTTTCCCCATATCCGATGACTCAACAAAATAATTCATCATTTTAGTAATTTTATCATCTGAGAATTGAGAATCCTGTGGATCGAAATCAAAAATTAATAGTATATCGGTATACTTTTCATCAAATATCTTTTTACTCTCTTGTTCTTTCTCTCGCTCTTTTAAAATTTGTAGAATATCCATTGCATCAGGATCTCCATCTAAAAACATTTCCTTGTAAAGAGTATAAATATTTGTTTTATAAGAAACAATTTCATAATTTATATCTATCTCATAAATCTTCATCAGATGTTCAACTAAGCGCACATCAGTTTTTGCACCCTCTACAAGAACAAGAATTTTTCTTTTTTTACTGCTCATTAAATTCACCACTCATAAATAATTTTTCAAGATTATGTCCTTCACGAAGTTCACGACCTGTTGCATTTGCTAGAGAAGTAAGCTTGTTTTTAGTTAAAATAAAGTAGCAATCAGGACGCATAATTCTATTGGAGAGCAGATTAGTATTATGGGAAGTTAGTATTGTTTGAAATCCTCTAATCTTTTCTAACATTACAACTATACTTTCAGAAAGTTCATAGTGATAAAATGAATCAAATTCATCTATGTATAATAATGAAATATCTGTAGCCGTCTTGTACCAATAGAAAAAAGTATATAATGCTTTCGTTCCACTTGACGCAACCTTAAAAAATGGTAATGGTGTTTTTGTATTGAAATAGAGTCTCTTCTTGCCATCATTATCATCTTTCGTAACAAGATTTTCTTCAATACCCGCATCATGTAAAAATTGATTTAGCTCATCTAAATTATTCTTATCATGGATAAAATCATAATAATCATTACTTTTTGATTTATATCCGATGTATCTATTTTCGTCTAAACTTCTAAACCAAAGCATGTTTGAAACAAACCTCATCATTTGACGAAGTGGATGTTTATCATCAAGAATTGAATTGTTCAAAAAATATTTTAATATAGAATCATCACTTTGAAATACCCAATTCAATGTAGGTGCAAGTGTTTTCAGTGCTTCAAGATTCCCAGAATTTGATTGATGGTCATATTCCATTAATCGTTTAGAGTTCAATGCTAGATATTCATATGTTAGTGTTTGGTCTTCGTTCTTTTGATATCTGTAGTCAACCTCACCCTTACCAAATTGAAATACATATCTAAACTCTGCATATTTGCTTGTGTTATTACTATTTATATAATAATCGTATAAACCAGGAGTAATATTTTTACTAGTTAAGTGTGTTACAATATCAAATAAAGCAAGTCCATAATTAGATTTACCTATAGCGTTCTTACCATAAATAATTATGGTGTTTAATAAATTTTCTTTCACACATTCCTTATTAAACTTATAATCACGCACATCAGCAAAATCCAAAGTCACTTTTTTCTCAAAATTTTTGAATCCATTTACCTCAAATAACTTCAACATAGATATCACCTCATTTCCATTATAACCAATTCAATATATATTTACAACAATTGCCGTAATATTTTTACGGTAGATACTATTTCAATGTGTAAATTGAGAAATTAAAGACACTCCTACCCACTAGTAAGAGTGTCATATAAATTGATTACCATTCTCTATTTTGATACAAATCATCAAATGAGGTCCTCTTTAGGTCATACCAAAATACTTCTCCATGATTAATCCCTAGTCCAAGAAGGTCTTTCCCTGTATTTCTCCTATATCCATATGTAGGCAAGCCTTTAGCCCATTCTTCTTTTAATGTATAGTTGTAAATTGAACCTATATTCTTTTTTCCAACTACTGTCATGACAACTAACACGGAATCTCCTGGTACAGTATAACCAATTTCCTCTAGGGCACTATCCTTTTTAACAAACCTAGCAGTTCTAGGTACCTGTAGCGTAAAATCCCATGTGTTTTTAATCAAATTAGTAGGATCATACTCATAGGGATATCTATTATCTTTAGTAAGAATAACCTGTTTCAACTCATCTGATTTTGTACTCATGTCAACTTTTATATACGTGCCATATTCCTTCACGTATAAATCCGATAGCATTAACGTTCTAGTTTCTTGATTTAGAACATAATAATCAACGTTTATCTCTATACTATCTTGCGTATGGTACAATCCTATTGAATCTATCTTAAAATCCAACTGATATCCAAGAGCAATTTTCTCCCTTTTTTCGTTTTGATATAGTGCCATTTCGCTAAAAGGAATCATATAATTATTTGGTTGTCCATTAGGTAATTGAAATAAATCCTTGAAATCAATATCAGTGATATTAACTATTCTCAAATTCTCTAATTTGAGGTTTAATAATTTTATTTTTTTCTCTCTTGGATTTAAACTATGCTTGTTACTTGTCGATGTCCACTGACCAGCTGTATCATATCCATAAAATTTGAATGTGACCTCCTGCTCTCCCATGAAAGGTTTACCATCAACCAAGGATAAATTGAATGACCAGACTCGGCTGTTATCATCCGTAGTAACAGATAGATCCTCTATTTGATATTGATGGCTGCCATTAACCGCCTTAAAAGGCATACTACTATTTACCTTATTAGCATTTATGCCAGATGTTCCATCTGCAAAAATAAAGAATGAAATGTTATTATCTAAAACAACATTAATCTTATCTGTATATTTACTTGTTTCAAGTCCTATAGCATTCTTTTCAGTGAACCCTACATCTGAAGAAAGCATTAACGCCTCCTCACTTACAATTGGATTAGCAATAACCTGTAAGGTATCGTTTCTATAATCTTCCCATATAGGTGTATAAACCTGTACAATGAAGGGTATTTCACTAACTTGACCATCTGCACCAATAGCCTTTACGACGAGCTTATATTGTCCATCTGGTGTGATAACAGGGACTTGGAAAAGTATATCGTTCCAAGTTATATCATTACCTGTTTTTATCCCTGTAACACCTTCAGTAAACGTAACATTTTTTACTGGAGCAACTAACGTATTAGATGTATTATATAGTGCAACCTCTAACCTAATACCATAAGGAAATCTTGTCCATATATCAAATGCTACAAGATTTTCCGAGGATGGTATATTACCAATGACAAACTTATTATCTTCAGTTTTCAAGTTAGCTTTTAACTGTATTGGTGGAATATTCTTTAGTGTGATCGTCTGACGATATACATCAGACCATTCGCCTTCCATATCTTGCACTATATATTCCACTGTATACGTCCTGTTTGCTTGTAAATCATCTGGAATCTTATAAAACTTTTCCGTGGGTCGTGAATGATCCCAATATACTATTTTTCTATCAATGATTCCTTTGTTGGGATCACTAAACTGATGGTCTGGATCATAGCTTTCATCGACCCACCTCGTTTTATATAATTGAGTAACAGGTACATAATCCCAGTCTAATTTGAACTTGGCTATAGGTTTACGATGAACATTGATAGTGGTATTGAAGATGTTAGAAATAAGTTCCTCACCTTCATGGTTTTTTATGCTGTCTTTTGTCTTATAATAAATTCCAAAGCGTCCAGGCTTATCAAGCACCGTTGGTTTAAATGTCGTCCATTCCCCATCTACAAGATACGTTTCTTTGGCATAGCTCAACATACCTAATGGATTGTCATAGTAATTAGGATCATGGATATACTGGAATCCATTCTCCTTCAGTCCGTCACCTTCAGTTTCGAGTTCAATAGTTTCAATATTGATACTCTCACCTACTTGCATCAAATAATCTGATGAAAAAGGATGTTGATCGATGATGACACCCAGTGCACTATTTATACTTGATTCAATATTTGCATTGTCAAAATACTGATCATAGGTACTTTGCCCTTTTATCGCACTATTTCCTATAAGCGTTATATCCAAATCATGTTCTTCTATTATATGAGAGAATTCTTTTATAGGTGTTAATCTATACTTATGCTCAGATGGTGATGTGACATTTATCCCTGACTCTGATACATAAATAATATACTTATCTGAGTTAGCTCTAAAAGCTTGCACGGGTGGCTGTTGTCTTACGTATTTGTAGATAGTTCCTGAATAGTACCCTGTGTAATTATCATAGGATACCCAATCAGATACCCATTCTGTTCTATCCGTACACTCTTCACGTGAACTATATGAACTATCTCCGCAATCACCTTCTTGAGAATGTCCTGATTGGCCACAATCACACCCACCGTCATGACACCCCCATGTTGGATGACAACATTGCGAAATCGTATGACATTCACGAACAGTTCGACTATAGCCTTCATCTCGACTATAGGAATTATTAGATACACTATATCTAGATAATGTCCCTAAGTATCCTCCACTACTATAAGATATACTGCTTGATGGATAGCTACCGCCTGTATTTCGTGATGTAGAGGCTCCTGTTGAATATTCATAAACTTTCATATCCCACATTTCTATTATTGGATTGATGCCTTGTGATCTCAAGTAATTGTTATAGTCAATTCGTTTGCTCTTAATCGAAGCTTTTTTACTTTGTGATAGATTCTTATCTAAAGCGATTAATACATCTACCTGTGGAAAATTAAAGGGTATATCAAGATGTACTTCCGCAAGAGGTCTTAGATTCTCGACGAAAAAATCTCTCACAATTTCATTTCTTCTTTTATGCGTTCCATCTAACCATTTAGTAACAGTTTCTTGTCCAAAGTTTTCATCAGCTGTTATTATAGCTCTGTACCAGCCTAACTCGGATGGTGTGTAGCTGTAGTCATCTGTTAAATTGATGTTAACAATAGTTGTTTCATATGTACCATCTTTGTCTTTGTCTTTTAATATCTTTATCTTTTTATTAGTTATATTGTCACCATCTATAGACTCAACTCCAAATTCCATATCAAGGGTTTCACTCCGAGCAAGGTAATTGTTCCATACGTTAAAATTCATAGCTGGCTCATGATCTGGCATGACAACCAATGGAAGGATATATTCATTCTTCCTATTTAAAGCATTGTTTCCAATTAACTTGATTTGATATATGCCACTTTTAGATGCTTGGAATATGTGATTTTCCCCATGTTTCTCATAGTTGGTATCATTTATATCACCTTCTAGTGCAGTAAATTCATAGGTATACACAGTAGGATAATGTTGTAATAAGTAAGGCTCATTCATACTATCACTGGTATTTTCGATAGTAAGCTTCCTATTCTCTTTGGATGTGCCACCCAGTTGTAAATGAAGATTAGGTTTTGTGTTATACACCGTTACCCATTTTTGAATATAGGTAAGCATATCATCTTTACTTAAAGCGGATACTTCGACTAAATGCAATTCAGTCGTGTTCATATTGTTAATGGCTCCAAAGACATGTTGGCCATTAAGAAAGTCTTTTGCCGACGTCTGGATTTCTTTCCCATCTACGGTGACGGTTATTCTGCTTATATCGTCATCTGATAAATTATTCGCTATGACATCGTATGTTAATATATCAAAGACCTTATCAGGAAGAATAATGTTTTCTTTTAGTTTGATAGTCTCTTTACTTTTAGTTTTATAGACTCTGGTACGTTTTGAACAGGATGAAGTTGTCGAACCATTTCTAACTATTTGCGTAATATCGACGATGGTTTCTTTCCTATCCCCTACTAGTGAATATAATAAGTTATTCATGGTATCATTGTCTAAATGGGTATATGTTCTTTCTACATATTCTCCATCTCTTACACGAAGTTGTATCGTATATTCTTCAATATCACCGAGACTCATGTCTACATAGTCAAATTCTTCTGGCACCAATGGTTCCTCATCTGAAAAATAAACATAGCCTTCTACAGTAAATTCAGATATGAGATGACTTGCATATCTAGGTGGAAGTTCTTTCATTTTATCTTCATCATGATCATTGGCATCAGGAGAGGTTATATTTTGATAATAGACGGCGTGCGCATCTCCTATTACATTGTAGCTACCATCTGAATGCACCTGATCTCTTCTAATAGGTATGGTTACTTGTCCTCTATAGGCATTTGCTCCATTTTTGGGTAATGTCATGGTTTTGCCATCTATGGTTAATTCAAATCCCTTGAGATCTCTTCGGGTATAGTAGATTTCTTTTAAGATGGTGTCATCACAATAGGCTTCATCTTTTAAAGTCACTGTCACATCTAAAATGATGTTTGTTTTGTTAGCTCCTATAGGTATGCTATTGTTACCTTTATTCAGTATGGTAATGTCTAATGTTACAGGAGTATCCTTACGTCCATCACGTTTTATTAGGGTAAATGTATCATACCAATAGCCTGTATTGTTCTTATGCCACATTTTGGCTTCTCCGTAACTATAAAGAGTGGATGGTGTTAGGATATTAGCATAATCATAAACATTACTACTACTTTCATCACTACCATTCATAATCTGGAAAGGCAAACCTTTATTAATCCATTCTTGGGTGTCTGCTTGTCCCTCTAAAGCTCTGATATTATATTGACTTAATGTCTTATCATCCCTTGCTTTAATAATTGAATTTTCCCAATATTGATATTGCCACGTTTTTTGCTCTGGTTTTCTATGACTTGCCTGATCTACAGGAAAGGACTTATTGGTATGTTTTATACCATTTATAGTGTATCCATGATAACGATACTCTCCCTTTACACCATTTTTAGTATAGTAAGGTGTCGTAATACTTGGATCGTCATTTTCAGTATAATTTTTGAAATCATTACCTGGTACATAGCCATAGTGCCCATAAACACCTATTTGCTTGTCTACCCATATTTCCGTGTTAAAAAACAATTTCGTATATTTCCCATTAATAGTTACGTGAATAAAAGGCTTGTTTTTGTAATCATTAGGCAAATACATATCCAAAGTTTCAAAAGGTATTTGCCCCGACATATATTCATAAGCCAATGGGTTACTTATACTATGTGGAGTACTAGCAAAGGTTAAGCAGTTGATGCTGCTTAACACAATACTAAATACCATCATAAAGATAATCAGCTTTCTTAGTATATTTCTCACTATTCAAGCACCCCTGTTTCCTTAAGGTATGGAATATCAGGAGGATTTTCCTCTGTTGGATAATAATGTTCGATTTCTCCGCCTTTAATAGTCATATAAATATTCACACTTTGATTTTGATTCATTGTAATATACATTTCTCTACCATTCATTTTAATAGTATAGTTGTACTCGCTTACCCTCATGTTTTCAGATATTTTTAATGTTTCTATAATTTTTTCTATTGCATTTTGATACTCATCTTCATATAAATACATTAGCAAAGTTTCAAACATTTCCTGATACTTATAATAACGTTCCATATATGTCATATTATGTTTTTTATAGTATAATGAAATATGATATGCACCTTTTGTCTTATATTTACTATGTTTTATATAGAAATCAACCTCTGAATGATTAACGGAATCTACAACATCAAATGAATGTTCTACGTTATCAAGGCAAGCATAAACAACACCTGAAGAGTTATTCTCATAACTTAGTTGATCTAAATATACATACCCTTCATTATCCTTATACAATGTATCCATAACATACATAAGCTGTATAGCTGTTGGTTCTCCTTTTGAGCTTCCATATACTCTAAATTCCTTATCAACTTCTGTAGCAATTCTTTCATCTGCACTCTTATAATCTCTGTACCGAACTACATCAAAATAGATACCCTTTTCATCTTTTATTATGTCATCATGACCTACTGTAGGGGGTATATATATAGGCTTGCGATATGTTTCATCCAACAAACGTAAAATGACTGTTGATGCTTCAGCTCTCGTGGCGTTACCTTTAGGGTCAAAACCATTTGGCTTACCTGTAATTAGGCCATAGTAATAGCATCTAAAGACATCTTCCTGGTACTTCATGGCTATACTAGCAGAATCCTTTATTGTCCGACTTATAAAGGTAGCTTTTTCCTCAATACTTTCTATCTCTTGAATTTGATCTAACGCTTTAATCATGATGCTTGCCATTTCTTCTCTGGTGATGATGCGTTTGTAAGTGTCAAATTGTCCTTCTTGGATAATGGTCAGTTCTAATGCTTTGTTTATATAATTAGACGCCCAATAGCCTTCTGCATTCTGAATATCAGTATAGCCTAGAGCTGTTACTGCTAATTTAATATAAGCATCTACATTTATAGGCTTATCTGGCTTAAATGTCCCATCAGGATAGCCATCAATGATATTCCGATCAACCAGCTTTCCAATATTTTCTTTTGCCCAATGGTTATTAATATCAGAAAAACCTATCATTGTAGCATTTACACTAATATTACTAACAAGTGTTACTATCATAAGCATTATTACTAGTTTCTTCATACATACCACTCTCCTTATCATTTTATAGCTTCAAAAGCTTCAGTGATTTGATCATTATGGATATGCCCTGATTCCTTTTTAATGACCATGCCTTCTGCATTTATCAATATCGAGGTTGGATAAGCTTTAACCTCATATGCTTCCATAACCTTTCCATCAACATCTAATAGAATATTGATGTTATCATAACCTAATTTTTTATACCATGCTATGAAGTCTTGTATCTCCATCTCACCGTTATATCCAGGAGATACAATGGTGAGTACTTGAAAATCATTATCCTGAGCGGAAAGATTGTTTAATTCTTCTAATCCATCTGTACAAACAGAACACCAGGTATTCCAAAACTTAAGATATACCTTTTTGCCTTGGTAATCTGATAGATTATAGTCCTTACCATCCATATTTCTTAATGTAAAATTACTTGCTTTTTGAGTATCTAGCGGCTCCTCTATTCCCCTTTCTCCATCTTTTATAGTAATCTGTATATCTATTTTATCCAGAGTAATTTCCACATACAACTCTCTTTCATTTAACTCCATAAAGTATGTATGCTTTGAGATATCCGTATTCTCTGCTTTTATAAGCAATTCTAATATATTTTCCTTAGCAATATGGAAGGTATCTTCATATAGATAGAAAAGCATTGTATCAAAGAGTTGTTGATACTTTTGATATCTATCCATATAGCTTAGATCTTCTAGCTTTTCCATTTTAATACTATATGCGCTTTCAGCTTCATGCTTACTGTGTCTGATATCAAATTTTACTTCAGACCTCATATCTGCTGCACCCTCATATTGAATACCAATAGGATGATTGTTATCACCAATCTTCCATAGATATATGTATCCATCTGACTCTCTGTATATCTTATCCATAGCATACATTATCTGTATAGCTGTTCTTTCGCCATTAGGACACTCATTGACAGTAAATATCTTTTTCTTTTCCATTGCTATTTTTCGATCGGAATTCTTATAGTCGTTGTATCTTATGAAGTCAAAATACATGTTATTATCTGCATCAACCTTTATACTCTCCTCATTTACTGTAGGTGGGATAAAGATAGGCTTTCTTTCATTGGTATCAAGTAATCTCAATATTACTGTAGTGGCTTCAGCTCTAGTAGCTACACCTTGTGGGTCAAAACCTTCTGGTTTTCCTGTCATTAAGCCATTATAATAATTTTCTACTACTCCTTGTTTATACTGGTCCTGCACATCCCTATAATCTTTTATATTTTTCAAGATGAACACAAAACTACGTTCTATGTTTTTGGTCTTTTGAATATGACCTAGTGCATTTCCTGCAATAGATGCCATTTCCTCTCTAGTGATTGGTCTTGTGTATTTATCAAATTGTCCTTCTTGTATGAGGGACAATTCTAATGCTTTGCTGATGTAATTTGTCGCCCAATATGAATTATCATTTTGTATACTCGTAAAACCTACAGCAGTCACAGCCAATTTTATAAAAGCATCAACATTAATAGGTTGATCTGGTCTAAATGTTCCATCAGGATAACCATTTATTACCCCTTGGTTAATTAACGTATCAATATTCTCCTTTGCCCAGTGATTCCTAATATCAGTAAAATCAACCATTGCTGCATCCACAGATATAGTACTAAGTGCCAGTATAGCTATCACTAACATTACCGTTATTTTTCTCATATTACACCTTCTTTTCATTAAATTTTTGCTAGAGTTTCTTTGATTTTGCCTTTTTTATTGCTTCTAATACAATACCCATTCCTTGATTTACTACATCTCTTTTTCTATCTAGTCCAAGGGTATGAGCATAAATATTAGCAGTCGTTGTACGATCTTTGTGTCCCAGTAATTCAGTCGCGCTAGTAAGATCGATAGCCACCATTAAAGAAGCATATGTATGACGAATAGAATGAGGCGTTTTATTCTCATGAATACCTGCCCTTTTTGCCAATGAGGAAATAATGCGTTCCACTTGTCTAGTCGACATCGGTAGTGTTGGGTCTTTTAAAGAGAAGAATATATATTCTGACCTACGTAGATAATCTGCCTTGCTATTCATTTTATATAATCTTTCAAGCTCAGTCCTAAAATTCATAATTACTCCGATGTATTCCTGAGTGACAGGTTTAAGGCTAAATATTTTTGATTTTTTATTATTGACTTTAATGATACGTTCCTTGTAGTCAATATCTTCCCATTTAAGACTAACCGTATTAGAAACCCTTTCACCAAGCGTTAATAGTGTCTCAAATAGAATCTTATTTCTTATACTACAATATAGCTTATAAGAACTACTTTTACCTTCATAATAAATTTCATAAGCTTGTTCCACATCTTCATCCAGCCGATTATAAATAGCTATTATCCCTTCAATTGTAATGGAATTTGGTTCTTTTCTTGTAAGCTTAATGGACTCTATTTCATCCGAAAAATCATTTTTTATTATTTTTGTTTTAGCGGCATATTTAACTAGTTGCTTTATATGTGATCTTCTTGCAGTTGTTGTTTTTTCTGCTTGGCCATTCTCATACATCAACTTTAAATAATCGAATATTAATGTATAAAATTCATCTTCAGACATAATGTATTGATCCGCTATGTTCTTTATTGCATTAAAAGTCACTGCATACGCTTTACAAGTATTCTCTGTTTTTAAATCAATCTTTTTCTTCTCAAGAAATTGGTTAAATAGATATTCAATATTCACTTTAAAAATCTCCTTAAGTATATTTGAATCACACTTATTATAAATGATAATTAGCCCTTATATCAATAAACGTAGCCATATCTTTTTCTGCCTTCATCAATTCACTTATATACAAAGGTGATCAATGCAACCATTATAGATACTCATATGTGTTAAACAGACTGAAAAAGCTGATCTATGCTCGGTGATACCTGCCCTTTTTACAGCTACAGAAACGATATGTTCTGCTCCTCTTCCACTCATATGTCTTATTTCTTTATGGGTTGAGTAAAAAATATATTCTGATCTATCAATATAATCAGCATTACTATTAAAATTATACAGTCTTCCAAGCTCGGATTTATAGTCTATAATCACATCAATGAATTCTTCCGTAATGGGAATCAAAATAAATTTATCCGTTTCTCTATTTTTTATTTTAATAGTTCTTCTCCTATAGTCTATATCTTGCCATTTAATCCCAACCACTTGATAAACACTTTCACCAAGTAATAATAATGCCTCAAATAGAAGCTTATTCCTTATGCTGCAGTATAACCTAAAATAATCAAATTCACCTCCATAACATGTTATGTAAGCTTGTCTTTTATCTTCTTCTAGAATATTATATATAGCCATTATCTCTTCTATGGACATAATATTAGGTTCTTTTGTTGATTCATTTAAAAAATCATGAACAATCATATTTGTTTTAGCCGCATATTTGGTTAATTGTTTTAGGATAATCTTTTTAACTTTTTTCTTAGACTCTAAAATATTTGTTTCACATATATGATTATAATAGTCCATTATCAATTCACAAAACTCATCTTCATACATAACTATATTTTTAGATCTATTCTTTATATCATCTAATGTCTCTGGATAGTCTTTGAATTTCCATTTTGATAGATCTATTTTTTTCTCATTAAGGAAATTATTAAATAAACATTCAATATCCATGTTGATTACCACCTTCTATTAATTAGCACAATCTATAATTCTTTCAATAACGGGTATCTCACTAAAATTAACATTAAAATTTTCAATAAAATACTTTATTCTAGTTGATTGCCTTACGTTACCGTTCCAGCTTATTACTTCTATAGGATTAGGTTTTTTCCCATCTTCTTGTATTGCTAGAAGTACTGGAAGAAGCTTATCTTCTAAAAACTCTTTATCCCAAGCATAGTCTAGGTACGAACTCTGTCCTTTAAATGTTTCAAATTCTGTTGTATCACCTTTTGGTTCAACCATCTTCACGCTGTAAGCATCCTTCGTTAATACAATAAAACTTGCAATTTGTTCTGCTGTATAAGGTATTGTTATACCTGTCGAATAAAATCCATCTTTATTATATATGTAGCAAGTTAACTTTTTCCTTTCTATCGTCAACCTTATCCCTCCTTCTTATAGTCGATGTTCTATATAATTACATCCAACATTGATTTATATATAGTAAAGTTCTTAAGAAACATAATAAGACATACACATGCTGCTACAATAATCAACTCTGCTAGTTGGTTATCATACTTTATACGTATCGGATACCTTAATCTACAGTATTTCCCCCCTAGATAAAATGGCAAACCAGATTTATTGAATGGGTCAGTCAAATAATGTGTTAATAACCCAGCTCCAAAAACATATACTAGTGGCAAATTATTACTAAAAATAAATACTAGTGGAGTTATTAATATTAATGAACCTAAAACTGGATCATGAAGTATTCCTCTATGATTTCGTTGGTTGATAATCGAGGATATCCCTGAAATAATAAATATGGCCATTATATAAATAATACCCACTAACAAATTTCTTGGGACACTTATGTAGCCTTTATTAATAGTGGCTATCCCAAAAATTCCAATGATCCCTATAATTATCTTGCTCAACGACCTTAACCAATAAGGTACCTTCTTCAATAGTAAACTATTAATCAGAGAATGTTCTTCATCAATATCACATATGATTCCACCTACTGCACCTACTACCATACCCTCAATTGGTGATAACTGCATGGATGTGCTAATTGCATAACCTGTAGTACCTGCTATAATCAAATGACTATATCCTCTCACTTATGATCTCTCCTTTCTTAAAGAACCATTTTTTATCACTGTAAGTGTTTGAATATTATGTTATTTCTTGATTTGTCCCCCATGTCGCATAATATATAAATTATGCGACATGGGGAGGTCCAAAATAAATCTAAACTAATCCTTTGATTAATAGGGCTAAGAACTACTTTCTAAATACAGTTTTAGCTCCTTCATTCCCATGTCGCAATAATATGTTATTTATGTCGTAAATAATTATACCATTTAATTCCAGTTTTGTAAAGAACAAACGTTCCCATTTAATTGAATAATATTTCTGTCAATACCTTTTGTTTTATAAAATCACCTATTATGCAAAAAAGTCAAGGATGAAGTTACCCTGACTTAACAACAGTACATAAGCTTTAGAAATTAGTCATAGCTATCAATCGTGTACCCTACAATCTCACATTCCCTAAAGTTATAGATAAGCTTCCATATTATTTGCTTGCTCTGCACATTATAAACGCTAAAAAACGTAAGACCATCAAGTATATTAAAAGAATCCATTGTCATTTTATAGCTATCATCATCATTATAAGGATTTCTAATCTTTACTCCTGCTCCCTCTGTATAAGAATTAATATATGAATTGAGCATATTTATGCTTAAATCTACTTTCTGCTTTGTATTAAGGCCAATAGTGTCTAGGGTAGTATTAATCTGGATATTATTATCATCATAATAGTAAATGTCATTATTTAAAAGATTAAAGTAAATTTGCCTTCCATCAGCTAAGACAGCATTGAACCTATAATCTATGGACCACTCTTCCTGATTATTGCATATTGCAAAATAATCAGGATATACAAGGACTTTAGCCACTATATTACTATAAAAACGGTTAAATACTGCCTCGTCTTTTATGTTATTTTGCTTCAACAATCTTTTGTAATTCTTAACTAATCTATTACGATCTACTTCTACTTTACCAATTTCACTATCATCCGTTAAGGAGTATTTTAATACTTTAGCCGATAAAGCCATATTATATAAGGTCTCTTTCCTGCTATCTCTATATGAAAAGTTTAATAATAGTGATAAAGTTAAAAAAATACCTGTAAGAAGCATAGCAACTATATAGTGTATTCTATCCATCAATTTTCTCCTAATATACCTGGTAGTAGTTTATAGTAACTGAGTTATCTCCATTTAGAATTTTTTCTTTCCTAAACTCACCTGCCGGGTGAATATAATTGTCTCCAAATGGTTGTGTTTCATCTGTTGTATCACCATAAACTTCATTACTATATACTTTACCGCTAAGATTTAGTTTCGTTGATACAAAAATACTTACATTAGGAGTCGTTAGATTATTTTTTATGTCAGCAATAACATCATAGCCATCTACAATATCCTTTGATCTAGCATCAATAGGAGCTGAATATAAGACTTCTATTCCAGGGTCCACTCTTTTTTGATTTCTATTAAAAAATATTGGCATATTCAACAATTTACCAATGAATGGCTCATTAAGTTGTCTAATACTTACTGATATTTCATCATTGTTATCCATCCTTCTATCAAGTATATCTGCAAGATTAAAAAAGTGATCGTATATATCATCATCTAATCTCTTGGAGAACTTGACAACAACGTCAAATTCTCCAAACTTATTCAGGTCTCTTCTATACGCATTATAATCTTTGGTTGTTAGAGTGCCGCTAGTACTAACATGCTGCACTAATGAGAATGTTATGTCTCTAACATTCTGCTGATCTTGATAGTATTTCGCACCAAAAACTAAAAGGGCAATAACTACGACAAAACTAAGTATAAAGACTATATCTGCAATCATTCTATCAATCATAAGTTTTCTCCTGCTAACGACATGATTCTAAAAAAGTCATGTTAATATATTTCTTAGTATATTTATTCTAATTTCTAGATGTATTAATCAGGTATAATCTTGTATGTTTTAGAAGTGGTATTACTGAATTCATCTTTATTCTCAGCAGTAAGAGTTACAACACCATCATCAGGTAAATTTGAAACACTTGCTGTTATATCAGTATCACTAGCATCTAAAACTGTCACAGTGAATTTTCCTGCACTTATTTCTTGTTTTATTTCACTAATATAGGTATTCTTTGTATTCTCCATAATCCTATTAACACGTTCTAACTTAACATTTGCCTCATTACCAAAATCATTAGCCTTCTCTGTTAATGGTGCTACTTTAGTTGCATAAAAAATAATTCCTACAATAATTATTAATATTACTCCTAAAAATATCTCTACCATCGATCCACCATCTTCATTATGGATCAACTCTCTCACAAAATCTTTTAATCTCTCTTTAATTTTCATCTGCTTTATTCCTTTCATCTTAAGAATGTAAACTTTATTTTACTCTTATCTTCATTATCTACTTCATATCTATAAATCTCTGTGTAACCAATAATATAAACATCACTATCATATGATTCATTATCAAAAACATATGTCCCTGATAAATTATCGACTTGAATAATTACACTTGTATCTGTTGCCCTTAGTCTTATTTCTCCTATTACCTCTGCACCTTTAACTTCACTACCACTATCTAATGCATATGTATCGGATAGTGTTACATTACTAGTGTTTGCTTCCTTTTCAATTGACGATTTAACAGTTCTCATAGAATTCTCCATAAGTGGAAATATTGTGCCTATTATTAAAGCGATGCAAATTAGTATTCCCATAACAATCGCAATACCTGCCACAAAGAAACCTTCTTCTTCATCAATAATTTTTTGTGCAGATAATCTCATTTAACCATCTCCTAAATACTAAAATTGAAAATACTACTTAAAAATGGTGCCAAACTGTATTCTAGAATGAGGTAGATGCTTAAAAAGAAACTTGTTATTTGGACTACACTTATAATACTTATGTGTTTTTTTATAAATCGCTCTCTTTCCATTTCTTTTATCTCATCATTTCTATCTATCTCTTCTGCTGCTTCATACAGATTGCCAGAATTGGCCAACTTTAAAATCTTGAAGAAATACCTTGCTTCTATATCTTCTTGAAAATTAAATTCTTCATATGTACTATCTATAGAGGTTCCAATATTTATATTTGCCATATCTATTTTTTCTAAATATGGTTTATAATGATAGGCTCTTGACATTATTTCATCTAACATCATATCAAATGTCATATGATTAAGTTTACCTAACAAGCCAACCTCTCTGATCATCATATTTAATTCTGATTTCCTTTCTGTTTCAACTAAATACTTATAGAAAAACATAAATGTATCAATGGCTAAAAAACTAATTAACAAAGAAAAAACAAACATGTTCATGTAATTATACTTAGTACAAAAGAGATATTCCCTAAGTCTGTAGTATATTTGATCATTAATTAATTCTTTGGATACCTCTGTCTCCATATTAGTTACCTTTGAAGATATTAATGCCCTTATGTACCCTGGCTTTCGCTTATTATAACTAACAAATGACGCATAGGTGTATTCCTTTGACATTTCCTTTACTATTTTAACCTCTGCATTCAATAAATTTTGCTTTTCCTCTACAGATGGCGAATAGTTTCCTTTATAAATATTATTGACTTCTCTTAAGTCGTAAGTATCAAACAGATAATTGATTGTTCCTCTATTATCTGTGACTTTAACTCCTATAAAGAATACAAACATTAAAATAGTTAATATACCTTTGTATGCTCCTAATCTACCATAGGAAATATTTACATTTCTTATAAACAATTTCTTATAGAAACCTTTTATAAATTCAGGAGTAATTCTTTCAATAAACATAGAAATCTTTGGTATTACTTTCTTAAACATTTTCTCACCTCCTTACTAATCAGCTGCCTTTTGCAATCCTAAATTTATAATAAGTATAATTACTGTAACAATCATTAATGGTATCTTTAAATTTGAAACGTTCGTATCTTGAAGCCCTGGAAATTGATTATCTCCAAATAAAAGATTTGATAAATATTTTGCAAAGATTAGCCCAGCAAAATTTATTACAGTGATAAATATCATAAATGTCCGAGTATATATTGCAACATCTAGTTGATATTGTATTTCTTTTCTCATTTTTCGCTGAACATAACTTAATTCTCTTCGAGCTGTCAGGATTCCACCATGTTTATTAATATGTCTAAGCACTACAAGTAGAATTGTAAGATACTGTACATGGTAATTTTCTTCTATCATTTTATAGGTACTTGCTAACTCATAAGGATCATTCTTCTCTAAGCTGCTAGCTAACCGAATTAATTCTCTTTTAAGAGATCCCTTTTTCATCTCCAATATACTTTCTTTAATGATATCGATAAGATCAGTGTGCTTTTTCATGTTCATAATAATTATGGTGTATGTATCAGGTAATTGCTTTAACAAGCTTGCCCTAGATATAATTGCTAACGAATATATACCAATAAAAGAAAGTAATACTTCAAATATTAATACAAGAATGACGTTATACCATACCACTTCTGATATCATCAACAATACAAAAAGACCAATTAACATTACCAAAAGGACAATTAATAGCAATATAGCATATTTTTTATTGGTATATACATCAAATGAATTGAGCATACTCAATTTCCTTCCAATGAAATCAATTATTTGATTTACCTTTTTGATATAAGGCTTATTGGAGTTATCTAAAAATTGGACTACACTTATTAAATAATCTCTTCTTGCTTTATAAATGGTATATTCCCTCTTGTTCATTTCTTTTGTTACATAATCCTTGAATAATATATATCCAATAACAATAGCAATAAGTGCAAGGGCAACTAATACATAAACCATAACATCTAAGCTAATAGCATATTGAAGCATTTTATTAAAAATCTCCCTATATCTATCCATCCCATCACCTACTAGCATATTTTTCTAATGTATCTACATAAGATCTAATATCTTCTTCACTGATTCGCTCTTCTAATTCCTCAATATACTGCTTAGAAGGCATATTTATTAACTCCCAATCTTCCTTTTTATAATTATATTTAATTATAGGATTATATCTATAGTTTCTGCCCATTAACTTTTGCTTTAAGATAACTTGTCCTAAATCTAAAACTTTGGACCATTTTGTTTTCATGTCTTGCTGCTGGTTGCTGTCCCTGATATAGTCATCCCCTTCTGTATAAACAACTTCAGTAATGCTTTTTAAAATAATACGTTTACGATCTTTCCTGTGCCTTTCAAAATGAACAATTAAGTCTAGGCTATTAGCAACATCATCCTCGGCTCTTCTAGCATCATTATAAGCTGGGTGTTTATTTAGATCATTTCTGAGATTTCTTATACAATAGGTTGGAGAAGCCATGTGAACGGTAAACAATACACCTGCTTTTAACTTCAGTGAATACCTTATCATTGCATTAATTTCATTAGGGTATATTTGCTCGCCTACAATAATGTAATCTCTCATAGTTTTAAAACTTATATCCACCAATTGATTATATAGTTCATCCGTATTCCCAATGAACTCTTTGATGTCATTAACATACCTACTTATTAATTGAAGCTCATTTTGTCTATCCAATACTCCTATACTCGAATTATTCGGTATGTATTCAACAAAAGCACCAAGAGCTGTTGACTTACCTACTCCCATATCAGCTCCTGTTAAAGCTGTTGTCTTTTTTGCTTTTATATTCATTTCTATGATACGACAACATAAGTCATTAAGCGTTTTATAATCATCACTAACTAAATCATGTACAGTTAGTCTATCCGGATCAAAGAATCTTTGATTATAAGAAATACTTTCCTTATCGGACATAAGTTCTTTTCCTACTATAGTAATTCGGTTTCCCCTTAAATCTGAAAAGTTAATTATGGGATTACCAGGTGAAAGACTTTGCCCTCTTGCTTTATTAGTTATCATTTTTTCATATATATCAAAGTCGCCAAAGCTTAAGAATTTAAGCCAAATATTCTTTGATTTCCAATATACGTAAATCTTATCTTTCGTATTAATTGATAGCTCATTAACAAGTTTATTTTGATAGGACAGTGTATCGCAGCAAAAACTTCCAAACTCTCTGGAATAAATCAAAACTCCTAAAAAATAAAATTTATTGCTTTCTTCATTAAAGAAATCTTTAATACTGTTTGAAGAATCTCTTACGACCTCATCCAATTCCTTTTCATTAACTTCATAGATAGATAGCCAATTATAGTCATCGATAATATTAATGAGTAGCTTCACCATTAGAAGCATATCAAACTTAATAGCTGAAGAATTCTTTAGTGGTTCATTAAAATTTATAATACTTAATAAATCCTCAACTTTCTTTTTGACCATTTCTGGTAATTTATTACTAGCTAAGAATCTTGTATACGTATCTATAACGATATTCCTTGCATTACCGTCACCTTCAATAGCTTTCTTTTTAAGATTATTCATTTCCTTTATTTTCTCTGCTGCCATCTGGTCACCAAATACTGCTGCATAATTCTCACGCATAGTAAAAAGCTTATCTATTTCAGATGTAATTGCTTTAAACGTATCATAAAATGCTTTATTCATTATTCACCTCTTCAAGTCTCTTTATCTCATTTCCCATTGATACGATGTCTATAAAACTTGTTTTATGTTTACGATCACTTGTAATTACCCTTTTTAAATAATCTACATTGATGAAGATAAGGCATCTTCACATCATTCAAAGCTTTATTATTCATAAGATAAACTCCTTTCTTAACCAGCAGGTGTCCTTTTAATTGCAAATTTTAATTAACTCTTTCATATAAGCACTTTTCTTTTTTGCCTTAACATAGTGCAATACTCGTTGCTCATTCGTATCATTTAATAAGTCAAAATCAAATTCCAAGAAATTTATTGGAACATTATATCGATTTTTTTTGCTAAACCCTTTATCTTTTTCTTAGTCAAGGTTATCTTTGAACTATAAAACTTATTAACGATTACCCTAATTTTGCTATTGTTAATATTCTTAATAGAACTCTCCAAAGATGCAAGTACATTATAATTCGGAGTAACCACTAAATATATAGCATCTGCCTTTTTATATATACAACTACTTACTTGATTAGACGTATCAATAACTACAACATCAAATATCGTAGATGCATATTGTAGTAATGCCTGAATTATTTCATCTGATAAATGCTTAACCTTATTACTCATCATTACATTAAACTTAGCCTTTGTCTCAATGGTGCATTGCATAAACTTCTTAGTGTCTAAGTATTTATTCTGATAGTAGGTTATGAAATCATCAATACCATGATTAATCACATCACCAGAAAGGTAATAATCCATGTCACTAAATGTAGAATTTGTATCAATTAGTAGAACACTTTTCTCTTTACTGGCATAAGTAGCAGCTATGTTGATAGCAGTAACTGTTTGCCCTTGTGCTTTACGTGGAGACGAGACAGCAATAATCATAAACTCACTCCTCTAATTATCATTTCCATCCTCTATAGTGGTTTCAAGAATTTTATCATTATCCTCAACTTTCTTTTCCGACACTATAAGCTCGTTAAGTTGCTGTTTTTCTAACATCTTCTCATAATCAAATGTCTTTAAAGATGGCAACTGGTCAATGTCCTCATATATCCTAAGCGAAAATGTACCTAACTGGTCCGCTAAACACATATCTCTAGCATCTATTTCATTTCTAATGGCAACATATATCTTAAATGGTGATTTATCACCGTTCTTAATAACATTCCCCTGCATATCCTTACTTACTTTAATGTCCTTTATTTCTACCTTTGGTAACATAACATCATAATCACCATTACCGTATTTTATATTTACGTCTACTAACACACCTGGTACAATCTTTCCGCTATAATATGAATCTATATAATACTCTTTAATACGACTGTAATCATTAAAAACACTCTCTCTTTTTCCAATCATATCTCTTGATATATAAGACCCCTCGACTATCTTAGTTAAAGCAAATTTTCCAATCAATTCAGTTTTTGACGATATGGGATATTTGGGAGCATAGATACTTGGAATGGCTTCAAATACTATATTTTGACTTATGAATTTTTCATCGATAATCATATTCTTCTCTATAACCTTATCAGTTTTTCCTGGTACTTCCGGTAGTTTTAGCCTTGCAACTACTTTAGTATCAAAATACTTCAGATCGATTTCTTTTCTGACTTCAAGTTCCTTATTCAGTAGCTTCTCAGGTATTCTAACCTTTTCATAGAATAATCCTCCTGCTAAAAGTATTAAGACTAAGAACAAAGCTATAAGTAACGTTGATGCTTTTTTCATGGTTATTCCTCCTATTTTATACATAAATCTTGTGACATTAAGCTATTTTTATCGCTCTTTATTCCAGAAATTACGGCTTTTATTTTTTTATTTTTCCTATAGTAATAATTCGCAACATTTTCAATTTCTTCTTTGAATGCTTTACCAAACGATGGTAAGTATAACTCATGACTTGCAACTGCTTTATTTGCTTTTTCTTCAAATGATACAGTGAATGATCTATTAAACTGTAGATTCATATTATTAAAGATGTTGCCGATATTCTTTTCTTTATAGTTCTTAACTTTACTTGAGTACTTATTAACAATAAAATCAAATTGATCAATACCTAAATCTCTTAATCTATCTGCAATTCTTTCTAATCTACATATATCCTGATCTACAACTACTACCACATTATCTATATGTACCTTAATTTCCCTTATCAAATCCCTATCCGTATATATTGGCATATCTATCATGAGTATCTTATGTTTTTTCTTTAGGAGATTGATAAGTTCTATAATGTCTTTTACCTCTGGTGTACGTCCCTTCATTCTTTTGTAGTATTCAGTAAATACATTCATATTTTTATTCGTCTTATAACCAATAATATTTTTTGTTAATAGCTGGGTTATGTCACCTTCTAAGTCAATTAATGTAGATAGATTCTTCGCTTCATTACCAAATGACAGATGAAAAAATAAGTCATAGTATTTCAGGTCCATGTCTAAAACAGCTGTAGTATATTCTTCTGCAAATTGCTGTGCTAGACAAGATGTCATAAAAGTAGCACCAATACCGTAATCCCCTATTAAAAGAATAGTTTTTTTATAGTCATCAGGGATCTCAGTATACATTTCAATCTTCTTTTCTATCTTAGGAATATACCGTATTTCAACTTCTTTTTCATTTTCCTTAGAGTCTGCTTCCTGATCATTCTTATTGTCCTGTTGTCCAATATGTAATGTTGATACAAGTCTATCAAACTCTTCAATACCCGTAAGCCTTTCTTGTAAAGCTTCACTCATTCTTGATACAATAAAAACATTTTGACGGAACTCATAATTGTTAAACACATCAAGATAGGATTCTTCAAGCGACTCATCTGAAGCACTCTCCAGATTAGAAACAATTTTTTTAATTACGTTGTCCTGTAAAACATGTGATAATCCACTATTATTCACTGGTCTCTTTTCTAATGCATCTATTCCATAGTAACGCTTTGCATCACTTTTTGTTCTACCATTTATAGTCAGATTTACAATATCTTTAAAAAAGGTATCCTCCATCTTTAATGCATTATATATGCCTAGTGAGAATAAATCTTTTAATAAATTATTATCTTTGCTAGATTCCTCTCCCAACAAAAATAAGATATTCCCATTGAATCTATCCGTTATGTTATCTAAGTCTTTTAATGAAAACGATCTAGCTGTACTAATATGCTCTTGAATAATGACTGCATCATATTTATTTGTTTCTATACTTTTATAAATCCCAGTAATGGTATGTTTAACATCAAGTATAGGGTATACACCAGCATCATTATATGTGCTTTCAATGGTAGTAATGATATTGGTATCAGAGTCATCTTCATTAAGTTGTAGTCCCAATAATATTTTCATACATCTCACCTTTGTCGATTTTTACATATTGTCTAATTCAAAATAGCATTTTGTCAAGTGTTTCAAGAAAATAATTTGTTTTTTTTAAAACAATTTATTTTGTGCTCTAAAAGGAACTGCCTCAACCCTATATTTCTATTGAGTGAGACAGTCCCTCGTTCATGTCTTTTTTATGGCGGAATAATAAAGCCAACCATTAATGAGTATTTATTCTACTCCATTGATGGTGGATGTTTGTAAAAAAGATTGCCATATAAATCAAAAACTTAATGGCAACCTTTTTATTCTTAAATGTATAATTTTTCACTCCCTAATCTACATTAATATTTAATATAGATATTCCTCACATCATATACTGCGCAAGATAGTAGAAGCATACAAAGCATGAATGACATTACACTTGAGAAAATTATTTCTAACGAATTTCCATATAGTCTATTAAATAATGACCCCTCTAAAAAAGATATACCCTTCTGAGATAAAAGCAAAAAAACTCTATTTCCTATAAATAAGGATAATACTGTATTTATAATCATAAATGCTCTGTAAGTGATATTACTATGTAAAATTGATTTTTTATTATTATGATGTTGATGTTTACTTAAAGCCCATATTATTACTTTCCATAATACCCCAATTAAGCCTATGCCCCACATAACAAGTATGATATTTTCCTTCGTCATAGTATTCCTCCTATTGCTGTATTCGTCCGTAATTTTCTTTCTTAAGTTTTCTTTCAAGTTCAGAAAGTACAGTATCCAAATCACTATGTTCCCAAATTAAATCATGCATGAGTGAAATATTTCTAATAAACCTTACCATTTTATTATGTTCAATAGAGTTCCTTATCTTATATGTAATCATGGAATCACTCCTAACTTTTCATCAACTTTATCAATCATAGCTAAAGAAAAAGGTATCAAGCTAATTCCCTCACCTGTTTTCACTAACGAGTAATCAACTATCGTACTTCTGTATTCTTCAACCTCTTCATCACCATAATGTGCTGCTTCTATGCTTACCATACACATCACATAATCAACAGACTTATTATTGGTAGTTGTATCCATGTAATTAATAAGTTTTAAAGATACCCGTTCTGGATATATATCTTTTATATAGTTTATAAACTCCTCTTCTGTGTATTCAACGTAAAATGTTTCTAACGTATCTTGATCAATCATTGAGTAGGCTTTGGTATATTCCTTATCACTTATGAGCCTTCCAAATTCATATATGATATTATATAGCTCATCTCTTTTTTCAATTTCTTTTGTTGACTTACTTATAAGTCGTGTCTTTGCTGGTATAACCACTCTTTTCTTTAGGTTTTCATCAGACAACTCAAACTTAGACATTGCTATTTTAAACTGATCCTCTTCTTTAGCTTTTTCAGTGTATGTGAGTTTAATTAGTGATATTCCTGCTACCAAAACGACTAAAATGACAATAAATACAAATAAACCAAAATAACTTTTTTGCTCTTTTATGCCATACGGATCTTTCATAAATCCCTCCTCATTAATCATCTAAAAAATTGACAGGCAATCTTCTAAAGTACTTAAATTCACTTCCTGGATAGCCATTGTAGGCATTATACTGTTTCGTTATAATCACTTGTCCACTAGGATGGGTAGCATCCCCCCACGATGACCCACCACAGTGAATAAAAGCATTCACATTATCAATCTTTCCATAATAAATACCAACATGGATTCCGCCTCCATACTTATAGAATCCTAAATCACCTGGTCGCAAATCTTTCTTTTCAACATGCTGAGTAATAGCCCATAAATTTTGAGTTCCTGTGGAATATCCTTGGTATTGGACTGACATAACCATTCCTGTCATTTGATAATAAACCCAATCAACATAACCTGAACAATCAAGACCATATGGTATCATTTGATTATAAAAACTAGAAAGCTTATTTTTTTGAGTGTATAGTTTTCCCCAGCTAGGATTAGCACCTATCTTATTATACTTAGCTCCAAAAAAATAATATAATCCTTGAAGACTAGATGCCACCTTTAATAAATCAGCTCTTGTCCAATTTCCCTCAATAATAGGAATATTAGCGTTAAAATTGTATCCCATTTCTCCTAACTTTAAATCAATTACCATTGGTTTCAGTCGATAAATCAAGGCTTCTGCATCAGGTAACTCTTGAATAAATTCAATAAGTAAGTCCAGGTCTTCAGGCTCCATGCCTACATAATTAAAAGCTTCTATGAATTTATCATAATTTAGCTCCGTCTTAAAATTGTCGAGTTTATACTTCATTGTCATGGCCCTATTATTACTATAATATTTATATGTACTCGAATAGTCACTGACAGTCTCCATGTAATAATTTTTAGCATACTTGATTAAAGGTCTAATGGTGTACTCATTTTCTTGAATTGTTGTACTTCCAACTTCATCATTTGAATAGATTCGGTAGTAATCCAAGTAAGTACCAGTACTTAACATGTTCTCCCAGCTATACTTTCGGTGATTCCTAAAGTTGTTATAGAAAGCATATTCTGGCTTTAATATTTCAATTAAGTCTTTAATGACTTTTTTCTTTATCTTAAGCTGTGATTTATTTACCTGAAATTCTTCTTCTCCTAATTGATTGTAATACTCTTCTAACTCCTCATCTGTTAGTTCATCATCCAATCCATCATATGCAGCACTACACACAGCTAATCCAAGAATCAGTTGCCAAGGTGTTCTATACTCATATGTCTCATTATAATACTCGATTGTTTCCTTAAAATCTTGATATGTAGTTTCTTCCGATACTACGTCATTCTTATTGCCATTTTGGTCAACATAAGTACCATAAGTTCTGGTAACTATTTCTTTTTGTATAGTGACATACGTATCTTCCTTAAAGGAATTTTTTTCTCCATCAAGGATTAGATTCATAGCTCTAGGGGAGATTGGAAAATTCTCCAATGTCTCTTCCCCTACAGTATCAATCATCTTTTCCATGTCGATTCGGCTTTCTCCAGTAAAAAAACTTACTGTGTCTTCCCAAAACCCAACAAAAAACTTTTTTATACTTGTAGCTACACCTATAATAGCTGAGATTACCATCATCGTTACAAGCACGTATACGGCTGCTATTGCGACATATTTTTTTGTGGCTTTTTTTATGCGTTTACTCATAACTAAAACCCTCTCGACTATTTGGTTTATATGACGTATTAGCTTTTTTACTCATATTTTTAATACTACTCTCTAAGTCCTGATTAAACCTATTCCAGTCATTATCTTTCATAGCATGGCCATATTTTTTGTCTATCCTCTCTTGTATTGTTTTTTTACCATGGTCAATCTTTGCCTGGTTATAGACTTCTCTACTTTTAATAATTGCTTTTGGATCACTCATAACCTCTCTTCTGGCATCATGAAGAAATTGATTTTTAACGTCCTGAGATATTTCACCTTGTATCTTGGAAACCCTATGACCAAAGTTTTTATTTATCTCTTTTGAAAGATATTCATTCTTAGATTCAAGTGCGTTTTTATTATTATCTTTGATAAAATCTTTGTTTGTAACGGTATTAAACACATCACCTGCAAGATTTTCTTTATTATTTGCATAAAAATCTATATCTGGAACTTTTGGAGTATGTACTTCCATATTATAATTAGGCATATCTACACTTCCGCTAACTCGGTCAACATTTCCTTTAACATCAGGTCTCTTTTCTGAATATACATCCACCTTAAATTCTGAAGTTGTTTCTACATTTACATCTGCTGATGCTTCTCCTTCAGCTTGACGACGTCCCTTAGAAAAAGAAGGTACTTTAATTTTGTCTATGACTTTTTGTGTAGTTTCAGATGCCATATCTCCACCAATACCTGCGCCTTGCATCACACCATAAATTCCTGCTCCTGAACCAACAGAAGCTCCCACAAGAGCACCCGTCATTCCTGCTGGAATAATTGCTGTAGAAGCAATTGCTTTTGCAATATGATTTCTTTTCTTACGTTTGTAGAGCTGTGCTTTCTTTTGATTACTAATATTTCTAGCAAACTCAGGATCTTCGAGAGACTTATTCGTTGCATACTTATCATAAATATTTTGATGCTGATTGTTCTTAGCTACACCATACCCACCTGTATTACTATTTCTACCATAATCCTTTTCATAGCTTGTGTTGTTAGGCAGAGAACCGCTTTGGCTATCAGATGTACTCATATTCTCGAATGGGTCAATATTTTGATTTCTATTTTGGACAGTATTATATTCCTGATTACTACTAGCCCCACCTTCACGATCAGCCATTTCACCATACATCTTTTCTTTTTTATTGCTATTATAAGCGTCTCCTGCATGACCAGCAATGGACTTGATTCCCCTCTTACCAGTGTTCACTGCTCCCTTAGCCACAGCAAGTGATCCCATTAGGAATCCAACGCCTGCCATTTCCATCATTCCAGAACTTCCAGTCCATCCCAACCGTTGCCTTGCATATGATCTAAGTGGAGCTATACCCGCAACTGTTATAAGCACAATTAGTCCAGGTGCATTAAACTTCATCATAATCATTGGTATTAAGAAGATAAAAGCATCTATTAACGGTACTACAGATAAATAAAATATTTCTTTTACCATTTCATTTACTTTATCCCTATTTTGCGCCTTGCGTGATTGGAGAATAACAAATGGAGCTGATCCAAGCACAATAGCGTGAGACATCGCTATCATAATATATATATATCCAAAGTATAATGTCACAATTGCAAATCCTAAATATACTCCACCTTCTACGATACCCGCATTTTCTGCGTCACAAAGTGTTCTAATGTTTTGTATGATAGACATGGTGTTAACTTCTAATAATTGTTTTGCTGCTCCCATTGAAATGTATATTAGTACATCCCTAAAATATAATATAATTTCATAAAAATAAGGAAACAACAAATATACTATGCCCATTAGCGATATAATGCCTATGGTGTCTTTTGCTTCACTCATTGCTGTTGGACTCTTTGAGAATATAAGTCTTAAAACTGCTAATATAAGCACTTGAGGTATAAATAAAAAGCAAACAGCACGAACAATATTGTAGATAATTATACCTGCTATACCAAATGGATTATTGCTATTAAAGGCAAACGTTGTCCATGACACTGCATCTCCTGCTCCAATTCTCCCAAATATTATTTTGTCCAAATTTAAACCAAAAGCATCTAGTGCACTTAATAATTGGTCACCTACCCAAATAAGAATGTCATTAAGTCCTCTCGCAAGTAAGCCTGGTTTCGATTCAGATACACCCTTTAAGTAATCATTAAAATCACCTTCAGGTGAGAAAAGCTGAGCATCCTCTTCATAAATTTCGCTATACTTAATCATCCGATGAACATCTAAAATTTTATTACCGTAATTATAGCCACCTGACCCATCATCAGTTTGTACTTCAGCCAATGTGAACATTGGATAAAGCATGACTACAGCTAATAATAAAAAGCAGGTTGCCAATATGATGTTTTTTATTTTATCTACTTTACTAAATAGCAGACCATTATTTAAATCGCCACTAACACGCAGCATATCTTCACCTCCTACATGCCTACAGCATCATAAAGATCAAGAAGCTCATCTTCAGACATTTTATCTAGTTTCTTTCTCTTTTCTAGGTCAATAATCTTGGCCATATTTGTTTCACAGAACTCATTTTCAATTTCTTGCATATAATCAACATGGACCTTAGCTGTTGCTTCATCTGTGACAATGTAACAATCTCCTATACCCAACTTACCAGTAGCATGTATTTGTGATGGTTTTAAAGCTGTCGCTTTTTCTAATGCCTCAAAGTCTGTAGCACCATGCTTCAATATCAGTTGTGTAGACGAGTTCTTAATGATTGCAGCTGTTTCTTCACCATATATCGTATAGTCCGCAATACTTTGAGTAGCCGTTATAGGTGATGTATGTCTTTTTCTCGCACATCGATAAACTTCTGTTACGAACTTTCTACCAAAAGCATCTCGTAAGGATTTATGATTCTCATCCATCACGATATATAATTCTTCTGCTTCAGCTTCCAAAACAGAATTCTTATTAATGAAATTCTCCTTCATTAAGTGCATAGCAATTTTCTGTGCACTTTCTTGTTCGTCTTCTGAGAGTTGACTTATATCAATATTAGTAATAGGAACACTTCTATCCATTTTAATGGTGCTTTGTCCATCATAATAAGGTTTTGTCCCTTTAATCGACTCTACCTGGCCACCGCAAGTACATTCTGAATAGCGTATATCTAATGATTTTAATTCAAGATACGCACTCTCTGTATACTCTTTAAAACAATCATGGCAAATATGTAGTTCTCTTACATGGTGCTTTAGACTATCCAGTATCTTTTTCAACGCTTTCTTGTCTATTTCATCTGTAGCAGTAGCATACATTTTTATCCATTTTGGATATACGCCACCTAATGTAGGTAGTCTCTTTTTAACTTGTCCATTAATTAGTTTACCGTCTTTAACAATATTTCCTGTTGTAAACAAGGAATCAACATCACCATGGTAGATACCTCGTTCTTCAAAAGCATCTTGTATCGTATCCGTCAATATTCTTTTCAATGTAGAAATAATATCTGCATAATCCTTTTCTTCTAACTTACCAAGGATCATGGATAATAAGTTATCTTGCATATCATTTATTCGTCTATCTCTATTAAGAACAACCTTTCGTTCATGGGTTATGTCATCAAACTCTGTTTCAGTATTTAATTCAAATATGTTCATTATTTCTTTTGTATCACGACTAATTTGATAATTAACTCCCCCGTACTTTTCCGTCACCAGAGAATATTCTCCTCTATTACTTCCCCCTCTAGATTCTGAATCTATGATACCAAACCTTGGCTTCCATTTCATTTTTCGGCTAATTAGAAGTTTCACAAGTAATGATTTTCCTGAACCCGTTTTTCCACAAACTAAAACACCATACCCCATATTGGATTCATTGAAGATATCAAGTACTACAGGGGATTGGTCATGGAGGTTATAGCCAATATATACACCTTCACTATGTAAAAAGTTTGTTGATGTATGTGCAAAAATTGTAGATAGTGAGTACTTATCCATTCTATGCCATTTAATACCTTCTGGTTTAACAAAGCTAAAACTCCTATCCACATAATTTGTAACTTTGTTTAGTGGCTGATTAGCTAAGAATGCTTCCATCTGATAACCATATGCATTACTAAGGTAAATATTATTATTACCCACTAGCTCAATTAATGTTGCTGTCCTATTTTCCAGTTCTTCACTACTTTCTGCATAGATTGTAATAAAGAACGCCACATGAAAAAGTGAATTCTCTGCACCCATAACATCATTTGCCCATTGTTCTGTTTCTTGTCGTCTATTTCTCATACGTCTTACTTTGTTGTATTCTTGATCCTTCATGGCTTGATCTTCTTCAGAAATCAAACTATTGATGTCTTTTTCAAGGGATTTATTCGCTTTATTTCCGGTTAATGGTTCAACAAAAACTGATGTAAATGAATTGGGAAACTCCATCATATCTTTAAATGAAACAGCGAATGTAGTGTTTCTGGGTATTTTTTGGGCATAGAATGTTCTTAAATGTATTACCTTACCATTATCATTAATAAGTAGTTTATCATTTAGATTAGGATTTACACCATCCGGTGCAATTTCGTTGACCAACCTGTGATTTCTTAATATCTTTTCTTTACTTTTCTTCTCAGCCCTCTTTTGTTCCCTTATTAGCCTTCTATTATCTGATTTGCTTTTCTTTCTTTTTTTTATACCCATATTATTCCTCCGCATCTGTGTTTGATGTATATAGCTCTGCATTAGCGGCTTGTTGTAGTTTCATATAATCATCAGTTGTTGTAACCACATCGTTTATATTCGTTTTTAAATATATATTCTTAAGATCTACCTTATCAGCTAAATAAGGTCTAAAGTATTTTCTAATGGGACCAGGTACATCATATTTTTCTAGTATATTAGCTTTAATACCGATACTCTCAAAATTGCTTTTAATATTATTTGCTTTAGCACTTAACTCCTGGAAGGCTTTTTTCTTTATTTCATTTATTGATAGATTAGCAGCAGCATATAAAGATGTATTAAAATTATAACTGAGAACGTAATATGTTCTAGTATCTGGACTCTCCGTACTACTAGCTAAATGATTGATATGCCCCATTTCACCTTCTGTTTGTTTTAATGATAACTTTCTAGCGTTCAAACTCTTTTGAAGTCTTTTTTTCTCATTTACAAGGAGAGTAATTCCCTCTTCTAATCTCTCCAACACACCTTGTTTTTCTTTAATAATCTTACTAACTTTTTCTATCTTTTCTTTCTCATCTACTTTCTCATCTTCTATCGAAGCTTCAACAACCCCTATCTCCAATCCAAAATCATCTATCTCCTTACTAACTTTTTCTATCTTTTCTATCTCATCTTCTATCGAAGCTTCAACAACCCCTATTTCCAATTCAAAATCATCTATATCCTTAGCTAGCCTTTGCCTAGCCATTTCATAATTAGCTGTGGTGTCGTCCGTTCTATGTTTACAACTTTGTGTATGTAATTGAAAAGGTCGCCTAATGGAGTCAAGAACAGATACAAACACTTCACTTGTATTGGATTTCTCCACATTTAATGAGTCAAAGAAATTTGTTCCAAATACCTCAACAGTCATCGTATAGGTATACCCATTGTCCGATACCATCATTGATTCTGTTACATCATCAACTTTAATAAGTAAACTTGTTAGCTTATACTTAGCATTTTTAATTAATTTATCAAGTTTATTACTGATCTTATGACTACCCATCTTCTTTTTCAAAAATATCGCCAATATAATAACAATGATGAATAACACAAACATAAATATAACCATACCTAGTAGCAGGCCATTTATTTTACTAAACATTAACCCTTAAACCTCCTCCTATAATAAAACTCAAGACTAAAGGGACCTCTTACATATAAAACTTTTTTAAATCGTTTTTTTATCAAATTAAATACCACTGCACTTAGTTCTGCATCTGCATTGTATAGGTGTAAATCCTCTGGTATTTTCGCCATTCCAAGAGTCAGAAAAGTTCCAATAATTATGGCACCAATAATAAATGTAATGATGCTCTTTCCTGTGAATATGATGGGTAAACCAATAAGACATCCTACAATGGAAAATCCAAGAGCTTTATAACTAAAGAACTTAAGTATACGGTCAAATCCTTTAGATTCTATAGGTACCTTATGTTTCATTCTTAACCTCCATCTTTATAAAACTTATTAATCGCTTGGTTATAACGATTAATAAGTTTTATCCATGATCTATGTTGATTTATTTAAAAGTGAAGTTATAGCAGCTATTAAAGATACTATTGCTGGTATTGCAAATAATACAAATAGCGCAATAAGTACTTTACCTAAGAATGTTTTACCGAAGGATGCTCCCTTTGAGCTGCTACTAAATATTAAAAATAGGACAGCAATTATCAGTGCGCACATACCAGCCATAAGTGCAACTAAAAATAGAAACTGGTAAAATTCGACACCCATTTCCCCTGCCATATTATGTAACGGACCTAAGATCCCTTTTGAATTATATTGCTCTTGCCACTTCAAAGGATCATTAGCCAAATCATCTGCGGTTAAAGTGACTGGTGTTGCTGCTGGTGTTTTTGTATTAGTTTCTGCAAAAGCAAAGCTAGTACAACCTAAGAACGTAAAAACTATCATTAATAATCCTGCTACTCTTCTCTTAACTAGTTTCATTTCAACACCTCCCTTCAATTTTTCTTATTTTCTAATTCAAAGAGCCAAACTGTCAAGTGTTTTTATAAAAATAAATAAATTTAATGCTTGACCCTATATATAATAAACTTCTATAATGTAAACATAGAGCACTAGAGACAAGTTCTATATGTATTTCTAAAAAAGTAATCGTTCTTTGATAGGAGAGGTTACTTTTTTTATTGCTTGCTTTCCATTTTCCTAAAAAATACACATTTGAATAAATTACAAATTTTGAGGAATTATTTAATTAAACTAGTAGCACTCATTACTATGGTTATAATAGATAATAGTCCAATTGTAAAAATGAATATTATTCTTAATCTTAAATTTATCTCCATGTATTTCCCCCTATAAATAAAACAAACCTTACCACTGGGCAAGGTTTGTTCTCTTAATTGAATATCAATCTTTTTCAGGTATATTCTTATTCTTTTCTTTTCTAATTGGTAAGAAAAAATACTTGAAAACAATTTCATTTTCTTCATTATTTTCTTTGTTTTCCTTAACTACCTCCTCAATAAATATCTGTGTTTCATCTCCATAACGAATAGATACTCTACCCGTAAACAATTTAATTCTTTTAGCTAATTTAGGATCAAATGAAATACTAGAAGCATCTTCATCGAACTCTTTTACAGTGACTTCAAAGCTAGTTTTTGCTTGCTGAGAAATCTGAAATTTAATAGAACCATCTTCTTTTAATTCCATTGTAACTGCTTCTTTTGGTTTCGCCATAGCATGAATAAAATTTATATGTTTAATAAATGTAGGCGATCCTGTTTCTATTTCTGTTGTAAGCATCGATTTATCAAACTCAAAATGTTTAACTGGGAACTTTTCAATATCCCTTTTTTTGATAAACATAATTTTATTGTTATACCTTATTTTCACTAATTTATCATCACTAGATATTCTAATTATGTCTTCATCATCAATTGAACACAATATAGATGCTAGGGACTTAGTGATAGTAAAATGCAACGTTCCTTGAACAGTCTCTATTTTCTTACAACCCCTTGCACCAGAAAGACCATCTGTAGATATAACATTCAATATCTGATCATCTTGTGATACTTCAATATGAATTTCTTGGGCTGTAGGATGTTGCGATAGTGGATCAGCACATATGCCCCCTTTTTCAAGTAACTGTTTAAAATCAGAATTATTAACTAAGAAGTATTTCTCAATATCTGTCACAGAACCTAACTCTACGAATTGGTCTATATTGAGGATATTAATTCGTGATTCATATCCATTTACTTTTACTAGGCAACTACTTTCCTCTATTTCAAGAGAAATATTAGTATCCTTGAATTCACTTACTATCGTATTAATAAATTTTAAAAGTGGAGCCAATTCAAGAAAAACATGTAAGTTTGCTTCTGTTTTGATGCTTTCAGGTATTGTGTATATAATCTGGTTGTTATTAAAACCAGCTATATCTGCCAATAAACCTTTTTCTGTTTCTTTAAATCTAAAAGAAACTCCAATTGAGCCGATATCGGCAAGCTCTTTTAATATTGTATGTAATTCTCCAGTGTTAATCTTTATTTCATACATACTTCTTCCTCCTACATTGTATTTAATACATTAGAATAGTTTAAATCACTATTCTAATGTATTAATCTTTAATTCACCTAATTAATATCAAATCTTTTTATGATTTGATTTTGTATCTCTATTTGTTCATCCATCAAACTTTTTATTTTATCCCGTAACTCTTTTGTATCATGATTTTTAAGTTGCTCTAATAATTCATCCCTCTGACATATTATTTTTTTTAATGATGAATTAGTTAGTACGGCTTTTTCGCAGTCTACTTCATTCCTAGTAAAAGGCGTAACAGAACATTCTTTTGCTGCTCTACGGATAGAAACATCCGAATGCCTAACATTATGATATATTTCAGACTCAGCTAATTCTTCGATTAACTCACTACGTTTAAGTAAATTTATTAACTCTTCTAACACGAGTTATTCCTCCCTACTAAAAAAGAGTCATTTGATTTTTGACTCTTGGTTTTTGTCTTATTCTACTATTTTTTTGAGTAGTTATCGTACTGGTAATTTCCTTATTGCTAATAATTACCATATCCTCACTACCAAATAAATCTTGGAAGGCTACTATATTACTTGTTCTAACCTTCGTTTCAACAATTATAGTCTTGTCCTCATTGTCGTGTTGAAGCGATGCAATGAATTTCCTTTCATCATCAGTGAGCGTTTTACTTCTCTCCTGATTATTTACATCTCTATAAATATTTTCAAGAGTTTTAAGATTGCTTGTATCAATATTATCTTGTAAAGCTTTAAGCAATCTATATTGAACATCATCACCGCTTGAGGAACAAAGTGCATCTGCACTAAATTTACCCTGTAGTACAGACGTCGCCATTTTTTTCTCACCCATTAATTCTAAAATACTCGCCTGAAGCGTTCCTTCATATGCAAGATAAAATGTACGACATTCCTGCTTTTGTATAAGTCTATAAGCCCTTCTACTTGCCTGCCACATGGTGAATAAATTAAGCCCTATCTGGTAGAAAATTAATGATGGAAAATTAAATTCTTTATCCTTATACGTAAAGATAAAATCCAATCCTGTCTCTACACAACGGGGATGAGTAATGAAAACCTTTTTTCCTTCATAAGCCTTTTGATGTATCCAGGCTTCTCTCTTCTGCGATTGAGGCGAAGAGGACTTTAAAATTGCTACCTGACCTTCTAAATTGCAGTTTTCTTCAAGAATTTTAACGAGTTTACTTACTACATATTTCTGCGGATCACCCGTAAACTCTACATAAATAAAACAATTTCTGTTTTCCTTTAATTCGCCGTTTACTATTTGAATTAACCTTTCCTCTTTAGGCAATAAACAAGACGTCTCGGCGAACTCAGAATTGTCGAGTATCCTTATCAAAGGACTTCCAAAAGTAGGTGAAATAATATCCTCCATACCATATGGTTTATCCGGATATGCTAACAGTGTTTGAAGCATAGTTGATACTATTCTTCTAGAGTCTGGTCCTCTTTTTTTAATAATGGCCATAAAATCATTCTCTAGATTCTTATATGCTTCATAACAATCTACGTCCATATCCATTGGCTCTATATACTCTAAATAAGGAGGCATAAATGCTGACAAATCATTTATGCTTAAATAGACAGTATTTCCCATCATAAAATCTGAATATATCAGAGCACTTATACCTGGTTTAACTTTTACTCTAGCTGCACCATGCCCCTTAGAAGAGCTGTTGTAAACATCAGTGCTTTCTGTAACTACTCTCTCCTCGACACAACCATAACTTAAAGCAAATTCCAGCAAGGAGTTGTATTCAAATCCGTGCTGTACCATTTTATAAGGAATTAGACGCCAAAACATATAGAATAGATCACTAGCATAACCACCTGCTAAAGTTCCAGTCATACCAATAATTTTTCTTGAACATGATATTATACTATGCATAGCTTGTGCCTGGGCTGTTGCCCCTCCTTTATATTGATGTAACTCATCTACCATAGCTACATCAAAAAAGTTCTTACCTAGTTTTCTCTTGATAAAGGCACTTGGTGCAAACTTTCTAGCACCATTTTCTTTTGCATAGCCAGCAAAAGTATACTTATCGTTGTCAATATTGTCCTTATGTACCCAAATACTGGTAGTTCTTTTGCAAGCTTTATTCGTAAAAACCTTAACCTTGCGCCAAACTTTTTCTTTCTCTCCCCCAATATTTTTTACAGATGGTACCCATAGGTTGCTATCACATTCATTACACTTTAAGTTACTTGCTCTTTTCTTATCAAAGTGTGTTAATAACTTTGGCTCACCACTCACAACATCAACAATAACATTATTGCAGTTAGGACATATGGCACCTTTATGGTAGCCTTCGATTCGTGATACAACAGTCCCATTGCACTTACTACACTTCTTTTTGTATTTATTTTGAGAGTGGACTTCACCACACATATCACACTCATACACCCTGTGAGGTCTTATGCTTTCTTTCACAGGCGCAGGTCCTTCGGCATAGCTAAGCTTTGAAAAGTCCTTAGATAGTATATAGAACACTTTACCATCTGGTTTTTTACCTCTTTCCTCCATTAGCTTAATTATCTGCTTTCTAGTATTTATTATAATAGCTTTAGCATTAGGTATTTCACTTATAATCTCTTTCTGCCATTTTTCCAATATATGCCCTGGAGACATAATAACTACCCTATACTTTAATTGCTTTATAGCTTCTTCTTTACTAATTTTAGGGTGTTGTCTCATATACTTTTCAAGCAACGTTTGTTCAGCTGCCATAATGGATTGAAATGATTTACCACAACCCATTTCTTCTATCATAAAAGCCACTTTGTTTTTTCTATAAGAAAACAACTTGGTTATAGCATTTACAATATAAGCTTGCTGTGGAAATGGAGTTTTCTTTAGTGCTATTGCCTTTAATGATGCTTCTGGATCAGGCAATAAAGGGTTCATATTATTAATTACTGGTTCAATTATTTTCTGACCATACTTAATATAGAATTGATCAATACCCTCTAATTCCAATTCACCTACTAAAGCTTTATTAAATAGTAAAGTCTTATCTTTTATCATTGAAGATATAAGCTCATCAAATACATCTTTAGTTAATGAGTCTGATATACAAATAAAAGATTGATCTGGAAGCTTCTTTTCCTCAACACAATTAATGATAGGACGTATCTGTATATAATAATCATCAATTAATCTATCCGCTATAGCTTTTGACCATCTTCGTAATAGTGGTAGATCATACAACTCCATTAACTTACTATAAATGCCTTCATACATATCCTCATCATTATCGGTATTTATAGCAAATATACGAGATGCTGTATCTTTACGGGGATAAATTATACAATGAACATAACTATCCTTCCCCATCTCAATTTTACTATATACACATGTATATTTTACTTCACCCTTCTTTAATGTGTAGCTTTGACTGCCTTTAGATAGCTTGATACTATTCATGCCTAGCATTAAATCTGATGCCAGAGCACCAACTACACTTCTTTCTCGTGCTATTAATCCTATATAGACTACGCTAGTATCCTCATGGTTTAAGCTATACGACGTGACTACACATGATTTGCCTTCGCCCTTTAATGTTGTCATTCCCATATTGTCACTCTCCTATTTGTCTATTCTTGAAATGTCACCGTTTGAAGTTACTAATACAATGGAAGCTTTCGAGTACCTTTTCGTTACTTCAGATACTTTTCCCCCATCTTCTTCAACGAACGTCTCAGAATAGTCCTTTAGGACACCTCTTTGCACAAAACCATCTAGCTCTACAACCTCTGTTCTTCCTACAGATACGAGAGTGAATAATTGTGAACTATTTGGCATCAGAGGTGGTCTTTCTTTTATACTACCAAATGGGTCAACCATAGTATCCATTCGGAGCTTATGGTAATTTCCTGATAGATGAAGGTGCTCTAGTGCTTCAGAATAATTGAATTTACTAGAGGCGAATACCCTTACATGTTCCTCATAGCTATCAGGGACAATGAATTGATCCTCCTTATTAACAGCAGCTGGAATAATATCAAGTTTATCAATATCAACAAATGCTCGTTGATATAAGTCCATAGCTGCATTTTTGTTTGTAATATTTGTCTTTTTTCTTTTTCCAATAATTAGTACTTGTTTGTACTTAGCAAACTCTTTTTGTTCAAACTTATAAATGGCCAAAACATCATATCTATTAGTAAATGCTTTGGCATGAGTTTTATCCTTATCAAACAAGTAATATGGAATTATCCAAATAATAATTCCATCACTTTTCATATATCTGGTGATATTAGTTAAAAATGATCTTTCAATCCTTTGCTTCTTATCACCAACAACCTCTCCATATGGTGGGTTACAAAAGCATATACTAAACACTTTGCTAGAACACCTTATGGATGTAAAATCACCTTGTATGCCGAAATCAACGAACTCCTTACTTTTCTGATAAAGATCTTCATTAAGTTCAACACCAAAAATCTTTATCTTTTCCCTTTCCAAATTCGTGAATTCCTTGATAGCATCACCTGCTCCCATACAAGGCTCCAATAAACATATTTCTTCTGACATATCGAAATTAAAAAGATTACTTATCTTCTTAACCTCGCGTACATTTGTAGGATAAAACTGCATCTTTGATCGATTATACAGACTCCTATCAAATGACGACTGAGTTTCATAACTCATTTTATCAACCTCCTTATATTAAAAAAAGACACTAATCGCAGGTAAACCTGTGACTAATGCCTTATTTACAAATAATTATGCCCATATAGGTCTTAAATAAAAAACTACGTAAATAATATACGTAGTTCTAAAAAAAATATTTAATATAGGTAAATTATAACATAACACTATGTACAAAACAATCTGTATAAGTTAGTATACTAACACAATATCAGTCATCTAACATACTATTGGCCAGTGTGGTCACATACGTAAACTCATTATCTTTAAATGTTCACAGCCTAATTCATAAGGTAGCTATGAATTAGATTAATGAATTCAGTATTAGCTATTCTCTCTGCATCCATTATGCCACGCCTTAATGCACAATACTCTCTAGCAACACAATAAAGACTAAAATCACCTTCTAATTGTAAATTATCACCGCATTTTGTGCAGACTATAAACTTATAACTCTTATCTACCATTCTCTTCATAGCTATTAAGTCTTCCCCAAAATCAAGGACCTTTCTATATCCTGCAAATTCTTCTTTGGCGTTTAATTCTTCCCCTTCTACATAAGCCTTGATATATTTTTCTACCTGTTCAGCTATGGCAGTAATTATGTGATCTGAAGTATTATTATCATTAAATATCACTTTACCATCAGCACCTATTTTTCCAACATTATGAACCTTTACAAACTCATTTTCTATCTCTGCATTATAACCACCAATTTTATTAATCATTCTATTAACTTCTTGTAAGAATAATTTTGTATAACTCATCGCTCTACCTCCTAGTTAGTAAGACATTAGTCACAATATTAACCATGCTAATGCCTTAATTGCTACAATAGCAAACTCAAAATACTTTAGTACTGATTCTCTTAAAAAAAAATGCAATTTCCTTGCTTATGATGAACGAAGTTCTCTTTCAGCAAGTTCATCCATTCCTCTGCTGTTGCTAAGCGATAACCATATGTGGTTATCTTTTTATTTTCGCAATGCTCACATAGGTCTTCAAGAGTCTTGAAAACTGGTGTCACAGGTTTATCTTCTGATGTGATTTCCCAAAGTTGATAACCTTCTCCTTTTGGTGGATCTATGTCGAGCTGGACATTGTAGAATTCATAAAAATCAGGGCATCCATAATTATCTAGCTCAACACCTTTGATTCTTGCAAATTCTCTGCATCCTTCGCATCCCGCACTATCTTGATGGCAAAATGAAGGGCTTAAATAATATCCATACCATACTTTCCCTATTGGATAATCAAAATCCAAAGGAACTCTTCTTAATCCTTTACCCATATCTAAATCAAATCCTTTCTATGGGAAAAATCAAATCCTTAGCATCATCATTATCAAAATCAAGGTTATTACCACAATTATGACAATTATACTTTATCGGCTGATCGTTCTCATCATATTCTGTAACAGTAATATATTCACCTTCACATAATGGGCAAATCATAAAGCACCTCCTAATTCAATCTTTAGTATTCCTCTTCAAATTTTATTACCTCATTGTTGAGTACAATTTTAGGTATCTTCAAAAATCCACTAACTTCGTATGCAGGTACATCAACATTCACACCAAAGTCACTAAGTACATTTGCGTATGCTACTGTTGCTCCATAATTTGTATGGTTTCGGTTTACATCAGCATTACTTGCATTTTGATTTGTCCACATCGCTGTTCTGATTATTTTTTTTCTTAGTTCTTGAAGTATCATATTACCCATGAAATACACCTCTTTTTTCAGTTCGCTCATTTCATTTCTCCAATCTCTAAATCAATCTTTTATGACTATAATCTCTAATAATCAATATAATTTACTTTTTTACATTTAGGGCATTTGATAATTTCAACTTCAAATTCTTCACCTTCTTCAAATTCTATGTCTTTTGAATCGAACCCTATTGAACATCCACAACCACTACAAGTTGCAACATAATCATGTGGTTTCATTGTTTCTATCATTGTAAATCCTCCCTAACTCAATCATTTATCTAATTCCTTTATGTATCCTTTATTATCTCGTGTCAGTCTTCTCCATAGCAATCTTTTTATTCTGCTAAAAATTCATCAAATTCAGCTTTTGTTTGACCTGTTGTATCTTTATAAGCTGAATCTATTGTTACTGTATCAGAGAATAAAGGAACCCTATTAAAAGTTCCATATACCAACACTCCTTTTTCTTTGTATGACAGTAATTCCTTTACTGCCTCATCTATTGTTTCACTAACAGAAAAGTAAATTCTTTCATACTTATTATTTATAATATCCTCAAAATCAATTTCTGTAGCTTCATCAAATTTGTCCCAATCTTTGGAAGTTGGGGCAAGTATGCGTCCGTTTACTTCTGCGACTTGGATATCATTACACTTAGGACAAAATGCACTTTTATTATTTTCCTCCCACTCATTCCTACATGTAAGGCATACTTTCTTCATCAAATCAACCTTTCAATATTCTACTTTTAAAAAGCACTCATTTTACGCATATTCATTTAAATCCTTAAAATCAAGATAAACTATAAAATCCTCCCCATTTTCGATTGCTTCAAATAAAACCTTCTTTTCCTTGTAGTCTATGGAATGGGATAAATATTCCCCGCCCCATAAAGATGCTACATTCCCACCAATATTTATTAATTCCTTATTTGTATATTCAGTCTTAGTTCCTACTGGTAATAATGCCTTGTCGATGTCATCCATAATTAAATCTAATTTTTCTTTTTTCATTCCACTCTCTCCTTTGCTATTTTTATATAGGCAATACAAAGCTTTAAAAATATATTGCTTCTGACTTCTTGAAATTAAAAAGATTTCTTATCTTCTTAACTTCCTGTGCGTTTGTAGGATACTGCACCTTAAATCGTCAATACATACACACCTATCAAACGACAACTGAGTTATGTAACTCATTTTATCAACCTCCTTATATTAAAAAAAGACACTAATCGCAGGTAAACCTGTGACTAATGCCTTATTTACAAATAATTATGCCTATATAGGTCTTAAATAAAAAACTACGTAAATGATATACGTAGCTCTAAAAAAATATTAATATAAGCAAATTATAGCATAACACTACATATATGGCAATCCGTAAAAGTAATACTTATTACAGCCATTATTCTACCTCCCTTGATGCTCTTAATACAGGCGCCATAGAGTAGCTTCCTAAAGGCTTACACAATTCACAATCATCCATTACTTTTATTCTACACTTTGTACCATCATTGAGAATAATCGTTTTAGCTGTTCTAGAAACTACTACATATTCCCACTTACAGTTACTATCACATATGGATCTCATCATATATTTTTTTCCTACACTAAATTTAATCATAAAACACTCCTTATATCACTTAGCTTCAATTAACTTTTTAATATTAGTCAATTGCTCTATAAGATTAGAAGTAATCTCTACCTCTTTTCTTTTTGCTTTCTCAACTTCGTCCATAAAACACTGCTTCATGCTTGTTTTTACATCATCAATCGTATCCATTATCCCTGCTACAATGCAACCAATTGTTTTTTCATCAGCATAACACTTGATGCCCATAAGTGGCTTAACATCTGTACATAACCCATCATAAACATCATGGAATCGCTTATCAACCATTTTAGAAAAATCATCGCATAAAAAACTTTCTTGTATGCTATTTTTCTTTTGATCTAGCATTTTCAGCATGTCACTAATAAAATAGTCTAATTCCTGCTTAGAACACGATATATAGCATTTCTCAGGTTCTACATCACCTACACTTGCACAGAATACATAATCAGGTGACTTGAATTCTTTGAGTAAATCATTGAATTCATTAATATGGAATTGGTTATATGGTCCTAATTCTTTTACTGTATAAAATCCTTTAATATAGGTCTTGTATTGACAGTAATATTTTCCTTTTGATAATTTTAAATAATCATCTAGGCCATCACCACTAATACTATTCCATATTACAACCGTTTCCCCTTCTTTACATATACTCTCAAAATCTTTATTATAAGCACTTCTATAATCACCTATAAATTCTAGACCAATAGCAATTTTACTATCTAGAACCTTTGTAAAATCTATTTCAATCTGCCTTATTTCTTTGTTATAGTATAAAGTACTAATACCTTGTGGTATATGTGTTAAATACATATGATCCATACCATCCGCACCAAAAGTATTTTTTAGTATCATACCTTTTTCTCTCTCAACCAGTGTTCTTATACCTCGTTTAAACATACCTCTTAATATCCCTTATATGCTGCCATGTAATTAGTTAAAATCAATAATATGTATCTTGTCGTAAATAACTAATATTAAATACTTGCATTATGGATTTATCCACTTGTTAAATGCATTATAAGGGAGTTCCTCCTTTTTCAAAATCATAATTTTTACTAATAAAAAAGTAACTCTTTATCACATCTAATTATGGTGACGGCACATTATTATAGATTATCACATACTCAAACCCATAATGTTTATATGCCCATAACCGATGAGAGCCATCAATTACTTCATAATTTATGCAGATCAGAGGTTTAAAGGGATTATACCCCTCTTTCATCATCGCCGCATACCTCTTAGCTTTACTTATACTCTTAGGTTTTTGACTACAAATTATATCATGGATTGGTACTACCTTTTCTTCCCAATCAACTTGTAGTAAGTAATCAACTACCTGATTAGCATATTCTTTTCGCCAAATATATTCTATGTATTCTTTTATTTCTGCTGAATTTTTCATGACTTTTTACATTTAAAAGTATTATCCGTGATTGATTTAATATAATCTTCTATCTGACGATATAATTGAGTTTCTTCTTTTTTTAGTAGCGAACATAACTCATAACCATAACCTTCTACATCATCAATACTTATTTGAAGCTGATTATCTTCTACAACTGTTACATAACCACCACAACTCTCAATAAGCACACCCTCTTTTAAGTGCAAACTTATTTTATTGAAACAAATATACCATTGATCATAATAATCATTTAGTTCGTGTTCACTCTCATATATTACAATTTCAATATCCTCAATCTTGTTTTCTAAATGGTTTTTCAAGTTTTTTATAGTATGATTAGTCCAATTAGAACTATTATAGTATAATTCATGAAAACTGGAATATGGATACACCTTAATGAATTTTAACACATCATTTATATCCCCATTTAACCATTTTTCAAGAAATTCTTGATGGCTATTGTTGAATTTTTGTAATGTATTAATTGTCCGCTGAATATCTTCTATGGGTTTATTATTAAGTACTAAATCAAGCTTTTTAAACCAGTTTTTTATATCCTTTGAATTATCCGTCACTGTATTTCCATTCTTGTACGTCACGACATTGCTACTGTTAAATTGAAGTACTATTTCATCACTGTTTCTTGGTACTTCACACTCGTCACAATAGGCTTGCCACGAATTATTTAGTAAAAAATCCTCTTTGTATATGATTGTTTCTAAAGGGTTATACAAACTTTTTTCAACCTCATCAATAAAAGTCAGCACATAGTCTTCCATATCATGCAAAGTACTGGACTCTTTTCTAATATTCTCCATCATCTCTTTTATTAGATTTTTATTTTTCATATTCCATCCTTACCTTTCATTTTTATCAACCTTTGATAACGGTGTCTTAAAGGACTCCTCTCAAATGTCGATTGAGTTTTATCACTCTTTTTATTACCCTTCGTAAATTAATAAAGACATTAATCCCAGGAATACCCGTAACTAATACCTTGTTAATTCGTAATTGCTAGTATACTAACAAAAAATATAAGCCTTATTAATACACTACAGATTTAATTCAAAATATCCTCCTGAATCAATTATAACTATTATGATATTAAGTCAAATATAGTTAGTTGACGCAATTCCCTCAAAAACCTTTTTTCTAGATCCACTAATTTAATATTAGGCTTATACCCTACAGGACTTTCCCTTTCAAGTATTTTTAATTTCTCCCAATAAGTAGGATAATAAATAAATAAGCTTTTAAGCGATTTTATTGACTGCTTAGGACACCACCAACAACCTAGCCGACTAAATCTCTTATAAAGTGGGTTAACTAAACGTTTCAACATAAGATATGTAGAACATTTTTGCTCGGTCCAGTCCCAATCAACTAAAGGATAAATATAACCATCATTTTTATGTATTCTCTTTGGTTCATCTGAAGCAATACCAATATAGCGAATATTACCTCTGCAAACTTTATCCAATACTTTGAATTTACTTTCCCTTGACCAATAGCAAGGATCTTTAACAAGTGGAAAACCTCTCATCTCACCTTTGCGTTTACCTCTAGTCAATTTACCGTAAAACCATTTATCAAAGCACTGTTCAGTTTTTAACCTTTCAATTTTTCTCCCAATATATTTTTCAATTATATCAATGTACTGATATAATTCTTCAAACTCAAACCCCGTATCAGCGAATATGATTCGATCTATTTTATAATCAAGTTCAATCATTCTTATTAACATAGCTGTCGAATCTTTTCCACCTGAAAACGAAACAATATGATCCATTTCCTTACCTCTTTCTTAAAGTATTTTCACTTTGAAAGAGGATAAAGACCATTCTTAGAGGCGTGTTCCTTTTACACTACTTCGCCTGGCTCATTTACCAATACGATTTGTAACTAATCTCGTAGTAACCTTTATACCATAAAGGAAATAGGAAATGAAGCATATAAAATTTTAAATCCCAATTCTCAGTTGAGCTTGGGATATAGGGCGTATATCAAGAATTTGGACGTTTGAAAACGCTCTATGAGGATTAGCCTTATTGTATTTCTCAATCTCATCCATAAAGTATATTTCTACTTCCATGAAGTTATCATTGTTTTCTTCTGCAAGAAAAATATACTTATCATGTTCTTTTTTTCGTCCTTTTGTAGTGGTGTAAGAATACCTCACTTTGAACATAGGTATAATTATCTCTCCAACCACTTGTGATGGATGGAGATTTTTCAGATATGAAGTCATATGATCTTCCACATATCCTATCCAACTACTTTTAACAAAATTAACACTGTTAAAAAACTTATTAGGATGAATACTTTTTAACAATTGTTTCACCTCCGGACTAAATACTTCGAGAACATAATTACCTCCTGCTCTTATAAATTGTTTATTTGCTCTCTAATATCTTCAATCATTTCATAGGCTTTATGCCCACTTATGCAGCTATTATACTCTTTACAGTTTCTACACTCATCATCATATCCGAAAAGCAATCAGGAATAAATCCATTTACCAACCCATTTGTTTCGACTATTAAGTGTAGAATGTTAGGCAATATCTCATTCAATAATGCCATGATTAAAAACCCTTCATATTATTAGAACAAAACGCAGTCATCGCAATACAAACCATTTATCATTGATCTATGAGAAACCGTAGGATCAAACTTACCGCATGAATCACATTTACAAAAGACATTTAATTCTTCTATCTTATCAATATCTTTTCTTACTTGTTGATATTTATCTCTATCAGATTTACTAAATTCATTTAGTATCCAATTATTCCTAGTAAATAACTCATGCTCTCGTTTTTTTAGACTCTTTAGCTCTTCTAATAATGTTACACCATCAATTTGCTCGTCCTTATTATAATTTTTACCGTCCACTACGCCCACTAAGTAATCTTCATGATTAAAGTTATCCGGTCTAGCAGATTTACCTTTAAATATTCCTGCAAAACCTTTCTCAATCTCATTAAACCTGTTTATTACTGGAACTGGGGTAATCGCAATAATTGCATATTCTTTTAGACTAGCTTCTTTTATGGTTTTTGACTGCTCTTCTAATTTTTCATCTAATCCAATAATAAATCCAAGAGCATAAGATTTTTTATCTGACTTATGCTTCTTGGCATTTGAATTAATAATATTAACTACTTGCTCATAAACTGTCTTAGCTATATTTACATCTTCCTCTAATCCAAGAAAAACAAATTTATAACTATGTCTTGATGTTCTTAAGAAACTTTTACACCTAAAATGTTTAGCTATTATATTCCCAAGCTGTCTCTTCCAAGGAGACCTCATTGGTTCTGTTTCACACTCAATAGCTTCTTGATCTTTTTCATCAACATCATTCATAGTTAGCTTGTGCTTTGCCATTAGTTTACGAGCAAATAATATTGCTGATTGAGATTCAAACTCATTCTGGCTCTCAGCTAATTTAAGTAATTTTTGAATTTTAGTTATTATTTCTTTACTATTTTCTTGCTTTATTAAAGTATCCAAAAATTTCTTACCTCCAATCATCATTCTTTATATCTTTCGATATAATCAGTATCTTCTTCTAATAAATTAATGCCACCCTGAATTAACTCCGCAAGAGTCAATTCATTAGGGTGACATGTTTGTCCTCTATTTGCTTTATAACAAAACAAACAGAAGTCCCAATAGTACTTTGATACCTTTATCTCAGTGTTATTTCTTAATTCAATATAGACCTTATCAACTAGTTATTCATTAGATCTCAAAAATAACTTCATACTCGTTTAAGATTTCTTCAACATCTTTTTGAGTTGGATTATCGTTCATAATTTCTATTAAAGACTGTAAGCACATTGGATCAATTTTTTCTTGACTAGGTTTAACATAAATATCAATTTCTCTCATGTTTTGCCTACCTCCTAATTAACATCTTAAGTTCTTCATATATCTTCTCAATATCAAATGAATAATCCACAATATCATGCAATTCTAAGTCAGATTTACATTCTGTAGTGATTATTTCTAAAACCTCTTGTTCATTCTTATTCATAATAGCAATACCTAAATTTATTTTAAAAATTGCTCTTAATAATATTAACTCTTCCATTGTCATTTTGGAAATACTCCTCCCTACTCTTTAAAAATGTGTAGAATAAAATGCCTTCAAATTATCAAAATGTTTATTAAAGCTATCAAGATCAACTTGCATTCTATTTGCTTTTTCACGCATCTCTTCAATCTGACGATTAATTTTTATTTTCTCGCTGTGAGAAGTAAAAAGCTTACCTTTCGCAAACTCAAGATAATCAGACCACCTTTTAAGCTCATATATCTTGGTTTTCAGTTGATTGCTTGATGCAACATGCCATTTACTTTTGATATCCTTACGGATGTCTTCAATAAATTCTTTTAATTGACTCTCCTGCTCTTCTTTTGATAATATCTGCTTAGTAAACATATATTCAACATCATTTATCACTATCGTATAAACATATTTATTAATAGCCGTTTTTTCATAACTGAATTGCTGTGAATACTCATCCTTTGCTTTTTTATCAACAGTATAGTTAATATCTTTTTTGAAAAATCTATTTAAAGAAGCAAATGAACCATACCGATTTATTGTCTTCAAGAGAAATTCCATATCAGAAAGAAATATACCTTTCTTAATTTCAGCTAAGGTAGTTTCTAAATAGGTTAAGCTAAAATCTTGGTGATACTTTGCTTCAGCTAATGGATCACAATGAGTACAACCGTATTCAGAGAGTTCTTCATCACAATATTTGCAGTTTTTTGTTTCTCTTTGGTCATTATTCAAGGGTTCGGGACAGTTTATGATTTCTTTAAAAATGCCATTTTTAAATAAATTGTTATGTTCTTCATAGCTATATGGAATGCAACAACCATATGCTGTAACCAAGAACATGCCTGACATGTCTACACCTTCATATGCTACCTTTTTACGAAGCTGTTTTACATCTTCATGTTCCGTTGATTCGTTACATACCAAACAAGTACCATCACTGAGTACCTGTTTGGAGTTACATATAGGACAAATGCTTTCCTTACAACTATCTCCACTCAATAAATCATTAACTAACTCCATTAAATTTTTCATTATTACTCCTCCTAATTTATTATTAAATATGACCCCAATTCGCGTACATAGCGTATTTTTGTTAAATACTCTAATTCAATTACCTATACATAAAGATGAGTGGACATATTCAATTCTATTAATACCAGCACTATTCATTTCAAAAAAAGAACTAGACAAGGTCTAGTCCTTTATAAAGCATTAAACTTTATAACATTTTCCTTCATATCCTCTAAAACATCATTATTTGGTTCAATAGTTGAATATAAATGATGTTCATACAGATTATAATGAGTACGTCTTATCCTAGTTACCTGTATCTTGCCCTTATAACACGTTAAATCTATTATAAGCATCCGATTCACCAACGTATTGGTGTCTTCTTGACTTAAATAAATAGGCTCAGTCCAGATTTTGAAATAAGGATCTTCTAAGCATATGATAGGTTTTCCGTCCCGTAATCCAGTCATCTTACAATAAAGAAAATACTTATTATGTCCAATATCCTCTTTATTAGTAATAGCCCTCATAACGGATATTAAAGTAGTATCTGTATATCTACTAACGAAGTCCCTATACTTCCCATATACTGTATCTTTATAAGCAGATCCAATACATTCATATACTTTATTCTCGCTACTTTTTCGCATCTCTTCTTCTAATTGCGAAATAGTTAATTCATACTCCTCAATATAGCCCTTACTTTCGTCCATTTGTTTCTTGAATTCTTGTAAGTTTTGATTGAGTTCTCTTAACTTCTTCTTATATATTAAGACAATTACTCCTAGTATTAGTATCATACTAGTAAATACGATTGCCATTGTCATAATCCAACCTCCTTACATACCAACGCTTTGATATGACCTTTTATATGATTGATTTCTTGTATCAGCTTGCATAACGACATACATGTTATAGCTTAAAAAGTGGTCTATAAAAGATTTTATCTCATAATTATAGACCAACATTTTGTATTGACTAACGCCAATACTCCCTTGGACAGTAGATTCTATCTTATACTTGGATAGAATAGTATCTTTAGAAGATGCTATAATGAGCCTGTTACCAGTCACATAAAAATCTTCATTTCTATAAGTAGCAAAATCAAACTCATAAAAGTTATTAACCTTTTTAACTTCTACAAGTTTTTCATATGCCATTTCTGTAGACATAATATCTACAAATAAGGTATCAATCAATTGGTCGATATTGTTGTTTGATGAGACTAATTTTGCAGACAGCATTGCTTGTTGATGATAATAATCATCAATTAGTTCCATTAATGCTGGTTCTATCATTTTTCATCCCCCTTAGTATAAAACTTCGCCACCTGATATTGTTTCTTCATATGAAATGTCGTTTCTAAAACACCTATATTAAAGGGTATTTCTATTTTACTTTTAGTTACGAACTTCATAACTTTATCAGGATCAAGCTTATTATCTTTCCATACAAGAAGTTCTATTTCCTCCTTGCTCTTCACATCTCTTGCCTTTGCTCTGTACATAGAATCATTAGGTTTAAATAGAGATATTAGCTCGACTCGTTTTTTTACTATGACGTTTGAATTGTTAGAACCGCTATTTTTTTTCTTATTTTTCTTTTCTTTCTTATTTGAATAGTTAAAACCATAAGTTGTGGGTTTAGCATTTACACCAATTACATTAATCATGGCATCTTTTTTGGCACTAGCCAATGCAATTTTTAAAGAGTTATTGACATTCATGGGTACTTTACCACAACCCCCAATTTTATCCTCTATAAGTGTAATCCTTTCACTTGCTAAACCAACCTCACGCATTACAGTATTTCCCTCATCATCCAGGATGTATAGATAAACCGTAAGGATGATATAGTCAATACCATGTATTACTGTGATTTGTGGTTCTTTTACATCGAACCTATAGTTTCTGCATAAGACGGTATCAAATCTTTGTCTTATAACAAGTTCTGAAAAGAAATGCTTCCCATTACTGTCATTCAATTCAATCGAATCCTTTGGAAACTTCGCTCTTAATTCATCGATCATATCATCAAATGATTTTGAATTTATCATTACTCAACCTCCTAATAAAAAAAGACATCTAGTTAGATAACTGATATCCTTATTCGTACATTATTAATAATTATTAAAAAAATCCACGCTGCGCGTAGACTTTGGATCAATGCTTAGTGATTAACCAAATATACTAGGTAACATAATACTTAAAAAACTCCTAAGACGAGAATAACTAATTTCAATATAACAACCCTCTGGAATATATCGAGCTGTTATGGCCGGATCTAATTCACTTATAAACCTTAAGGCACGAAACTCATCAAATTGAATCATTTCGGTATCATTGGTTAATAAGTCTTCATAGCCGATTCTTATGTCTTTACCCATAAGAACTACCCTTTTAAGAATCTGTTGACATAGTATATATACAAAAGAAGCAGAATCATTTGTTAATATTTCATTACCAAAGCTTAACTCATCTTCATCCTGGTAATAAACAATATTCATATCGTCTATATATCTAGGATGCTGATCAGCTACATAACTATTATTAACTGCAGCTATCATATCTTCTAACGTATTATAACTAATTGCTTTACCAGAGATGTAAACTTCATTATCATCTTTTGTATAAATGAAGTATGGTCCATCGTTATCCTCAAATGGTATTAATAATTTCCAGTTACCCCCTTCTTTTTGGATATAGTATTTTTTAGTTAACCTAAATTTTTTGTCACTAATTATTAATTGATCGTTCATATTATCCCTCCTTAAAATAAAAAAACGCCATTATTCAGAAATGAATAATAGCGTTACTTATTTAAATTATGCCTATATAGGACTTAATATAATTCTGCACATTTGGCAGATAAAAATAAAATAATTGATTATCTTATTATACTATATAAATTGAATATAATCCATATTAACTTCAATTTATTTTTCATAGAGCAGCTTTTATGATATCTTTTGCTTTTTTAGCAATAGTCCTTTTATAATCCAGTAAAAATGACTGAACATAGCAACTATACCTACTCCAGTAATTTTAAAAAAAGTTGATAAATGATAAATCATAAGAGAATTCGCTCCTCTAGCAAAATTTGCGAATTCCCATGTACAAGAAAAATTATAATGAATAATTCTCAGATTCTTATTATGCACCTCTATATTTAAGCTACAAGAAGGAACATATCATTAGTTATGAAATATTACCTTTCACAAAAGAAGGCACTTAAATCTATGATAAGCTGACCCTGACCTAACAATGCTTAGAAAGAGCACAGATGAAGTATACAACATGTCTAATATATATGTTATTTTAAAATTAAATTCTATCCATATTAATCTTTAAATGATTTTTGCTCAAATCAGCATCTACAACATTTTTTATCTTTATCACAATAGCTTCTTTCTCTTGGTCAATATTGTTGATCGTGCCTGAATATTTAAGCCCTTTAATAATTGGTAACCTAAATGACTTTGGATAAGTACATGTAGCAATTATATCAGCTCTTCCGTTTTCAATAATCTCTCCAAAAAAATAGCTGGTAAATTTGTGGATGCACTTAACAGTTACCTCTGTACCGATGGGCAATTTTTCTTCTATATCAGTCCAAGGGTTTTTATAAACTCTTTTTCGAGAGCAAGAGATCCAGTTATTTATATATCTTAATATTCTTATTTTAATAGGTTTTTTCATAGTACCCTTTATGGACTCAATAATATCATCAACATATGCAAAACTCCATTCATCAAACCTCATTTCTGCAATTACACCCGTTCCAAGAATATCTACTTTAATGATTTTTTTCTGGGCATTATAGCCTTTTACATATGCATCCATAATAGGTTGTTTCTTTTTCTCCAGACTAGCTTTTATAGTATCTTGTACTTTTTTTCTAATAATTGTGTCTGCTTCTTTTTTTGAAAGAAAAACAACTCTATCCTTTGAGCTATAGCTCTTAGCAATTACACTATACTTCTTACCAATATATTTTGTTCTGTATTTATAGGCAAATTCAGTCAAAAAATCCTCATAATTAATCATACCTTTATAACCATTATTAAAATATCCATATAAGTTGCCTTCTTCATCAACTTCTGATATAATAACTGACATTATTTTTTTTCTGCTTATAAAATCATTTAATGTTATATCTCCTTCTACATTATCAGTATCCTTAGTGCCATTTCCAATAGCATTGATAATTTGTTTCAGATATATTTCATTATTCATTCATGCATACACCTCACTTTGTTATATGTTAACATACAACAAAAAATAAAATCAACAAAAAAAAAGAATAGGTAAAAATTAACCTATTCTAACGTAGTACCAATTAATCATGTATTTATTTTGTATGCTCAATATCATCAATAATACTTTTCAAATTATCAAGGAAAAAAGATGACTTCTAAATACTTTAGAAATTATCTTTTCTTTGGTACTTCCCCTTCTTTTTATGACTTAAACGAGATTCATCTTATTCTTTCATGTAATGTATCTCAATCTTCAAATTGTGATACTGTAAGACTTTACTCTTTTTCTCCTTCAATGCCAATAGAACTGTGTTAGCAACAGGATTTTTTGTCATAATTTCTATCTTATTACTATCTAAAGATATATCAATTTCTTGTTTCTCTAAAAAATTTCTTAATGTGGATTTTGTCATTAATTGCTCCACATATGCCGCTAGTGAGATAGATGATTCATCATTAACGCTTTTCTCCTCACTTTTTATCTCATCAAAATGAAAGACGTTTTCATCCTGTTCACGACGTATTTTAACCTCTATTTCCTTATCTGTAGCAATAGGATCATTTTTTAAATTTATAGATTCTTCAGCTACTGGTATAGGATCTAATACCACCGAATCATCAATATTACACAAAGGAGTTACAAACAGATCTTTTTCTAACTCCTTAAATGCTTTTTGATTAGGACCTGTTTTCTTAAAATCATTAATTAATACATCAATCTCTTCTGAAGGTATATCCTTTATTACTTTATCTTCAGTAGAGGTAGTGGTCGTGGTCGTGGAATGTATCGGTTGCTTACTATAGTTCTCCAGTTTTTCTTCTAGAACCTGAATCTTTAATTGGAAATCAGATAATATTGATTTAACTTCTTCACTCATGCTCATCTTAATAGTCTGTTTCTTATCTTCTACTAAAGCAGGAGCAACCGAAGATTCCAATGGCTGTTTAAATCCAGTTTTAATAATAAAACTTTCCAAATCAATAAGCATAATTTCTTTGTTTTTCTTCAGCTCATTGAATTTATCCAGCACATCAGTCAATATAGTAATACTAACTTTATTACTTAATGTTTCAATTATCTCTAGATATTCAACTGAAGCATCTATAGAAGTTTTGGATACAACGTATCTCATACAATCTTTAACCATTTTAATGCATGATTGCACAATATATCTTAAATCTATCCCATCATTGTACATACCTTCTAGAGTATTTAGGGCATTTATACAATCACTACTCAAAAGGTAGCTTAATAGCTGACTCACTCTTGCATAACTAATAATTCCTAATCTAGTCTTTACACTGTCTAATGTAATCTCAGTATCAGGTTCTATACATGCATCTAGTATAGAGATACCATCTCTCATAGATCCGTCTGCCTGGTCTGCAATTAATTTAATGGCATCATTGTTAAAACCTATTTTCTCCTGCTCCAAGATGTATTTTAAACGACCAGCAATATCACTAGCTGTAATTCGTTTAAAGGTATGTGTTTGACACCTTGAAACAATCGTTGCAGGAATCTTATTAAACTCCGTTGTCGCCAAAATAAAAATTACATTTTTGGGCGGCTCTTCAAGTGTTTTTAATAATGCATTAAATGCGCTATTCGACAGCATATGAACCTCATCAATGATATACACCTTATACTTTGATAAAGGTTGATGCTGTACATCATTCTTTATCTGTCTTATGGTATCTACACCATTATTTGATGCAGCATCAATTTCATGATAATCGATGCTTGCTTCTTTAGAAATTTCCAAACAAGAAGAACATTTATTACAAGGCTCTCCCATTTGAGGATCAAGGCAATTTATAGCTTTTGCTAAAATTTTTGCAATACTTGTCTTACCAACTCCTCTAATACCTACAAATAATAAAGCATGAGGAACTTGATTTATCTCTACTTTTTTACACAATCCCTCAGTTATATGTTTTTGTCCAACTACATCTAAGAAAGTAGCAGACCTATAATCGTTATATAACATAGCTTCCTCCTTATTCTAAATAATCTAGCTTATGAATACATTGAAAAAAACTATTGATGCTTAACGTATTTTCAAATGTAATCATATTCCTGAGTTCCTGAAATATTTCTAATAAATGATCACTTTTGATATGAACATGATGGTTAGCACAATAGTCTATTTGTGGCTTCATATTGAGAGTCCGAATTCTTTCATAATCCATAAAGATCAGAATCATAAGAATCAAAAACTCCTTCCAAAACCCTTCTATTTGTTCAAAAAAGTTATCTTCGGATTTTTCCTTTACAAGATTAAAGACTCTAAAAAGATTTCTGTCATCTGAAGCATAGTTTTCTATGAACGCCTTCATTGTTCTTTTAAAAATTTCATATTTACCACTTTCGATAAATGTAAAGGCTCTCCCTATGGCTCCTTGCGTGACATAAAAAAGAACCTGTTTATCAAATACATCACTATCAGGATATTTTTTTATGAGAATAGAGTTAAATTCATTCGGACCAATTCTTGAAAACCTAATCTCACAAACCCTTGAACGAATAGTATCCAAGACAGAACCCTGGTTAATCAATATATATTGATTGTATGGAGCTGCCTCTTCTAAAGTCTTCAAGAAAGAATTTTGAGCAGCTGTCGTCATTAAGTCAACATTATCTATTATAATGACTCTTACCTTAGATATTGTTGGCCATTCCAAATCATGCTTGTTCAATCCAATTATCTGCTCTTTTTTTATTGCACTTTCTGAGCTAATAATGACAAGATCCGGATGACAATGAGTAGTAATTCTTTTACAACTATAACATTGACAATCATCATCATTCTGGTCTAAGCAAAGTAATTGCTTAGCTTTCATAGTAGCAATAGAAAATTTCCCGACCCCTTTGGGACCAGATAACATGATTTTTGAAATGCATGTCTTTAGAACTTCTTTCTTTGCGGCTTCATTACCATATATCATAAGCTACAACTACCTCCTGGATTAAAATAAAAACTAGTTTCATGAAACCTATTATAATTTGTAAATACATCCTCCTCGGAATTACTATGAAATCCCTCTTTGTGCAATTGAGATTCTACAGCACTTACATCTGAATCTTTCCTATCGCTATTAGCAATTATCATTGCTTCCATAGTTTGAGGACTAATAGGTCCATCTTTATAATGAGAACTAGCTATAATGTGCTTCAATTCATCCATATCATCTTCATTTAGTTGAATACCCTGGGCTTGTAACACACATGCTGCATTAGATACCATTTCGATACCTAAAAGTATGTGGCCCATGAGCTTACCAGATTTAGTGCGCTTAAATATTGGAGCTTGTTTATATTCTTTAAGCTTACCTATATCATGGAACAAAGCACCTGAAATAATCAGATCCTTGTTTAGATGATACTTCCTGGGCGATCTTACTTTGTAATTCTCTGAATAACTTAGCGCATCCTCTAAAACGCTAGTGGTATGAATCACAAATCCACCAACATAATCATGATGTATTTCAGAACCTCCTGGCGCTCTAAGCATATGAGAAACTACTTCTTTTTGTCCATAGAAATATTGGACCAATTGCTTTAAAGATGGTGATGTTATCTCGCTGATCCTCTTTTGTATTTGCTTAAAACATTCCGATAAATTTGGAGCAACATATACAAAATCTTCAATGTTTACTGCATTAGGATCAACAAGGTTCATTTGAGATATTTTGATTTTAGGGACACTTTGATGAAGTATCACTGTTCCCTTAACCTTAACAAATTTCTCATTATACTTTCGGTATTCCTCTTTATAAGACTCCGTCCATATATTACCTGTTATGGTACCTGTCTTATCAAGAAGTGAAAGCATATAATACCTTTTATCACTATCTTTTTTTTCGTTTAATGTCTTAATAAAAAAAACATCCTCTATAGATGTTCCTTCTTGCACATTCTGTGCGAAATATTTTTTTTGTATTTTGTCCATATTTCTTCCTCCTAATTAAAATATTAAAAACCTGCAAATAAAAAAGCCTTAGCTCTAAATAACTAAGACTACACGTACTAACTTATATGTGCCTACAAGGGTCTTTAAATAATAACTTATTAAAAAAATAAGTTTAAAAAAATAACATATAATATGCATTTATTATATCACTAAATTATTTAAAAAACAATGAGCCAATGAAAGATTTAACATTACATCACATTACAATCCTAATCCAATATATAATCCAGTTATTAATAGCCTCTACAACTAGTGATAAATGATTATTCCATTACTCATGATCTATCATGATTGATTCCAATAGCCTTTTACCACTAGCTTCCGCACATACTAAACAACCTAAAATATAGGTTGAGCTGGTTGTTTAGTTAATGATAAACGTTTTTTACCATCATCATCCTTAATTTTGGTACTCAGTAGCCCTTCCTTAATACCAAACTCGTTTATCACTGACGTTGTCGTATATGAAATATATTCATCCTTAACCTTCTCGTTTTTTATTAATTTAATAGTATCAACTAACTCATTATAGCCTTCGCATACAACGATTACAAAGGGTATTATCCCACTTGCTAAGCAAGTGTTTATAAAAGTTTCGATAACCGTAATTCTCCCTCTAATGTTCTTCTCATTCTCATCTCCATTAATCCTAGCTTTATCATACCTAAAAAACAATGGTTCAATAATGGTACAATACTTGGTACCATTATTATTGATTATAATTTTGCCATATAGCTGGTAGGCCTTTCTATCTTTTTTAGAGTAAAGCTTTTCATATGTATTAAATTTCTCAACACCTTTTAATTCCAACATCCTAGAGATAATATCCGAGGCAGAAAGATGTTTTACTATACTATCTATAGGTGTGATTCCACCCATATTGTCGTACATATGTTTATATTCTAGTATTCTAACAAGAAACCCATAACCATTAGCAGTCACACAAAAGAAAACTTGCTTCTTATCTGTGCCTTCAGGTATGTAACTATACTTCCATAATAGCCCTGCCTTTGCTAGCATATCTAATCTTGTTTTTAAATAGTCAGTATCCATAGGAACAGGTTTCTCTGGATACACCTTGGAAATGTACCTTAAGGTCCTTTGTATCATATTATAATTAGCAAATGTATTTTTAGCAATTGCAAAAGTGATAAATAAATCTGAAAGTGTTATTTTTCCCAAAAAATAATCAGCAACAATTTCATCTTTTGATATCTTTTTTTGGATTTTCACATAGGTTTTACTATCAATTATCAATGGATAATATAGGAATGGACTTTTTTTATTCTTCATGATGTTTTCTATATCTTTCAGTGTAGCCACTAGTAACCCCTCCTGTTCATTAGATATCTACTATTCCAAGTATCTTAACCGTAAATATCCGCTCTTTTTCTTTAATCTTATGGACAACAGCTTTATAACTTCTTCCTTCTACAATAGGTATAGTTTCTAATTGAGGGTCATAACATAGCACTTGAATACCATGTAGCCCCATTACATTTCCGAAGAATTTATCATTCTCCACCAACCACCTATCAAAAGTTACAATTAATAAATCTCTTCTACTATATCTTTTCTCAATTCCATCCCATGGGTTTTTTTTATACTCATCCAGAATGGAAACCCTTGAGCATACAGCCTTTTTTATTTTTTTGGGATATTTTTTACCATCATTTTCTATCATTTGAGTGCTTTCCTCAATACCCACAACTGAAACTTTGATGAATTGATCAACATAACTGTTAACATCACTAACAATATCCTCAACAAATTTTTGGTCCCAATCAATGTTATGAATAACCCCTTTTACTCCTTGGCCATATATATCTACATTTATACATCTTCTATTAAGATCATATAATAGCACTTTGGCAACCACTTCTAATGGCTCATTTGATTCAAGGCTCTCTTTTATGGTATCCCAAATATACATACGCAGGGATTCCTTTGCCTTATTTATCGAAAAATGAATAGTATTATTTCGTGAGTCTACAGCTGTAACAATAACTGGAAAGTTCTTACCAACGTAATATAACGGACTAATACTAATATCCTTCCGATACCCTTTGATTTCTTTAACTGCAATAATTCCCTCAATATCACAATCGCCCTTAATTTGTACCAATAATTCATTTTTCTTATTAGATCCTATAATAAATCCATCAAAAATTTCTCTACTCTCTTTCAACTCCCAATAGTAAGCAAAAATCTCTTCCTTATTTCTTTTTCCTAATCTATCACTTTCTTCACTCTCTATTGCTAAATCATCATTAATAATATCTAAGCCAGAGATATAATTTTCTTCTGGTCTAATCGTCATAACAACTCTCCTCCTCTATAATGCTCTTAATATGGGGTTAAAATATATAAGGGTTAAAATTATTGGGATAATTGTTCCCATTACGAGACCAATTTTCTTAATATATCTCGTTTTATTACAGGTAATATACAATCCCCATCCAATTAGCATGAAAAATAGAAGTAAATACGCATATGTTTTTTTTACTATTGTAAAAACCTTGTATCCAAATCTACTTAAGCTGGTACCAATATTATCAAAGACATTAAAGTGTGAGGTATCATCGTATAAATCAATGTCAACATCATTATTATTAAAAATCTCTTGCATAATAGTTTTGTTGTTATCTTTAATATTCTCATAATATGCATCAGCTTTATTTTCTACATCCTTTTTAGTTTCGTTAGTACTAGCCAGAACATTCATATGGACTAATAAGAATATAAATACCATCAAAAAGACCTTTTTCATACTTCATTACCTCCTCCTTGTTCATCATTAGAACCATTATGATAAACAAAGTAGAATTTAGTCAAGGTATTTTTGAAAATAATTTATTAACATTATGATTTCATTACTCATGTCGTTAATAATTCTTTCTTCAAGATTTTCTACAATGCCAATGTATGGATTATTTTTGTTACTTTTTAGGTAAATTCTTTTATGTATGACTGTTCTTCTCGATAGTTCTCTATACCTATATCCACTTAACACCTCCTCGAAACACATATGCTTATATATTTCATGCAATATTTCCTTGTTTTTTTTAGCAATAGAAGAGCAATAAAGTTCAATAAAAAGCTGGAGTGACTCCGTTATCTTAAATTCTAAGATAAATTTTTTTTTCAATTTAAAAATGAGAGAATTATTCATATCTAGTTCATCATACTTACTGGAATTACAAATCATTAAATGATAAATTTCATTATATATTTTAGTTATGTCTAACTTAACTGTCAAAGTTGAAAGATTGTAGTGATTCTGCAACATCTGATTAACTAACTCCTCTGGACTCATAGATGCATTATCCGCATCTTTTTCTATATAAGACCAAAGAATATTATAAATCTTTATTCTATTATTCACTGCATTACCTCCAAATTTTACATAAAAACAGTATATAATAGTAATTATATATAGTCAATGAATATACAAAAAAAAATGTATATTCATAATTAAATGTATCTACATTTATCTTATATTTTTCGCTTTTTTAAGATATATTGCTAATAATGATTATATAATATTTGATTAAAAACTCGCAAACTTAATCTATTGCTATTATTTGTAAACATCATTTTCAAATATAAGTACATTTAGACTTTATACGAAGAAGAAGAAAGAAATCATCTACAATAATGCTTGTAATTTTTCTTTCATCCTACATCTCTCCTACCTCTTTTATTCCAGCCTTCATCATGGCTATTCGGTTGTCAAGTTCCTGAATCTTTACGTCCTTACTAAACACTTCTTTAGTCCCTATCTATACCAAAAAAGAAGGTATATCCATCTCTTTATGAACAATACCTTCCATCGCTTAATATGATTGAGTATATTACCTCTTATACTCTACAACAATTTGATCCCCTTCTTTACCTACCTCAATCTCATTAACACCTTTCGCATACTCCTGCAGCTCTTTCAGTTGCATCATTTCATAAGTCTTATCATTCATCATAACTGAATTATAGCTATTAGAATACATAATCTTAACCGATTGATTTATAGGTATCCTTTTGTCCTCATAAGCTTTATTTTGCTTACTACTGTATTTGCCAATAACACCATTAAAGACAAGCTCAACATTATTGTCATTTTCTTCAATGGTTATGGTCGATTCATTTTGGTGATAGCCCGATAGTTCATTGATTTTTTGATCATCAACGCTTATGTTGATATAGCTATGTCTTACATTTACCAGTTTTCCATATTTATTATGTACTTGGCCAAGTGTCATCTCTGATTTATAATGGATCTTCTGAGGGGTGTTCGTATCGACTACAGCGTTTTCATTACTATTGGTTAGCGCTTGTTCATCTGTCATATAGTCTTTTATATAGGGGTATGCTTTAACCAGTCCTATACATATTAGGATGGCAACTACGGTTTTATAGGGTTTACGTCTAGTGGATTTCCTTCTGGTGTAGTAGTCGTCATATTTTTCATAGTTTGGTCCAGTAGCAGCCTTTCTATTTTCAGACTTGTTTACAGTGGATGCAATTTCTTGTTGACTTATGATTTCATTCTTTTCTGCTACTTCCTTTTTAAGCTCTAGGATGGTTTTTTCATACTCATCCTGTTTTTGATTTCTATCGACTTGCAACTTGTTTTTTTCAGCCTGTAGCTTTTTCAGGCTTGCTTCTGTGTCTTTTAAGAATTGTTTGTAATATTCTATCTCACCTTGGTCATTTGGTGGATGGTCACCACCGTTTATATTAAAGATCAAGAACTCTTGAAAGTCGACTACTTTTTCCAAGGAGTCGGTAATGAGCGCATTAATTTTATGGAGTGCTTGATCATCAGAGTAGGCTTCTAAACAGGTTGTTATGTTTCGTATTTCTTGCAATGTCTTGGTTTTATTCATGAGTTCATCGCCGAATAGTTTATACTGGCTCTGATAATCTTTTTCCTTGTCATATCTGGTTTTAGCTTTTTTATAGATATCTTTTATCGCTTCTATGGTATTAAAGGATTGATCTTTTCTATAGACGATCATTAAACCATATTTTGCTCTTGTCATGGCAACAAATGTTGACTTATGATATTTAGATTTTGCATCCTTTTCTAAGCCACATAGGATGACATACCTAAATTCAAGTCCTTTAGAACTATGTCTTGTGTATATAAAAACGTCATCTTCTTTTGGTCTACAGTCGGTAGTGCTGGTATATAGGTCAACTTCACCTTCTGCCCTTGCTACAAATTTTTTGAGATAGTCTAATTGATTAACGACAATGCATATATTATTAGGACGTTCCCCTTTGGATTTTAGTTCTTGAATATAGTCTCTTACCATTTTGTACTCTGCTTCAAAGTCTTTGGCTCCTTTTACAATGGGTATTTCTCCATGCCTAAAGTGGTTATTAACTTGAGAATAGTAATTACTATGGTATTCATTAAGGGATTCTTTAACATTTATTTTAGGATGCTTTAAGAAGTCATTGGCAAAGTTAAAGATTTCTTTAGTGGTTCTATAATTCTTATGGAGTACTTTCACTTCTTTTTTTATGTCTATAACACTTTTAATTTTGCCTTTAGGGTCTAGATTATGCTCTCTTTCGTATATGTTCTGTGCTCCATCTGAGGAAATAACCATGACACCCTTTTCTTTAAGTGAACCCTTTAAGTCTTCTAACATCTTATCATTAAAGTCTTGTCCTTCATCAACTAAAATGTAGTCATACTTTCCTCTAGTGGTAATCCAGTTGTTATGGTAATCTATCTCAACGTTCTTGTATCGCTTAAATTCTTTTCTTTTAGCTAGTAAATGGCTTTTAATGCATGTATTGAAGTATATTAAAAGGATCTTGGCGTCTGGTTTATGCTTTGCTATATAAAAGGCTTTGGCTTGTAGTATGATTGATTTTCCTGTGCCTGCGTTTCCTCTGATAAGTTCATGTTCTGTTGGTATACTGTTGGCAATGAGTATTTGCTCTATTTCCAGTGCTTTAAACATGGGATCATCATCATCGATGATGAACTGCGGATAGAGGGCGCAGCTGAAATAGGCTATTTGTTTTTCGGTCATGCCTTTAGCTTTTTCATGTTTTGCCTTCTTGAAGGTATGATGCAACTTTTTTTGAAGTAATTGAACATATTTATGGTTAGATTGCGGTATGCCATAGCCACCTTCATCTTCTTTTCTACATTGGGTGCGATGAATAGCTGTTTCTAGTTCATCTTTATAGATGACATATTGGGGATCTAAAGCTTTTGTTATGGGGTTACCTTGAGTGTCTTTGAAGTTGATAAACGCATCATAGGTAATGTTGCAGAAACACACTATATGATTGACTGGGTAACTAAATCCATCTTTTGATAGTGATAATATTTTCCTTGAATACGTATTGGCTTGTTCTAATGGATTCCTTACCACCTTACCATCAGCTAAGTGTACCAGGTCTTTATCAAAGCGTTTAATGTATGTAAGGTCCCAATCTTTTACTTCTATAATCAGTACACCTATTTCTTTACCTACAACAATAAAGTCGGGTTCACTGTTGTTTACATTGATGGTATAGTATACGAGATAATCTTTTGGTAGTTTCTTAAATAGTGTTAAGAGATATAGTTCTCCTTCTGTGGGCTCTTTCGGATTGAATTCGGGTATAATCTTAGCCAAAGTGTTCCTCCATTCAGCTTTTATAGCTTTTTTCTTTTGTGTATTTGCTTTTGGTAGTGATGAAGTTATTAACGGTACTTTGATGATGGGTTGGGTATAGGATTTAATTGTTCTATTTTATTTGTTTATAATAGTCACCGTTGCCATATTATAAGCATTTCTTTATAAATTAATATTACATTGTGTCTATATCTTTATTTTTTATAACATTTTTAAATTTTATCAGATTTTATGGTATTAGGCAATAAAAAAGCCTTCCTCTTTATAGAGAAAAGCCCTTAATTATATAGCATTGTATCCGTATTGATGTATGATATGAGATGTTATGTTTTTATTTCCTTTTTCATGGTAGTTTATAAGGATTCCTTTTATCCTTGGAAGGCTACTTAATCCCATAACCCATCCATGAGTTCTTTGATGTCTTGCTCTGCTTTCTTAGTCTTAGCTGTATCAATAGTGATCTTATCTGACTGAATTCTTAGCACTGTGCCTTCTTTGACACCAGTGGGTAACTTATTTTTTTCTATCTGTATCATGTCTTTATTTTCTTTTTCAAAGATAGCATACTTTCCTTCAAAGCGATCGACTACTACCTTCATTTATTTCACCTCAAAATTTGTTGTGATGGTCTTACCGTTTCCATCGATTGTTATTTGGTACGTACCGGATTTCGTTCGTGTTCCAACTTTCCAAGTCCATGAGATCATACCGTTACTGTTAGCTGTTTTAGGTTCTAATCCACTTGCTTTACTTGGACCTGATGAATAGTACACGGTGATATCGTATTGTTGGTTAGCTACACCTTGAATGGTAACGGTAGCCTGTTCACCTTTTGATACTGTTTTTGTTATGTTTTCTATAGTAAGATTGTTTTGAACTTCTGGTTCTTCTTTGACCTCTGGTTTTGCTTCTAGATTGGATTCCTTTTGGTCTTGTGGCTTTTCTTGTTGTACTGGTGGGGCATTTTCTTTCGTGGTGGATGCTTTTTTATCGACAGTGATGTTTTTTCCATCGCTGTTGATGATAATGGTGCCTACTTCATCGGTGCGATAGATGTTAATGTTTTTAGCTTGTAATTTCTCCATGGTTTCATGGTGTGGGTGTTCGTATTTGTTGTCTATGCCACAGCTGATGACTGCATGTTCTGGATTTACAGCGTCTAGAAACGGAGTTGATGTGGATGAGCTGCTACCATGATGACCCACTTTTAAGACTGATGCTTTTAGGTCTATGCCTGTCTTAAGTATTTCTTCTTCTGATAATGCTTCTGCATCACCTGTGAAGATGAATGATGTATCACCATAGTCTAACTTTATAACAATTGAGTAGTTGTTTAATTCTTCGTATTCGTCTTGACTTGGTGCTAGTACGGTTATGATAGCATTACCGAGTTGCCAACTATCTCCTGCTTTAGGAGAGGTTATTTTTAAGCCCTTATCTTTGATAGCTAATAATACGTCTTTATATGTCTGGGTATTATGTACGACCTTAGGCATATATATTTTTTCTATGGTATACGTATTGATAATATGATCGAGCCCACCTATATGATCTTCATGTGGATGTGTGCCTATGACTGCACCTAGTGCCTTAATGCCTTGCTGACTTAGATAAGCAGCTACTAGGTCACCATCCGAGTTATTTCCAGCATCAATAAGCATACTCTTTCCTGATGGTTCTTTTATTAGAATGGCATCGGCTTGTCCTACATTGATATAGTGAACTTCTAGGTTGCCATTGATATCATTGGTATTAGTGTCATCTGTTTTGATTTCTTCTGCATCTTCTTGTTTCTTCCCTTGACCTGTTTCTGCTGTGGTTGAAACATCTGTTTTAGTATTGTTATCTTTTTGAGCATTAGTGGTATCTACTGTATTGTTGTTTTGACTGGCAACTACTTGATTTTGGTCACTTGCTTTTGTAGCTAGTTGTTCACTGGTTGAATGGTCCATATTGGCATTTATTAGGACTATACCAAACCATGCTGTGAAGATACCTGTAAGTATCTTATTTGTCTTTGGTTTGAATCTTTTACTTTGCCATAGAATGAAGATACCTACTGGTGCAAAGAATATAAGGGTCAGCCACATAAACCATGTGGTTTGGTAAAACTTTTGTTGTTTCATATAATCCTCCAAAATCTAATCTTTACAAGCTATTTTTTAATGGTTTCAATGATTTCCTTTGCCTGTTCAATAAACTTATTATAAGCATCAACATTAATATAATTCTCTAATGCCTCTTGGAACTTCGCTTTATTATTTCTATGTCTTTTAAACAAATACCTCTCGATGTCACTAGGATTAATTATTATTTCATTATCTCTTGTTTTAAATCTAAAAGCTCCAGTTGAATCTATCTCTCGCTTCATCATTTTTTTAAAGATAAACTGATCAGCATTATATACTTTATGAAGATCAATAAATTGGATAACAGATGGGTCTAAGAAAACAGCCGGTAGTTTTTCACTTTCCTTAATATACCTTCTGCTTTCCTCTTCGAATACAAATAACTTTTTACTATCGGATTGCATTAATTTATCTAATAATCTTGTTGAACTAAAAGCTCCCCCTAATGATATGATTGTAATTTCTTCAAATCCCAATTTATTAGTAAGATCAAATTCATCAACTAATACGTCTAATAGGACTTCTTCTGTTTTACCTTCTGTGTAAATAATTAGCTCATTGTTATTTCTATTCTTTGCTTTTATTTTTTCAACTTTAGGATAAAATGACTTAAGACCTTTAATTCTTCTTACTCTAGGAAAAAGTGGAATCCAGCCGTTCTGACCTCCCCATATTAGAGGTACCGTTGTATTTGGAGTATTATAGTAGAATACCAATAATGCACCAATTTCCCCAAAACCAAGAGGCATTCCACTTGCACACACTTTTCCATAACGCTTTATAGTATCAAAAATCCCTTTTCTTTCATCATAGGATATATTTTCGTAGAACTTCGAATCCAACGATATTATTGTATCTCTACAATCATATTCGTAAGCCGAAAATACATATGCTTTAGTATCTTCTTCAACTTTTTGTATTCCATTTTTGAAACCACATGCAGCCAAAACGAATATATTTTTAACACCTAACGGAGTAAATCTTTCCGTGATATTTTTTATCTCTTCACTTGCTTGATTTCCTGTTGACAATACATCATCAACAAGAACAATGTTTTCTATTTTTCCTTGTTCAAAATATTTAATAGTATCTTCAGATAAAAAATTGTCTTCAGATATTCTATTAATAAGTCGAAAGTGATAGCTTATCATAGAGCCACTCTTACCATCATTCCCAATTCCAGCAAATACTGTATTTCTATTAGTTATTTCCGTACCTTTTTCCACAGCTCTTCTCATAAGTTTACTATACGCAATTTCTAATGTATTTTCCAAATCCTTTGCACCTATAATGTTTATATTCTTTATAATTCTAACAGCTAAATCATAATCATCACTGTCAAATTGCATTATCCACTTCATAACATGATTAATATCTACTTCAACAGGCCATTCATCCACTATCTTTGTTATCTCTTCTACATTATCTCTTGTTTTAATCGGATATTTCATATATTACCTCCAATTCATTTATCTTAATCATGCCTTACCCTCATCTATCGGAAACGGATATATATTCAACAAATATTTTCTAACTAGGTAAGAATCGGGCTCGCCAGCACCCGCAGTGATTTTGTACCCACAGAAGGACCCATGTTATATCGATGGATATTAATAATTAATACATACTAATCCAATAAATCAGGTTATATATAAATTTCTTTTAAGATAAACATTTATACCATACAATTTTCTTGGTTAATAATATAACATGTATCATGTAATCCACCAACCACACCTGAAACAATAATAAGATACTCGTACCTGTAGCTCTACAACCTATTCCCATAGATAACAATATTTCTTTTATCTATTTAATCCAGAGTAATAGATCTATAAGTATCTAATTCAACCTTAAGTCCACTTCTAGTATTTCTCATCTAAGTACATAGCTTTATTTTATATTAGCCACAAGTTCTCTAATCTCAATATTAGAATCATATGCTATCTCTTTAAGTATCTTTTCATCTATTAACTGATTTGTTAGCATAATATTGACCAGCTTTTTACGACATAAAGTACATGGACCTAAATAGTACATTTTCTTTAGTAATTCTTTACATGTACTATCGCAATTAGCCTCCAAGATTTCAATTATTCCTAGCTGAATTGCATGTAATATGTCCTCATCGTAATTTTCATTTAATCTATTGATAATAATCTTACAATCACTATACTTATAATTATTAATCAAAAGCTTTAGATAGTCGTACCAGTTATCCTTCTTCTTGATAAGTAAAATTGCTTTTTCATGTATTATATTATCACTAAACTTCTTTAATATGTGAACTGCTTCACAAGACAAGTCTTCATTGGTGCTATCTACGAATCCAATTATTTTGCTAATGTCTTTTGGGAACTTTCTCTTCTGAAATATATAGAGTAGTTTAATAATTTTAGCTTCATCAGTCTCAACTAATAGTTCATTTGCTGCTAACTCTAACTCTTCTTCTGATGCAACTATACCCCATCTGCGAAGCTTATAAAAAGGTAATTCAAGAAGTTCTTTTCGGATATCTGTGTACGTTCCTATCCTATTAGTATTATTATGATTAACGTAAACTTTCTTTTCTAAAATATAATTTTGAAATTGTATATTTGAATTCATTAAAGGTTGTATTAGTTCAACAACTCTTTCTTTACCTATTTTTTCATAAGCATATTCAAGTGTATAATCTTCTCCATCATATTGCTTATCTTTTGAAAAACGACCACATATTTCACCCATTACAAATAATAGTCCTTCTTCACCTGCTAGTTCTATTATTTCCTCCGAACCAATAAAGCAGTTCCAGTCATTATTGAATATATAATTTTGCTTAAGTATATCAATACAATTTGAATTACCACTTTTATAAAAACAAACTGCAAGCCTATATACTTGTTCAATATCATATCCATCTACCAATCTACCTAGCGAATCCAAAACCCTTCTTTCCATGATATCCGATATCCCTGAATACGAAATAATTTCCCATAAGTATTGTGCTTTACTTTCTTCACATTGTTTATCGTAATCATGGTTATGGATTGCATATTCATATATGATATCTTCATATACTTGATTATTTGTATTATGCTTCATGAAAAGAATAACACTTCCTAAACCCTTCTTCAAATGATCGGCAAAAATCTCTTGATTCATTAATTATCCTCCAACTAAAATAAGCTATTATTTTCTTCTTCATTCCTAGGATATTTGTAGTCTATCTTACACCATCGAGTTTGACATATGTATAAAAGTGTCCAACTCATCCATTTCAATTCCTTCTAATTAATGCTCAATTTTCTTACCCTTGAGTTTGACATAACCATAATATGTCCAACTCATTTAGATTCGCTAATTGATTTCCGTTTATTTGCAGCTGTGATTCTCTCTTAGCTTAACCTGTATCTTCTGTGGCAGACAAATATCGGGCTCGCTAGTACCAGCATAGCCCCCTCATGGGAAAGACTCGTTGTTACTCATGCTATGGATAATAGAAAGTTAATTTCTTGCTGCTCCATTGCAAATAATTTGTATCCTTTTTCTTTCCATCTCTATTCTGATATCTTGCAATGCTGAAAAGAAATTATCATTTATACTGCTAAACTTCTCTTCATCAACTATTATTTCTAGCATAACCAAATCTCTCGTTTGGAACTTCATCAAATAAAACTAATTCTCAGCAACGAGGTTACAGCTATCTCACAAAAATTTAACCTTTACAAATCTCAATGCTCGTCATAATTACCCTCTCAGTTAAGTTTTTTTGCTTCATAGCAATAGACGTACTTTTCTATAATTACCATCTCACTTTACACTTCTTATTCTATGGATAATGGGAAGCCCAATACGCGTAGTGTCTTTACTTATAATGAGCTTCACCATTCATCACTTTAATCCAACTTAGCTAAAGCATAAAAACCCTAGCTAAATCTATTAAGTATTTTACTGTCTAAGGACTATAATTTTGATACAATTTAGCGAGTTTTTAATATTATTTATTATTCATTATTATTCATTTTAATATCGCTAAATTGTATGGATTATCGCTAAAAAGTGCACACCTATATTGATATCTTTCGCCATACTGGATGGCTCAAAGGGTTTGAATTGATGTCATTTCCCCCTATTCGTTCATGAAAACATATCGACTAATTTTCTCCTACCAAGCCATTTTCCTAAGTTTTCGATCTTTCAACAATAGTTGCTGTAAATATTCATTTTCTGCCTCAGTTTTATTGACCTTTCCACTTAACTCGGCGATTTCTTTTTCATATTCGTCAGAAGCCTCAGCATAGCCTTCTTTTCTTCCATCATATTTTCCAGACTTGTAAATTGTACTCGTGATAGGATTATCTTCACAGTAGTCTTCTTTAACAGTACGTTTTACACCTTCTATAAGACTACCTTCATCAGCAATATTCTTAATTGTATCAATTGTTCTACCAATACCAGTACTTCTCCATAACATTCTTTTTAATCCCATAAATTTACCTCCTTGAGATTTAATTTATTACCTTGAATCATTTTATTAAATCCACCGAATACAAATTCTTCTTTAACTTGTCGAATAAACTTTGTATCCGACATAAGTCTCTGCAGAGTTATAATTAATCCGCCTATATCCAGATTCTTTATAGCACCTTCATTTCCAGCCATCATATTTCCACCAACCCAAATAACATTACTGGTAGATGCAATAAGATTAGAATATAAAATTATTTTTCTTGTTTTAACACTATAAACAGCTCTTGATGAATACTTTATTTCATTATACATCAACATATGTACGGTACTAATTATAGTATTGATAAGAGTAGCTAATCCCGCTGATGCTCCCACTTTCACTAAATCCCCCGTACTAATATATTTAGTTAGCATTTCAGTATTCTCTTTTGACAATAACTTATTTGCTCCTGGAAGCTGTATTCCACATGGCGTATATAGGTCTGTTCCTATATGAATAATTTGTTTGATAATTGCTGCCACTACAGAACTAGCGTCACCATCTAATCTTTCAACAGCTCTTTTCAAAGTGACTGTAGTTGGTACAAATGTTCCTATTCTAGGATTTTTCAAGTTGGTATCATATACAACATGGTTTGTTGTAATTATTGGAGTATTCACACATGTAATTGTATTTGTTAAGATGTTAGCTGTTCCAAAAACCAAACCCAATATTGGGTCGTGACCTAATGTAGCAAATCTATGGTTAGCACCTTTAAATAACTTAAAGTTTTCATCTAAATAACCTGTTGCATCGTAAGGAACTCCTCGACCGGTAATAATTTGATTCAATGGTGCGTAATATTTCTCTGGATCTAATACCTTATCATTATCAAACTTTCTCAAAATCTTTTCTTGTAAATCATGCAAGAATTTTTCATTTCGATTTCCATGGCCTGCCTTTTCTATCTTTGTAAGATTATTTACTAGATATATTCTTGCACATTGCAATGCTGTAGCCACAAAGAGAAATGCGATATCAGCACCCTTTAACCCTGTCTGAGACTCAAATTCTCTATCAAGGTTATCCAGGATTTCTCTTGAATGATGTGCTACTTCAGCGACTCTATATGATTCTTCCGCTATAGTGTTCATATTTTCAAGTGTTATTTCTGCGTTTTTCCTTATGTGTTGACGACTTTCTTTAAGTTCTTCAAGACTCATAAGACTCCTCCTCTCACTACGAGCACTTTTTCAAATTGCGAAGAGCCTCATACTGTGTTTTCATACTCTCCAATCTTCTTAGTTCTTCTTCAGTTTTATCTAATTTCTTTTCTAATTCTTGAATATATTTTTCATATTCTGTAAGTAGAGGCTCATACTTATTTATTTGTTTTTTGTAGTTCGTTTCTTGTTTCAGAAATTCTTCTGCCTGTTTTCTTAATTTACCTTCATACTCTTCCGATGCAGCATTATAGCCTTCTTTCATGCCATCAACCTTATATTTTGCCTTATCCTGTTGTTGTAAATCAAAGAAATGAGCAACCGCCATCCATCCAATAGCCTCAGTAATACCTGCTGCTGTTGCAGTATTGATAACATTTCCTACTCCAGGGATCCAACCAAGAAGGATTTGCACTGCTCCTCTTCCTATAATAGATGCAGCTGCCCCACCGATGATACCTTTAGCAACACCCTCTGTTACTCTTATTCCAAATACCGCACCCAATGAAGTAATCATTGTAACTTGAATTGGGGTAATAATTGCATTATCTGCTAAAGGTATCTGTGCTAAACCTGTGCCAACTCCACCAGCTGCTACAGCTGCTGTATGAATTATTCCATTGCATTTTACCTTTTGGTCTTCTGTCAAATGTATCTTACCAACTTCTCCAGATGGTTTAATACAGACCACATCATCCCATTTCAAAAATTGCTCTTTAAGTTCTTGTAAAAGGCTTTTTAAATTATCTTTATGAAAATCACCGCCCCCTATAGAAAGAGACTTATCATTTGTAAATTTGATATCAATGTGTGCATTTGTGCTTGAATAACTTCCTTTTTTGTCTGGACTAATAATCATATCCGTAATGTCTTTATAGTTGAAGTAAAATGGTTTTTCAAATATACTCAAATAATATGCACCTGAAAGCATAAAAACCATACCTGTTTTACAGCTACCCATCAATGTACTATCGTAGAAGGCAACAATACTATTTATGTTCATATTTGTATCAAAATGCTTTGTTACTTTCACTTTTACTTTATCAGATACTTTTGGATAATAATGAACCTTACCATATGGAATAGATAACTTCCTTTCAACGATATTCTTCATTTCTTCTCTCTTATCCATAAAATCCCTCCTTAACAATTAGTAATTTTATTATATATTTTGCCCGAAAAATCTTCCGGGTTCATCCATACCCCTTCTTCCATTCCAAAATACAATCCTTTCTTATGTTTTCCTGACAAAAGTTTAGTTTGTTACTACAATAATTCCTCAATTTTATTAGCTTTTATATTAAAAACACAACAAAAATTGTCCTGCTATAATAAAGTTGTAACACCTCTCAATAGTTTGATATAATCCAACTATTGAAAGGAAGTTATTTATGTCAAATAAAAGATATGAATCACCTGTTAACAATGAGGTCTCTGACGACTTTTTGCTAAGTCTTATACTCTAATTTTTTATTTTTAATGATCCAACTTTATATTCGCCATAAACCATGTCCCGTTGAACAGTGATAACAAAGTGGTATGTTTCAATTATTAGTTTTAAATGCTGTGAAAAGTTTTATAACCTTAAAATTGCTGCTGTTTTTTCCTCAATTACAACCTCTTTTCCTCTATCATCAGTCCACACATCTCTTCCATTTTCATATGAAAAAATAAAATGTTTCTGCTCTTTTTCATTCAAAGCATTTATTAATACAAATACTCTATATGAATCTTTATAGGCTTTCATGCTTTTATATTCATTTGGAGTTAAGCCTAATTGTACTTTTCCTCCTGAAAGACCCTTTACTTCAATTCTTAGTAACTGTTCCCCCATAATGGCTTCTAAATCCCATCCAACATTATCTTTTTCAACAGATTCTACATTATATCCATAATTTTCATAATAACATCTTGCATAATCTACTGCTCTCTTTTCAACCTCTTGCTTCACTTCTACATTTGCATTTTTTATTTTCTTCTTTTCCATTTTTCTACTTTTATATTTATCTATGTATTCAATTGCACTTTTTAATATTTCACTATTTTTCTCACCTGCACAATACCACGTAGTTGATTGTCCAATACCACCAGTTGATTTCGTAGCTTTTGGAATAATATGAGTTCTCTCATCAACAGGTAATAACACTACATCATCAGCTTTTGCCACTATATTATACCAATAATCTAATTTTCCTCTTGTTGTACCTTCTTCTGGCTCCTGAAATATACGATAAACACGTGCATTATTATACCAACCAACTATTCTAACTTGTCCATATCGTGGATGAGAAGATAACCAAATAACAAAAACATCATCTACATAATTATCATTTTTCTTTGCACCAAAGTTATTTATGTTTATGCTACCTTGCGTCATAACAAATCCATAACAGATTCCATTATCATTAGTAAAATTAAATATTTCTCCTCCAGTTTTATGTTCTTTTATCCAACTCATACCAGCTTTTATAGTATCTCCGTTGCTTATACCATTATAAAATTTCATCCATCCTATATTACAAAATAAAACATTCATTATAATCACATCCTATTTTTTATGGAATTTAATGTTTCTGCTACTTGCAATGTGCCATGCCTCTATGGCAGTTTTTTTGCAAGTATATAATATTTTTAACAATTCACATGAGTGCTTTTTAATTTCGTATTATTAGCCTAATGGGTATATGGCTGATAATTGGAAATTGAACTAGAATTTGTATAGCATTTTTGATTAGGGACATTTAAGAACCTTAGGTAGCTCCTAGCTTAGGTTCTTGAATGTGCTTAGATGACATAATCCACAGTACTCTTCACAGTAATGAACTCTAATTTTTGTAGGCGTAGTGCTTAGCATCTATTACAACAGCTTGTCTGTCCGCTCTATGGTATGCATTTGTCAAGAGTAGAGTGTAATGTTTTTATTTCTTGAGTAGGTACTGCATATCCAATACCTAGATTTAAGTTCTTTTGCATTTCCTGAATTAGTACTTGTATTGTCTTAACAGGATCTATTCCTCCTATACTCATCATTGCTCCAGGCTTAGCATTTTTAACTTGTGTTAAGAATTGGGATAAAGATCCATGTTTTGCATTGACAACTCCAATTTGTTCACCATTTAGATTAAAGAGTGGACCTCCGCTGTTTCCATGATTAACAGAAGCATCAATACGCAACCAATTGATTCCAACACTTGCAATGTGCGCAGAGAACAGAGTTTGTTCTGCTACCCCCATAGGATATCCAACAACAAAAGCTCCATTCCCCACTTCACAGGTTCTACTACCTGCAAGCTTAACTGGACTACCTATCACTTGTGAAAACTCGATTAAAGCAATATCCTTATGTTTATCTGAAAATATAACATTTCCAAAAATTGCTTTTTTAGGATCTTTTGGATCTCGAATTGCCATTTGTGCTCCAGGTAAAACACAATGTTCACAAGTTAGAACTATTTTTCCTGAATCAATGACACTCCCTGAACCGAAGCTCACGGGGATGTTATTCCTCAAAGCCAACACCTGTACGACCCCATCTTTGATTTGTTGATAAAGTTGAGTAAGTGGCATAAATTTTCCTCCTATCATATCTTAAATTATTGACTTATCTAATGCTTAATAATGTCCTGCAGATTAGAATTAAGCTCAGCTGAGCATTACATCTAACTAAGGAATTTTCCTAATTTAATACAATCTTTAATCATATTTTTTCAACTTCCCATTTTAGACATAACTTTGTCCAATATGTTTTTTTGCAACTCTTTTACCTTCACATTATTAGCCTAACAAGGTATATGTATAATATGAAGTTATCGTAATATCATAATACCCAATACTCATCCATATCCCACGATTTAACAATCTCTTCTCTGCTAATGTCATATCTAATAAAACTCTCGCAATGAAAAATATGTTTTTCCCTCTTAAATGAATATTGAATAAATGAATCTATTAAGTTACTTCTACTAGAACTTTGAATTTTCGTTATAGGAACATTAAATTCTATGACCTTTGGAGAACCAATCTTAGATAAAATAGGCAAAATATCTTCACGAAAATCATATGTAATTCTTCTAAAAACCTCCCCACCAAAGTATTTATAGAAATTAATACATCCAGTATTTCTTGTCATTTCTTTGGATAAAACAAACCAAATCATATTCTCTCTATTTCTAAAATAGCCTTCACTATCATAATTTTTAGTTGTTTTTTCTATTTGTTCAATAATATCTTTACTTGTATACTTCCGTATTTTGTCTATACACAACTCTATATGTTCTTTAGGGTTCAATATTTTAATACCTTCTTTTAATGATTCATTTTCGCATCTAGTACAGTGATAAGCTCTTATTTCCTCTTCTTCTAATAGTTTATTTAAATGATACTTTACAAAATCTGTACATGGTCTTTCACATATTGAATAATAGTGTTCGTCTGAATCTAAATAATCTTCATATCTTTCATATTCCTTATATAAAGTATCTCTATTTGTATCTAATAAATTTCTTATTCGAATATCCCAAGTTTTTGGATTACTTAATTCAATCATTTAATTTCCTCCATAGCAAATAATATTCTATGTTAGATTACGTTGATATTCATCACATTCAGTTTTAGTATCAAGATTTTCTAACTACTTTTTTCCAAATTTCATTCGTTTCTGTACACATAATCTTTACTACATTCACTGCTAATTCCAGCTTCACATTATAGACATTATGTGTATATTTACATGCTATACTTATTATATCAGACGAATTATTATTTCACAATTTTAAATAATATATTTTAATTATATGGTATAGGTTAAATATAACTTTAATTTTATTTCTAAATATAGATAATAACTATGTCTAAAAATATTAGGGTAAACTAATTCTCCTACAGGGAAATCCTTCTATCTTTCGCCACAACTTTTTTCCCCTCCCAATAGAACATTGCCATTGACTATGAAAATAACTGTTGATCCTCATAAAGTTTAGAAATCAAAAAACAAAACATTGAGTTTCAAGCCAACCGCTCAGAAAACTTAGGAATGAATCTTCATAAATACGGGATGAGTTTAAATCCATTATAAGGTTTGTGAATGAATAAATAAAAATGAACTTAATGACCCTCGAGGAAACTGATCGTCTTTCTCAATTACATCTGCGATTTGTATTTATTCCAAAACTACTTGATAATTCACAGCACTACTAGACAGTCCCCTTATCTGTTAACTTACCAGTTAATTTAAGTCTCTTATCAATATACCCCTTTAATTCCTTATAATAACTTGATTTTATACCAGCAATTCTCTGTACTTCCCAACATTTTAATGACTTATTATTGGACATTGCAAATTCTATAGTTGCATTAATCCTTCGTAATCTAAATTGCTCATGACTTTCACAAACTGTATTGACCATATCCCTGCATTTAGGCAACTTATTTATATTATTATTTATCATTGCAATCTTATTTAATTCATTACATACTCTTGTGTGAGTTATACAAATCAGAGGAGTTCTTAATTTAATAATTTCAGAAATTTACGCGCAAACAATTACCTTTGAGATTTTGTGGTACTGAGAATTCATATAGCCAATTTTTATCTTTATAAATTTTGAAAGTAGAATGTGTGAGTAAAATAGAAAATACATAGCGTTAATGCTATGTATCACCTTATTTTTTCATGCTTTCTACTACTAATGAAAAATATGATTTTTATACTCAGCCTCTTACCAAGCTCTTATCCTCATATAAGTTGTCGCATCAATTATTTTGCATGAATATTATTTTATTTAAAAAACTAGCTACCTGTTAATTTTTATTGTATACTATATATGTCATTTCTAATTTCATACCTAGTTATAAACTTCATTTAACAGTTACCGACATTATTTAACAATTACATCATCTTTTTTCTTTTTAATCTTCGAATATATACATTCTCTCATATGAAGCATCTATACAAATAGTAATAATACTTTTTTATATACAAATATTGTAATGCCTAGAAACCTTACAAATACTGAGCTTAGGATAATCTTGAGTCTTATTTTTATAGATTTTAAGCGTGCATAGTCTAAAAAATACAATATGTGCATATGAATAGTCTTATAACTATAGTTAATAGTATGTAAATAGTCTTAAAAGTATAAGTCTTAAAAATATAGTTATTGCCTACCAAATCTGTCCTAAAAATATAAATTTTAATTTAATGTATTGTCCTAAAACTATAATATTATAGAATTACATAAAAACTGCTATTACAATTCTATGTAATAGCAGTTTTCATATTCAGGATATTAGTTTTTTTCTATAAAAGGGCATGAAAAATAAGAGTATCTTTAGTTATTTCCAAATTTGCAGCGTTTCGTATTACTCTCAAGATAATTATCATATATAATTTTGCTTAAATACCTCTGTATTTTCTTTATCTCCTTATAATCATTATTATCTAAGAATATCTTAGATATGATTTTGATCCGTTTATTCTTAAGCATAAATAGATTTTTTAGTAACTCCTGAATATTAGGGGCTTTAGGTATTGTTTTTAAATAATGTAAGTAGTTCATTACTATGTACTTTGCTTTTGGATTAAAACTCTGTATCAGACTTTCATCAACTAACTCATATTCCCACATAGAACAAAATGTATTTGTAATTTCAAATTCGTATACTTCATTGCCATAATGAGAATTTATAATTCTGGCATTTATGTATTTCTTGAATGTAGGATGATTTAAGGCATCTCTTATCTTTTGTGGTCTATTAATACTAAGTATATTAGATAAGTAATCGTAAACGTTACTATTGAGGATGTTTTCAGTAGTCTTTCTGAAGGGACCCGTGAACCTTTTTAATATGTACAATGACATTCGTTTAGAAACTACTGGCATATGATAAAATTCGCTTGATACAAGAAACTGATTAAGTTTAATGTATCTTTTATACTCTTCACCAAGTACATCAATCAAAAGATCATTTATAATAAGTATGTTGTGATCAAGCGTACGAGTTTGTACATCGGCATAAGGAAAAGATATCATACCAGCATCTAGCAATTCAGAAATAGATGCCTTAACTTGACGATTGGTAGTTTTTATACCAATTAGCTTCATGAATCTCACTATTTTATTATAATTAAAGTCAAGAATATAACATGTCCCATCTTGATCAAGACAAAGATATGCCAAAATGAAATAGATGGATATTGCTTTACTATTGACTTTTTCATCAAGCAATTTAGTAATTCTTGACTGAGAAACTATATTCATTTGTATATCTTCCTCCTCTACTATATTCTAAACATCTTAATTATAGAACACATAACTGATGTTGTAAAGAGAAAATTAGTAAAAAAGTACAAAAAATGTCAAAAATAACTATGATTAGTTAGTTAATGTGAACAAATAAAAAATAAAAGTGTGATTTTTTTCTAACGAATAAATAAATAACAAATATGTTAATTAAAAAATAACAAAACTGTTAGAAAAAAAATATGTTTCTTCTTAATAACATATATGTTAATAAATAAATAACAAATATGTTGGAAGTAAAATAATAAAAATGTTAAGTAATTAGTTGCAAACTATATAATATTTGCTATAATAGAAGCAGGAAACTAAGATGGAGGATAAACGTCATGAGTAAGAGTTTTTTAGAGCGTGTAAAAGAATCAAATGTAAAACCTGTCATGAAAACGACTTCAAATGATAATAAACAAGGTTTTAAAACCATTGCTATTGTTAATAATAAAGGTGGGGTTGGTAAAACGACTATAGCGTTTAATTTTGCCTGTATATTAGCTCATATGGGGAAAAAAGTTCTTGTGTTGGACAATGATCCCCAAGCAAATGCTTCTAGGCTACTTCAAAAGGATAATGATACAGACTGTTATAATATGTCTCGACTATACTTAAACCATGAGAAAGCTGAGAATATTGTAGAAGAGTCTGGTTTTTCAAATGTTTGGATAATCCCAACATCTATTAGGCAGGAAGAAACTGAAGAAGTAATAGTTAAAAGGAAAGATAATTTAAGCTGCCTTAATAGGTGGATTAAAGATAATAGCAAAATACTTCTCAATAAATACAGTATTGATTATATTATTATTGATTGTTCACCCAGCATGGGAGTTTTAAATAAAAATGCATACTTGGCCAGTGATGCTTTAATTATTATACTTGGTCCGGATCTAGATGCAATTAATGGACTAATAAATTTTGGGCGTGTATATGAAGATATCTATAAAAAAGAAACTAGACGGGATGAAACTAATGTAAAAGCTGTAGTTTTAAACCAAATGAATATGGATAGTTTAGTATCTCAAGTTTTTTTAGAGCAGATACAGCAACGTAATTATCCCTATAAACAACTAGTATTAGATAAAATTATTAGCTATTCAGATGCAGTTGCACTAACAAAAGCAATGGGAAAACCAATAAATATTTTAAGTCAAAAAGAAGAATACTTTACTGATGCATTTGGAGAAATGAAGTCGATAATAGAGATATTACATGACAAGGAGGTTCTATAATGGCTGAGATTACTAATAATATCATGAAAGACCTTGTCAATCAAACGAATGCATACTTTGATAAGGTAGAGGTTGATGAAGACAATAAGACAAAAGAAAAAGAACTGACTAAAATAGTAAAAGAATCAATTAGTGACATAGCCAACATAAGTAGAGATGATGTTTTAAATACTATATGTAGCTGCATTAAAAGCGGTAAAACTTATAATAAACGAGCGAGAATAGATAGTGAGATTGATTCATTTATAAAAAAAGTTAAAGAAATTACTAGTAAACCATATAATACTATTATAAATGAACTATTGAGATTAATTGTGGATCACAAAAATGAGATTGAAAAAATACAGTACTTTTACTTAGAAGAGGAACAGAAGCACAAGGTAAAAGAGTTAGTAGAAAATCTTAATATAGAGAGTAGTCGTAACCATAAATCTATACTTGACATTCAAGATCATACAATATCAAAGACTTTAGTATTGGATGAGGACGTATTTACCTTCGTTACTATGGTAGACGATATGATTGATATGAAGGCTACACATACAGTTAATTTATTACTTAGAGAATTAATATTAAAATAAAAGGGGTTGTCGGAAAATAACGGTTTTCGATGCTCCTAAATAAAAAAACAACAACCCCATAAAAATCCACATCTAAAATCGATGATGATGTTTATGGGTTCTGTTTTTTATCTTTTTATTATCTATAGAAATATTTTTTTGTATCACAATAAAAGTTACCTTTTGCCTTAGTAACCTTTTTATTTATGCTACACTTTCTACTGTTTTACCTTCAAATTTTTGAATTTTACCCGTTTTAAAACGGTGATATTTATTTAGATTTCTTGCCATTGTGTAGAGCATAAATTCTTTATATACTTTTTCTGACGAGCGATAGTTAAATCGTCTGAATTTATCATTTTCTTTTATATCACCAAAATGTCCCTCTGTCTGAATAGAACGTATTTGCCTATTAAGAATGCCTTCTTCACTTTGAATATTTTGATTAGAGTCTGCTTTTAACGCTTCCCATTGTTCATTAATTTTTATAATTTTATTTCGACCTACATCCTTAGATTCATTATATTTATATAAACAATCGGCTTTGTGAATACAACCCCCACAGTCACTACAAGCATAGACTTCAAAAGTTCTTTCAAATCCACCCTTTTTATGTATTTCTGTCCGTTGGTGTTCTAGTAATCTATTATCAGCACAACGGTAATAATGGGTATCTTCGTATATCACTGAGGTCATATTATAGTATTTTCCAATATCGTTTTGATAAGCCTTTGTTTTCATTTTCTCATGGGTTTGTAATTTAATATAACTCTTTATGTTATTTTCTTTTAAAAATAACAAGTTTTTTTCACTACAATAACCACTGTCAGCTGTTACCTGTTCAGGATAATCATCCAGTACTGTTTTATGCTTGTTTAATACGGGAATTAACGTATTATAATCCGTTCTGTCATTGCTGATATAGGCATGGACAATAAAATAATTTTCTACAGCTATCTGTATATTATAAGCTGGTTTAAGCTGACCGTTTAACATATGGTCCTCCTTCATGCGCATAAATGTAGCTTCTATATCTGGTGTAAGCTTCGTATTAAAAAAGTGATAAAAGGCGTCGCGTCTAGGCTTTTCTTCCCTTAGTTGAATATCTAGCTGTTAAACTAGAAAAATCTAAATCCTCCATAACTTTTTTTAGGGTATAGACTGGATCGCCTCTTCATACATTATATGACATAGAAGGAACGTTAGTTGGTTGCTATGTCCTTTTCACTAAATCAAGGTTATGCTATAATTAATATTAACTCAAATGAAATACTTGAATATTGATTAGCGACTAACAATACTATATTATATACTGGAGTGAATAATATGAAAGTTACATTAAGAAATTTGGTAAGTAATGATAGAGAGTATTTTTATAAGTGGATAAAAGATAAAGATGTAATAAAATATTCATTAGCAATATTTCAAAAAATAAGTACTGATAAAGAAATATCAAGATGGTTTGATTTAGTTTTAGAAGACACAAAAGCCTATTGCTTAGGTATAGTTAACGAACAAAATGACAAATTAATAGGATATGCTGGAATAGCTGGTATAAGTGATATTGATTTATCTGGAGAATATTTTATTTTCATTGGTAATAAGAACTATCATGGAAATGGTATAGGTACCTATGTTACTAAAGAGATTATTAAAAGAGGTTTTGAAGAGCTAAAACTAAATAGAATAATGCTAACAGTAGCTGAAAAGAACTTTGGAGCGTTTAAAGCATATAAAAAAGCTGGATTTATAGAAGAAGGTTGTCTAAGAGAAGCTTTTTATAGAAATGGGGAATTTTCAAATAAAATAGTAATGGGATTAGTGAAAAAAGAGTGGGATTTAATTGTACATAAGTAGAATATCTCTTACATCATCAATACTGCGAATTCCTCTTATGTTAGCATAGATAAGTAGGGCAAACATCATAATTGGATTATAACCTTTACGATCCTTTGATTTATACTGATTTAGTAGTCTGCTAAAGTCCAGCTCCTCCAGTATGGACTTTAGTGTAAAAATCGGGTCATCCTTAGGTAATTCCAATTCTTCTAAAAAAAGTTAAGTTTCTCTTGCTTATATCCGAAAAATTCGTTAAAATATACTTGTTTAATAGGCATATATATATTTTAACAAATATGTATACGAAAAAGAGAGCGAAATTTAAATTTCTGCTCTCTTTTTCGTTATTGGGGCTTTTTTATTTTCCGACAGCCCCTTTATGAAGAGAATGGAAAATTGAAATCGGGCATGTAATTCTTAAGTAAAATATCGTCAATACCTTTACCCCATATTGGTAGCCAATCAATGGTACCAGTGGGAATAAACTTAGTTAAATACTGAATCGCATTTTTTTCTGCTTTAAGTACGTCTTTATTTGATACTTTATCAGCATCATAACCGAGTAAAAGAATTTTTACGCCATGCTCTTTGAAAAAGGTTATTACTTTTGCGTCTACCTTTCTATAGGTAGATACACCTGGTAGAGAAATGGTAGGAATTTTTAACAACTTATGTGTGATATAAGCCTTCTTTTCGCCTTCAAGTATAGCTACTCTACTCCAGTCACAATCCTTGTCGTAATAAAAACTTATATTACTATTAGACTGTGCACCTTTATCGAAAACATTTACGTTTGTACCTTTTTTGACATAGTATGAACTGATATTGCGATATTTATTTTTTCCTTTAGGTGGTATATCGAATCTAAATCTTAGACGATATACTTCTAAAAACATGTTAAATTGCGGAATTAACATGCCCGAATCTTTTAAGGAAAATTTCCAATAACGTCCATTACCATGTTTTTGCTTTGCAAGGAATATACCTGGCACACCAGTTAAGTCACCAAACTTACTTTCTAACTTATAAATAATCTCTCTTCTGGATGGGTTTTTATACTTTATTTTACTATTTTGTTTTCTAATGTAGTCATCTGGCGGAAAGGACCGAATATTTGAGGATTGAATCAACTCATCTGTCCATCCATCTTTATACAATAGATACCTATGGTAGTCTTCAAAGCACAATAATTCTAGTATATATGAATATATGTCATGTAGCTTAGAATCGGCAAGAGGCTCAACAAAATTAATTACTTTTTCTGGCACTTTGTTTTGAGGACGGGTACTTGTTTTATATGAATTAGCTTCCGCATTACGGTTGGTTCTAAGATAATGCTGATTAGCCTCTTCATATTTTGGGACGCCCTTAAGAGAAAGCCCAGTATAAATATAGTAATATCCATCGATAATACTTTTAATATTTGAACCATCAAAAGTATAATTACATCCATAGTAGAGATAATTTTTTGAATCATTGGTAACAAAACAGTGGTGGTCCTTGCCACAGATCGGGCATTGATTTATTCCATGGTCGTTATTTCTACCGACTTCTATGGACATTATTGGGACCTCCTATAATTTTATAAAAGAAACACATTTAATGCATCGCTTTTTCAGGTATAGTTCAATAGTGAATATACCATAATGATCCCCGACTAGCGGAGCTTTTTCCTTAATAGTTACAAGTACTGTAGCTATTTTATTAAGGAAGGTTTTGCGTTATGACGCAAAAAAACACTCCACAAAACTGTGTAAGTGTTTTAAAAATAAAATTAGTATGGGTATATTATATCGGCTATTAAGATAAATATCAAGTGCAAATTATAAATTCTATAAAACAATCTAAATCATAGATAGAATTTACAGAGGATAACTTATTTTCGTCGTTGAGTTATAAATTGTAATTGAGGGAGATGAATATAGACAATACGATAATAGTATATAACACAATTTTTGATGCACCTATAAAATTATAATAAAAAAATGATAAGAATATAATCATAAATCTCAGTAAATTTATACAATAGTATATAACGTAAACTATTCGTCATATTGTATAAGTCAAGTACCTCTTGTAAAAAATTCCATCTATAGTATAATAAGATTAAGTAAGCAATTATGCAGGGTGATTGGCGGTACTCCTACGAAAGATAAGGGGGTGACGCCCATGACAATTTTTGAGTGTCTGTCTCTTATGATATTATTTTCGATGCTTGTCATCGCTATCATAGAAGTCGCAAAAAAGACAAAAAAATAATCACACCTGCCTGGCAGTAGGACTGTGATTATTTTTTCACTTTATAAAATATGATCGCCAATTGCTCGGCTAATTGCTTACTTTTTATTTTGTCATTCTTTTGTATCATAGCCTTGTGGTACATCTTTATAATACTTAAAATATTGGAACATGTCAATAGGCATATATTAAAACCCTTTAGGATACTACCTTTAACTTGTAATTCAATCTCATATGTCAAAACTAATAATCATTATTTATTATTCCCATAAAAATAAAGATTTATTTTTATATTATTCTATACTTAGGTATGTATTTCTCTAAGAAGCTTTCTCTAGGTATCGTAACATTTTTAACCTCTTCCCAATCATCGGTGTACTCGTATAACTTTCTATCTATACGAAATACTGTGCCCTCTAAGTAATCTATAGTACACTTTTCAAAGTCTATGCGTATATTATAGATATATTTCGCATCAAAATCTGACTCATGCGCCCTTTGTATTGTACCCTTTTTTAGCCAAGGGGTGGTAAACTAATTCACGATCAAAGTGGGGCTAAGTGGTACACTAATATAATATCATTTACACATATTTCATTCTTTAAATTGTATCATAACATCAAAAATTCTTATTTTCCACATCCTATAATCTTACATAACTAAACAAAGTGATCTTTCTTCATAAAAACACCCCCAAGTATGTTTGGAGGTTTAATATCATTACTTACTAGTAAACAATTGTTCAGTTATTTAGCCATTGGCACTAAACTTTTACATTATCTTAAATGTATATCTTAATCATTTTGACTAGTTTTTTATGCAGTTTACTCATAATCGTCTTTATGAATACTATCGTATTTCTTTTTATATTCATTATTTATTTCAATTTCTTCTAATACTGGTAACTTACCCGTAATCCATGAAAAATTTACAAAATATGAATGTTCTATCTGAATTAAATTCCATATATTTTCATTTTTTACTATTATTTTTTTTATTTCAGTTTCATAATTTTTATTTTTTATTATTGAAAGATCAATACTGAAAATACCTTCTGTGTCATGATTTTTTGCTATAACAATACCAGATGTAACAGTGTTATAATATTTTTTCCGTGTTAAATGAGAGAACACAACTATAATACTAATAATAAATAATATACCCGCAATAATTAAAATAAATTTTTTCATTATAACATTCCACCAAATTTCATAAGAATTAGTTGGCAAGAAAACAAAATATATTCTCACCAACTAATATTATACCATAGTCATATTGTCATTACTAACATTAGTAACTAAAAGTTTTATATGTTCCTCTAGAATCTGCTGATCTACTTCCACTATAGCCTACACTTACAGGACCAAAACTTAAACCGATTGACCCTATTATTCCATAAACATGGCTATAATTGGCATGTATTTGAGAGCTTCCTGAAATGCTCCCAACTGTTTTAGATTCAATAGTTATTTTGCCATAACCCTCAAGTTTATCTAAAGTTCCATATCCAGAACTAGCTACTAATGCTGCATTCCAACCGACTCCGCTTTCTGAAGAATATGCGATGGCTGTTTCTGATTCGTTATACCATTTTTGCATAGGCATATTTCTCCAATCGACTCTACAATAACTCGTGTTATCAACAGCTCTCCATTCATTTGAATCCCAAGCAACACCAAATGGATCGTCCTTTTTAGTAGCAGGCATATTTTTCCATCTATATGTAATATACAAATTGAATCTCTCTCTATTATCTGCTGAATTATCTGTTCTATAAACATTTATGTAGAAGTCCATATCAGATGTACTAATAGTCCCCCTAGTAGATGGACTTGCATCATTTGTGTCTAATGACACTTTTTCAAAACTAATAAACTCCGTGCAGTTCTCTACAATGTCTTTTTTTAAGTGAACAGACATTGTGACTATGCTATCTTCTGGAACACCCATTTTACGCAATTTTTCATCTAAATTATTTGTGTAAGCAAATGATGGACTAGTTGTAGACAGTAACATTATTGATGCTAGTAATAACGTTAGTATTTTTTTCATTAAGTTACCTCCTTATATTTGTAAAAATAATAAGCTCATAAAGCAAGATGTTTAAAATCTTAGCTCTATTAGCATTACAATAGACTAAATCATACTTAGTTTTGCTTTTGATTAATAAAGCACTTAATTTAATCTTATAAACCATTTATCATTTTTTCAATTATGTAACTATGTAGCATTCACCTCCACGAATATTATTTTTATTGAGTCAATTTTATAATTTATGTCAATTACAAAGTCAATTGAATGAATGTTATCATCTTACTGCAAATAATTTCACATGTCAAGTTAAATACTCGAAATATAATAATTCAAACAATATTTTAATATATATTGTCAATTCATTATATTGATTAAGATATTATTAAATTTATATAAAATATTATCATCATTATATGTTTCTTAAACAGTTGTTTTATTTTACTGAGTGAAATAGCTTTATTAAAAATTTATCTAATAATAGATAGTAAACTAACCCCCATTTATTTTTTTCATAATATTATAGTCACTTTTTACTCCGAATAGTATTTTTGTATTTGTATTAGCTTCATCTATATTAATCACTAGTCTCTCCATTCCTCTTACTTAATATACCCTGAACTACCTTACTCTTAACCCCTTCATCCAATCCACATATTAGCCCTAACGGAAAGCGTTGCAATGCGATTAAGAGATACTAAAATGAGTACTCAACTTGTTATGGTTGGAATTAAAACCAATGAATTTATAAGTTCATCACATCAACGGAAATTGCCCTATTGTACCGATACAACTTATGAAATATATGAAGAAGTTAAGAGGCTTTTTAATAGTTTATGGGATGGAAAAACGCCACTTAGGAAATTAAGAGTTAGAGTTTCAGAGTTAGCTGGTAATGATTTCATGCAAATGTCTCTATTTGATAATAATAATTGAGAAAAACTACAAAAGACAGACTTGGTCATAGACTCTATCAGGAAACGATTTGGTTCAAAATCTGTTATAAGGGCTTCCTTTTTATATAGTGGAATATCAGCTATTCAAGGGGGAATGCCTGATAATTTATTTTACTTAACTTATAATTAATGAGATCTATATACCCACCTTTTGTTACGATCAAGCTAATTTTATTTGTTGTTGGCATATTGTTAAATATCTCTGTTAATATCACTGTATTATGATATTGTCCTTCAACTATTTGAACATCAAATTCCTTGTTTTTAATGTCTATATCAAAGTATTTTTCAAACAAAGTATTTAATAGTTCTTGTTTAAAATTATTTATGTCATATTTATATTTCTTTGATTTAAAGTTAATACCATTTTGCTCACCTTTGTAAGATGTAATATTAAATTCCTCATGTTCCTGTATGTCTATTAGGTCTACATCGAGAACCTCATTGCTGTCCTTTTGGTAGTTAAGATTATTATCATCTTGGTGACTTGTCAATTCTATAGCAGATCTAGAAGAACTGGCTATTGTTAAGTTTTCATCACCTTCAATGACATTGAGTAATACGTCTACACTATATATTCCTCCAACACCATCAGCTTGTTTAGCTGCTTCTTTTACGGACAATCCTTTCTTTAACCAAAATGTAAATAATGTAAGCCAAGATGAATGAAGCGCACTATCAACCTCTTTTTTCCATCCTATTGCTGTCTTAGCCCCTAAACTAACCGCTTTAGCTGTAATATTATCACTATAATTTGTACTAGCTGTACTGCAACCTCCAAATACCATGAGTTTAAGATTGCTTAAATTAAAATCAGTTAGTTTAACACAAGGTGTTCCAGTATATACTTTTCCTTGTGTGATATAAAATTTGCTACTGTTACTATGCTCTATAGCTAGATGCTTAGGTCCAGCATGTCCACTATAAAAGAATATGTCGCTTTCTAATCTTTTTACACCTGTATCTGGATTACTCCCTTCAATATAGGTTTGTGTCGGCAAAGTACTATAATATGAGTTATAACCAGCTTTTGCGAACATATCAGCAGCGAATGTTGCATCCTTTGAAGTGTTCACTCCAAGTAGACCAGGATACTCCATACCAATTGAATATGCATATCCTCCAGCAAATGCATAAGATGTAAATGTACAGAGTAACAATGCAGTTGCAGTAAATAAACGTAAGATTTTTTTCATTTTTTCTCCCCTTTGGCATATTTAGTAATGTAAGATTTATAATAGCCATTAATTAATACACTAAACATATTATATAATTCTTACATCTACTAGCTATTTAAAATTCTAAACAACACTATATCCATTGTATAGAACCTTAAATTATTAGTTATTGAAGTTCAAAATTATAGTCATCAAAAATTTTATTTAAAGCCCTATAAAAGTTTGTTTTTAAACTACAATACAAGCCATGTTCTTTGTTTAACCTAACAATATTTCTAGTACCTTCTGTTGCGTATATTACTTGTAATAATTTGTTATTATTGTAAAATTCTATCCTAATAAAAAAAGTTGATTTAATTTTTGAAAAGGTTGGTTTCATTAACGCTGGTTTCCCGATTGCCCAATTTAATTTTGCTACTTCTTTCTGATTTAATTCTAATTTTTTAGTGGTTAATTCGTTAATTTCTATTATCCTGTTAGCTTGAATAGTAAAAAAAGGTTTGAAAGACACAGTATAAATTAACAGTACAATAATAATCAATGCCAGAACGATTATTTTTTTTTTGATAATATCACCTCTTGAAATTTATAGCTATATAATAAAGTATTTAAAAAAATTGTCAATATAAATTAAAATGCATAATTTGTCGAAATTATAAGATTTTAATATTTGAAAGGCTTGCACTTAATTATATGGTACTATTCATGACTTAATAATTTAAAAAAAGATAGCAATGCATTACTGCACTACTATCTTTTAAAAACACCTTATTTCTCAAATTTAATATCAGCAACGATAACTCTACTTTCTTCAAAATTTGCATAATCTGAAGAAATAAAAGCAATCCGATTTACCCCTCTTACATCACACTCTAGAGGGATAAAATCGCTTTCGTCATCTAAACCTAGTTTAAGAGGTGCAAAATCATAAAAACCAACTATAACGTCATTATCAATGTCATAAATACTAATATGACTTGATATATTATCTTTAGTACCCGCTATTTTACTAATATTTTTAACTTTAACAAAGCATTTTAATTTACTATAATTACCGTTTAGTGTTACAGTTGTTGTGTTGAATTCTGCTAAGACTTCTTTATTATGTTCCCAGTATTTAAATATGTTATTATGCACCGTATGATTGGCATCTATTGCAATACCTGCCCCAAGCTTAGTTCCATCTTCCTTGGTTAGATCAGTAGCCGAATTGGTGACATTTGAAACACCCAAGGTGGATTTGATATCGCCATAATAATTTGACTTAACAAGTTTTTTCTTTGCTAAATCAAGGATTGATGGATTATCCATATTAACTGGGTCTTTCACCAGTTCAATTGTTTTGGTTTCATTATTCCAACCTACCTCTATACCCGCAAGGTTAGCAACCGAGCGCACAGGTAAATATGAACTATTGTTATAGATGAGAATAGGCACTTCTTCACCTTTCTCATTTTTAGGGATTACACCCTCACCATCAAAAGAAATATTGACTTCTTTGTTTATAGATGCTTGTACTTTCTGTATAATCTGCTCAGCATTTACACCTACTGTAAAGACTAAACATAAAACAATAACACTTAAAATTCTTTTCTTTCGCATACTTTCACCTCATGTATAATATTTTGTTACATAATATTACCATATATTCTATAATATGGCAATAATCTACATCTTTAAAGAAAATTACTATGTTCATTGTTATATGTAGTAAATTATATAAAGTTTGCCACATACAATGAGTACATGACAAACTTAAACGGTAAATATGTTAAGTAGGAGGATAACATTAATACCGATGGTGCCTAAGATATTAGTTCATATCTATCCAATAAAACGTAGTCCTCATGAGATAAAGAACATTTAACAAGATTGGTAAATGGACCATCAATTAGGACACGTACGTCACTGGTAAAAAAGTATTGGCTATCTATGATTGTGTGCTTTTTAACGAAAGATAGATAGGTTTCCTCAATATGTAGATCATTTTCACAAACAAATATGATGATGGGCGTCATTTTATTCTTAAAACACCTATGTGTTTTAAAATAATCACATATCATTTGAGTACGCTTATTAATGTAACTTTCCCATGTAGCGAACTTCCTAATCGGCTCTACAATTACAGGGATTAACGTATCATCAGCAACGCTTATATCAAAGCCACAATAGATATTAAAAGATTTTTTCTCTTTAGGGCTATAAGCGTTATTATCTACTATCATGCTACCTGGTTCTATAGTTACTCTTGGATCTGTCATGGCAGCAATCCTAAATTGATTAATACAAAGCTTGGAAAAGATGATTTCATTCGCATCCAATATAAGACTCTCACTTAGATTAAAGAACAATCTAAACCTTTTCTTAATATAGGATAATGCACCCTTACTAATGGTGTATATATAAGGTGTACGGTTCCCATCCTCGTCAGAGTATAAATAATAATATCTCACAACAAGACCATATTCTGAGAGCTTTGACAGACGTTTCTTATAGTCTTTTAACACATTATGTAGGTGGATTGCTCCTGCTCCCAAGTTCAAATCATCTAGGGGACCCTCTTCATTCCCTTTTTTGTCTCCAATACAATTGATTAGGATTTCTAAGTTTCGTCTGTTTAAATATTTAAACTTATAGATAAGCTTTAATAGCTGTATATCATCATCATCAATTTTTCCATCCATGAGTAACTTATTAATGGCCTTATAGGATGTACTTACATGCTTATTTTCTACCTTCATTCTTCCTGGCTTAAATCTGAATGGGCTTGTTACTTGCCCAGAAATGAGTTGGTTTACCACACCATTAAACCTCCTTCAGTAAATTGTGAGTAGCATAAGCTCATAATAGCCTTATGCTTTTCTATTTCGTAGTTCATCAAGTAATTTAAACCTAACACTGATATATGGAAGCAAGTTAAACTCTTCTGTACTAACTATACGACTGCTATCAGGAGTTTTAGTACTTGACATATTAGTGGAAGCTATATAGTTACCAATCTTACGCTGTAGAGCTTCTATTTCATCAGTTGTCAGATCATGTATGTTAATTTCATCAAAGTCTACATACTCATTTTTAGCCGCTAAAATAAGCCTGTATCCAAATTGGTTTTTAAGGATAACTTGCTCCCTCTCATTAAAGTAAAACGAGATATTATTCACAGTAACCCCCCTCTTCATATTACTCAATTATATCATCTAGCGTAATAACGACATCATCTTCTTCAATTACCTCCGTAGGTAATTCATTACCTTCCTGGGAGTTGTTACCTTTCTCCCCTTCTTTTTCTTCCTCTTCTTTTATTATCTTAAAGTAAACCTCTTTTTCCCCTTCCTTCTCTTCATTCTCGGAACGAGTATCATGAGCAGCAGCCACATCATCATGAACAGCTGTAATGGAATTAGTTTTTACTGCAGGTGGGGCTACATCATCTGTAATTTTAGTATGATCATCAATTAAAATATAGTTTTCTGCCTTCCCATCCCTTTCTTTTTCTAGTACTTGTTCTTCCCCTGAAGGGGGATCACTTTTATGAATCTCTTGGGAGCAGGAACTGTCATTTACTTTACCCTTCATAATATTAGTGGTGGAAAGTAAAGAGGTATCAATGGTTTCATCTGCCTGGCTACTAAGGACCGGGTCAGTCTTTTTATATGTCTTTTGTTTCAACAAGATGTCTCCAGTTGTAGGCGATTTCTTGGTGTTTTCTATGGTTGTTTCACTCACTTTATTTAATGTTACCTTTTCTGGAAGGGTTTCATTAAGTCTTTCCTTGTCCTTTTCACTATTCTTTTCAATATCAGCGGTAGGTGTATCAATAATTGTCTGAGATTTCATTGCCTCAGACCAATCATTGCTTATAAAACGCTTTTTTACCCAAGCTGAGGGCTTTAAGAAGCTTACCTTAGCATGAATACCCCTACCATTAATTGGAGAGTTATTTCGCACAGTGAACAGCGAAATTTCCAAGAAATCTTTATTGGTAACGCTTGATGCACTCAGTAATGGCTTACTTTCTGTTTTTTCAGTCAAAGATTCTGAAAAAGTTGGGTTTTTATCTAGCAATGAGTTGGTTGTTTCTCTAACTTCTACGAAACTCACGTCTTCTTCTCCAGCTAATCGACTAAATTCCTGCATATCTGAGAAGTTGGCTCGCCCAAATACAAAGTGGTGACCGCAGCTGTTAAGGATTATTCCTCTTAAATATTTCAAAAACTCTTCTTTGTTCATTTGATCAAACGTTTGAAGTGCTATGAACATAAATACCCAATACTTTCTAAACAATGTAAAGCAACTTTCAAAAAGCGGCGTAGCAATCTTTGGAAACTCATCTATGGCCAATACATGGGGTGCAATATATTTGCCAGAGCTTTCATAAGGACGGTTAAGGGTTGCTTCTACTATGGAGTTTGTAAATATTAACCCTAGTGTCGATGAGTTAATATCTCCAAGCTTAGCCAGAGATGTATTACATATAGTAATCTCAGAATTCTCTAAGATCCTATCAAAGTCTATTGAATCCTGATAGCAAAGGATGTTTTTAAGTAGTGTATTTTCCAGCAAACTGTTAAACTGTACACGTAAGCCTGTACTATGGTCCTTAAAGCGGTCACTGGTGAATTCATTTTCTAGTATATCAATGTATGTTTGATACTTATCATCTTTGTTAAGTTTTTTTAACTCTTTTAGATAAGGTGGTATCCGGCCAAAATCATTTAACAAATAGGCAACATCGTCTACGGTTGGCTTTTTACCATTATGAAGTATCTTATATGTGTGCATGAGTAATATGGCCAATGTAGTCGTAGCAATACGATTGATAGATGAAAAATAAGGATCTGTCTTTCCACTACTCTCAAATCGTTTTTGCATTAAATCCGCAAGCACCGTTGAGTTCTTGCAGAGAGCTGTATCATATTCCCAACCTTTCAAGCCTTCCTTTACTGATAGCACATTAACACCTACGAAACCATTTTTAAGTTTACCAGTATCAGGATCAGGTACGGGATCACATGCATTAACAGAAACACCCCTGCATTGTGCAAGCTTTCTAACGGCATTCGTCGTACTTGTATCAGGAGCTACTACCGTAATACCCATAAGTCTATACTTTCTCTTAAGTCGCTCAAATTTCTTCTCATACCCTTTGTTTGGCGTAAAGTAATTAGGTGCAAATTTGCCATCTTCAAATTCCTCATTGATATAGGCCTGGCCTTTAACAATCATCGTATAAAGTTTCTTCTTAAGGATATTGGAGATAAAACGTCTCTTTTCTAGGTCCCTTTCTACCATTCTTAAGATAACAGCAGACGTTTTACCTGTACCAGATGCACCAAGAGCTTCAGAGTGAAGTCCCCTATCTTTCTCTTTGATTAGAATTGGCTTTCCTGTATTCATATCTTTTACAATAGCTAAGTCATACTTATATTTACCAAAATAGAATTCCATATGATGTCGCAGCTTAAATGCTTCAATTTTGGGACCTAGTCCACCCTTAACATAAATATTGTGTAACAACTTTATCAATAAGGCAGTACTGGTAGCCATAACAAATCCATGTACAACATATGAAAATTCAAGGATGAGAGAAGGTGTTATATCACCACCTATTTTCATCTCTGCCAAGCTGGGTATTAATAATACATATACCAGAGTAAAGATTAGTGCATTGAACTTTATAACAGTTATAACCACTAAATACAGTAAAAGGGCTTTTTTCCTTTTATAAAAGTTCCAAAATTCTCGATTAGACTGACATAACCATACAGCATAAGGTAGTAATGTAGATCCAATTAGTATAACTGGATGTGTTTGTATCTTGGCCAGATCCATCGTTATAAATCCTTCATATAAGTTACTTATATAAAAACCATTGTATAGTGTAAACAATATATAAAAGATAAATACGTATATATCCGGTAAATGATACCTTACATCTAACCAAAACCCATATAGCGAATTCTTTATGTTATCTAGTTCTTCAGATACAGTATTGTTAAAATAAAGAATGTCATTTTCAGGTTCAATCTCTAATCCAAGTTGCTCAATAATGTCCTTTTTTACTCTAGTGGATAACCTGCTATAATGGGATAAGGCTTCTTGATCAATTTCAATTGTCAAGTCATCCAATGGGGCATCACCTCATTATTTTTTTATTTCTAAGAGTATAACAATCAAAGTAGTTATTTTGTCAAGAGATTTTAGAAAAAAGTTTTAAGTATTAAAAATCTTATAGGGTCCTTTGATTAACACTCGGTATGCTGAAGAAAAAAATCCTACATACCAAGTAAGGTACTGTAGGATTTTAATAAAGATAGCCACATTAAATGTGACCACCATCCCCTAATTTATTTTCAGAATATAGATGATAGACGAGGTATGTTACCCTTTGTAAGAATGATATGTGATTTGTTTTAATGTCAAATGCCATTTCATTTTGTGAGTTAAAGAATGAACTTGAAGTTTGCTATCTGATACACATTTTAATAGATATATTTTTGCCCTGAATTACGAATCAAATAATTAATAACCTACAAGTGTAAGGATGATTCGATTTTTTCCATAGCATTTTAGTATAGCATTGTAAGAAAATGTGTTAAAAGGTGGATGGATATCTCTTGGAATCTAACTGAAGCAAAAAGTGGGTATACTACTTGTACTAGAATACAAGAAAAGTAAATAATTGTACTAACTTTATTTTAAATGCTGTTAATATGAGCACGAAAAAGCCAGCTACTAAAGTAACCGGCTTTTAACGAGGTGTAGTCTCGCTTTTTAAAATGCTCTTAAAGGATTTAAACTATTAAACGAAATAGTATTCAATAAGAATTCTTCTTTTACGTTATGCGTATCATATACCTCTAAATAAACACTATCAGTAGATATAAATGTTTATAAAGATAAAATGTTCAGGTAATATTATTTTAATAAATACAGATGATATTTATTACATTACAAAAGATATACAATACTTGATCATTAGGACAAGAGACAAGAAAATACGTTATAGAGGAAATCTTTACAACTTCTTTTCACAATTACCAAATACTCATTTTATAAGATGCCATAAGAGTTTTATTGTAAATATTAACGAAATAAAAGAAATTACATCTTTTAATAACACATCATTCAATGTTATACTAAAAGACATTGATGATAATGTAGTTATGTCGCAAAGGGCTCTTAAAGAATTTACACAAAGCATTTCATAGGTATCATCAACTAAACTTAGTTTAGACAAAAAGGGAGGGGTGAAATTTTGAGTTTTGTTAAAAAGCATTACGAAACATTTTTTGGTTGTTTATCTTTTGCACTAATTGGATTACTTTTTGTTTACAAAGATATAATGTCATATTTAATATTTGCTGATCTAATAATATTTAGCGTACCGAAAATAATAATTTGTAGAACGAGAGTACCATCAAAAAAACTAGGTATTATGATATGTATTTCAATCTTTGTAAAACTTGTAATAGTAATCTTATATCGATAAGCAGACCTCTTATAAAGAGAATATCAAATTGATTTAGTCTTATTATACTTAATGGAAAGCGTCAAACCTATAAGGTAATGGTCCCCTACTCCTGAGTATATGGAAAACTTATTATTCTATCACAACTATATGATAGAAAAAGATATGATGAATACGGTTATACGATATTTGACTTCATCATAAAAATTTGAACTTCATAAGAACTTTGAAATAAAGGATGAGATTTAATTAATGAATTATAGTATGTTTGCATGTAAACATACTTGTATATTTACAATGTATGGTATTATAGGATTTTTTAAGAATAGCCATATTATTATGTGGCATTCCCTAGCTTGAAATTGTCCCCTACACCGGAGTATATGGGAAACTTTATTATTTAATCAAAACATTATATAAAGTAGTGGGATACGTCTTTAGATCTTTGTAATTAAAGTTGAAATATAATGAAGCCCTATAAGTTTACATACAAACATACTTGTATAATTACAAAGAACATTATATTGTTTAAATTATGCTGTCTTAAAGGTAAGGGAAAGAACTCAGTATGACATTAAGTTAAATGCATTCACAATGAAGTGTATGGCTAAACGCAAAGAATGAATACAACGTACCGCAGAATACAAAACAGTAAATTATCAATTAATGCTTGGTGAAATAAACACACCTCTATGCATAATAGTGTTAAGAAACTACTGCTTCTTCTTGTTCAACCACATGAAATCGGTCATATTAATTATTTTCTAAAACTGAGCTAGATTATTTTGGAATGTGGTATAACATAATGGCTAATTTAACAACTCTGTTTCTATCCCCATTTATGTGAAATTCGCAATTTAACCAAGTTTCCTCAACTTTATCTACTTTTCTAATAAAGTTCGAATGTTCCTGTACATTGCAATTAACCGTATTAACCACGCTTGAAAAATCTTTGTTAGGTACAAACATAATTACAGCTGCCTTAGAATCTCTCCATGTTAGATATCCAAGTAGTTGAGATATTGTATTTAAAAAACTCTTTTTCCCCTTCCAAAACTTGCATTCCCCGATAAATACATTTGAATTTTCATGACGTAACAATATATCGGTTTTACCACTTTTATTAAATGTCTCACCAGTAGCAGAACCTATAAAGTTAGGTTCCAACATCATTAAGATATGATCTCTCAAATGTTCTTCTTCTTTTCCTAAATATATACTTGGTAGTCGCTCAAATTCTTTACCTACATCATGAATAAGTTTGAGTATATCAAAGTATGTACTATTATCTAAACAGGGCTCAGGAGCAAAATTTTTTTCTATTACTTTTGGTTTTTCCACCATTATTTTCTTCTTTTTTTGTATCGTCGGAACAGAAAATGTATCAGATGCAGATGTCTTCTTTATGGGTACTCCTAAAGAAGCAAGCATATCTGATTTTGCCATTACTTTATCCTTTCGATTATTCAATGCATTTAATATCTTACCTTCAATACTAGAATTGTATTGTAATACCTCAGAACTAAGATGTTCAAATTGGTGCAAGATTCTTCTAATATTCGAGTCTTTCTCTTTAACAATAGAATCTGCATTATTGCTGAAATTAGTAATTTCAAAACATATATCATTATTTTCAATTTCGACTGGCATTGACCATAGAATTCTAGTACTTGGCTTGCACCTTAGCAAGTCCTTCTCGCCACTAAAAGGTATATGAAATTTGATAACATCTTTCTTGTATGACTTTCCAGCAACAACATTAAAATTAAATGAAAAAGACTCAGCAGGTATCATTTTTTCAGTTGATGAAGCATATATATTTTCAGGGTGTATTTGAAGAGGTTTTATTTCAGCTGCTGCTTTTTTGTATTGGACATAATCATTTTCATTAACATTAAGTAAATAATCATCGTTCTCTTGCTCAATACTAGATACTACTTTTGATAATCTTTTTGATAAATAATCTGTCAACTCAATTTCAGCAAATATTTTAATCTGATTATAACTTGGTGTATACATAAAAACCTCCTTACTTAATAACGATTAATTCTGTTATTAATTCACAAATAAGTATTCTAACATTATATTAACATATGATTCTATACTTTTTCATGTTTATAAATGATAGATGAAATACTCTCTTATAACTTGAATATGGAAAGGCAAACTTTATTGTCTCATGGGAAACTTTTTCTTTCGTGGCAAACTTTATTATTCAGTCACACTCATAAAGTTTAATTATATTATACAACAGACACAAGAACGTATACGAAAAAGAAAGCGAAATTTTAATTTCTGCTCTCTTTTTTTGATCCAGTACATATAGATACATTTAGTACCAACACAAAAGAGGCTTAGCGTTCATTACACACTAGCCTCTTTAATGGTAAATATATTTCTATTTTTTCTTAAGTGAAAATGACGTCATAATTATTAATTCTATTAAGAAAATTGCATTAACTATAAATTTAAAAGTATCAATAGTTACACCAAACTTAACTTCTGTAATAGCTTTATAGACGAATATACTTAATGCTATTAATGCACCTAAAAATATAAGCTTTGACGATTCCATATATATATAATTTCTTTTTTTATGCGACATTATCTCGAATAATAATATTATATCAATAACCAACATAACAATACTTATAATCAAAGGTAAAACTCCTTTCTGTGACAATATCTCTAGTAACCTATAGTTAATAATACTATTTTGTTCTCAATTGTCAACTAAATGAAAGGTGTGTTTTTGTTTTATATTAACTCGACATTTTTTTTAATTATATAACCTTGCTCCTTTGGCATATTAAATCTCCTCAGAACTTTCATTAATCTCATCTAGAGTATTAATCGCCTTTACATCAATTATCCCATATAGGGCAAATTATTTTATCTCAGGGCAAACTTCAACATGCCTAAAAAACCAGAAAATCCCAATCCATTATATCTTTGTATTAACATGATTGCGAGCAGGAGATAGAAGTATGTAAACATACAAACATGATTGCATGTTTACATAGACGATAAGATTTATGAAAGTGAGTAAATTAATGAAATGACAAGGCTGCAAATCTATTCATAATGACCAAACCTTCTTTGTGCACTCTCCCCTACGGCCAGAACTTGACAACAAAACATATACTGGCAAAGTAATCATGCAAATAGATCTTAGCTTAACATCTACTCTCTCATAAATAACTTAAAACTTATTTTCAAGTGCACAAGAATACATAGTGTACTTAATGAAAAAAATTGCAAACCTATTTGCTCATTAAGTCAGAAATAGATATCTTATTATGATATTTAGAACCGATTAAGCTGATGGTGTGATTGGTTAATGATCTTTGTGTAGTTAAATGATGTAAAATAATTATACTATAGGTAATTATGCAAATATAATTATCTACAAACATGATTACATACAAACATACTTGTATAATTACATGTTCAAATTAATTGTAACAGATAGCTCTTTACTGGAGCTATTTATCAGTTTGAGAAACTATTAAGTAGCCACTACCCTTCACGTTTGTATTTGTAAAGCAATTCTTTTCCTATGCTATTTCACTAGCATATGCCAAAGGACTGAAAAAAGCAGTAAATGATTCATAAGTATAAAGCTGGCTATCTCCTTTTACTTGAAAAGATACCTATCTTATTTCGTTTGATGTAGTCTCCATAAATATTAAGTTGAAATATTCGACACGCATAGGGTTTCAAAATAAAATGTGTGTCTTAAGGACTTAGGATTTAGAAGCATAAATATAAATTGCGAGTTATAGACATGTTTACATACAAACATACTTGTATATTTACAAGATATTGCCTTAATGCTATTTTCAAAGTAAACAGCTGAGTATTAGAAAATGCTTCATAAATGTTTAGTAACTTAAGAACAGTCATTTAATAACCTGTTGTTTGTAGAAATAAGGTTATCTATAAACAAGTTTACATTCAAATATAAAAACATCTAAAGTATCTAGAGTAACATAGCTAGAGGATAATAGTATGGTTATTTCATTTGATATTCATGGGGAGTATTGATTTGCCTGGTCATGTCGCATTAGAAGTTTTCTGAAGTCTTTAGTAATTATAATATATGCCATTACAAGTATGTTTACATGCAAACATACTTGTATACTTACGAAAATATGCTATAATAGAATCAAAACAGCTAGAAGGGTGATAATATGATTATTTCAATCGGAAATCAAAAAGGTGGGGTCTCGAAAACCACGACAACATTACATTTAGCTCATGCCTTAGCAAACCAAGGTAAAAAGGTTTTAGTTATTGATCTAGATCCACAAAGTTCTTTGACGATTGCTTGTGGGTTAGAGCCAGAAGATATTTCAATTACAACATATAGTATTTTATGCGAGGAGATGGAAGCAAGTAAAGCCATCCTTGATATTGGTAACATACATATTATACCATCAATAATAGATTTATCAGTGGCAGAAATACAACTTGCAGGGGTTATAGCGAGAGAGTATGTACTTAAAAACAAATTAGAAGGTGTGAAGGAGTATTATGACTTTATTTTTATCGACTGCCCCCCATCTTTAGGCTTATTAACGATTAATGCACTATCAGCGAGCGATTATGTATTAATACCCACTACAACTGAATATTTGGCATTGAGAGGTATGGATTTACTCTTCAATACATTGCAAAAGATTAAACTTAATCTTAATAAGGAATTAGAAATTATGGGAATCTTGCCAGCTATTCACGATACAAGAACATTGCATTCCAGAGAGATACTGGAAGAGATTAAGAAAGACTATTCAGGTATTAAAGTATTTCCACCAATTAAAAAGTCTGTTAAGGTTCAGGATGCAGTATTGGGGGCAACAACAATTTTAGAAACAGATCCGGAACATGAGATTACAAAAACTTATAATAAAATTGCATTGGAGGTAATGGGGTATGAGTAAAAGGAATACTTTAGGTGGTAGACAAAAGGCGGCAGTAAGACCTGTTGACGAATTATTGTTTAATACAGATAGTAATGAAAACAAACAATTAAACAAACATGTAAACATACAAACAAAGCAAGAAGAAGACGACGAATTGAAGAGACAAACTTACTATCTTTCAAAGGATATCATAAAAGCACTTTCCTTATATACTGCCTTTGAAGATACAGATAAAAGTGAAGCTGTTAGAGACGCTTTAACTGCGTTCATACCTAAAAAATATTTTGAGATGTAAACATAATTTACCTCTCAGTTTATACGATGAAGGTTTCCTTGGTTAAAGGATTCATGGATGCTTTCTAAGTGGTTAAAGTTTGATTAAGAAACACCATATCTTTATAATGAATATGAAGATTATGAATATTAACTGCTGGCAGCTTAGTTTTGTGTATGTATGGAAGCTCCTGCTTCCTGAGTATACATAATGATAATAAAGTAGATAAGAAGATAATGCTCAATTGTAAAATATACTTCTACTTAAAAAATCTGCCGAGGTTCAGGATGCAGTACTAGGGGCAACAACAAAGAAACATTCCGTTACATGAGATTACAAAAATTTGTAGCAAAATTAATGGAGATAATGGAGTAACTAATAAGGAATGCTTTGGGTGATAGACAAAAGACGGTAGTAAGATCTGTTGACACAGTATTGTTTAATACAGACAAACATGTAAACGTACAATTAAACAAATATGTAAACATACAAACAATGCAAGAAGAATTGAAGAGACAAACGTACTATCTTTCAAAGGCTATCATAAAGCTTTTGAAGAAAAGGATAAATGTGAAGCTGCTAGAGAAGCTCTGCTTTTGCACCTAAAAATAATATTTTAAGATGTAAACATGATTAGCCTCCCAACTTAAATAATGGGGGTTTTTCTTGGTTAAGGGATTCATGTATGCATTCTAAGTGATTAACGTTTGTTTAAGAAACATCATATCTTATAACATATGAGCATAAAGATTATGAACATTAACTGTGTGGTAGCTTACGTTTGAGTACATATGGAAACTCCTGCTTCCAAGGATTTATTTGATATATCCATAGATCACCCTTTTATAACCAACGATGCTATATCTTTAATAAGCTAGGGTAGGGGTGGACATATTTGGCCACAATGCCCCTATTTACAGTCATAGGAATGTAAGGGATACAAATCCCTTCGTAAGAAAGGAAAAAGGGTGGGAAAGAGACAATAAACGCCTTATATGCTGTCTTGGTATCCATAGGATGTATGTATAGTGCTAGATACACTAAATTAATCATAGAAAAAAGCAATCTCTTTCCATAAAAAATGATTGCTTTTTTAGGTTTAATGCATATAGAAATCCTTGCATAATATAGATCCACCTAGTTACGGTATAAGAACTTCGGAAAATTCCTGCTTCTTGATTAAGTATAATGATAATAAAACAGATAAAAATGTAACGCTCAATTATAAAATACTTCCCTTAAAAAAATCTATTAAGGTTCAGGATGCAGTATTAGGGTCAACAACAATTTTAGAAACAGATCCGGCACATGAATTACAAAAGCATAAAATAAACTTAATGAAGATAATGGAGTAGTAAAGGAATACTTTAGGTGATAGACAAAAGACGGTAGCAAGGCCTGTTGAAACAGTACTGTTTGCTACAAACAAACATGAAAACATACAATTAAACAAACATACAAACAAAACAAGAAGAAGGTGAATTGAAGAGACAAACTTACTATCTTACAAAGGATACATTAAAGTACTTTTCTTACATGCTGCCTTTGAAGAAAATAATAATAGGGAAGTTGTTAGAGAAGCTTTAACAGCGTTCATACCTTAAAAATATATTGAGATGTAAGCAGAATTAAACCTTCCAGTTTATATTAGGGAGGCTTTTCTTGGCTATGAGATTCGTGTACATGTAAGTTTTCTAAGTGGTTAAAGTTTGATCAAGAAGCACTATGTCTAGTAATAATGATTAAGAGGAACGTGAATATTAACTGTAGAAGTAGCTAATCAACATAGGATTTAGTTAACGATTAATTACTAAAAACATAATTTAGTTGACACATGTAACCCTGTATAGGTATAATAATCCTATAAGAAAGCAACCCATACTTCCAATATGGATTGCTTGAATAGGTGCTTCTTGTAAGAAGATTAGCACTATGATATTTACGAAAAAGTAATTGGTTCTCTGGTAGGAGGGGTGATTACTTTTTTGATTGCGCTTTATTTCTTATGTATTCATATAACTCAATTCCTAATTTAATGATAGTGGCAGCAGCTACTATGTAATATAAAATTTCTATAGATATCACCTCTATTCAACGTGATAATCTTCTTAACTTTTACACCATATAAATAGTATCATATTAAACTCAATTAGTAAACTTTGTAATGAGGACACACAATGGCTTGAATATGTTTGGAAACTCCTGCTGCCAAGTATTTATAAGTCATTATAATAGGTCCCTAATTAAACTATTTGTGTTCATTAGCAATTATTATCTTGAGAAAAGAATAATAACACATTGATGTGAAGGATTGTATAAATGCATCGGCGTACAATATAGTCAATGATGTTAATAATATCATTGACTCAAACAAGTGGAGAGGCAAAACATATATCCGGCTACAAAGCCCCTATTTACAGATAAGGGGTATATAACTCGTGAAGAAAGGAAAAGCATAGGAAAGAGACAATAAACGCTTCATATGCCATCTTGGTGTCATGTGAAGTATAGTTCGTGTTAACAAAAGTTTAAGCAATCAAAAAAAGCAATCTATCCATACAAAAAGCGATTACTCTTTTCATTAAAACATATAAAATACCTTTTACTATAGACAGTAGCCAATATTATTATAGGTTACTGCAAATTTAGGAAGCTCATGCTTCAAGAGCAAGTTATAAAAATAAGATTACAGGCAAAAATTTTATTAGTAAGTATACTAGACTTTCTTTTTTACATAGCAATATTGAGTTAAGAAAAGAAACGAAGGCATTTTATTTAACAGGTTTAACCTGATCATGGTCCATCGTTAGAAGGACTCTTCTTTCTGAAGGTAGATACATCATCTTTCTAATGGCAAAATAAAGGCCATTTACATATGGTTCAGTGAAGTATCTTTTGTATATAGATCGGATTTCCTCTTCAGTATCAACAATAATGACGGTAGATAACTTAGTAGTGAGATGAAGATTTTTTGATATGACCTCTAGCCTTTTTCTAGACGTAAGATTATACCCTATATCCTCAATACTCATAATAGTTTCGGTATCAGTTAGGAAACAGTTTGACAATACAATCGTTTGTTGAGGGAATTTAACAAACTGCTTCTGTAATTCCCTTGTTATGGACTCAACCATTTTAGAGTAAGTCTCTTTTACTTTCTGGATAATGGTTGAGTCAGAGAAATAGTCCATATTAACATAACCATCAATATCTTTATTGTCTAGTACATATATATCCAAACCATTAAGCATTAGATCAGTTAAGTTTGATTCATCCTCTCCCTCTCCTATAGCACGATATAGAATCTCACGACGATTCATAAATGTTTTTCTTGTAACCTGGGTGAAGCGTTCTCTTTTCATTTCCCTACACTTTTCTTCTAAGAGCTTGACTTCACTCAATAAGGCTACATAGTTCTCGATTCCGTAGGTGTCACGAAGAGAAGTGGCAAGGTTATACCTTTGGGTAAATTTAACCCGTTTACGAGGATTTTCAACTCTTAAGGAGTATTCTCTAACAAAGTTGATATACTGGTTAATGCTTTCATCTCCTCTCACTTCCATTTCTTCCATAATGGTCCTTAATGATTTGAGGTACCGTACTTCTGGGATAGATGAATAAAGTCTATTCTTTTCTAGGGTTGTATAAGTGTGATCCTGAGATATTGTAAAGATAAGGTCATTAGTTATACCTGCTTTTCTTAATCGTTTAGCTTTTTTTCTCAGCTGCGTTATGCTCTCTGTACCCATGTCCTGCTCCAACCACAATTGATTGCCATCTACCTCTAATTGACCGTCAACACGTAGGGTTACTTTCCTGCTCCCCGGTAAATCAAGATTGCCTATCTCTAATTCCACCACAAAGTTCACATCGTTTACGAAAGGAGAAGTAAGGAGAGCATAATAAAAGTCATACAACCTTAGTTTATGTTCCATGTTCCCCTGTACCTTTCTAACTTCCACAAAGTTCATCTTTTCTAAGTGAGAAGAAGAGACACGGGAGGAAAGGTACGTATAGCCTTTACCAGTTAGTGTATATACTTTCTTATTGGAACCATGACGATATGTATGAGAACGGATAAATTTCTTACGTTCAAGTGCAGTAACAAATTGGTGAATCGTATTATCTGTAGCAAATCCTAGTTTGACTATCTGTTGTCTAGATATATGAGTAGATTCAAGAAGCAGGAGCAGAAAAAGGTCAGATCGAGATAACATTAAGTCAGGATATAACTTTGATTCAAGTGCCAATAACTTATCTTCATTGTCTATGTAGAAATGAAAAGACGATGTTTTCATATACTCAACTCCTGTAAGGTAATATTTTCAATTCTAACGTGAATTATATCACACCAATTCTTTAGATGTAAAGCATAATAGTCTCTGGATAATTTTATGATTTATAATGCCTTTATAAATATACTTTTAGTGTATATGCTATAAATGAGTGAATACCTATATATATCATCGATTATAGAATTCATTTTATAGAGTTTCTAATATACCTTTACAAATAGCGTGTGGAATATATAATATATAAAACGCTAATCGATATTGCTAGATAGAAATAATGCTTATAGTTAATAAGAATTTATACAGAATTACGTACAATGAAAAATTATATAAGTGTAAACAAATAAATGCTTGTATTTGAAGGAAAAATAAGGCACAGCATTATGTTTTGTAAACAAGTAGTAAAAACAAATAAGACTATATAAATAAAGGATATAAATGTATTTATAGTGGATTGTATAGAAAATGTTTACATCAATATGTGTGAAAACAAAATAAGCCTTATAAATAAGGCTTATAAATGTATTTGATTATACTATTTGAATGTTAAGTGATGGAATTTCATCTTTTACGTACTGCTTAATTAAATCGGATAAAGTAATATTAAGAATATCAAACACTTCACCTTGATACTTTTTATTTGTCATCAACTGAAATGATTGATCCGTAATACTAATAACTTTGGTGTCAGTTTTGATTGCATTCATTTTCATGTATATAGTTATTGCACATAGCTTAAATAGAGATTCCTTTGAAACGGGTAGATCATTGCCTATTTTAGTTGCAATCAAACAATAGTCTTCTCTACTCCCAATAGTTTCAATAATGCCATTAAAACAGAATATGTTTTTTCCACTAGTGTCTTCTCTCAGAAGTAGCATATTATCAACACCCAATTTTTGAAATGCATCTATGGATGCAGCTAAGAACGATAAATAGCTGAACTCATTGGAGTATTGATTCATTTGGTCCAATGTTAGCTTTTTCCTAGTCATCGTTTTATAAACTACAGGATATAATTTGAGTATTTCATGGTACTGATTAGCTTCTAGTACCTCACCAGTGTACTCTTTAATTACTTCTACTTCGTTTGTTTTAAAGCTCTGATTAGGTATTATTTTATATGCTATATTAATATCGAATATATTTTTAAAATTAATCCTATGGTCAAAGAAAAACCTAATAAGTGATATAGAATCAAAGCATATTTTAGTGTAGTCCCGTTCTTCCATATAAAAAGCCAGTTCATTAAGGAGATCAATATTTTCTGTAGGTAGATAATAAAGCACTTTATCAGACATAGAGAAAATAGCTAGATAATTTTGCACTAACTTTAGACCAATAAGATTATCCGACATGATAGCACAATCAAGTTGTCTAAAGTTTTTTTCATCCACTATAATCGTACCATCTTTTTCAGAAGCAGGATCATGCGCAAGTTCCTTTACTGCTTCTACGTTACTTTCAATACTTGTTGTATCATTACTATCGTTTTCCTGAGATTTCTGTTCAACAGAATTATCAAGTAAAAGGTGCTCATAATTTTTTTCAAATATTGACAATTGGTTCTGCAATTTACTGGGTCTAGATTTTTTTGGGGTTTTGGGGGTCTTAGCTTTATTACTGGTGGCACTATTACTTTTTTTCTTAGAGCTGGTTGTTTTTCGAGTTTTTTTCACTGCTCTTTTATTTTGCTTGGGACTGGGGTTATTATTTTCTTCATCAAGTGTTACGTCTTTAGCTTTATAATTACCATCATCATTGATTGGAATGTTGTTTGGTGAAGAAATACTGTTTTTCATTTGTTTCTCTAAATTTATTACAGATTCAGTGATGCTTCTTTGAGATAACTTTGTATCGGCCAATGTTGCGTAATAATCCAATACAAAGGTCATGACCTCATCATTCATCAAGCCAATACTCTTCTCCACTAACTCTAGAATTTTTATACCTTGCTGATTTTGTGGTAAAGAGGTGGTTTTAAAAATGAATTTATGTAACTCAATGAGTATAATATCATCTACATTTATCTTATTTCCGGTGGTAACCTTTGAAATAAAGCTATCCTCTGTAATACTTGACATATCAATAACATCCGTCATATTAATATCACCATTTATCTGGCACTTTAGAAGATAGGCCAATACAGTATATTCATCGTTATAATGCTGATTTGTATATGTGTTAGAAAATGGACACATGTCACACACCTTTGATATATTATAGTTTTCTAGTAGAGCATTACAGACGTTAGATTCATTTAATGTGCCATTAGTAACTACTTGATATTTATTAATACTACCTTCGTAAAATAGCTTTAAGGATTCAAGATAGTCCAATTTATTATGCTTTTTGCATAGTAAAGTCAGTATGTTTAAGAAGTTAATCGCTATCTCACTATCACAACTGGAAAAATATTTGAGACATTGGAATGAGTCTTTCACTTTATCATCTCCTTCATGGTCACCATTATTACAAACAAAAATAATAAGAGTCAAATTTTTTTTGACATTTAATATCTTTGAATTATATTATCGAGTGGAGGTGATGAATATGAAAATCTATATTTCTGATAGCAAAATGATATTAACGAGGATATGCCTGGCATTAGGTAAAAGATATAACCAGGCGTCTTTCCAACATCATGGGGAATTTATTGTGTTTTATGTGGAAAAGAATAAGATATGTATCAAATTGGATACGGTTCCTCATATAGTATTAGACAGTTTTTTTATTGATGGGGTTAAGAGATATACCAATGTAATGGTAGAACCAATACATTTATCTAAGTTTGTTAATTCAAAAGAGAGCATAGAAATTGTAAATTGCTTTGAGTCTACAAAAGAAGGTCAAAGAAATTTCATTATATTTAGTAAAGCCAATAATATTGATAGATATCAATGTAAAAGGCTCTGGTTAAACAGCAGTCATGATCCTATTGATGAGTTATTAAACAATATGTTGCCTTCAGAGGTATACGATTATTTAGGTATGAGCTTAATTGCGGAAGAAGTAATGGACCAGTTTTGTTATGAGATAACTGAAGGTTATAATAAATATAAGTTAAATACGAAACAAGCGTTTATTATTAATGAGATAATGAGGGATTTGAGTGCAATTAGTAAGGATCTTGAACATTACTTTAGAATAAAAGTTTACTTTAATGATTTTGTTCAGGGATTCTTAACGACTTTAGATAATAAAGAGAAGTTTGAGTCAGTGACTGAGACTGAGGAACTATTAGAAGCTCTAGATGGTAGCTTTATGACAGTTACCGCATGTAAGCACAATGAAAAATTAGTTGATCCTAGCTTATTGTTAAATCAGTTTGATATAGTTGATATGTTTGTGGATAAATACTCTAAAGAAGATGTAGTTAGGATACTTACTGATCTATTTAATCAGGGGTTAATCAGTAACCCAAATACGAATGAACGTAGTCTACCACATTATATGACTTTTAAGAAATATATTGAAACAGTAAATATACTACTTAACTCAAGATTTAGTGTTTATAAGGCTTACATCAAATCTAAAAAGATTAGTACGTATAGTTTTAATAAGCATCGAGGCGAAAAAGATGAAAAGACATTTGGTATTATACCAATAGGAGAGAAGAGCCAAATGGACGTGGAATTAACGAAAGAGGAAACACATATTTATGAAGCAATTTGTATACGTTATTTAGGTATCGTTGCCGGTACTTACTTTTCTAATACATATAATATAAAGGCTAACATAAGTGATAAAGGCACAATTAATACTTCAGCTGAAGTCATTCAAACTTACGGCCATGAAATATTTTCACTTCCAAAAATAACAGGTGAGAAAATTCAGGATATAATTAATTTAGAGCGTGTAAGGAAGAAGCTTGATCCGTTGAAACTTATTAAGATTCATCCCCAAATAGATGATGTTATGGTAATCAAGTGTAGCACAAAATCATCCAGAGGTATTACTATAAAAAAACTTCTTAAGACCCTAGAAAATTGTAGTACTAGATCTAGGATATCCATGGAAGAAAAAGTGAAGCATAAGGACTTAAGCATAGGTAGTGTTGAAAGCAGGATTTTGAGTATTAATGAGTTGATAAAAAATAAGATGTTAATTGAGATGGGTGAAGGGGTAATCATTATGGACCCTGTTATCCGCAAAAGGGTTGAGGAGTCAGTTATACCATCAACGAGAAGCATCATCTCTCTATATAGAGAAATCTACAGACTGCTGAAGAAGGAAGTATCGTTTTCAGATTGCTTAACATTTAGTTGTGAGTTGTTGAAAAAGAATATGTACCATCAGTTTATTACTAAACGTAAAGAAGATGTTAACTATGCGGTGATAGTAGAGGACAATAGATGTCCTATATGCAACGGGCAGCTATATGAGCAAAAGAATCTTATTATGTGTCGAGCATGTGGATTGAAAATATATAAAGTTATTAAGGGTGTTGTATTGGGAGAGCAGCATATAATTGATCTAATAACAAATAAAGAAACAAAGGTAATCGCAGGTTTTCAGTTTAAAAATAATAATAATGGAAAAGGTAAACTTGTGTTAAATATTGACGAAAGAAGAGTAGCGTTTAAATTTAATTTACAATAACTGGTAAAATATCTTATAATACAGAATGTATAACAACATTAATGTTGACTTGCATTCCAACATATGGTAATCTTTATTTAAAGGAGGGAAGATATGGTTAAATATGATGCATTTCCCGACGAGGCTATAAAGCAATTATACATAATTATAGAGCAAAAGGGTGTACAAGAAGAAACAAGAAAGATTCTTATTTTTTTGAAGAGTAATGGAAATGAAAAAATGGTTCTTCAAAAAGATGCCGCTGCTGTATTAGCACCACTAAGTAGGAGTACTGCTATAAAATTTATAGAACACTTAGAGAATATTGGAGCAATAGAAATGGACAAGATAGCTCAAATTAATTCATATAAGATAACACCTATTGGATTAAAGCTACTTCAATATTACCCAAAAGAAAAAAAATTAATTAATGGAAGGAGTAAAAAAACATGCAAGATAGTATAATTATTGCAGTTGACCCTGGTAATGTGAATTTAAAGTTTAGCTCATCAGTTAATGAGGAACCAAGTCATATTCCTAATTTAATTGCAGAAAAGGTTATACCTAAAAAAGTGAAAGATCAAGATTACATAAACAGAGGAGTAACATCAAAAGGTGATTTAGCGAAAGTATATGAAGACATAATGATGACAATTATACATAATAATCAAGAGTTAGGTTCATTCGCTATAGGAACTAAGGCAGGAGTTAAAGCTGCAAGGGGACCAGGTGAAAGCAAATCAAATTCCAATAGAATTAAAAACAGTGTTTTGGCAGCTATGGCTCTTAGTGCAATTAATTACGAGAAACCAAAGGATGAAAGCTACAATGTGTTGTTTGGAACTGTACTACCAATAAATGAGTTAAAAGATGAGAATGTTCATCAAGCAAAGGAATACATAGCAAGTTTTAAAGGCAAATATGAGTTTATCATTTATACTAATTTCTTTAAAGTGAGGATTACTCTACACCTTCAAGAATCAGGATTTTTAGGTGCAGAGGGTGTTATGAGTTACTTAAATGTTGTCACTGATTCTGAGGGTAGATTACAGGATGTGTTTAAAGAAATACATGCAAACAAATATATCTTAATTAACGATTGTGGCGGAGGTACATTTGATCTTGCAATCATAAAAAATAATAAGCCTCAAAAGGATTTATCAGATAATCTTGAAGAAGGAATAACAACGCCTCAATCGGAGATTATTGGTAAACTTAAAGAAGATGGAATTAAACCACCTAGTACAACAATGTCGCTTGATCAAGTTATTAGAGAGGCTGGCGGTCAGTGGTATGTTGGAAGAGAAACAATTGATTTAAAGCCATACATTAGAGCTTCTTATAACAACTTTACAGATAGAATAATCGGTTTTACTAGAAGTTTTATTTCGAATATTGAAGATGAAGAAATTAAGAATAACTTGGTTCATTTTACGACTGGTGGTGCAATGACACAATTTGGTGGTCGTTTCAAGGAAGCTTTTTCTCATGATACTGAGGTTATAGAATCAAATGATCCATTATATGATAACTTATTAGGAACGTATAAACAGTTAAAAATAATGCAAGAAGAAAAATTACAAAAAATACAAAAGAAAAGCAGTTAATTACAGTAGAGGAGGGAAACCTCCTCTTATTTTAAAATTAATGTTTACAAATACCATTGTAAAAACAATAAAAAGCTTGTATAGAAAGCTTATAAAAGTATTTAGTACTTGTATACAAAACAAACTAAAATATGATATAATGATGAATATATCAATAAATAATTGTTTTCAAAAGGTTGTGATGAGATGAAAGTTATGTATAAAGAAAGTATTACAGGACGTCTAATTTTAAATGACGTTTTACTTAATGAGTTTAATAATATAGCCTCAGAAGTTGGAGGAACTAATGTTATCCTCATAGCATTAAAAGAATATTTATCCTACAATTACTTTATGCGAACCAATCAATTGTTAAATCCGGATCAGCAGAAGGTAGAGCTTGTTAAGCCAAGAGGTTCTTATAAGGTAAAAAAAAGAGGAGCTACCTGTGCATACAGGTTGAACTTATCAAGTATTCTAATAGATGAGTATAATCATCTTTTAAAAGAAGTAGGTGATAGACAACAAATACTTATTAAAGCGCTGGAGGAATATTTAAGTTTAAGTTTTAAATCAAATCGAAATTTGACTATGGAAATAAAGACATTAAAGAGTGAATCAATGATTGCAAATTCTAGTTGTACAAGCAGTAGAGATAGTTCAAATGACAGAAATTATAGCGATGAAATTGTGGTAACGCTTGATACTAATCAAACCATTCAGAACAAAGATGAAGGGGTTCATGCTTTTTCCGAAGACGTTAATCTTAGTGCAAATCAAAAGTCGGATTCATCTAGTATAATGAATAAGGATGAAGCTATGGTGAATAAATCCTTGGAACTTAGTGCAGAAGAATCTAGTAAAACCAAAGCAGATTCTTTTGATATAAAAGCGGTATTTCCAGAAATAGAAGATAACTTATTTGATGATGAGGAAAATGCAGCAAATAAGAAAATTGAAACGCTAGAGATTGCTAAAAATGATAAGCTAAAATCACAAGGTACTGAACTTGCAAAGCAACCAACCAAAAATGAGAGTAAATCAAATAGCGAGAAAATTTCTATAGATATGTCAGATTTTTGGAGTTAGAAGGAGGATAAACATGATAAAGACATTTTACTTTATTTTTTTGTATTTTTGATGGCAGTATCCTTTTTATGTTTTAAGGGTTTCGAGTTAGTAATGGTTATTATATTTGATGCAATAATGATCTTTACTTTTGACATTGACTTAGAGACTGGTAAGATACCCAATAAATTGGTGGTTGTAGGTTTAATTATGGGTATGATATTCTTGTTTATACCTAATAGTACATATTTATCAGTTTCCGAAAGGCTTATAGGGTTTTTTATAGGTGGGGGTATTCTTCTACTTATAAACATTATTACTAAAGGAGGTATGGGGTTTGGTGATGTTAAAATTACAGCTGTGATTGGTTTATTTCTAGGATTGAAATTAACGTTACTAACCATAGCTGTTGGAGTAATATTAGCCAGTATTATTTGCATAATACTAATATTAACAACGGATGCTACGTTAAAGACCAAGATTGCCTTTGGACCCTTTCTTGCTATTGCAGGTATATCTATCGTTTACTTTCCTTCAATAGTCAATTTAATAAAAGTAGTTAATTAAAATGTGAAAAGAAAATCAATGATTGAAAGTGGGGAAAAGATATGTTAAAAGTAGATACAAACAGAGATAGCAACCCTAATAATGTTAATTCGGATAACTTCAATGTCACTATGGAGGGATATTTAAAAAGGGCATTCAAAATAGCTAAAATGACAGATGACGAACAGCGAAAGGTGATGCAAGGATTAGCATGGGCTAAGTCAGAAATGACAATGGAAGATGCAAGAAAAGAATACTATAACAATTAAATTAGGTAAATGGTGATATTATGGGTGATAAAGAAAAAGCAATGATAGAAGAGCACAAATATGAACAGTAATATAAAAGGATTGGAAGATTCCTTAGAACAAAATGTGGAATTATATGGTATGAGAGAAAACTAAAGGAGGAAAGAATATGTTATTTAAGGAAAATAATAATGTAACAGAAATTTATAATGGTGGTTCTATTGGTGGGGTTGAAATTGATTCAAAATCAAGTTATAAATTCTTTAGAGTAAGATGTCAATTAAATGATGAAGATGGATCACTTAATGAGCTAAATTCATTGGTAGAATCATTACAAACAGAAGATTATTATGTGAGGATAAATTTCTATGCTGGAGGAATATACCTACAACCTGAAGCATTAGTAA